>OMAM01000075.1_pt1 | contig 74618 bp, 52 predicted proteins | sample 1644621 | NCBI WGS metagenome assembly OMAM01 (sample SAMEA103958120, study PRJEB25191) | human gut metagenome | biome: human-associated habitat [ENVO:00009003]; feature: intestine environment [ENVO:2100002]; material: feces | place: Germany | collected 2013/2015 | reverse complement strand
ATAAAAGTTTGTTTCATCATTATTTTGTATCATTAAACTATGCTATTGCAAAAGTATAAAAACTTTTACAATGGCATACTATTTTATACCTGAAGAAACGCTTCCACATTGCACAGCTCAAAGCTGCTGTCAAAGTGAAATACTATGATCCAAGAGTACACTTAGGTGTCTACTTCCTACAAAATAGGTGTCTACTTGGTGGGGGAAGTAGACACCTAAGGCATGATTTTATTGTATTTTTGCTCTCCAGACTGTTGGGGAGCAACCTTCTTTCTCTTTGAATATGCGATAGAGATAGGAACGGGAGGAGAAGCCACATTCGGCTGAAATGATGTCGTTGCTATAGTCGGGATAGTCGAGCATCATCTTCTTGGCTGCCTCGAATCGTACCTCGGCAAGCCAGATGCGGAAGGTGGAGTTCAGGCAGGAAGTGAAGTAGCGTGACCACTCATAGCGTCGGTTGTCCCATTTCATGTGCAGGTGGGTGATGCCGAGGATAAGGGCATTGATGAACATGAATATACAACATGCAAACTGTAGTAGATATAATGAATCCATATTTTTTTCTATTTTGTTGTTACTTTTTTGTATTTCTGGTTGCTTGCCGTAGGATTTTCAGGGTTGGTCATCTGCAAATATCCTGCTGCGACAAGGGAGGTGATGTAACGCTCACGGTTCTTGGAATGCATGCTGACACCAATTCTGTCAAGTATCTCTTTGGTTGTACGAGGTACGGAACAGAAATTTACTATGTCCCTTTGCTTGTTAGACAATGACACTTTTGGAGTGTCAGAGTGTCTAAGTTGAGTGTCTAAGTCGGTGTCAGAGTGTCTAAGTCGAGTGTCTAAGTCGTTCTCAGAAGTGTCTAAGTCGGTGTCAGAGTGTCTAAGTCCGGTGTCTAAGTCGGTGTTAGAGTATCTAAGTCCAGTATCTAAGTCTTCGACTTGGTTACTTTTATCATGGACTTCGTTACCAACTTGGTTACCTTCTCCTCTCCAAACCGTGATGACAAATTCCTGTGCCTTGTCATTATTCATAAACGTGACATTGATATTTTCGTCCAGTGCACGAGTGATGCCGCTACCCACACCAGTGTATGGCAGCAAGTATATAGCATTGTTAAAAAGGAACATATTGCGAGGCATGGATGTTCCAGCCTTGATGTCATCAATAGTGAGTCCGTTAGGCAATGCACCAGGACTGTGAATCTCAACACGATTGTCGAAAATGAAAATGCGAACAGGAGCTTTCATGTTCAGCGAACGGTGTACAAGGCTGTTTACCGTGAACTCAACCAAACTGGTGTAAGGTATTTCTAACTTACCCATACTGTTGAATTCATCTCCCACCTGCACATTATGTAGGTTACGAGTGAAGAAATCCATGATCGTGTCATATTGATGAAGCAGATTTCCCTCCATATCTGCATCATTCACCTTGTCACGAAAAACCTTGCTGCCGACGCTGTTGCCAGCAAAACAGATACATTTGGCTGTCATCATTGGCATCCAGCGCTGGGTGTATTTGCCAAACAGAAGCATGGCAGCAACGGTCAGTGAGCCATCAGGACGGATAAATCGCAGATTGCGAAGTATCTTCTCACAGTCATGTCCCTTAGCTATGGCAGAGCATATCATATCCAGTGATGCTTCATTAAAAGCGTCACCTGTCAAGCCTTTCTTTTCCAACACTCTATCAAAACGGTTGCCAAGAAACTGCTTGATGGTCGTTGCATCAAGGTCGTTGACTGTTGCATCCCTAACACCTGCCTCGTCTGGAGCAAAACTACCGCAGTCGGTCATCATTTCTGCAAGTTCAGCATTATCGAACACTTTACGCTTGTCGGCACCATTCTTCACCCATACAATTCCCTTGTTGTCATGATAAGGCTTGTTGAGTCCTTCCTTCACAGTAGCAATAACCAAGTTGCCATCCTCGACCTCAACAGTATCTATCTTAATCAGAATGGATGGCACTACGTTTTCTGAAGCGATGTCACTCAACAAGTTGGTTGTCTCTTGTACCTCAGAATACGACAAGGCATTGGTTTCTCCAGTCTTATCCTTTATGCCAACTACCAACTTGCCTCCATGTGAATTACTGAACGCCACTAACTCACAGGCAATATCATATTTGTCGAGAATGCGTTCCTTGAACTGCACCCCCGATACCTCGCCAGCGTTTATCAGTTTCAATATATCGTCCATCATTCTTTGATACATTCTTTGTTCAACAAATCGTTTACATCCACTTTCAGCAAATCAGAAATCCGTATTAAGGTTTCCAAGTCTGGTTGGCAAGTGTTGGTGCACCATTTGGAAATGGTTGCTTGGTCTTTACCCAACATTTCTGCCAACCACTTGTTTGAGCGCTTGGTTACTGCCAACATAATCTTCAATCTGTTTACATCTTTCTTTGCCATACTATATATATAAAATCGGTAAATACACTTGCAAAAGTACAATAATAATTTTAAATAGAGGTGTAATATTCTCAAAAAAATTACAGAAATCGTAAATAATTGAAAATTTCGCATTATTGTAATAGGCTTTACTTTGAATGTTCTTATCTCATCAAAGCAACATAAAGGGACAAAGCAAGTTATACTTAAAGGTATTTGGGGTGCTACATAAACCGATTCATAAATAATCCTAAAATGAAAGCAGAAAAGTTTGTTTTTAAGAATTTAGTTTTAATTTTGCACTTGTAAAAGGAGTGTTCTTTGCATATTGCAAAATACAGAAATGAGCAGAGTCCGCTCATTTCCATATTGTTACCTATAAGATATAGGTAAACGTCCAACTTCTTGATATTCAATTAAAGACAAGTTTAGAGCGAGTTATATTTGTTAACAGAGAATGTTTACTGTGTTGGTAATCCGATAAAGCATATAGACTGATGAAAAACTGTTAAACCACAAATAAATGTTCTTGCTCCTATATGAATTCTTCGTTCAACGTCTTTGAACCGACATTCAGCGTCTTTGAACCGCCGTTCAACGTCTTTGAACCGACATTCAACGTCTTTGAACGGAGATTTCTGTTAGGCTCAAAAACATTTCTATTTAGTATAAGCAACAAAAAGTGGTGAGAAAGTTTGGAATTCTCACCAAAAGACCTTATCTTTGTTCCCGATTTTAACTCACAATTAAAATGAATGCCTTATGAATAGACAAAATCTATCTTCCAAACCAAGGATCTCGTGCATTGGCAGCAGATAGGTAATATGATGAAAAAGATTAAAATTAAAAATAATGTCAACAGAACAAAAGAAAATTACAGACAGAAAGTATTTTGTACCTTTTGTATTAATCACGTCGCTCTTCTTCTTGTGGGGCTTCGCTCGTGCCATTCTGGATGTACTCAACAAGCATTTCCAGAATGCTTTGCATATTAGTATTACGCATTCTTCGCTGATTCAGGTAACCACTTATTTGGGTTATTTCCTGATGGCGATTCCGGCAGGTATCTTTATTAATAGGTATGGGTATCGCCGTGGAGTCGTATTCGGATTGATTCTTTTCGGAGCAGGTTCCTTGCTGTTCATTCCTGGCGCAGCGATGGGCAGTTTTTCTGCTTTTCTGCTATGTTTGTTTATCATCGGTTGTGGTCTTGTCTTTCTTGAGACGGCTGCCAATCCGTATGTTACAGAATTGGGTGCCAAGGAGACGGCAACGAGTCGTCTGAATCTTTCGCAGTCATTTAATGGTTTAGGAAGTCTTTTCGCTACCTTTTGCGTCGGTCAGTTTCTGTTCAATAATACAGAAGAAGGCGGTAATGTAGTGGTGCCTTATACCATATTGGGTATTCTCGTGCTATTGATAGCGCTCGTCTTTTCGCGTGTTCATTTGCCAGAAATAAAGCATGAAGTAACTGCCGAGGATGAGGCTAAGGGTAGTAATATCGGCAAACTCTTTGCGCATCATGGTATGTTTGTCTTCGGTCTGTTGGCACTTTTATGCTATGAGATTGCAGAAATTTCCATCAATTCCTATTTCATCAATTTCGTAACAGGAATGCGCTGGATGGATGACCGTGCTGCATCCCTGGTGCTGACTGTAGCTTTGGGATTCTTTATGGTGGGACGTTTCTTAGGCAGTTGGATTATGCGCCGGGTGGCTGCCACTACGATGTTGCTCATCTGTGCAGCTGGTAGTGTTGTCTGTATCGGTTTGGTGCTTTGTGATTTAGGGGTTGTTTCCTTAGTCGCATTGGTAGGCAACTATCTTTTTGAAGCGATTATGTTTCCTACGATATTTGCCATTGCTTTGACGGGTTTGGGCAATCTTACCAAATCAGCATCTTCCTTGCTGATGATGACCCCGATAGGTGGCTGTGGCTTCCTGCTGATGGGTCTGATAGCCGACACTACTCATGTTACTTTGCCATTTATCGTACCATTTATCAGTTTTGTAATAGTATTAGCTTTTGCAGTTCGTGAATACAAAATTGCTCAAAAGAGCTAAAATTGCTATCTGTATTTAGCAAAACATTAGAAAAATAGCTTTAAAAAGTAAGAATTAACTTTTTTAACTCGTTTGAAATACGAAAAAGCAAGTTAACATTTTGCCGTGTCAAAAGAAAAAAGTAAATTTGCACTCGTTTAAGGGAAGTGTTTGGTAAGAGTGCTTTACCTTATTAATATAGTATAGAAGAATGTTTCATTAAAATAATAAATTAAATATTATGGCAGTAGATTACAAGAAAATCGGTCTTGTGAACACTAAGGAAATGTTTGCAAGAGCTATCAAGGGCGGTTGGGCCGTTCCTGCTTTCAACTTCAACAACTTGGAGCAGTTGCAGGCTATCATCCAGGCTTCTTCTAACTTGAAGTCACCAGTTATCCTTCAGGTTTCTAAGGGTGCTCGTAAGTATGCTAACCCTACTTTGCTCCGTTATTTGGCAGAGGGTGCTGTAGAGTATGCAAAGGAGTTGGGTTGCAACCATCCTGAGATCGTTCTCCACCTCGATCACGGTGATAGCTTCGAGACATGTAAGAGCTGTGTAGATTTCGGCTTCTCTTCTGTAATGATCGACGGTTCTGCACTTCCATACGAGGAGAACATTGCATTGACAAAGAAGGTTGTTGACTACGCTCATCAGTTCGGTGTAACTGTAGAGGGTGAGCTCGGTGTCCTCGCTGGTGTTGAGGATGACGTAGTTGCTGAGGAGTCTCACTATACAAAGCCTGAGGAGGTTGTTGATTTCGCTACACGTACAGGTGTTGATTCATTGGCTATCTCTATCGGTACATCTCACGGTGCTTACAAGTTCAAGCCAGAGCAGTGCACACGTGACCCTAAGACTGGTCACCTCGTTCCTCCTCCATTGGCATTCGACGTATTGGCAGCAGTTGAGGAGCAGCTTCCTGGTTTCCCTATCGTTCTCCACGGTTCTTCTTCAGTTCCTCAGGAGTATGTTGATATCATCAACAAGTTCGGTGGTAAGTTGCCAGATGCAGTTGGTATCCCAGAGGAGCAGTTGACTAAGGCTTCTGAGAGCGCTGTTTGCAAGATCAATATCGACTCTGACTCTCGTCTTGCTTTCACAGCAGGTGTTCGTGAGACATTGGCTCTTCACCCAGAGTACTTCGACCCACGTCAGTACTGCGGTAAGGCTCGTGAGTACATGGTTGATCTCTATAGCCACAAGATCAAGGATGTTCTTCATTCTGACAACAAGTTGGCTAACCTCGACTAATTCGAGATTTTTCAATCTAAGATATGAGAGTGGAATCCGAAAGGCTTCCACTCTTTTTTTGCTTTTTTATAGGCTGTCTCTTGATAGGCAGATTGATGGTGGTCTTTTGTTTTAAAAAGGTGTACTTTTTGTTTTAAATCAGTTTGCTATAAACCATATTAATATCCGTTAGTATAGTTTAACGGTATTCGCTCTTATTCTTCAAGAAAGATTTCATATTTTTGCAACCGAAAGAAATACTTTGCTTGGGCAAGTATGCTTTTATTCTTATATAATATCATTGTACTGGTAGAAGATGACGACAGCGTTTGGAGTAACGCAATTTAACTAAAGACATAAGTGTAAAGTAACTAAAGACAATATAGAATGATTAAACAAAAATAAACAAGCAATCAATAGAATACAAGTAAATGATATTAGATTATGAGAAAAATTTTAATGATGCCGATTTTGGTATTGGCAATGGCATTGGGCTTTGTAAGCTGCAGTGCAAGTGATGATGGAGTAAACGATGGAATGCTTGGTCAACAGACCACTACATTCATGCCTTCGTTCTCAATGTTGAGTTACACACAGTCTGCAAGTACACCTATCCTACAGGATGGTAGCAACAGCGCTGAAATGGAAGAGAAGCTTGTCTGCAAGATTCTGCCAGGTGGAAAGTTGATGCTGACTCACAAGAATGTTGTTTTTGACGATGCTGTAAGCATTAAGATGGAAACAACTTTGGTGGGCAACAAGTTGATTATCACAGAGAATGCTGACTATGGAGTGTCTGGCAACTATGGCTACTATACTCTGAATACTACAGTAGGTACGCTGAAAGATGGTAACTATACGATTGTGGTCATGCGCAACCAGAATGTGAGAGCAGAGTTCCAGATGGCTTACGATTCATCTAAGGCCAAGAACCAATAATTGTATTTCCGACGACCAGTTTAAATTTTATTTTTTGTTAATTTCACTGATTAATAGCTCAGGTGAACAGTCCTTTAGTATAACCTTATTATTCTTGTCCAACAGATAAATGGTTGGCATAGCGCGTAAGCTATATAAATCACTGATTTTATCATCTGCATGAATTCTTAGGAGTTGGATATCCTCCGGTATGGTCTGTTTGTTGAGCCATGCAGTAATCTTATGACAATTCTCGCAGTCAGGATCATAGAAATAGAGAATTACTTTCTGATTCTTATATTCGTTCAACTGATGTCCCATTCCTTTTTCATCCTTCCATTTGAAGTCAATAGCCGTATTGCCGGGCAGGTTTTTATTGGTCTGCTTGTATTTAAAAGTCCATCTTTCTTTTTCCACATCATCTATGCATGGTGAGGCTATTATATCTTTTATGAAAAGGAGGTATGTGTGGTCGTTCCTCATAGGCGACTTCGGATTACCCAGATAGTGTTCGATGAGGCTCTCGAATTTGTCTTTACTCTTCTGGCTCCCAAAAGCTTTTGAAGCAAAGATATGCACACTCTGCTCTGCGGTAGTTGGAGTAAAATGAGGAATGAGATCGATGAAATTGACAAATCCTTGTTCTGAGATATTGGCATTGCTAAGTTGCAAGGTATCCTTGAAGTCAAAATTGTCCCAATAATGGAGACCCAGATAATTGAGCCGTTGTTCTACGGATTTGAGAGAGTCGGGCATCACAGGATAGACAAACGAGCGGTTTTGTCCGATAGCTTGCAGAATGTTCAATGAGAACACCAATGCGGTGATAATAATAATTCGATATCTCATAAGCCAATTCTTTTTTGCAAAGTTAAATAATAAATCTGAAAAAGGCAACAAAAATGTGCAGTTTTTCAAAAAATGAATGTCGTGGAGCTATAGAAGGTGAGTTCTACTCGGCAACTATATCTCCGACGACCAGTTTAAATAGTTTTCGCTATTTGGTGTTCTTAGTAAAAGTAAATGATATTTAATGATTCTGTAAAATCTGTTGTTTTTATTTATATGTAAAAGTAATTTCTTTAGCTTTTGTCTTCACGTTTGCTGCGTTTATGTAGCCTCCGTTGTAGTAGCTGGCTTTCACATAGAACTTACCCCGAGTACCGGATGTGTTGACTCTCATGTTCTTGATGGTAATGGTCTGTGTCGTACCCACTACGTTGGCAGATTCATATTTCACAACAAACCAGTTGTTCCATCCTTTTCCTCCATCTACTTCCGCAGTAGAACCTACTTCTATACCGCAATTCTGCGGATTGATATCATTAGAAGCGATTTTGATTTCTATTGGAAGCAATTCCTTCGGATAGTTAGCCGGAATCTTGAATTTCAGTTGTGCTGTGGCGCTGATACCCTTACCCATCGTAGCAGGGAACTCAAACTCATATTCCATATTCTTGATGGTATAGATGTGGATATTCCTGCTCAGACCATGCTTCTTGTCCAACAGTCGGATGATTCCTTCCTTCATGGAATGATCAATGGTGCTCAATGTATAATGAATGCTTCCTTCGCCATTATTGAATGTAATGACAGGAGTCTCATTGATAGCACAATTGGTATTCTTCATCCAAATTGCTTCAAAGTCATTTGCGGTAATGTTGGTATCGCCAGCATACTTGAAGGAAATACTTTGTGCTGCAGTAGCTCCCTCGTTCAAGAGAATATAGGTGCCATTTGTGATACTGAGGGTATATTTTCCGTCAGAAACTTCTGGTACAATGTCTTCTACTACAATCCAAGGGTTGTTGGCTGGTGTTCCATTTACGGCTGCATCAAAGCTGTCATAGCCCAATGAAGCATCCAGTTTCTTCACCTTAATCTTATAGATATGGTTTCGCTTGATGCGGTAGAGCTGGTTGTCCTTGTCCTGCAAAAGCACGAGGAAACGTTTGTGGGTACCGTTCTTGTAAGTTGCCCAGAGAATAACCTTCAGCGGTTTGCTGGCATCATTGCGATTCTCAAAGGTATAGGCGATATTCTCCATCTGTCCCTCAGAACCCTGGTATGTCTTCTGGTCTTTGGTAGGAGTGATATAATCAGGATTCCATACTGCCATCTCATGGGTGTCAGGGAAGGTGAGGTCTGTCTTGAATGGAGCTATCGTACCGTGTTCCTGACCGTCGTAGATAGATACTATCACCTTTTCAATTTCGTTAGCCACCTCGTCTTCCAGTTCAACCTTCACCTTGGCTCTGTCTCTGATGAGATGTATCACAGGCTTGTCGGCTCCACCATTGAGGAAAGCTTTCATCTCCTCCGGCGTATTTTTCTTGACATATCCCCAATAGACGATTTTTTGAGACTGATCTTCTCCAGCGCTTGATTCGAATGAAGTCATGAGTATATTCTCATGCATTCCGATCCATTTAGGAGATTGGGTGATGTCCAACGTAGCATTGGCAACAAAGTGGATTCTTGCGGTAGAATTTGGTATTGTAGCCTTGATGCCTTTCGGATTGCTGCTGCCGTTTTCCAGAATATCTCCTTTAGGCGTTGTTTCAAGCGTAAGATCTTTTGCAAGTCCTAAGAAGAAACCGTCCTTGTCGAAGCAGAAAAGCTGGATGTCTTCTGCCCGGTCAATACCTTCATTACCGTATGTCTGACTTCTGGTTATGGTCTGGTTCTCCTCATAGCTCGGAATACCAACATAAGTGGTAATGGTATATTCGTTTCCTTGTTTTTCCCAAAGCTCAGAAGGACCATTCTCAACCATGTCGTTTGTGCAGGCTGTCAGCATAGCCAACAGTCCTGCAATCATACTCATATAATATTTTAAATGTTTCATAATAGTGCCTCCTTTGTGATGGTTTATTCTTTCTTGTTTTCTAATGCAGTTACTTCTTCAGGTGTAAGGTCGCGGACGCAGCGTACGTATCCCTCACCAGAACCATGTGAATTTGCTTTAACCTGTTTTCCACTCAAAGACCAATATGAATAGCCTCTAAGGACCTCTGTTACGACATCCTGATTAGATTCGTATTGGTAGTTTACAATCACTTTGATTTCCGATTCCGTAGGAAGTCGCCAATTGTCATAACGGGTTCCGTCTGTTCCTACTTCTACATAGTCATCACAGTGCTTGGATGCTTTGACTCCTTTGCTGAAAACGCTTACGGTCCCGAGCTGAGATGCCAGAGCAAAAGCAGGTGATACTACGTTTTCTGAAGACAATTTTGTGTTCGGATTGATGTTGTTTACATGTCCAATCGTATAGCTTCCGTTGGTTTTTGTAATTTGAACCACATACATATTGTTGTTAGATCGGTCTTTTATTGCAGTATTCAGAGTGGCTTGGTATGCATTTTCTTTATATTCATCTTGGTATTCCCAAATATATGTGCCTTTTGTCCACCAACCAGACTCACCATATGTATAAACCTTTGCCGTGAAGTTAGCATCAGATGATATCTTGCTGGTTTTGTGGGCTCTTTGATGTTCTTGCCAATCAATCCATCCGTCCAGACTCTTGGTAGAGTACCATCCTGCAATGGCCTGTATGTACTCCAATGGATATTGCTTGATGGTTACCTGTTCTGTCTTCTTGTTTTCTCCTTCACCGCAGGATATGGTAAACTTGATGTATTTTACGGTCAACGGAACAAATTCTTTAGCTTGGATATTGACGATACCCTGGTCTTTCTTCTCAGTATGACCATTGGCGAAATTCAGACTGATTTGTGGATAAGTACTTCCTGGCTTAATCGTCTTCTTCGTGCCGTTCTTGTCGTAATAATAAACTTCGTCTATTTGGACAGTACAAGCATCGGAAGCATAGAATTGGATCGTCTTGTTATCCACTTTCTCATTTCTCATGATATGGAAGGTAGGGGTAACCAGGAGATAACTATGCTTATCGGCATTGATAACGGTTTCTTCGCCTTCTGTCCATTTCATCACGTCGTATTGGATATCCGCCTGGGTTCCATAGACGATTTCAGTACTGCTGCCACGATTGGTAATGTTGGCATTGACGGTATAGATATGGTTGCGTTTCAACTCTGTTTCGTTGATGTCACGTACTGGTATGCTATAGAAGTTGTCTGTGGTTTCGCCAACGGCTCCTTCTCCTTCAGCATCTTCTGAAATCTTGGTCAGCGGTACTTTCACGATCAACTTAGGCATCTGCTCCGTATTGTCCCATTGGGTAGCATAGCTGTAGGTGGTAATGGTAAAGTTTCCGTTTTCACCCATAGCACTTTCGTAAGCTCCACTCATATTGCCCAAAGTCTTGGCAGAGTTCTCGCCGAAGAATGTGGTAGCAGTATTGTAGTTCTGGAAATTCCAACTTGGATTGCCAACAGTATATCCAGGCACATTGATGTTGAGCTTTACCAGAATTTTAGCTGCTGCACGGCAGAGACTGGTTTGAATGGTTTGGCGGGCAGCTGTTGTTACGAGATAATCGGTCGTGCTGCTCATCAGGAAATTCTTGCCAGGATTGGTATTCGTCTGGTATGGTTTCCAGATGTCTGCATCCGTCTGGGTCTTTCCTGCTAATTCGCTCAGAACATTGATGCCTTGCAGTGATTCCTTGGCATTGGCAATGGTAACAACCTGGTAAGTTTCATTTTCTACCAGCTGGTTCTTGTCTTTCCAGTTGCCCTGGTCCAAAGTAGCAGTAGTACCTTGAGTCATGCTTGGCAACGTCTTGCCCAACTTGAGCGTTGCGTCGGCTTTACCAAAGATTTTCACATCGAGTTTATCCAACTTAGCCTCGTTGAGGCTCATGTCGGATGCAACTCTTGTCTTGGCATCAGTCACCTGTGGATAAATGCTGAGGCTCTCTTCCATTCCGATGGTATCGTTGAAGGCATCTTCCCCAGCGCACCCGGATAAGAGTACGCCCATGATGAAGGTCAGCATTGCTTTCCAGGTTCTGTTATATTGATAATTGATCTTCATGATGGTGTCATTTTAAATGTTACTTCACTTGAACAAAACTGATTTCCGTAGAGGTTCCTGGCAATTTTTCTTCGCCTTCACCAACGTTGATGAGTGCTTTGTTGCCTGGAACAATCGTCAAGAAGACATTTGCATGATAGTTGTGTGGATTTGCCATATCAAGAATCTTCTTAGGCACTACATAGAAGCTGATGGTTTCCTTGTTGCCGTTGCCTTCCAAGGTGTTCTTGATTTCTCCACTTTCGTCTCCCGCTATCACAAATCCGAAGACTGGATTGTTGCTCTGGAGAATCCATTTCCTGCCACCTGTGTAGATGTTTTCGAAGGTAATCTTCGGTCCCCAGGTAGGCTCATTGAAAGCTACTTGTATGCCTCCGTCATGGGTTTGATAATCGCCTTCTACGACGGTATGGATTTCTACCTTATCTACATAGTTGTACTTTCCGCCATCTTCCCAGTCGAGTACGGTAGGGTTGATTTGCAACTTTCCGCCTTCGAGGAAGTATGCATAGACTACCAACTCGTGGTTGCGTGCTGCAGGCTTCATGTTGGAAGGTATCGTGAAGGTGGTACTTTGCTCTGGAGAGTCCTCACTCAGTTTGAAATAAATTCTACCTGTGATAGGTCGGTTGCTCTCTCTGAGATAAGTACGGTGCTGGGATACGAAGTTGGCTCCATCCAGACGCGTCATGTATTCAGCTGCTTTTTCACTGCTTCCTCTGTGGAAAGTTGTTGGGTCTGCAACACTGGTAATGTATCTGTTGGAAACTCCTCCGAGCGTCACCTTTGAGTGTACGTAAGTGGTAGTTCCATTATACTGGGTGGAGATGAGTCCGGCAGTCTCGCGGTATGCATAGGTGGTTGCATCAGGGAAGACATAACTGGCTTGTGGTATGATATCCTCGTCCAGTTCTATCTTGGTGATCAATGCCTCTTCTGTTCCTCCATCAGCCTTTCTTGCGAAGAAGAAGTGCAACTTAGAAACGGCTCTTACCAACGGAATGATTACGCTCTTGGCTGCAGCAGCAGTTTCTGTATCTGCCACATGGTCTGCTACAGAGATATGGGTGATGACTCTTGACAGTGGAAGTCCTGTAGCAGGAACTTCTGTTGCCTGAGCTTTACCTTCACCGTTGATGCCGAACTGACTCTTGATGACCATTTCCTTCAACTGCTTGCGAGTCAACATCTTGTTGGCAGTATTATCAGGGAAAATACCCTCGATGCTTTCCGCATTTGCCAGAATGAAAAGGTCGAGATTCTCAAGTTCGTTTCCTCCAGATTTGCGAGGAATTTTCATGCTTACTGTCTTTACGGCAGTTTCGCCGTTGACAGGAGTGGTGAGAATTTCTTCTCTATAGCTTACTGCGATGGCATCATCACCTGTAGAGTTGGAATTGAAAGCCCAAACTCTGATGCTGTGGATGCTGCTTTCCGTAGCAGGATTGGCTGGGTTGCTGTCGAAGTCATCAGCTCTACTCATCGCCGCCCTTGACTCGGTAGGAGAGGAAGTCAGAAAACTGAGATTCAAATAGGTCTCGCTGTCGTCATTGGCAGTGCCAGGACCATAATCGTCATAGACGCATGATGTGAAGACGCTGATGGCTAAAAGCGAGAGTAGCAATGCCGTGAGTGCCATCAAGAAGGTCTTGATTCGATTCCTTCTTTCGTATAATTTAATGAAGTCATTCATAGCGTCCTCCTTTCTTTATTGATTATTACCTAATTCTGTATCTTTGATATTGACATTCCAACCATTGACATTCACCTTGGTGATCATGTTGTAATCTCTCTTGTCCGATACGTAGAACATCAGAACGTAATGGTCTTCACGGTCCAGATATTCCTGATCATCCCAATTCTGGTTTACCTTTTCTCCGCAAAGGGCAAGGAACCAAGGGAGAGAATGATTGAATAATTCTATAGGATGATCCTTATCGCGCAGGTCGGTGATAATGATGCGCTTGTCATCATAATCGTTTTTGTCACCATCCCTTACGACACGTCTGTCACTCTGTCTTTCGAACATACGAGAAGATGAGAGATCGTAAATCAATGCCTGATCTACAGGTTCTTCATTCACCTCGGTATGTGCACCGTCATAGTTTGCTCTGCGCTCCATGTTGTATGGCAAGTAGGTGATTCTTTCGTTCTTCATTTTCTCTCCTTTGTGATCGAGCCATGCTGCAGAACCTTCGATGCGAACATCGAAATTCTCAGGTTTGAAATCCGCCTGGTCGTTCTCGTAAGGGAGCAATACGATGCGGTAAGTCTTGGTACACTTCATTAAGCTGAGTGTAGAAGTCACTACTGTACCTTCGTTTCCTTTTTGGTTCAGCCGCTGGAAGTCCACCTGGGTCTTTGCGGTGTATAAGGCTGCAAACTCCTTGTCGTTCTTGATTTCTTCGCCATTGTCCTTACCCATCCTTACGGTCAGGTCGTCAATGGTAGAAACGCCCGGTGTAAGAGAAGCAAAACTGAACTCCATCTCGTCATCTTCTGCTCTTGACATCACCTGACGGTCGCGAGCCAGACAAACGAAGGTATATTTCCCATCCTTCAGACCCGTAATTTCCATCGTGTGTCCAGTTTCAAACTTTTCTCGGCTTTCGATATAAGAGTCAAAGAATTTGCCGTTTTCATCAAAGGCATAAACGTTGATATTCTTAACTTCAGCGGCGAAAGCGTCAGCTTGTTTCACGTTATATGTATAGTCGAACTGGAGAGCCACTTTACTTATTGCAGGCGGGCAGTCGTCCATGTCTTCCTTGATGCAAGAAGACATTGTGGTTAGTGCTATGGCTGAGAAACATACCAATTTAAACCAGTTGTTGTTGATGAATTTTGCCATATCGTTAAATCTTTATATTGTTAATATTCTTAGAAAAGTTCTCTTGAGTTATCTGGAGTGCCCTGCTTTTAGGGTAGGGCATCGTTGATTTCGTCTTTGGGGTGCTTTACTGGAAGCACTGGGTAATCCCATCTTTCTGTGGGTTGTCCCATCTTTCGGATGGAGGAAGTAGTAGGGGTGAGTTTTATATCACTGTCTTATGAAGGTTTCGTTCTTGATTCTTTGGAGGAAATCTTTCGGAGGCAATGCCCCCGAAAGATTGATGATTGTTACTTCAACTGAATATCAGTAGAGTTAAGTACCCAAGGGTTGATAGCTACTGTTACATTCATGTAGTAGTTAGGCTGGATATCGTCTGGAGTTGGTCCGTTAGGAACATCCTTACCTAAGTCGTAGATACCATTCACATTCATGCGATAGATGCTGTTGCGGAGAATTGAGTAATAACCTTCACGTACGTAGTAGTTGTCCGTAATGATGTAGCAGTAGTACATCTTACCTTCACGGTAAACTTCGATGTTGTTGGCCTTGCGGAAGTTTGTTAACTTTTCGCCTTCCTCGATCAAATTGCCGTTTGCATCCTTAATATTATTTACCACTTCTGCTGCTGTGAGCTCTCCGAATGGGTTACTTACTTCCTCGTCTGCCATCAAATCTGCGATACGGGTGTAAAGCTTGCCGTCATAGCGATAGAATGTGCCATCTGCGAAGTCTGCATTTGCCTTAGCACTTTCTGTCAATGTGGCCTTGATGCAGAAGTAGATTGATGTTGCATCATCCTTTTCAGTTGTTGTATTCTCAAACATATAGTTCTTAGGAGTACGGGCGTTGGTGGTGAAATTCTCAAGACCTCCAGCCTGATACTTGGTACCGTACTCTGTTGTTGGCTTGTAATAAGGAGCAGTTTCTGCAATCAGCGCATTGAGTGTCCAGTTGCCTGTTGTGTTCCAATTCTGCACTACGTAAGAGTTGTTGTTCAAGTTTGACAGTGCGTATGTGTCATAAACTACACCTTCCAGATATTCCTCAAAGTTCTTGGTGGTAGTTTCTGGCTTTCTTTCAATCTTGTTTACATCTACGGTAGGAGCATCTACTCTTGCTACAACTCGGTCGAGAGAGATCTGGGTAGCAATGGCAGGGGTAGCCTCGTTCTTATTGTCTGCTGTAAAGGTAACAGTACTATGATCAGCCTGCTTGTTCTTGTCGTTCTGGTTGAACATCACGAAATGGTTGTTGCTTGCATAGTTTGCACCTCCGACTGTTGATCCTTCAAATGCTGCATTGGCTGCGAGAGGATAGTCTAAATCTGCGTTTGCCAAGAAGTAAACGGTGTATGGTGTGTTTTCTTTCACGTCGTTTACACTCACCTTGATAGGCTTGGTCTCACCAGCAGTTGTCTGGGTAGGAGCTGTCTTCCAGTCGCTTGCCGTTACGTTCTTCTTGAAGATTCTTTCTGTACCTTGATAGATATAGATGGTACCAGATGTGATGGTGCTTTCCTCTACTGTTCCGTTCTCAGGGTTAGATTGGGTAGTTCTGGTAGCATCACCAGCAGAACCTTTTACTTGGATAGTCATGTTATAGAAACCCTCTACTGTTTCCTGACCAGTGGTAGGAGACATTGTGTCGTCAGTGCTGCAACTGTTGAATGTGAATGCTGCTATCGCTAACATACTCATTGCGAATAGATTTAAATTCTTCATAATCTTAAGTTCTTAAAACGTTAAACAATTATTTTACTTATACATTAATTCTAAAAAAAAGTTTCGCATATTTTGTAGCAAAAGTTATTTGCTTTTTTCTAAACCTTCTTAAACTTAATACTCTTAACAATTTATGAGTCATCTTTTACTATATATATAGATATTCATCCTTTGATTACATCCTTCTGAGAAGTTCCTGAAGATTGATCTTGGCTTCCTTCAATCCTGCCTTATCTGCTTTTTCGAAGTAGGTCTTGGCAGTCTGATAATCATTCTTCAGAACAGCAAGTGCGCCTTTAGCGTTGTCCACTTCCGGACCATTTCCAGCCTTCTTCAAGTAATTCTCTGCGCTTACCTTATCGCCTCTGTCGATGGCAGTATAGGCAGCGTTGAGATTAGCAAGTTCTTCCTCTGGGAACATCTTTACGGCGATATCAAATACCTCATTGTATTCCTTGCTTCCCTTTTCGTAACTGTTGGCTACTGCATACATCTCTTCGAGGGATAGCTTTTGTGGACGGGTCTTGATAATCCTGCGAGCTTCTTCGAGATTGAAATGTCTTACGTCGTAATTGATTTCATATTCGGTGCGGCGCAAAGGTGGATATACTTGGTTGATAAGATATCTGTGTGCATCTCCTGCCTTGGCTGCAATCGCTCTTTCCATTTCGTCTGGTCCCATGTTGCTGTTGAGGATGTTCAGCACGGTTGCCTTCTGCGGGATGTTGTTCTTGGCTACGTAGTCACGCACTCCCTGCCAGTCTTCTGCAGTAGAGGAGAACTTGAACAGTTTCATTTCCACTGGATAGAGGTTGCGCAGATAGTCATAAACGGCTTTAGTACGGTTCTTAGCCAATTTCTCATTGTTGGCATAGCTGCCGTCTGGGGAGGCGTAACCATGTAGTGAAATCGAAGTGATGTGTACGTCTGCGTCGTTCTTCACCAGGTCGATGGTCTTGCGCATCTTGTCTAATTCAGCTTGGTTGTTGCTTAGTTTTGTGTTGATAATTGCTTTATTGATATGAAAATTGAGTTGTGCCGTACCCTTTTCCTGTCGGTTCTTGATAGGTTCTGCCTTAGGTCTCACGTATGCATATTGCAATTTCATAGGTCCTGGCAGGGCTTCACCGATGCGGCTGAACAAACCGTTTTCTACAATAGCTTGGTTACATCCGCAGACATCTTGTCCGACAACGAGTTGTGAGTTGTTCATCCACTCGCGATATGGAGTTGTATAAGCATAATGTATGGTCTGGGCTTCCTTGTTGTTACGTCTGGTAACGATAAGTGGATTTTGGGTGGCAGTCTTGTTGTTGCGCTGGTAATAGATGTAGCGTTTGCGTCCCATGATTTCCACCGCAGGCATTTTGAGCGTATCTTGCTGGTTGACGATCATCGGGATGATGACGGTTCCCTTATTGCTTTTCACCTGAAGGTTGTCAAGCTTGAAATCCATATTGACAGCAACGTTATTGCCTGTTTTTTTCACTTCCTTGTTGAGAAGGCTCACTTTTCCACCTACCAATTGCTGTGCTTTGGCAGGCATACAGAGCAGAATGACTGCTGCTGCGAGGCTTAATTTGATGATATGAAATGTTCTCATAATTGAAGTCTTTTACTAAATGATAGAAACAATGTAATGCCTAAATGATAAGAATACTACCTTGTTGATGTCGTTTAGAAGACATACACCAGGTTGATGGCTGCCTTGGTAGGGCCTACGTAGTGGTGGCTCTTGTCACTTTCTACTTTCTCGCCGCATTTCTCACATTCGTATTGGTCATACTTGGAGAAAACGTACCCTAATCCCAACTCTGCTTCCAAGTTCCAGTGCTTGGAGAGTGTCCAGGTGTAGCCGTATGCGATTCCGGCTCCTATCATCCATCCCTCGAAACGATGTTCTTTCAACTTGGAGAAATCTGTTCCCAGTAACATGAAGTCTGCATCAATATTACCTATATTATACTGTCCACCCAAGGCATGGAAACCAAGGAAGTGACCCATCATCTTGTTGCAGAACCAATATCGCGCTTCAGGTTGTACAATCCAATGTTTCCATTTCTTATTGTCAGAGAAAGACCAAGGATTATAATTTCCCGACAGATCGAATGTCCATTTCGGTGCAAGGCTGAACTCAACTCCAAGATTGAAGGTGGTTGTTGCATCATACAAGAGGTTGGTCTTGATGGCTGCCTTTTGGGCTATTGCCGAATAGGAAAATCCTATGCAGGCAATCATTGTTATAATCATCTTTTGCTTCATAATCTTATGTTTTATGATTTTGTTCTTAGAATTATTTACTTTTATTATTCTTTTAAACTTTGAAGTTCTTAGAAAAGTTACTTTTATGATTTTTGTCTTTTACTTTTTTGTTGATTTTAGAAATCATTACTTTTATCTTTCCTCTAAACTTTGTAAGTTCTTAGAATCGTTAAATGGTAGATTTTTTGTTCTTTCTGGTGGCAAATTTATAATGAATTCTCTTTGGTTGCAAGTTTTTTAGCACTGAAAAATACTGAAAAATGCGTTTTTTTCTACATTTACAACTAAAAAACACTGAAATTTACCCCTAAAAACTAAAAAATCTCCAAAAAGGATACGAATCTCAAAATAAAAGCGTATTTTTGCGAAAAAGATGATGGTTAACCTTAATTCCGCAACACTATAGTTTAACATTATTTATAAGTGCCTGAGCAACAAAAAGTTGCCCAGGCACTTATAAATAATGTTAAACTATAGTGTTGCGGAATTAAGGTACAATAAAATGAATTTTGTCGCTTTGCAAGCAAAATCCCACTAAACCCTATAGGTTGCGGATTTGAGGGTTAACTTTTTGATAGAATTATTGTATGAAAGGTCTTAGTCATAGTACGGTGAAAATGATACGATTTATAGAATTGTATCTTTGTCCACAATATTGTGGTGTGATTGATAGAAGAAGAGTGATAGCTTATCTGTTCTTTACACTGATAGAAGCTGTTGTGATTCCTCTGCATTTCTTCTTGTTTCTGATATTCTGGGAGCCTATGGGTTTTGCTCTTACTTGTGCGCATCTGATAGTTTTCTCTGTCCTCCAATGGAACATCTGGAAGCAAAGCTTAAGTTTCGATAATGGTTTGTCTGCCCTGCTGATGCTGGCTGCTGGTAAACTGATGATTGACAGTATATTCTGTATTTTTTTTGGAGTTGTCGAAGACCATATCACGGTTCTGGGTAATGTCTTCGTCATGATGGTTATCGGAATTACCGCTCTCAGTCTGATGTTGCGTAAAACGGCTTTGGTCGTAGCTCTGGCGATGATTCCTGCATTGGCTATATATATCTATGCAGAACCTTCTGTTACCTTATGGCTCTCATTGAAGCCTTTACTCGTGGGTATATTGATGTTCGGCTATGTCTATACCTATAATATGAGTAAGGTGACTAAAGGATTGCGCCAACCGCGTGAAATCAATCAGGAAGAGAAGAAGGCATTGGAAATGCTTGCCAATATTCGCGATTTGGATCATGATAAAGCAGAAAGTTTGCTGGAAAGACTTACTCCTGAAATGCGTCAGCGTATTGTGGGGCTTGCCACTGAGCGGTTGAGAAAGGAAGAAAGGGAACTCTTAGCTTGGGATCTGGTATGTGTGGAACTGACCAAAAGCGAAAAGGTTATCTGCAAATTGATATTGGAAGGAAAGACGCTGAAGGAAATCTGTTCTATACTCAACAAGTCTGAGTCTAATATCACCAGCCAGCGCTGTCATATTCGCAGAAAACTGAAAATGGGACGTAAGGATGATTTGCGACGTACTTTGGAATTAAAAATTATAGAGGTAAGAGATGCGCTTTAGGCCATCTCTTACCTCTATTACTTTTATGTCAACCGTTCATTGATGTTGATGAACTGTCTTTTAATCTTCCATTCTCAGGAAGGCTTTAGGCAGATAGTCTATGAGATCTCCTGCGATGAGGCTCTCCTTGCCCAGATCTTTTATAGCTAAGTCGCCTGCGAGTCCATGAAGATACATGCCTATTTTGCAAGCTTCTGCCTGTCTGTAACCTCGGGCCAATAAGGCTGTGATAATGCCTGTCAAGACATCTCCGCTGCCGGCAGTAGCCATTCCGCTGTTGCCTGTTGAATTGAATTCGATATGCCCGTTTGGCAAACAAAGTGCAGAATAGTGTCCTTTGAGAATGATGTAAGCCTGGAGCCGCTCTGCCAATTCACTGGCTTTCATCAGCCGTTCGTAACTGTTTGCACAGGTGTTACCTACCAGACGGTCTAATTCCTTAGGGTGGGGAGTCATGATGATTCCCTTCGGCAGTTGCTGCATCCACGCTCTATGACTTGCCAGAATATTGATGGCATCTGCATCTACGACGAGTGGACAGGCGGTACGTCGTATTTGTGCAATCAGGGCGATGGCTGTTCCTTCGTTAATACCTAATCCCGGACCGATTCCGACGGCATCAAAGGCGTCTGCATCTGTAGGTTCACTGAAATAAGTCTCTTCGTGATCCAGTTGGAGGACAGCTTCCGGTACGCTGATTTGCATGATGTCGTAATTTCGCTTGGGCGTATGGGTAGTAACTTTTCCTACACCGGCTCTCAGACAGGCTTTGGTTGCCAATATGGCTGCTCCTGTCATTCCATAGCTTCCTGCGATGAGAAGCGCATTGCCCATACTGCCTTTGTGGGCAAAGTCGTTGCGAGGTCTCATCATGTGGCGGATATCGCTTTCTTCCAGGATGGAACATTTGCAGTCGGCATTTTGTATGAACTCATGCGAAAGGCGGATATCCAGTACCTTGAGGCGCCCGATGTACTGCTGCATGTCGGCAAGCATCATGGAAAGCTTTTTCTGCTGGAGTGTCAGGGTAAGGTCTGCATGGATGATGTTGGCGTGGATGTTATAGGTGTTATCTTCGCACATCAGTCCGGACGGGATGTCGATACTTACTACCTTGGCTGCACTCTGGTTGATGTATTTCACCATTGCAGCAAAACCTCCGGCTAAAGGCTTGTTAAGGCCGCTGCCAAACATGCCGTCGATGACAACGGTCTTGTCTGTGAGCTGCGGCGGATCAAGGTTGACCGTAATTTCTGTAAATTGTCTGATCTGTTTGCATTCTGTAAGCCTCTTCTTATTGGCAGCACAGTCTGCAGAGAGTTTATTATGTACGTTAAACAGATATACCGAAACCGGATAACCATCTTCTGCCAGTAGTCGGGCCACCGCAAGCGCATCACCGCCATTGTTGCCAGGACCGGCAAAGACAACAATGGGAGTACGGCTGGACCATTCTTCCTCAATGCTTCGGGTAATGGCTTTAGCCGCACGCTCCATCAGATTGAGCGATGCGATAGGTTCATGCTCGATGGTATATCTGTCCAATTCATGAATCTGAGTACTTGTAAATATCTTCATATTTCTCCTATTTCTCCTATTATTGTGGGGGTGTTCTTTTTCTACAAATGCAAAAGTACTAAAAAAAGCCCGATGAAAGCACGAAGTTTCGTATTTTTTTCGTAATTTTGCACAAAATATTATTTTCAAGACTATGGGTATAGTTAAAATCAAGGACAAAACCTTTAAGACTTCCATTCCGGAAGCAGAGATTTTGAAGAAAGTACAGGTCGTTGCAGACCGCATAAACAAGGACTTTGAGGGTAAGAAACCTGTGTTCTTGGCAGTGTTGAATGGCTCGTTTATTTTTGCTGCCGATTTGATGCGCATGATAACGATACCGAGTGAGATTTCATTTGTGAAATATGCTTCCTATGAGGGCACTTCCTCTACCGGCAGCATGAAGACGCTCATGGGTATCAATCAGGATTTGGCTGGACGCCATGTCATTATTGTGGAGGATATCGTTGATTCAGGTTTTACCATGGCCCACATGATAGAGGAACTCAAGAAAATGAATCCTGCATCAGTAGAAATCTGCTCTCTTCTCGTGAAACCGGGTAACCTGAAGGTTCATCTCGATATCAATTATGCAGTGATGGAAATCCCTAATGATTTTATCGTGGGATATGGTCTGGATTATGATCAGGAAGGCAGAAACCTCCGTGATATCTATACGATAGTGGAGTAAGATTGTGGAAGAATAACAACATATAATTTTATATACATAATAAAGAAGATGAAAAATATCGTAATTTTCGGTGCTCCAGGTGCTGGTAAAGGTACTCAGAGCGACAAGATGATCGAGAAATATGGTCTCGGTCACATTTCTACAGGTGATGTTCTCCGTAATGAAATCAAGAACGGTACAGAACTTGGTAAGACTGCTAAGGGTTATATCGACAATGGTCAGTTGATTCCAGACGAGTTGATGATCGATATCCTCGCAAGCGTATATGATAGCTTTGGTAAAGAGCATAAGGGTGTGATTTTTGATGGTTTCCCACGTACCACTCCACAGGCTGAGGCTTTGAAGAAGATGTTGGCTGAGCGTGGTCATAAGATTGCTGCCATGATTGAGTTGGCTGTTCCTGAGGATGAGCTGATGGCTCGTTTGATCAACCGTGGTAAGGAAAGCGGTCGCTCTGATGATAACGAGGAGACTATCAAGAAGCGTCTCAATGTATATCATACACAGACTGCTCCTCTCATCGATTGGTATGAGAAGGAAGGTATTCATCACCACATCGAGGGTCTCGGTACTGTAGATGAGATCTTCGCTCGTGTTTGCAATGTGATTGACAACCTCTAATGATCATATTTAATGTGTAATGTTTAATGTTTAGTTGGGTTTGCGCCTTGGGTGCAGCTTGATAAAAATTAGGCATTGCACATTACTTTCTTTCAACCAGGAAGAGGATCAATCAGGAAGAGAATCAAACATAAACATTAAACACTAAACATTAAACAATAGAAAAAATGGCTGAATCCAATTTCGTAGATTATGTAAAAATCAATTGCCGCTCTGGTAAGGGTGGTAAAGGCTCCATGCACCTGCGCCACGTGAAGTACCAACCGAATGGTGGTCCTGATGGTGGTGATGGCGGACGTGGAGGAAGCATTTATCTTCGCGGCAACCACAACTACTGGACGTTGCTGCACCTCAAATATCAACGTCACTTCTTTGCTGAGCATGGTGGTAATGGTGGACGTGATAAATGTCATGGCACTGACGGTAAGGACATCTATATTGACGTACCTTGTGGTACGGTGGTTTACAATGCTGAGACTGGCAAGTACGTTTGTGATGTAACTTATGATGGGCAAGAAGTGCTCCTGCTCAAGGGTGGTCGTGGCGGACTTGGTAATTTCCAGTTCCGTACTTCTACCAATCAGGCGCCACGTTATGCTCAACCAGGAGAACCTATGCAGGAAATGACCATCATCATGGAGTTGAAACTTCTGGCTGATGTGGGTCTTGTTGGTTTTCCTAATGCGGGAAAGTCAACTCTTCTCTCTGCTGTGTCAAGTGCTCGTCCTAAAATAGCCAACTATCCATTTACTACGCTCGAACCATCATTAGGTATCGTGGATTATCGCGATCACCAGAGTTTTGTCATGGCTGATATTCCTGGCATCATCGAGGGTGCGAGCGAAGGAAAGGGACTCGGTTTGCGATTCCTCCGCCATATTGAGCGCAACTCTCTCTTGCTGTTTATGGTACCAGGAGATACGGACGATATCAAGAAAGAATATGAGGTGCTGCTGGGTGAGTTGAAGAATTTCAATCCGGAGATGCTCGACAAGCACCGTGTACTTGCCATCACCAAGTGTGACCTTCTTGACGAGGAACTCATAGAGATGCTCAAGGAAACGCTTCCTACCGACCTGCCCGTGGTTTTCATATCTTCAGTGACAGGACAGGGTATTCAGGAACTCAAGGATATTCTGTGGAAAGAGTTGAACTCAGAGAGTAATAAACTCCAGGAGATTACTGCAGAAGATACGTTAGTTCATCGTGATAAGGATATGTCTCGCTTCCAGCAGGAATTGGCTGATGAAGGTGAGGATATCGTTGAATATATCGATGAGGAGGATATCGAGGACGTAGAAGACCTGGATGATTTTGAATACGAGTAAAATGATAAAGGAATATCATATAGCCTCTGATGTCATGGCTTTTTCTACCACTCGTCAGGGTGGGGTGAGCCAGGGCAACTATAGTGAATTTAATATCAATGAGTTTTGTGGTGATAATCCGGAATGCGTGGAGGCTAACCGCAAGGCTTTGGCTCATGAATTGGGTGTTGAGGAAAATCTTATTCTCATCCCACATCAGGTTCATGGCGTGGAGGTAAGACAGATTTCAGGTGAGTTTCTTTCAATGCCTGAAAATATCCGTAAAATGGTGTTGGAGGGAGTTGATGCTATTATGACCAATCTGAAAAATGTCTGTGTCGGTGTTTCTACGGCTGATTGTATTCCTGTACTTCTCTATGATGAGGAGCATCATGCCGTGGCTGCCATTCATGCCGGTTGGAGAGGAACCTTGGCTCGCATCGTACATAAGACCATGCAAGAGATGGCTTTTGCCTACAAGACAGATCCTAAACATCTCAAGGCAGTGATAGGTCCTGGCATCTCTATGGAGAATTTTGAAGTGGGAGATGAGGTTTACGAGGCTTTTGAACAAGCCGCTTTCCCAATGGAAGAAATAGCAGCGCAATATCCTAATGCTGCTTTCAAGGCTAATCCTGAGGAACGTGAGCGTATGGCAGCCGAGGGAAATATTGATCAACCTTTGAAATGGCACATCAATCTGCCACTTTGCAATAAGGAGATTCTTATCCATTGCGGTGTTCTGGAGGAAAATATTCATGATTGCGGCATTTGTACATTTGCTCATTCTGATGAATATTTTTCAGCCCGCAAACTTGGAACTGATAGCGGACGAATTTATACAGCTATTATGCTGAAATAATGATAAAAAAACATCCACGAAGCGCATTTCGGTACGTTCGTGGATGTTTTTTTATATTCTATTGATTACTTTTTCTGCGACTTGCGGTTGGCGCGTTGTTGGCGATATTTAGCTTTCTGACGAGCAGAGCCACTGCCGTGGGCGCCGGTAATGTACTTTTTCTTTTTGGCCTTAGTCTTCACCTTACCGTCGTCGTCCTTTTTAGGACCACCACCGCTTCTGAAGACCATGCCGCCCATGATTATATCGTCTATATCATTCATGTCGTTTTTATATTGAAGGGGGGATGAATTCTTCACTCTTCACTCTTCGTTCTTCACTCAATTAATGGTGGAACAAGCGAACATGTGTGAACGCCATGGCGATACCATATTTGTCACATGTCTCAATAACATTGTCGTCACGGATAGAACCACCAGCCTGTGCGATATATTCTACGCCACTCTTGTGAGCACGCTCGATGTTGTCACCGAATGGGAAGAAGGCATCACTACCCAGGCAAACACCTGTGTTCTGTGCAATCCATGCTTTCTTCTCCTCACGTGTCAAAGGCTCAGGCTTCTCAGTGAAGAACTGCTCCCAAACACCATCCTGAAGAACGTCTTCCCATTCGTCTGAGATATATACGTTGATGGTATTGTCACGGTCTGCACGGCGGATCTTCTCCTTGAAAGGCAGGTTCATGACTTTAGGGCACTGGCGCAACCACCATTCATCAGCCTTGTTACCAGCCAGACGAGTACAGTGGATACGGCTCTGCTGGCCGGCACCGATACCGATAGCCTGTCCGTCCTTCACATAGCATACAGAGTTACTCTGTGTATATTTCAATGTGATGAGTGCTATGATGAGGTCACGCTTAGCATCTGCAGGGAAATTCTTGTTTTGTGTAGGGATATCCTCGAAGAGAGCTGGATCATCGAGCTTCACCTCGTTGCGTCCCTGCTCGAAGGTAACACCGAATACCTGCTTGTGCTCGATAGGAGCTGGCACGTAGTCAGGATCAATCTGGATGACGCAGTAGGTACCCTTGCGCTTCTCCTTCAACACCTTGATGGCCTCAGGAGTATAACCAGGAGCAATCACGCCATCGCTGACTTCTCTCTTGATGAGGAGAGCTGTAGCCTCGTCACAAACATCGCTCAATGCTACGAAGTCACCATAAGAACACATACGGTCGGCACCACGTGCACGAACGTATGCGCAAGCCAATGGAGACAACTCGAAGTTGACATCATCGCAGAAGTAGATCTTCTTCAAAGTGTCGCTGAGAGGAAGTCCTACTGCTGCTCCGGCAGGAGATACGTGCTTGAAACTTGCTGCAGCTGGAAGACCAGTGGCAGCCTTGAGCTCCTTGACCAATTGCCAAGAATTGAAGGCATCGAGGAAGTTGATATAGCCAGGACGGCCATTCACTACTTCGATAGGCAGTTCGCTTCCATCCTCCATATAGATTCTGGAAGGTTTCTGATTCGGATTACATCCGTACTTGAGTGCTAATTCTTTCATTGCAAACATGTATTTATTAAGAATTTGCTGCAAAGTTACAAAAAATATCGCATTTTTGTAGCATCGAATCAAACTTTTTTGTACTTTTGCAGGCAATTAGGTAACGATAGAGAAAAAGTAGAGAATACGTTAGTAAAAAGATAAAGAGAATTGCAAATTTCATGATGTTATGAAAAATGACTTAGTACTTCTCACCCATGAGGTAGAGAAGAAAATTGGTAAGAAGATTCATGTAGGTTCTGATTTTGAAAAATTAGCTTCTATCTTCTCTGTGAAACATCATCTCAAGGTGAGTGCACAGGGACTGCACAAGGTGTGGGGATATGTGAGTGGTAAGGAAAAACCTACCCATGAAACGCTCAATAAACTGGCACTTTTCGTAGGGTATCAAAGTTGGGATGATTTTCATGAGGCTCTTCATGGTGAAGATGATGGAAATCTGAGCTATGATACGGATGAAGATCATGAACTGAAGTCTGATTCTTCGGATGATATTGATTGATAGAAAATTGTCTTGTAAAAAAACAAAAAAAGGAGATTCCGCAAATGATTTGCAAGGAATCTCCTTTTTATTTTTACTTGGATAGTAATCAAGTGAATTACTCTGCGTTCTTGGCAATAGTCTTCTTCTCAGCGATACGAGCCTTCTTACCAGTGAGCTTACGCAAGTAATACAACTTAGCGCGACGTACTTTACCATGCTTGTTCACCTCGATAGAATCGATAGCTGGTGATTCGATAGGGAAGATACGCTCAACACCTACTGTACCAGACATCTTACGAACTGTGAAACGCTTCTTGTCACCATGACCAGAGATCTTGATAACAACACCACGGTAGAGCTGGATACGCTCTTTTGTACCCTCGATGATTTTGTAAGCGACTGTGATAGTATCACCTGCCTTGAACTCAGGGAACTTCTTGCCGGTTGCAAATGCTTCTTCAGCAACTTTAATCAAATCCATTTTTTGTATAGAATTAAAAATTGTTTATCGTTCCTGCGCAACATGGTCGGGCAACTCTTCTGCCCAGACAACAGCGGTTACGCCGAAAAGCGAGTGCAAAGTTACGCTTTTTTCTTCTATCTCGCAAATTTTCAACCATTTTTCTTAGTTTTTTCCACAAATATTCGTATCTTTGTGTCATCATGTTTTAAATTTAGTAAGTATGAAGAAAAAAAATAGTGGTAAATGTTTGCTGGCAGCAGCTGCTATGTTGCTGATGGTCAGTCCTTCTGCTGCCCAAAAATACAAGGTGGCAAAGGTGGAACGTACTCGCATTCTCATCGATCAGCGATGGGATGCTAAACCTGATGCTGAGGCTGCTCAGTTTATTGCTCCTTATAAAAATAAGGTGGATAGTATTATGGGGCCTGTTGTGGGTAGTATTGCCCACGATATGACTCGTCATCGCCCTGAAAGCGAACTCAGTAATCTGCTTTGCGACATCCTGATATGGGGTGGCAGACAGTTTAATGAGCAGCCTGTCTTCTCGGTGTATAACATGGGCGGTATCCGAAGCAATCTTGCCAAGGGAAAGATCACCGTGGGCGATGTAAACGATATGGCTCCTTTTGAGAACAAAATCTGTTTCCTCACCCTCAAGGGCGATAAGGTGCTCGAACTCTTCCAGCAGATAGCCCATCGTGGCGGCGAAGGACTGAGCCATGCCGTGAGAATGGTTATCACCAAGGATGGCAAACTGGAGAGTGTCACCCTGAACGGCGAGCCTGTAGATCCAGCCAAGAGCTATCGCATAGCCACCCTCGATTATCTGGCTGAAGGCAACGACCAGCTGGTAGCCTTCAAGAGCGGTACCGATGTGGTGGCTCCTAAGTCGAAGGAGAACAATGTGCGCTACATCATCATGAACTACTTCCGCGAGATGAAGGCGCAGGGCAAGGTGGTGGAATCCAAGATAGAAGGCAGATGCTCAGTTGATAGTTTATAGTTTACAGTTTATAGTTTATAGTTGATAGTTCTGATGAAACATACATTATTATATATAGGCATGGTTCTAGCATCCTTTATGATGCAGCCAGCTACTGTTCAGGCTAAAGCCCAGAAAGAGGCAAAGGTAGTTAAGCAGCTCGTGGTGCTCCATACCAATGATACCCATTCGTGCGTGATGCCCATCAATCCCAATCTTGCCGATACGGCGATGGCAAACCGTGGCGGCTATCTCCGCCGCGTAGCCATGATCAAGCAGGAGCGCAAGGCGAATCCCGACCTGCTGCTCTTCGACAGTGGCGATTTCTCGCAGGGATCCCCTTATTATTCACTCTTCAAGGGCGATGTAGAGGTAGGGTTGATGAACGAGATGAAGTATGATGCCGCCACCATCGGCAATCACGAGTTTGATTTCGGCATCGACAACATGGTTCGCATCTTCAAGATGGCGAAGTTCCCTATCGTCTGCTCCAACTACGATTTCGCGGGCACTGAACTGGCTTCCATCGTGAAGCCTTACGTGGTGCTGAAGCGCAAGGGGCTGAAGATAGGCGTCTTCGGACTGGGTCCGGAACTAGCCGGCTTGGTTACCGAAGCCAACTACGGTCCTATCAAATATCTCGACCCCATCGCCAAGGCGAAGGAGATGACGGAGATACTGAAGGAGAAGGAGAAGTGTGATGTCATCATCTGCATTTCCCATCTGGGCTGGAAGATAGATGGCATTGATGATTCCGAGGTAGCCCCAGCCACCCGCGACATCGACCTGATATTGGGCGGTCATAGCCACACCTACTTCAAGCAGCTGGAATATCTGAACAATCTCGATGGCAAGCCAGTGCCTGTAGACCAGAACGGCAAGAGTGCCATCTGGGTTGGCAAAATGACATTGGATATTGTAAAAAATAAATAAAACTTATACAAAGACAAAATACAAAAAGACTCCCCGAAAAGCTCGGGGAGTCTTTTTGTATTTTTTATATCATATCATGATATTTGTTATTCCTTGTTAGAAGAGGCATAGAGTCCGATGCAGGCACCGATGAAGCCACCGCTCTTCTGGGTGCTCAGGTTGCTGGCATCAACGCCTTTGGCGAGCAGCTGCCAGTCGCCACCTTCCTCTGCATAATAGAAATCATAATATCTGTCATGACCTTCTACCTTCAGCTTCAGCTTGCCTGCCTTGATAGGAGCAGAGGCGATAGTGGCATTGTTCTTCTCGGCACGGGTCAGGGTAATCATCAGTTTGCCATTCTTCATGGTCTTGCCCAACACGAAGTTGTGGTCTTCCTTCTGGAGAAGTGCCAAACCTGCTATCTCCTTGTCGTTGCGAGGAGTGAAGTTGATTTCTGTCTCGGCAGAGAAGGTGCCGTGCTGCTGGCGTGCCCAGATGGCAGACATTGGTTCACGCTTGTAGATATTGCCTGGCAGCAGCTGCATGTTCAGCTTGCCGTTTTCTACCTTATAGCAATCTGTAAAGTCGCGGAGGAACATCCAGCGTTGGTTCAAATCCTTCAGACCAATGCCGTTGTCGGCTGCATCGAAGTTATCCACATAGCTGAAGTTGCCCGAGAATTCGTTCTTCCCGGCTGGCTTCAAACCAGCCTTTTCGCCTACCGTAGAAATAGGGGTGTTCTTGGCGAGAATCTCTGGCCATCCGTTTTTCCATGTTACCGGCAGGAGATAGGTGTCGCGACCTGTGTTGTACATATCTTCCTCGTAAGGGCGGCAAGCCAGGAACACTGCCCACCAGTTGCCCTTGCCATCTTCTACGATGTCGGCATGACCGGCACTTGATACAGGGTCCTTGCGGTTAGGATCGAGTCCTGTACGCTGGGTGAGGATAGGGTTGTTAGGGCATTCCTCCCATGGACCCATTGGGTTCTTGGCGCGGAGAATCACCTCGCTATGCCAACCGCCTGTACCACCTTCTGCACACATCAGATAATAGAATCTGCCCTTTTTGAAGAGGTGAGGACCCTCAATCCAGATAGGACGAGCCTCTACATGGGTTCCGCCACGGAGAATCTCCTTGAAGTCGCCCTTGATGCTGTCGCCCTTTACGTCGAATTCGAAGCAGCGGATAGCACGCTGACCCTCATAGTCGGCACCACCAACTACCGGACCGTTATGCACGATATATCCCTTTCCGTTGTCATCGAAGAAGAAACTTGGGTCAATGCCGTCAATCTTCTTCAGATAGATAGGTTCGCTCCAACCCTTGGATGGGTCCTTGGACTTGACGAAGAAGTTTCCGGCTCCCACGTTGGTGGTAATCATATAGAAGGTCTTGTTCTTCTTGTTATAGCTGATGGCTGGTGCGAAGATACCAGCTGATACTTGTTGTCCCTTCAGAGGCACCTGTGATTGGCGGGTGAGCACATGTCCGGCAGGAGTCCAGTTTACCAGATCCTTGCTGGTAGAGAGAGGCACACCTGGGAAGAAGGTGAAGGATGAGTTTACCAGATAATAGGTGTCACCTACGCGGCAGAGAGATGGGTCAGGATAGAAACCTGTCAGCACGGGGTTGTAATACAGATGTGTCTTGTCTATCGGGACATTGAATCGGGCATCATTACCGGCATACTTGAAGTAGTCGAACTCTGCTGTCTGTGCCTGCGCTCCTGCTGCAAGCATCATCGAAAGCGATAAGATTGCTAATTTCTTCATTATGATTGTTGATTTTTAAAGATTATACAATAAGATAAAAAAAATGCAGCGGAAAACCAAGAGGGTGATAAACCTTTAGATTTTCCGCTGCAAAGTTACTGCTTTCTTTATAATCTTTCTTTTTGAAATGTAACCAAAACTTTTCGCTATATTTCATAGACAGTTTGTTTTGTTACATATAATTTTTATCTATCCTTTTAGAAATGTTTCTACTTCTTCATGGCATTCATCATGTATTCTCTAGGAGAACAGCCGTAGAGGTTCTTGAACATGGTGCTGAAACTTGCGGAATTGGAGAAACCGCAAGCGTACATCACGTCGGTGATGCTCTGCTTGCCATTCTTCAGCAACTTGGCTGCCTGCTGCAGTCGGATGTTGCGGATGAAGCAGTGTGGAGTCTGGTTGGTCAGCTCCTTCATCTTGCGATGCAGGTGCACTCGGCTGATGCCCACCTTCTGGGCTATCATATCGACACTCAGGTCGGAATCGCTGATATTCTCGTTAATCACCTCCATCACGCGCTGCATCAGTGCATCATCTGGAGTCTGAATCTTCCTTTGCTTCACCTTCTCCTCCTGACTCTCTTTGCCCGTAAATTTATTTTTCAGCGTGCGGCGCATGGTGAGCAGGTTGATGATGGTGCGGCGCAGGATGTCCATGTTGAATGGTTTCAGAATGTAGGCATCTGCTCCGGTCTGCAAACCTTCCAGCTGATCTTCTTCACGGCTCTTTGCCGTGAGCAGGATGATAGGCACATCATTGGTGTTGATGTTTGATTTCAGCTTGGCACAGAGGGTGGTTCCGTCCATTTCCGGCATCATGATGTCGCTGATGATGAGGTCAGGCTTATTCTTCAGAATCTCGTTGAGTGCCACCTTTCCGTTAGGGTAGGTGCGAATCTTGAAGTCGCTGGAGAGCTGGGCCTTCAGGTAATCCTGAATATCCTCTTCGTCTTCCACAATCACGATTTCAGCCTTGTTCCCCCTTGCTGAGGCTGGCAGATTGCCCTGCATATCCGTTGTGCCGGCTGCGCTTTCGGCTTTTTCGGCATTTTCCGTCTCCTTCACCTCCTGTTCCAGCTGTTTCACCTCGGCAAGTTCCAGGTTCTGCTCTTCCTTCACCTCTTCTTCGTCGATGAGTTCTTCGGGTTTCAGATGGTCCTTGCCCAGCGGAATGCGGATGATGAACTCGCTGCCGTGCTCAAACTTGCTTCCCTTCTCGCCCTCGTTGTTGCGGGCAGAGATGGAGCCGTAGTGCAGTTCCACGAGCGAGCGGGTGAGGTCGAGACCGATGCCCGTACCGATGTTGCGGTCGTTAGGGTCGGCAGGGGTCTGGTAGAAGCGTTGGAAGATGGTTTCCAACTTGTCCTTCGGGATGCCTATGCCACTGTCTTTGACGCTGATGTAGGCATGGCGCTCGGTGTGGGTGAGCGAGAGGAGGATGTGGCCTGCCGTAGGGGTGAACTTGAAGGCGTTCGAAAGGATGTTGATAATCACCTTGTCGAAGTTGTTTCGGTCTATCCATACGGGCAGTTCTTCGCTGTCGTGCTGGTATTCGAAGTCGATGTTCTTGGCCAGAGCCTGCTGCCTGAAGAGTTTGTATTCCTCGTTGATGAACGCCACCATGTCGGTCTGGCACATGCGCATCACCATCTGTCCCTTGTCTATCTTTCTCAGGTCCATCATCTGGTTGATGAGGTGGAGAATACGTTCCGAGTTCTTTCGGATAATCTCGTAGATGCCCTGTCGGTGAGGCTCCTTGTCTTCCTTGATGAGCGAGAGCAGCGGCGTGATGATGAGCGTGAGCGGCGTGCGGATTTCATGACTGATGTTCATGAAGAACTTGATCTTCGCCTCGCCCATATCTTCGGCGTGGATGTGCTGCTGCAGGATGAGCTGGTCTTCCATCTGGCGCTTGCGGTAGCGCAGGTAGAGCATGATGGCTGCTATGAGGAGCAGCAGATAGAAGAGCTTTGCCCAGATGCTGGCATACCAGGCTGGGTGAACGATGATGGTGAACTCCTTCACCGGTGTTTCGTAGCCGTTGCAGATGGCCTTGATGCGGTATTTGTAGCTGCCGGGAGCCATGTGCGAGAAGGCAAGTTCGTTCTGTCCGGCTGGCACGGTGCGCCAGGCATCGCCGTTGATGCTGTAGGCGTATCTTATCTGCTCCACATTATTATAGGTGAGGGTAGAGAGCTGCAGGGAGAAGGTGTTGTCATCGTGCGAGAGATTGAACTCCCGTGCCACAGTTACCCAGCTGTCTGTGATGGTATAGCTGCCCGACTCCATGCCTGGGGTCACTGCCTTGTTGTTGACCACGAAGCCCGAGATAACCACCTTTGCCTGCCATGGGTGCTGCTTTACCCGGTCGGCCTGGAACCAGTTGATTCCACCAGAGCCTCCCATCAGAATCACCTTCTTATCCTGGGTGGTGCATACGGAAGCATCGCTGAACTCGTTGCTCTGCAGTCCGCTTTCGGTATAAAACCTGATGATGCTGCCATCCTTGGGGTTCAGCATGTTGAGTCCACTGTTTGTACCCAGCCATATTTTGCCCTTGTTGTCTTCTGTGATACTCGCCACACCGTTGTCGGTGAGTCCTTGGGCTGTGGAATAATGTTTAGGCTTTATTCCCTTTCTGAAGTCGAAACAGAAGGCTCCATCCTCGGTGCCATACCATACGTGGTCTTTGCTATCTACAAACACGCAGTGCGAAAAACTGTTCTTGTTCAGGCAGTTGATGCCCTTGAAGGTGGAAACCCAGCTGTTTCGCTTGCGGTCGAGGCACGCCAGTCCCACAGAGGTGGCTAAATACACGTGGTTGCCATCCTTTGATATGGCCAGCTTGACGAGGTAATTGTTGGGCAGGTTGTTGGCCTTGAGGTTGTTATCTGCACCATATTTAGCCTTGTAGTTTCTTCGGCTTCCGTCTTTCTGCAGGCAGAAGAGACCTTCGCCCATGGTGGCTATCCAGATGTTGCCCTGTGGGTCTTGCTTGATATCGAAGATGCCCACCGACTTGCTGATGCCCAAATTAACAGGGTGGAAGCTTCCGGCTGCATCCATATAGCCCAGACCGTCGGTATAGGTTCCCACCCAGGTTCTGCCCTGCTGGTCCTTACAGAGGGTGAGTACGGTGCTTTGGTTTAGGAAATGCCCCTCTACGCTGCGGGTTGCCATATTAAATAGGTATAGGCCATCCTTGTCGGTACCCACCCACACCTGGTTGCCCTGGTTGATGCTGAGGCTGGTAACGCAGTTTTCGCCAATCACGTTGCGGTTGCCCAGGCGGAATCCCATGTAGTTGAAGTCGTTCTGTATGTTGCTCTGCATGAACACGCCTTTCTGCAGCATGCTCACCCAGATGTTGCCCTGATTGTCTTCTATGATGCTGGTTATCTTGCTCTTGGCCAGGTTCACCAGTCGGCTGAAGAGAGGGTTATCCTGCAGGAATCCGGTCTGAGGGTCATATACATAGATGCCCAGTCCGTCGCAGCCGATATAGAGCTTGTTGTTGCGGCTGATATAGATGTTGTCGATGGGCAGGTTTCCGATGTTGCTGATTCGGGTAAAGACGTTGCTTCCTGCCCTGAGCAGATATACGCCCTGGTTCTTGCTGGCGAGATAGATGTTGCCCAGGGCGTCCTGCTGGATATCCTGTGCGTCCACGCCTTCGGTACCGACAAAGTGAGAGGTGATTCTACCGTTTGTTTCCTTGCGGTAGAGTTTTCTGTCTTCGGTGATGATCCAGAGTCTGCCCCGTTTATCTTCCAAGAGTTTGTGGATATATTTCAGTTTTTTCACCTCTCCCTTCATGGCATGGCATTTTTGTTCATCCTGCTTTTTGAGCATGATGCCATAGCCCGATGTAGCCACGGCTACGTCTTTGTTTCTTAGCGGATATATCTGCTTTACGTAGGTGGCGAGTTCTTTGCCTTTGGAATCGAGCATAGGGATTTTTAGGAATTCGCTTCCCGTAAATTCCAATAGAGAGTTGTTGGTACCTAACAGGATATGTTCTTTCTCGTCTTGAGCAATGCTATTGATGTAGTTGCTGTTGAGACCCAAACAATTTGACATATCCTTCTTTATTACGGTGATGTGGTAACCATCGTAGGTGTTCAAACCGTTGCGGGTGGCTATCCAGATGAATCCGCTCTTGTCCTGGAACACCTGCGTGGCGAGGTTGCTTGATAGTTGATTGTCTGTATTGAACAGCTTACCGCTCTGCCCCCATGACGGGAGGATAGAGAAAACTGATAGAATGAGTATCAGAAGGATACTTTTCACGACTAATTGGTATTTTGTGTTCATTGTTAGTTTAATCATTATTGGTTTATCATGCAAGCTTATTGCAAGCTTTTTCTGAGTGCAAAAATAGTGTTTTTTTTTGATTATTCAAGTAAAAACAAGATTTTTTTTACTTTGCGTGATGAAAAATGTTACATGTCGTAAAGTATTTGTTATATCCTGTAAGCGATTAGAAAAGAAATCGTTACTTGTAATAAAGTACATATTATATAATAGCAGTATCTTTGCAACTGAAAATTTAATTGGTTAGGTTTAATAGGTTAGGTTTATTAATAGTTAGGTTTACTAACGTTTAGATTTAGTTTGGTTTATAACATTTAAGATATCATGTTGCTATAGGCTCATGATTAATTGGTTTTCTAAGAATGGTGCGTAGAGATTACGCGCCATTCTATTTTACAAAATACGATAGAATCTAAAAACAATAACTATACTTAGATATGAAAAAGAAAATAATACTTGGCTTAGCGATGACCATGGTGTCATTGCTTGGCAATGCGGCTGACAATCTTCCTGCCCTGCATGTAGAAGGCAAGAATCTGGTTGATGCCAACGGCAAGACCGTGGTGTTGCATGGCGTAATGGATACGCCAAACCGATATTTCAACGGTTGGAGATGGCAGCAGTGGAAGGCTGACTATTCTGAAGCCGACATCCAGCCTTGCTTGGAATATTTCTCTAAGCAGTTTGCTGCTATTACCGACAAGGAGCAGGGGGCTTACTGCACCGTGTTCCGTCTGCACATGGATCCTTGCTGGACCAACGATCCATCGAAGAAGGCAGAGAACGAGGCCGATATCTCAGCATTCAACATGGCGCGCTACCGCCTATATCTGCAGAAACTCTATATCCCATTAATTAAGGATGCCATCGCCCACGGACTCTACGTCATCGTGCGTCCACCGGGTGTCTGTCCTGGTGATATCAGCGTAGGCGATAAGTACAACCGCTATCTCAAGGCGATATGGAAGGCCTTTGCTGCCGATGAGTATATCCAGCAGAACTCAGGCATCATCTCCATCGAGCTTGCCAACGAGCCGGTGAGGGTTCATCTGGGTGATGGCTCTAATTCGGATAAAGCACTGCATGATTACTTCCAGCCAGTGGTTGACGTGATTCGTGAACAGGGCTTCAAGGGCATCATCTGGGTGCCGGGTGCGGGCTATCAGAGCCAGTATCAGGATTACGCCAAGTATCCTATCACCGACAGCGAGGATAATTTCTCGTATGCCGTACATGTATATTCCGGCTGGTATGGCAACATGACCGACAAGAACTGCAATCACGATACCTTTATCCGCAACTTCAAGAGTCAGGTGCCGATGGTAGAGACAAAGCCTATCATGGTAACGGAGATAGACTGGAGTCCGGAAGATCCTGACAAGGCGAGCGAAGGTCACTACAACGAATGGGGCCAGTGGACTCAGCCTAACCTGGGCAGCTGGGCAACGGCATCCACCTCGAAATGGGGAATGGCATGGAAGGCAGTGCACGACCATTACGGCAATATCGGTATGACCATCACCCATCCTCAGGAGTATTACGACATAGACGAGTATCTGAAGACCGGCAAGGTAATACCGGGCTTCCAGAATGCCAAGAAGCACAATCTCTTTGAAGAGTGCTGCGGCTATGCCTGCATGAACTGGTACAAGGAATGGTACATGAAACAAAATACAACAGGAATTAAACAATTAGAAACCCAGGCAGACGTGGTTTCCACCTTATATTATAATATAGAAGGAAAAGAGGTTGAAAAGCCAACTGCAGGTGTTTATATAATAAAACAACTGTTAAGTAATGGAAAAATACGTTCTCGCAAGTTTTTTTTGAAATGATAAACTTTATGTTACACCACGCAAAGTATGTTTCGAAAGAAATCCATACCTTTGTCGCCGTGAATCAACAATTTTAATACACGCCTAAATTTTTAAAGCATAAATCAAAAATGAATAGAACATGATTGAACAATTGTTAACAATGAAACGGACAGCAGCCTTATGCTTGGTGGGAGCTTTCTGCAGCCTGAATGCTCAGGCACAGAATATCCAGGTCAAGGGTAATCTTGTTGACGGTACAGGTGAGCCTCTGATAGGTGCCACTGTAAAAGTGAAAGGAAACGCCGGTGTCGGTGCTATCACCGACTTAGATGGTAATTTCAGCATCAGTGTTCCTTCAGAGAATTCTACCTTGGTATTTACATACGTAGGTATGAAGACCAAGGAAGTAAAGGTAGGTACGAAGAGAGAGTTCAAACTTACCCTTGAAGACGACAACGCCATCGGCGAAGTCGTAGTCGTTGGTTATGGTCAGCAAAAGAAGGCATCTGTCGTAGGTGCCATTACCCAGACCACAGGAAAAACATTGGAGCGTGCTGCGGGTGTCAGTGATATCGGAGCTGCTCTGACTGGTAACCTTCCGGGTGTTGTTACCACAGCATCCAGTGGTATGCCGGGTGAGGAGGAACCTCAGATTCAGATTCGTGGTGCTTCTTCCTGGAACAACTCTTCTCCTCTTGTGTTGGTGGATGGTATCGAGCGCCCTATGTCGAGCGTTGATGTGCAGTCTGTAGCTACCATTTCTGTTTTGAAGGATGCTTCTGCCACTGCCGTTTATGGTGTGAAAGGTGCCAACGGTGTTATCTTGATTACCACCAAGCGTGGTTCTGAAGGCAAGGCGCAGATTAGTGTTACTGCCAATGCCGTGATGAAGATTCCTTCTAAGCTTCCTGATAAATATGATTCTTATGATGCACTCATTGCCCGTAACAAGGCTATCGAGCATGAGTTGAATATCTCTCCTGGAAGTTTTGACAAGATGGAACCGATGAGTTTCATCGAGAACTATCGCAACCAGACAACTTTGGAACAGCGTGAGCGTTATCCGAACGTAGATTGGCAGGATGTACTCTTCAAGGATTACACCATGTCTTACAATGCCAATGTCAATGTAGCAGGTGGTACCAAGTTTGTGAAGTACTTTGCAGGTGTGGATTTCGTGAGCGAGGGTGACCTTTATAAGGATTTCGGCAATGGTCGTAACTATAGTTCTGGTTATGACTACAATCGTGTGAATGTTCGTTCTAATCTCGACTTCAACATCACAAAGACCACCGTGTTCAAGATGAACCTTGCTGGCTCTAATGGTCAGCGCAAGGCTCCTTGGGTAAATAGTTCTGATGGTTTTAGCGATTGGCAGGTCAGCCAGCAATGGGCTGGTGCATATAATATTTCTCCAGATGCTTTCTTGCCTAAGTATAGCGATGGCTCTTGGGGATATTTGCCAGGATCTACTAATGTAACCAACTCTGCCCAGCAGGTTTCTTTGGGTGGTACCATGACTTCTACCACTACTCGCATCACTACTGATTTCGTGTTGGAACAGAAACTTGATTTCATTACCAAGGGACTTTCTGCACGAGGTATGATTTCGTGGGACAATACTTTTGTAGAGAAGAATCGTGGTATTAATGATATGAACCATGATCCTCAGCTGAAGTGGATTGATCCTCATACAGGAGCCGTTTCTTACAAGAAGCCATACGAGGCATACGATAAGTTCGATTATGCTATGGGAAACCAGTGGACCGTGAATGGTGGTGAGGTTAACAATAACCTTACACAGCGCAACCTGAACTATCAGGCTCAGCTCAACTGGGCTCGCAGTTTTGGCAAGCACAGCGTAAGCGCCATGGGACTTTTCGGTCGCCAGGAATATGCAACAGGTTACACGATTCCTTCTTATCGTGAAGACTGGGTATTCCGTACCACTTATGATTGGAATTCCCGTTACTTCTTCGAGTATAATGGTGCTTACAACGGTTCAGAGAAGTTCTCTTCAGATAACCGTTTCGCCTTCTTCAGTTCTGGTGCCCTTGGCTGGATGATCTCCGAAGAGCCATTCATGAAGTATCTTCGTGAGCACAAGATTGTGGATATGATGAAACTCCGTGCATCTTATGGTGAAATCGGTGATGATAACGTAGGAGACCGCTTCCTCTATATGACTCAGTGGGCATATGGCGGCAAGACTCAGTTGGGTACGACTTCCAGTGATAAGGAGTCTATTTATACATGGTATCGTGAGTCAGCAGTAGGTAACCCTAACGTACATTGGGAGAAAGTGAAGAAGGTAAACTTCGGTATTGACTATGGATTTTTGGGTGGTTTGATTACTGGTGCTGTGGATTTCTTCCATGATACTCGTTCAGACATTCTGGTTAGTGGTTCAGATCGTTCCATTCCTTCTTACTTCGGTCAGACTGCTCCTACAGCCAACTTGGGTAAAGTAACTACCAGCGGTTATGAGTTGGAAGTGAAGTTCAACAAGGTTTTTGCCAACAAGATGCGTCTCTGGGCAAACTTCAGTATGACCCACGCCGTGAACAAGGTGAAGATCAAGGATGATGCAGCGTTGCTCCCATCTTATCGCAAGGCAGCAGGTCATGCCATTAACCCGACTTACACCTATTTAGATAAGGGCATCCTTCAGAACTATGATGATGTCTATGGTTCTCCGAAGATGGATTCCAACGATGGCCAGCGTCTTCCTGGTGACTACTACATCGTCGATTTCAATGGCGACGGTAAGGTGGATAATGTGAACGATAGAGTTCCTTACGGTTATACCGGTACTCCACAGAACTCCTACAATGCCACCATCGGTTATGAGTACAAGGGCTTCAGCTGCTTTGCTCAGTTCTATGGTGTAACCAACGTAACCCGTGACGTAACCATGATTAGTTTGGTTGACCCAATGCTTGCCAATGTTTATGACCAGGGAACCTGGTGGAGCGACAATCACTACAACTGCGATGTCATCACTCCACGTTTCAACTCTAAGCCAATGTCGAATGAGGCTTACTATGGCACTCAATATCTTTGCGATGGTTCTTACATTCGCTTGAAGAACGTAGAGATAGCCTATACCTGGAACGGCGGTTGGATCAAGAAACTCGGTTTGAACAACCTCAAGGTTTACGTAAGTGGTAACAACCTCTGGCTCTGGACCCGAATGCCAGACGACCGAGAGTCAAACTTCTCTAGTAACGGTGGAGCCGTAGGTGCTTACCCTACAATGAAGCGTGTGAACTTCGGTGTCAAGTTTAATCTTTAAACATGCATAACAAATGAAAAATAATTTAGTAAAAATATTTTGTGCGCTGAGCCTCACTTGCGGATTTGCTTCTTGTACAGATTACTTAGATAAGAGCCCTGATACAGATGTGAGTGCAGAACAAGCGTTCAAGAACTTCACCAATTTCCAGGGATATGTGGAGCAAATTTACAACTGTATTCCAAGTAAGGAGTCGAATATGTATTGTACATCATTCAACTGGGGTGAAGATGAAATCATGAATACTGGCTTGGGAGATGGACATGTGACTGCTCATTTTGATTTAGGCGACTACCGTAACTGGTATAGCAATGCTCAAAGTTTCTTGCACAGACCTTCTTCTGGAAATCCTGGTGAGTACCTTGATCCGACTTCAACCAATAAATTTGCTCATTCTTTGGAGCATGCCTGGTATTGCATCCGCAAATGTAATTTGGGTCTTGCTAACCTTGACCTGATGACCGACTGTACCCAGGAAGAGAAGAACTTCATCAAGGGACAGTTGTTGTTCTTCCGTGCATGGTGGCACGAGGAGTTGATAGCTTTCTTTGGCGGTATGCCATACGTAGACACCGTATTGGATGGTGCATCAGCTTTGACTTTGCCTCGTCTTTCTTATCAGAAGTGCGCATTGAAATGTGCCGAAGATTTTAAGGCTGCTGCAGAGTTACTTCCTAATGATTGGGACAAGACAACTATAGGTAAGAAAACTTTGGGCAAGAATGAACTTCGTATTACAAAAGTTTGCGCTTTGGGCTACTTAGGTAAAGTGTTGCTTTGGGCTTCTTCTCCATTGAATAATATCGGTGCAGAGACGGGAGCTTCCAAGAATGGCGATACCTATAAGTATAATACAGAGCTTGCCGCAAAGGCTGCTGATGCTTTGGCAGAGGCTATTGCTCAGGTAAATTCAGGCAAAACTCCATATGCATTGTGTACCTATGACTATTCTGATATTTATAATCATGTAGCAAAGTCTGGTTCTACAAACAACTTTTCTGATATCTTCCGTACTACAGGTAAGAATTGGAAACAACCAGGTTCTACAGAGGCAATCATGCGCGGTCCATATATTGGCGAGAATTCATCAAACTGGAACTTCACCAAACTTTGGGGACCTAAGATGGAAGATATCGTACAACACGATGCTGTGATTCACCAGCCGACAGCCAACTATGTAAACTATTATGGTATGGCTAATGGTCTGCCTTTGGATGATCCTGATTCCGGATTCGATCCAAAGCATCCATTCAAGAATCGTGATCCACGTTTCTACCATGACATCGTCTTCGATGGTTTTAAGTATATCAATACAACCATTGATGCAGTAAAGGAACCAAAGGTTGCTGCATTGCAGTATATACCAATGTATTCTGGTAGTGTATTGCGAAATTCTTCAAGTCAGGGATGCCGCACTGGTTACTATACTCAGAAGCTGGTTCCTCACCAGGCAAATAAGTATGATGGCATGTACGAATGGGGTGGTGCCTTGCAGTGCGACCTTCCTTACATGCGTCTTGCCGACCTCTATCTGATGTATGCTGAGGCTGGTGCTGCCGTTCAGGGAGCCAACTACAAGAGCTCAAAGCTCAACCTCACCGCTGCTGAAGCAATCAATGTGCTTCGCGAGAGAGTAAAAGCTGGTCATGTGGCAGATAAGTTTATGAACGACCAGAAGAAGTTTATGGACGAGGTTCGCCGCGAGCGTGCCGTAGAGCTTGCCTTTGAGGGCTTCCGCTGGAACGACCTGCAGCGCTGGTTGCTTCTCACAGAATATCCTTATAACATCAAGACTTCACAGGAATTCAAGCGTGTAGGTAATTTCGATTATACCAAGAACGATCCACGTGATGCCGAGGTGACAGGATGGACCGAGAAACGCATAGTGACCCGCGACTTCTCTGAGAAACACTATCTCTTGCCACTCAAGGAAAGTGATGTTTATCTGTATCCTGAGTTTGGTCAGAATCCTGGATGGTAATCACCCGGAGATGTGATATATAAAAAGCATAAACTTAGAAATAATCATATTATATATGAAAAATAATAAGAAAACAATATACTCTGCTCTGACAGTGGTTACTGCACTTCTGGCACAGTTGCCTGCTTCGGCTCAGGAATCTGCTGATAGCGCAATGGTTAATGTGGCGTTCAAGAAGGCGTACCAGAGCGATGTGCTCGGTGGTGTGAGCACCGTCAATGTCAGAGAATTGACAGAGAAAAACTATAATACCTACAGCCTTGACAACATGCAGGGTTATGTATCCGGTTATAATGGCAGTGGTATGTGGGGTTATTCCGATGCACTCGTCCTCATCGACGGTGTGCCACGTGAAGCCAGTAATGTTCGCCCCGACGAGATTGAGGATATCTCTTTTCTGAAGGGAGCCCAGGCCACAGTACTCTATGGCAGCAAGGCTGCCAATGGCGTGGTTCTCATTACCACCAAGCGTGGTAAGGTTAACGATGGCTTGTCGGTAAAGGTGAATGCCAATACGGGCTGGAACGTAGCCAAGGCTTTTCCAGAGTATCTCGGTTCGGCTGAGTACATGAGCCTTTACAATGAGGCTTTCCTGAATGATGGTGGTGATGTAAACAACCTGCCATATTCTGCAGAGACCATCTACAACTATGCATCCGGCAAGAATCCATATCGCTATCCTAGCGTAGACTTCTATTCTTCTGATTACATCAAGAAGGCGTTCAACCGCTCGGAGGTTTCTGCCGAAATAGAAGGTGGCAACCAGAAGGCGCGCTTCTATGCCAACGTGAGTTACTATCGCAACGGTGACAACTTGAACTTCGGCGAGGCTAAGAAGAACTATACCGACCGATTCAATGTAAGAGGTAATGTGGATTTCGCCTTGAGCAGCACCATCAATGCCTACGTAAATGCGAATGCCACCTTCTACGGGGCTAAGTCGGCTAACACTAACAATAGCAGCTACTGGGAGCAGGCTCGCACCTTCCGCCCTAACCGTGTGGCTCCGCTGATTCCTGTGGAAATGATTGACCCTAATGCCAAGTCGGCGCTGACTATGATTGGGGCTACCAGCAATATCATTGATGGCAAGTACTTCCTGGGTGGTTCTTCTGCCGACCTCACCAACGTGTTCGGCGATATTTATGCTTCGGGTACCAATGTCTATCACAGCCGTCAGTTCCAGTTTGATGCAGGTTTGAACTTTGACCTCTCTTCTGTACTCAAGGGCTTGAGTTTCCACACGATGGTAGCCATCGACTATGCTACGGCATACTCAACATCGTTCAACAATTCCTACGCCACCTTCCAGCCTACATGGGCTAACTACAACGGCAAGGATGTTATCGTAGGTTTGAACAACAATGGTACGGTGGACAAGAAATCGGGTGCTCAGAATATCTCTGGTTCTACCGATAATCAGACCATCGCATTCAATGCGCACTTCGATTACAACCGCACCTTCAACGATGTGCACAACGTAAGTGCCATGTTGGTGGCCAACGGTTATCAGCAGAGTAAGTCAGCAGAGTATCATAAGGTGAGCAACGCCAACATGGGCTTGCAGCTCTCTTATAACTATGATCATAAGTATTATGCCGATTTTGCTCTGGCTACACCTTGGTCTGCCAAGTTGCCATCAGCCAAGCGATTGGGTGTCTCTCCATCCGTTACATTGGGATGGCGCTTGTCTAAAGAGAAGTTCTTGGAGAATTCCATCTTCGATGACTTAACTTTGAGTGCAAGCTATACCGATATGAAGACCGATCTGGGCATTGATAACTATTATATGTATCTCGGAACCTATCAGAGCGGTGGCTGGTGGGATTGGAATGGTGGCGCCGGTCACTCAGCTATGCAGGCTAAGCGTGGTAGCAATGACGAACTCAGCTACCTGCACCGCAAGGAAATTTCTGCTACGGTTCATGCAGAGGTGCTCAACAAGGCTTTGAGTTTCGATGCATCTTACTTCCTCTCTAAGTGGACCAACGGAATTCTGGAGGCTCGCAATCAGGTGCCAAGCTATCTGTTCAGCTACTATCCTGAGTCTTCTTTCGTTCCTTACATTAATTTTAATGAGGACAAGCGCAGCGGTTTCGACTTTGCTGTGAACTACAAGAAGCAGTTTGGTGATTTCGGTTTCGGCGTTGGAGCCAACGTAACTTACTACACCACCGAGGCAACCAAGCGAGATGATTCGCAGTATGCTGATACCTATCAGTATCGCCAGGGTCAGCCACTCGATGCTATCTGGGGTTATGAGTGCCTGGGCTTCTTCCAGGATGAGAATGATATTAAGAACTCTCCAACTCAGATTATCGGCGGAACCATCCGTCCGGGTGACCTGAAGTACAAGGACCAGAACGGCGACAACGTTATCGATAGCAAGGACCAGGTTTACCTGGGCAAGGGTGGCTGGTATGGAACTCCTACCACTATCGGTATGAACCTCACTCTGAAATATAAGGGCTTCACCCTCTTCATGCTCGGCACAGGAAACTTCGGTGCTCATGCCGTGAAGAATTCCACCTACTTCTGGGTGGGCGGTAGTGCCAAATATACAGCAGAGATGCGCGGCAGATGGACCAAGGAAACTGCAGCCACAGCCACCTTCCCACGTCTGACCACTGAGGCAGGTACGAACAACTATCAGACATCAGACTTCTGGATGTACTCTACCGACCGCATCGACCTTCAGAAGGTGCAGTTGAGCTACGACTTCCCTAAGGCGATGTTCATGAAGAGTTTCGTACGCGGACTTCAGCTCTTTGTCAACGGCAACAGTCTGCTCACCATAGCCAAGGAGCGCAAACTCATGGAGATGGATGTTAACAATTCAGGCTCGGCACCATTGAACCGCTTCTATAGCATCGGTGCTAAGGTTTCATTCTAGAATTAATTAAAGAATTAAAATTATGAAATTATCAAGATTATTATTGATAAGTGCAGTCTTAGTATCGCTCACTTCTTGTGACGACCTGTTTGAGCCTGCCTTGGAAAATAACCAAGATATCAGCGAGATGTATAAGGATCCTACGTTTGCCCGTGGTATTCTTGACAATGCTTACCTGGCTCTGCCATATAGCACCTCTCCATATACTGATGTGGCTACAGATGATGCTGTCACCAACGAAAACTCAGGCGACTATTTCAACCATAAGAAGATGGCTACAGGTTCTTGGGCTGCCAATATGAACCCAGTTTCACAGTGGGATGGACGTTATCATGCCATCCAGTACTGCAACTTGATGTTGGAAAACTGCGATAAGGTTGAGTGGTCTTACTCAAGTGAGATTCTCAATCAGATGTATTGCGACAACTACAAGGGTAATGCCTATGCTTTGCGTGGCTTACACATGATGTACTTGCTCCGTGCTCATGCCGGAATGGTAGATGGTCAGTTGATGGGTGTGCCTATCCATCTTTCTTCAGAAGATTCAAAGTCTGATTTCAATCTTCCACGTAACTCCTTCAAGGAGTGCTACGATCAGATTATGTCTGATTTTGATGAGGCTCTGAAGTATTTGCCTGAGCAGTATGCCGATGTGGATGAGGATAAGGTTCCTGCCAAGTATGCCCAGAAGGGTGCTACCAATGCGGAGTACAACCGTGCCTTCGGTACCAACCATCGTGGCAAGATTGATGGTCGCATCATCTCGGCTTTCAAGGCTCAGCTCGCCATCCTCGCCGCTTCTCCTGCTTATGCATCTGCCGGTGTTGCCTCTTACGAGGATGCTGCCAAATATGCTGCCAGCTGCCTGAGCGAGTTTGGCGGTTTGGATGCAGTGGATCCTGACGGATGGAAGTGGTTCTGCAATAAGTCGCTCATAGACGGATTGGGTGCTACATCCGAGAATCCTAAGGAGATTATCTGGCGTGGAAACGTTGATGAAAGCAACACTCTGGAGACAGATAACTATCCTCCTTCGCTCTATGGTAGCGGTAAGCTCAATCCAACCCAGAACCTGGTGGATGCGTTCCCTATGTCAAACGGTTATCCTATTACTGATGCTAATGCAGAATACGATGCCAAGAATCCTTATCAGAACCGTGATCCACGTCTCGCTGCCTACATTCTGGTAAATGGCGATAAAATCGGTTCTACTGATGGAGTGGTAAATACAGCTGCCGATTCCAAAACTCTGGATGGCTTGAACAAGGAGAACGGAAAATCAACCAAGACTGGTTATTATCTCCGCAAGTTGCTCCGTCCTGATGTGAACCTCAACCCAAGCTCTGCAACCAAGCAGAAGCATCTGTCAGCACGTATCCGTACTACGGAAATCTTGCTCGACTATGCTGAGGCTGCCAATGAGGCTCAGGGGCCTAAGGCAAATGTGGGCGGTGCCAACTATTCTGCCTACGATGTAATCAAGGCAATCCGTGAGCGTGCCGGACTTGGTGAGTTTGGTGAAGACCCATATTTGGAAGAGTGCGCACAGAACAAGGACAAGATGCGTGAGTTGATTCGCAACGAGCGCCGCCTGGAGCTTTGCTTCGAGAACCATCGTTTCTGGGATTTGCGCCGCTGGAAGGTTGAGCTCCCTAAACTCAATGAGGCTGCCAAGGGTATCAATATCACGACAGATGCCACAACAGGCAAATACATCTACAAGACTTTCGACGCTGAGGAACGCAACTATTCAGACTATATGTACTATGGTCCTATCCCATACTCTGAGATTCTGAAATACAGCAACCTCAAGCAGAACGAGGGTTGGAAATAATAAACGACTAATATTATTAATAAAGACTAATGATTATGAAACGATATATCAAAATGGTGGCAGCCCTTCTGGCACTGATGGCTTCTTTCACGGCATGTGAGAATGGAGACCAAACTTTCGATGATTACGAGGGTGGAACTACTGCCATGTTCGTTTATCAGAGTCCGGTTCGTACCATCGTCTTGGGCGATGATGAATACGATACCTCTCTCGATAAGGAGCATAAATGCAAGATCAAGGCAACTTTTGCCGGCTCTTACAATGGAAGAAAAGGTTATGTGAACGTAGCTGTGGATAACAGTTTGTGCGATCATCTTACTTTTGCAGATGGTACTCCTGTAAAGGCAATGCCTGCAGAATATTACTCTCTTTCTACCAACAAACTCGATTTCAAGGGCGGAATGACGGGTGAGACAGTAGTGCAGCTGACTGATGCTTTCTTCAACGACCCTGATGCCGTGAAGAATACCTACGTGATTCCTCTGGTGATGACCGATCAGCAGGGCTTCGACAGAATCTCTGCCGGTACTCTGAAAGAAGGTGCTGCAGGCTCCCGTACCAATGCATCCATCTGGGAAACAGCTCCTAAGGATTACGTGATGTACTGCGTGAAGTATCAGAACAAGTATAGTGGCTGGTGGCTGACCAATCATAACACCAGCACCGACAATATCGAGAAGGCTTCACAGGTTCAGATTTCTACCCGTTCGTTGAACAGCTCGGTTTATTCTGTAGAGTTCCAGGAGGGCAGTACCATCTACAAGGCAGACCTCCTGCTCACCTTCGATGACCACGAAAAGTGTACCATCACTTCGCTTACCGATGGTGTTACGGCTACAGGCTCAGGCTCTTGGGCTGACGATGGTATCCATTCGTGGAATAACAAGGATCGTGACCTGATGGAACTCAACGCCGAAATCACCTTCGCTGATGGTGCAAAGAAGAGTTTAAACGAGAAACTCGTCTGGTGGCGTAGTGGAGTAACTTTAGAGGAGTTCTCTTATACCTATAATAATTAATGATCGCATAAGTTATGAATAAACAAATATTAGTATCTGCACTCGGGGCCATGCTTTTGGCCTCTTGTGCAGACCACTTCGACCAGAATTTCGAGACCGTACGTCCTGGAAAGGAAGCGCAGTATGGTTATCTGGAGCAATATGATGCCTTGAAGGAATACATCAAGGACCGTCCAAACTTCCACCTCGGAATCGGAACTACTGTAGATGAATATAACAAGAAGGAACTGGTGTATGCTTTGACCAACAGCAACTTTAACGAGACTGTAGCCGGCAACGCCATGAAAATGGCTTCTTGTGTTGCTGATGATGGTAGCATGAATTTTGATAAAGTAAGTGAATTTGTTAAGAATGCTACCGATGCAGGCCTTTCTGTTTATGGTCATACCTTGGCTTGGCATGCTCAGCAGCCTAACAAGTATCTGAAGCGACTGATTGCAGATAAGGAGTTACCTCCTTCTTCTAATGTCACACGTTGCTTGGTCATTAAGAATGCAGAGGCTGGTGGTCATTGGGATGCTCAATTATATTTCCCTGCTCAGTTATCTCAAGGGAAAAAGTATGTCTTTAAAATGAATGCAAAAGCTACTGCTCCTTTTGACTTAATTCTATGGGCAGCCCCAGGTGATGCAGATTTAGGCTCGATTTCAGTAGGTACTCAATGGAATGAATATACCGTTAAATTTACTCCGACAGCCAATTATGAGAACTTTGTTTTTGCTGCAGGTAAACTGGGCGGTGAACTGGACATCAAGTCTTTGAGTCTTTGTGAAGAAGGTTCTACCAATAATTTGATCGTAAATGGTGACATAAAAGGGAACGAAGTTCCTTGTAATAAGCCTTATTCCTGGCATAAGGTAACTACAGAAATTCAAGAAGTGGCCGAAAGTCAAGTGGTTGAAATCCCTGTAAGTGTGGGGCATCTTACCTTTGATGATGGTCAGAACCTTGGTGGATGGGGTATGGATAATACGCCAAAGATTGTAAATGGTGTTTGTGAGGTTGGTAACAACGCAGCCAAGGCGGACCCTTGGAATGCACAAGTTAACTATGAACCAGGTTTCGCTTTCGAGAATGGTAAAACCTATCACTTGAAGATGAAAATCAAGGGTTCTGTAGCTGGTGAATTTGGTGCTGGATTCCAGAATCCTGAAGGATACAAAGGCTGTGGTGACTTCCCTACCATCAAGGTTACAACTGATTGGAAAGAAGTTGATGTGACTACCAAATGTAATGGTGACAATGCCTTGCGCCTGCTGCTGAATATCGGTAAATATGCGGGTACCCTCTATATTGATGATTTTGAAGTTTACTACACGAAGTCTTCAAATACCATTCCTCTTACAGATGAGGAGAAGAAGAACATTCTTACTCCTGTTTTGCAGAATTGGATTTACGGCATGATGGAAGCTACCGAGGGCAAGGTGAAGGCTTGGGATGTTGTAAACGAGGCTATCTCTGGTAAAGATACTGGCGAATTCTACCCTCTCCAGTCTGCCACACGTGGTACAGTTTCCGCCGATGATGCCAAGAACAATTTCTACTGGCAGGATTATCTGGGTGACATTGATTATGTTCGCACTGCTGTAGCTGCAGCTCGCAAGGGCTTTGCTGATGCTGGTGGAAATCCTGAGGAGTTGAAACTCTTCATCAATGATTATAACCTCGAAACTGCTTACGACGACAACAAGAAGCTCAAGAGTCTGATTCATTGGATCGGCGAGTGGGAGAAAGACGGTATTACCAAGATTGATGGTATCGGCAGTCAGATGCACGTTTCATGCAGCATGGATCCTGCTGAGCAGAAAAAAAGAGAGGATGCTTACGTCAACATGCTCAACCTGATGGTTGCTTCACATAAGTTGGTTCGTATCTCTGAGTTGGATATGGGCTTGGAGGATAAGAACGGCAACCAGATAAAAACTACTGATATGACCGAGGAACAGCACGAGAAAATGCGTGCTTACTACGAGTTTATCGTCAAGAAGTATCTTGAGATTGTTCCTGAGAATCAGCAGTGGGGTATCTGCCAGTGGTGTGTTACTGACAGTCCAGCCAATAGTGGTTGGCGTGCAGGTTTGCCAGTAGGCCTCTGGGATTTGGATTATTATCGCAAGCACACCTATGGTGGCTTTGCAGCAGGTCTTGGCGCTCCTGAATATTGGAACGACGCCAAGTAAAGATATTGCCAGATATTAGTATCAAATATAGAATAAATTGAAAAGACATTAGTTTAGGTTTTATCATATACAAGGATTAACCGAAATGATGTTAGTCGTTAAGGTTGGTCGTGTCGTGATGACATGACCAATTTTTTTATCCAAAAGCATCTCTAACATCGAGAGTTTCATGCTTTAGGATGGCGAGACATTCAACCTTTCTGGGCAGCGATAAACATAACTATAATGGCAATGTTATCAGAAAAAGATAATTCAGTAATTGATATTTAACATATAACAAATGAGACGTTTAATAATTATCGCATCTCTTTTCATGAATCTGTGCCTTCCTATGGGGACACAAGCAAGTAATGGGGGCAATGTAAGCCCCGATCCTAATTTTCAAATTTATCTCTGTTTCGGACAGTCGAACATGGAGGGCAATGCCGCCATTGAAGACATCGACCGGACAGGAGTAAATCCAAGATTCATGGCTATGTATGCCGTGGATGATGAAAAGGCTGGATGGAAAAAAGGACAGTGGCATACTGCCGTTCCTCCTCAGGCACGACCAGACACTGGCCTCACTCCTGTAGATTATTTCGGAAGAAAGATGGTGGATAACCTGCCAGACAGCATCAAGGTGGGAACCATCACCGTGGCTGTGGGTGGCGCCAGCATCGACCTCTTCGACAAGCGCACCTGCAAGGCGTACCTGAAGAAGCAGCCCGACTGGATGAAGAACTTCGCTTCCCAGTATAACGGCAATCCATACGCCCGACTCATCGAGCTTGCCAAGATAGCTCAGAAGCAGGGTGTCATCAAGGGTATCCTGCTGCATCAGGGAGAAACCAACAATGGTGATGTCAACTGGCCCAACCGGGTGAAGACCGTGTATAACGATATTCTGAAAGAGTTGCACCTGAAGGCAGAAGATGTACCTTTGCTCGTGGGCGAAACCGTTCAGAAAGACCAGGGCGGAATCTGCTGGAAGCATATCGCCATTGTGGATGATATCGCCAAGACCATCCCTACCGCCCATGTCATCTCTTCCAAGGATTGTCCGCAGCGTGGCGACGGATTGCATTTCATTGCCGAAAGCTATCGCACCATGGGTAAGCGCTATGCCAACATGATGCTCTCGCTGCTCGGCATCATTCCTGATGCCAACTATCCGCGTGTGGACAAAGACCATCGTGCCTATGTCAAGCTACATGCACCGGAAGCAAAGCAGGTTATCTTCGACATCTGCGGAAAGAAGTATCCTATGAAGAAGGATTTCGATGGCGACTGGTATGGTGTTTCAGAACCATTGGTAGTAGGCTTCCACTATTATTTCCTGAATGTGGATGGTGTACAGGTAGTAGATCCTGCAAGCGAAACTTATTTCGGCTGCTGCCGAGAGGCGAGTGGTCTGGAGGTTCCTGAGGGAGCCGAAGGCAACTACTATCGCCCTCAGCAGGGAGTAGCACAGGGTCAGGTTCGTTCGGTATCTTACTATGCTGCATCTCAGGGCAAGTTCCGCAGAGCCATGGTTTATACGCCTGCAGAATATGAAACCAATCTGAGCAAGCGCTATCCAGTGCTCTATCTGCAGCACGGAATGGGCGAGGATGAGACGGGCTGGAGCCATCAGGGCTATATGCAGCACATCATGGACAACCTTATTGCCGAAGGCAAGGCTGAGCCTATGATTGTGGTGATGGAGAGCGGCGATGTAAAGCAGCCTTTCGTGCCACGTCCGGGCAAGGATGTGGATGAGGAGCGCAAGCTCTATGGCGCATCTTTCTACGATGTGATTATCAAGGATCTGATTCCGATGGTAGATAAGAAGTTCCGAACCTATACCGACAGAGAGCATCGTGCGATGGCTGGCTTGTCATGGGGCGGTTGCCAGACTTTCAACACCGTGTTGCCGAACTTGGATAAGTTCTCTGCCCTGGGAACCTTCAGCGGTGCACTTTTCGGTGTGGATGTCAAGACCTGCTTCAACGGCGTCTTTGCCGATGCAGAGAAGTTCAACAGTCAGATAAACTATATGTTCATGGGCTGCGGTTCTGAAGAGAACTTCGGCACGGAGAAGATGGCGAAGGAATTGAAGGACCTGGGCATCAAGCTTGATGTCTATGTTTCTCCTGGTACTCATCATGAGTGGCTTACCTGGCGCCGCTGCCTGAAGGAATTTGTGCCACATCTGTTTAGAAATAAGTAATAGTTTTCCCTTCCTAAAGTGGAATTCGAAGCATAAATTTATTATTCCCGAAACTATTTGCTGGTTTCGGGATTTTTTATATGCGCATAATCTTTGACCGCAACATCCTGGTGCAGACGGTAAATTTACGCTCTATGAGGACGAGGGTGACAACTATAATTACGAGAAGGGTAAATTCTCGGAAATCCAGTTTGTTTGGAATGAAGCAGACAGAACCCTGAACATCGCACCACGCAAGGGCAGCTATAAGGGAATGCTCCAGCATCGCAGATTCCACATCGTACTGGTGGGTGCCAATAGTGGTGCGGGCGATCAGCCTATGCAGGCAAGCAAGAGTGTGGAATATGACGGAAAGGCTGTAAAGGTACAGATGTAAGTTGCATAATTTAAAGTATTTGATACTTGTGATAAAATAGTATTCTGCTTTTTTGTTTACCTTTGCAGTGCAAATAACAATTTAATATACTAATAGCTTAATAGTAATTACAATGAACAAGAAAGTTATATACGCAGCTTTGATGTTTGTGGTAACTATGTCTTCCGGCAATGCCTCAGCGCAGCAGTTGCCTTATCAGAATCCAGCCCTCTCGGCTCATGAGAGAGCGGTAGATTTATGTGGTCGTCTCACTTTGGAAGAGAAAGCTTCTCTGATGCTGGATGATTCGCCGGCTATCCCACGATTGGGAATCAAGAGATTCCAGTGGTGGAGCGAGGCACTGCATGGTGTAGCGAACATGGGAGATGTAACCGTTTTTCCGGAACCTATCGGAATGGCAGCTTCGTTTAACGACAGAATGGTGTATAGAGTCTTTGATGCAACATCTGATGAGATGCGTGCCAAATGGAATGAACTGCAGCAGAAGGGAGGAGATGTAACCCGTTTCCATGCCCTCTCGGTCTGGACTCCAAACGTGAATATCTTCCGTGATCCTCGCTGGGGACGTGGACAGGAAACCTATGGTGAGGATCCTTATCTTACCAGTAGGATGGGATGTGCCGTGGTGCGCGGATTGCAGGGACCTGAAGATACGAAATACCGCAAACTCTGGGCTTGTGCCAAGCACTATGCAATCCATAGCGGACCAGAATGGGCTCGCCATACAGACAATATTACCGATGTTACACCGCGCGACCTTTGGGAAACTTATATGCCTGCCTTCAAATCACTGGTGCAGGATGCCAAGGTGCGCGAGGTGATGTGTGCCTATCAGCGTTGGGATGATGAACCATGCTGCGGCAACACCCGCCTTTTGCAGCAGATTCTCAGGGATGAGTGGGGATTCAAGTACCTGGTAGTTTCCGACTGTGGCGCTGTTACTGATTTCTGGGAGAATCATAAGGTTTCGAGCAATGCCAGAAATGCAGCAGCTAAGGGTGTATTGGCTGGAACCGATGTAGAATGTGGATTTAATTATGTATATAAATCGGTGCCTGAGGCTGTGAAGTATGGTGCCCTGACTGAAGAAGAAGTTGATAAGCATGTGATTCGTCTGCTCGAAGGTCGTTTCGACTTGGGTGAGATGGATGACAACAAGATAGTATCATGGTCGAAGATTCCTGTATCTGTGCTTTGCAGCAAGGCGCGTCGCCAGCTCTCGCTCGATATGGCTCTGCAGACCATGACGCTGCTCCAAAACAAGAATGAGGTATTGCCTCTCGATAAAAAGGTAAAGAAGATTGCTTTCATCGGACCAAATGTGGATAACGAACCGATGATGTGGGGAAACTATAATGGTACTCCACGACAGACGATTACCATCCTGGATGGTATCAAGAGTCGTTTGAAGAAAAACCAGGTCGTCACCTTTAAGGGGTGCGACCTGGTGAACGACCAGACTTTGGATTCTTACTTCGACCAGTGTAGCATGGATGGCAAGATGGGCTTTAAGGGCACTTTCTGGAACAATCGTGAAATGAAAGGTAAGCCTGTTACCATCACCCAGGAAAAGAATCCTGTGCAGGTAACTACCTATGGTCAGCATGCCTTTGCTCCAAACGTGAAGCTCACAGGATTTTCTGCCAAGTATGAAACCATATTCCGTCCTAAGCAGAACGCCAAGGTATTGCTCGATGTGGCTGCCTGCGGTCATTATGAGGTTTATCTGAATGGTGAGAAAAAGTCAGAGAAGAGCGATTGGCGCACAGCAGAATCCCGCATCGAGTTTGAGGGCGTGAAAGGCAAGGAGTATCAGATAGAAATACGATATGCGGAAATGCCAACCTATAATGCGGATATGAAGATCAATATCGGTCATGAGAATCCTATCGACTATCAGGCTTCGCTCAAGCAGTTGAAGGATTGCGAGACAGTAGTCTTCGTAGGTGGCATCTCTCCACAGTTGGAAGGTGAGGAAATGCCTATTGAGATTTCTGGCTTCAAGGGTGGTGACCGCACCAACATCGAATTGCCTAAGGTTCAGCGAAATTTCCTGAAGGCTTTGAAGGAGGCGGGCAAGAAGGTTGTCTTTGTCAACTGTTCGGGTTCGGCTATCGCCTTGACTCCAGAGACAGAGAGTTGCGATGCCATTCTCCAAGCCTGGTATCCTGGTCAGGAAGGTGGTGAGGCTGTGGCTCGTGTACTCTTCGGAGAGTACAATCCTGCCGGCAAGTTGCCTATTACGTTCTATAAGAATTCAGAGCAGTTGCCTGATTTCAAGGACTACAGTATGAAGGGCAGAACCTATCGCTATATGAACGATGCCCTCTTCCCATTCGGTTATGGCTTGAGCTACACTTCTTTCCGTATGGGTGATGCTACACTTTCCAACTCTATCTTGAAGAAGGGTGAGAAGATTACGCTGAAGGTACCTGTAAGCAATGTAGGAAAGAAGGATGGAACCGAGATTGTGCAGGTGTATGTGAAGGATCCTGCCGATACCGAAGGACCATTGAAGAGCTTGAAGGCTTTCGAGAGAGTGGAGGTGAAGGCAGGAAAGACTGCTGAGGCTGTCATTACGCTGGATAGCAGAAACTTCGAACTCTTCGATGCTGCAACCAATACCGTCCGTGCCAAGGCTGGAAAGTATGAGGTTTATTACGGCAGCAGTTCGGCTGATAAGGATTTGAAGAAACTGGATGTTTCTATTGAATATTAAGTAACTTGAGGAAATCCGTCTTTGGTTAGGAGAGGTTATCTTATCCACGGACATTTTCCCCTGAACCCAAGTGCATCAATCACCAATAGAGTTTGTGTATTAAGATAAACTTAATAAGGTTTTTGAAACATTCGATAAAGTCATTATGATTATTTTTTCGTAATTTTGCAGCATTAAACGAAAAAACAATCATAATGATGAATACAACGAAAATCTTGGCTTTCAGAAAACCGTTACTGATAAGCGCATGCCTGCTTGCCATGCAGGGTGCTGCCTATGCACAGAACCCAATCGTACAAACACAGTTAACTACCGACCCGGCACCTCTGGTTGTCGGAGACCGTCTCTATGTATATACCGGTCATGATGAAGATAAGGCTGACTTCTTCTGGATGAACGAATGGCGTGTGTATTCCACCAAGGATATGGTGAACTGGACTGACCATGGTTCTCCGCTCGACCTCAGTTCTTTTTCCTGGGCAGACGACCGTGCCTGGGCGGCACAGACTATCGAACGTAATGGTAAGTATTACTGGTATATCTGTGCGCACTCTAAACTGACGGGCGGAATGGCTATCGGCGTAGCTGTGGCAGATTCTCCTACCGGTCCGTTCAAGGATGCGCTGGGAAAGCCGCTTTTCGATAATGGAAGTTGGGACAATATCGACCCAACGGTTTGGATGGACGAGGATGGTCAGGCTTATCTCTATTGGGGTAATCCGCATCTTTACTATGCCAAACTGAATGAAGATATGATCAGCTTCAAGGGTGGTATAGATGCTAAGGCTGCTGTTGATAAAAAGCGTGAAGTGGGCAGAATCGTAATGACTGAGGAGGGATTCGGCTCGCCTGACGTGGAGAAGCGTGATTCTACCCGAAAATATAAAGATTGCTACACAGAGGGACCTTGGTTCATGAAGCGTGGCAAGAACTATTATATGCTCTATGCTGCAGGTGGAGTGCCTGAGCATATCGCTTATTCCATGAGCAAGAAGCCTTTCGGTCCCTGGAAATATATGGGCGAAATCATGCCATTGGAAGATACGGGTTCCTTTACTAACCATTGCGGTGTTACCGACTTCAAGGGCAAGTCTTATTTCTTCTATCATACGGGTAAACTGGGTGGCGGATTCGGACGCAGCGTAGCTGTGGAAGAATTCAAATATAATGCCGACGGTACCTTCCCAATCATCCATCATACCCAGGAAGGAGTGGCTCCTATCGCAACCCTCAATCCTTACAAGCGTCAGGAGGCTGAAACCATCGCTTTCTCTAAGGGAGTGAAGTCGGAGCAGACCGATGATACGGGTGTTTATATCTCTGAAATTCATACAGGTGATTATATCAAGGTACGTGAGGTAGATTTCGGAAGTGAGAGTCCGGATGCATTTGCCATCTCTGCTGCGTGCTCATCGCTCGGTGGTTCATTGGAGGTTCATCTCGATAAGGAAGATGGCGAACTGATAGCTAAACTTGATGTTACCAAGACAGGTGGCTGGGAAAAGTGGAAGACTTTCTCTGCACAAATGCTAAAGAAAGTGACAGGAAAGCATGATATATACTTCGTGTTCAAGGGATTGAAGGGAAGCAAACTCTTCAATTTCGACTGGTGGAAGTTTGAGAAGAATTTCGCCAATCCTGTGGTTTGGGCTGATGTGCCTGATGTGGATGTAATCCGTGTGGATGACAGCTTCTATATGGTAAGCACCACCATGCATCTGATGCCGGGTGCGCCTATCATGAAATCGAAGGATCTGGTGAACTGGGAAACTGTGAACTATATCTTCCCTAAACTTACCGATTCGCCTAAGTATGACATGAAGGAGGGTACGGTGTATGGTCGTGGTCAGTGGGCTACTTCGCTGCAGTATCATCGTGGCAAGTTCTATGCGCTCTTTGCTCCGAATGATAATCCTGGTGGAGAGACTTATATCTGCACCGCCGATGATATCGAGGGCAAATGGACTATCCACAGCCGTTTGCAGCATTTCCATGATGCCGCTCTCTTCTTCGATGATGACGATAAGGCATACGTGGTTTATGGAACGGGAGAGATGGTGCAGCTGAATGCCGACCTGACGGATGTGGTGCCGGGCAGCCATCGCAAACTCTTTGAGCGTGATGCTGATGAAACGGGTTTGCTCGAAGGCTCCCGCATGATCAAGCACAACGGCAAGTATTATCTCCTGATGATTTCGTGGCCACAGGGACATCCTCGTCGTGAGGTTTGTTATCGTGCAGATCACATTCAGGGCCCTTATGAAAAGAAGGTGATTCTGGAAACGGAGTTTGCCGGATTCAACGGCGTGGGACAAGGTACGATTGTAGATGATAAGGATGGCAACTGGTATGGCATCGTATTCCAAGACCGTGGTGGTGTGGGCAGAGTGCTCACGCTGGAGCCATGTACCTGGAAGGACGGATGGCCTATGCTGACAGATGAGAAGGGCAATATTCCTGCCGAGATGCAGAAGCCTGTGCTGGGCTACGATGGCAAGGGACTCGTGTATAGCGACGATTTCTCGAAGGATAAACTGGAACTGCAGTGGCAGTGGAACCACAATCCTGTGGATAATGCCTGGTCGCTCACCGAGCGCAAGGGCTGGCTTCGCCTGAAGACATCCCGTATTGTTCCTAATATCTTCCTGGCTCCCAATACCATCAGTACCCGTACCGAAGGACCAACCTGCGAGGGAATCATCAAGATGGATGTGAGCAAGATGAAAGATGGCGATGTGGCTGGCTTGTCAGCCTTCCAGGGTGATGCAGCCCTGCTTTCTATCGTAAAGGAAGGCAAGAAACTCTTTGTGGTAGGTACCAAGGAGAGTGTGGCTCTGACGGATAAGGAGAAGGCGGTGACCGGTGTGAAGCGTGAGGAAGTATATCGCCAGCCTTTGAATCTGAAGCAGGATAAGGCAACGAAATCAAGCATCATCTATCTGAAGATGAGTTGCGATTTCCGTCTTCATCAGGATCTCGCCACCTTATTATATAGTATAGACGGCAAGACCTGGATTCCTGCCATCAAGGATTTCAAGATGCAGTATGATTATCGCCGCCTTTTCATGGGTACCCGTATCGCCATCTACAATTATGCAACAAAGGCTACCGGAGGATATATAGATGTTGATTCTTTTGAGTATTCTAAAAGAAAATAGGTTTAAAGTTTGAGCTTTTTTTATTTTAACGGCACAAAGTGATGGAAAATCAAAATGTTTCCTTATCTTTGTGCCGTTTTTAATAACTAATCAATGCTGATTTTATGAACAGAAATAAGATGATTTTGGGGGCTTGGGTCTTGGGACTATTGTTTCCGATTGAGATGATGGCTAAGACAAGTTGCACAGATAATAGTACTCGACTTTGGTATAACGCCCCAGCCCAGCAGTGGCTGGAGGCTCTGCCTATCGGAAACTCACATCTGGGAGGTATGGTGTATGGTGGAATCACGGATGAGAATATCCAGTTGAATGAGGAGACTTTCTGGAGTGGCGGTCCTCATAACAACAATAGCAGGAAATCCCTGGAGAACCTGCCAAAGGTGAGGGAACTCATCTTCAATGGCAGGGAAGAGGAGGCGGCGGCTCTCATCAACCAGACCTTCATCCCAGGACCTCATGGCATGCGCTTCCTGCCGATGGCAAATCTGCATATCAGTATGAAGAATCAGGGAAAGGCTGAGCAGTTTGTGCGCAACCTGGATTTGAAGAGGGCGATTGCCACGACTTCTTTCGTGATGGATGGCGTAAGATATACTCGTACTACCTTTGCTTTGCTGGCTGATGGCGTCATCGTTTGCCACATCAAGGCGAGTAGAAAGGGGGCTCTGAATATCGATGTTGCCCTGGATTCGCCTTTTGAACATCAGACTCAGAAAACGCCTTCAGGGGTTATGCTGAAGGTGAAGGGACAAGACCAGGAAGGCATCAAGGCGGCTCTCGCTGCCGAATGTGTGGCAGATGTAAGGACGGATGGTACCGAGGCAACCATTATCGTGAGCGCTGCCACCAATTTTGTGAACTATCACGATGTGTCGGGCAATGCAGCCCAGCGCAATGCAGACTATATAAATAAGGTGAAACTGATGAGCTATGCACAGTTGGAGAAACGCCATGTGGAGGCTTACCAGAAGCTGTTCGCTACTTCTTCCCTCATTTTGCCAACCGATATCAATGCTTCGTTGCCTACCAACCAGCGCCTGGAGAAATTTGCGGGCAGCAAGGATATGGCGATGGTAGCGCTGATGTATAACTATGGTCGCTATCTGCTCATCTCCTCTTCCCAGCCTGGTGGACAGGCGGCAAACTTGCAGGGTGTTTGGAACAACAGCAAAAATGCACCTTGGGACAGTAAATATACCATCAACATCAATACGGAGATGAACTACTGGCCTGCCGAGGTAACGAATCTCGGTAACACCACGGAGCCTCTGTATTCGCTCATCAAGGATTTGAGCGTAACGGGAGCACAGACGGCTAGGGAAATGTATGGCTGTCGTGGCTGGATGGCACATCATAACACTGATATCTGGCGCATAGCAGGTCCGGTGGACGGTGCGCAGTGGGGCATGTTCCCGAATGGCGGAGCCTGGCTCACCACCCATCTCTGGCAGCATTATCTCTATACGGGCGACAAGGCTTTCCTCAAGCAGTGGTATCCGGTAATCAAGGGCGCTGCTGAGTTCTATCTTGACTATATGCAGAAGTTGCCGGGCACCGAATGGAAGGTAACCGTGCCGTCGGTGAGTCCGGAACAGGGACCTAAGGGTAAGGGTACTGCCGTAACGGCTGGTTGCACGATGGATAACCAGATAGCCTTCGATGCCCTGACCAGTGCCGTGAAGGCTTCTGAAATATTGGGGGTTGATGAGGCTGAACGCAAGGCGATGCAACAGCTGATTTCTCAGATTCCGCCGATGCAGATAGGAAAGTACGGACAGTTGCAGGAGTGGCTTGTGGATGCGGATGATCCGAAGAATGAGCATCGCCATATCTCGCATCTCTATGGATTGTATCCATCCAATCAGATTTCTCCTTTCTCTCATCCGGAACTATTCCATGCCGCAGCCACCACTCTGAAGCATCGTGGTGACCAGGCTACGGGCTGGAGTCTGGGTTGGAAAACGAACTTCTGGGCACGTATGCTCGATGGCAATCATGCTTTCAGAATCATCAGTAATATGCTTCGCCTGTTGCCATCTGATGCGCAGGCAAAGGAATATCCTGATGGCAGAACCTATCCGAATCTCTTCGATGCCCATCCGCCATTCCAGATAGACGGCAACTTCGGAGTAACAGCCGGCATCGCAGAGATGCTCCTGCAGAGTCATGATGGAGCCGTGCATCTCTTGCCAGCCTTGCCTGATGCCTGGAAAGAAGGAAGCGTAAAGGGACTTCGTGCCCGTGGCGGCTTTGTGGTGGATATGGACTGGAAGAATGGCAGACTGATGAAGGCGAAGATTCGTTCCACCATCGGAGGTGTGCTGCGTCTCCGCTCCTACGTTCCGCTTAAGGCGAAGAATCTGAAGAAGGCTGAAGGAATATGTCCCAATATCCTTTTTGCATCTGCAGAAGTGAAACCAGTAATGGAACAGCATCGGATAGCAGAAGGAGTGAAGGTTCCTATTCCTGACGTATATGAATATGACTTGGAAACAGAACCTGGAAAGACTTATCTGATTAAATAATGTCCTAAAATCACATTTGTTGCCATAAAAGTATCATTTTGTCCACCTCTGGTTGGATAATTATTCGTACTTTTGTGGCAATATTTTTTATAATAATCTTTTAGACCTATAAATGAGAATGAAGAATTTATTATTTGCAACCTGTTGCATCGCTCTTTTAGGCGGTTCTTTGGAAGCGTCAGCGCAGAAAAAATCTGCAGCCAGGAATGTTCTGATACAGACTTTGGAGGGGAAGTCTTGGTCGGCTGATAATGGTAATGGTACCTTTACCAACCCTTTGTTTTATGATGAGTTTTCTGACCCTGATATTATCAGAGTGGGGGAGGATTACTATCTGGCGGGTACCACGATGCACTGTGTTCCGGGATTGGTAGTGCTGCATTCCAAGGATTTGGTGAACTGGGAATTCTCTTCTTATTGCTTCGACCGATTTGATGATTCTGATGATTTCAATCTCCGCAATGGCAAGGAGGCTTACGGACAGGGTATCTGGGCGCCTGCCATCCGATATCATAACGGCAAGTTCTATATCTTCTCCAATATCAACGGGCATGGATTGCAGGTGTATATTTCGGATAGTGCCAAGGGTCCTTGGACGCATCATAAAGTTAATGGCGATATCTACGACCTCTCTGTGCTCTTCGATGAGGATGGTAAGATTTATGCCGTGCACAAGTATGGAAACGTGACCGTTACGGAGTTGAAGCCCGATTTGAGTGGTCCGGTAGAGGGCAGCAGCAAGGTGGTGATTCCTGAAGGCAATGCGATGGGAGAGGGACATCATGTATATAAAATCAACGGCATGTACTACATCCTCTCTGCCGATTATTCCCCGATGGGCCGCATGCAGTGTGCCCGAAGCAAGAGTATCTGGGGACCTTACGAAACCTGTGTAATCAGCGAACGCGAATCGTATGGTTATGCTGCTGGATGGAGCGTAGGTAATATGGGTATCGGTAGGCCGCTTCCTGAAGATGGATATCAATTTAATAACAACAGACCGAATGGGGTGAACCTGGGGTGTGCTACCATTCATCAGGGGGGCATCGTCCAGGCTCCTGATGGCAAATGGTGGGGCGTATCGATGCTGGATTTCAATGCCGTGGGCAGAACGGTATGCCTTTCGCCTGTCACATGGGTGGATGGCTGGCCTTACTTCGGATTGGAGAAGAACCTGGGTCGCTCGCCTCGCACCTGGTTCAAGCCGAATGATGTGGTGAAGACACCTCAGGCACCATACGAAAGATGTGATGATTTCTCTGGCAAGACCTTCAAACCGGTTTGGCAATGGAATCATAATCCGAACGACAAGATGTGGTCGCTGAACAAGGAGCGAAAAGGATGGCTCAGATTGCATTCTATGCCTGCCAAGCAGCTGCTCTGGGCAAAGAATTCGTTGACGCAACGTGCCATCGGTCCTGTTTCTTATACATCTGTCAAGCTGGATGCATCCCGACTGAAGATGGGGGATGAGGCTGGACTCGGTGCTATGAATACGCCATACGCTTCATTGGGCGTGATGAAGACGGAAAAGGGATTAAGCTTGAGATGCTACGACCAGAATACCAACAAGGAGGTGCTGAAGCCGATTGCCAAGAACAAGGTGGTATGGTTGCGCCTTTGGGGTGATTATGATAAGAGTCTGCTGCAATATTCCTACTCTCTTGATGGAAAGACTTGGGAGAATATCGGAGAGCAGATGCTTTCTCCTTATCAGTTGAAGACCTTCCAGGGGGTGCGTGTAGCGCTGTATGCCTTTAACAAGGCGGGAGTGAACGGCGGCGTGGCTGATTTTGATGACTTCAAGGTGGAGGAACCGATGGCTGACAGAACTGCTAATCTGCCTATCGGAAAGACCATCCGACTCTTTAATTTTGCTGATGGTAACCTGATGAATGCTACCGGTCATGGTCTCATGCACAGCTCCTGGAACAAAAAGGAAATGAGCAATGGAGTGAAATTCATCATCGAAGACCGTGGACAGGGCAAGATTGCACTGAAAACTGCAGATGGACGATATGTATATATCGCAGGTGCTGGCTTGTCGGGCGATGTGCGTCTTACTTCTGATGCCTCTCATGCAGAGGAGTTTGTATGGCAGGATATGCTTTACAACCGCTGTATGCTTCTATCACTGAAGACCCAGCGGTATATAGGCAAGCATCCTACCGACGGAAGTCCTTATTCTGCTGATTTCCAGGGCGCTGATGCCGGTATGAAGAATGGCTGTGTCTTCTCTTGGGAAGTGGTAGAGTAGGCTACTCGAAATAGAATGTCAGTGCTATCATTTTACTATGGGCTTCCTTGGCAGCCAAAGTATATGGTAGCATACTTTTATCTTTCACGTTCTTCACATGATCTTTATCGTATATATTCATGAGTCCATACATGAATTTCAATTCAGGTCGCAGTTTGAAGAATGGGAGATAAAAGTCGCAACCGAGTCCAAGTTCAAGAAAAATATCTGTTTTCTTTAATTGGATGTAGTCGCTTTTATTACCGCTGAGGTTCATCATCGGATTGATACCAGCCATGATATAAGGGCGATGATTGTTGAATCTTGGAGCAGAGAAGATGATGTCGAAGGCAGAGGAGATGTATGCCGTCTTCAGTTCTTGCTTTTTATCTTCCTGTTTTGCGTTTCCGTCTTCATTGGCGTCTTGCATGATATTATGAAACGTAAGGTGTCTTGTTCCAAAATACATGGCAGGAGCTATTCTAAATTGGAAATGGGTGCTCAATCTGAATTCTCCTAATACTCCGACCGTAAATCCAGGATCCCATCTATCTTGATCGATGGTAACGTTGGAGTTGACTTCCGCTCCATTCTCATCTGTATAGGTGACAGGTCCGGCGTTGATGAATTCCAGGTCTTGCAGGTGAGTACCCACCATCACTCCAAAATGAAATGGGCGCAGGTCTGTATAAGGACGATTCTCTACCGTCCTTTCCTGAGCTAATGCTATTGTAGCAATAAGCCCCATCATGATGCTAAGTATTATTCTTCTCATATACTTTTATAACGTTATTCTTTTCATCTTATTGTGTATAAGTTTATTTCGACTACGTATAAATTATAAAAAAAGTAGTACCTAATTGTAGGTAGTATGAAAAATATTTCCTATCTTTGCATCATTAATTGTTGGTATCCCCAACATGGCAGGCGAAAATCGTCTGTTGCATATGATGCTTAAAAACATTATTAACATTATAAAACATTATTATTATGGCTTACGTAATTGGTGACGATTGTATCGCATGCGGTACATGTATTGACGAGTGTCCATCAGGTGCTATTTCTGAGGGCGACAAGTATTCTATCAACCCAGATATCTGCACTGAGTGCGGTACTTGTGCTGATGTTTGTCCTAACGAGGCAATCAGTCTTCCTTAATTTTTAAGGATGATACTTTAGTTACATAAAACTTGAGAGCGGCTCTAAGAGTCGCTCTTTTTTTTATTCCTCTCATTGTTGTCACACTTGCAATAGTTAGAGGATAGTTTATTCTATTTTCGATCAAATCTAATGATAAAAATCATTCTTTTTGGTGACTGAAAATATCCCATTTTTAATGTTGCGTTTTATAGGGGTCTAATGATGCGCTTTCTTAGGTGCTAATGATGCGCTTTCTTAGGTGCTAATGATGCGCTTTCTTAGATGCTAATGATGCGCATCGTTAGGGTACGATGATTCGCATCAGTTTTTTCTTGCTGATTTTCTCAGACGCAAAAGTGCTTTTACCCAGTCGCAAAAGTACTCTTACCTTGGCACAAAAGTGCCCTTCCTTAGGCACTTTATAAACTTGGTGAAGCAAGAATGTCTGCTTGGCATTCTGTCCTTTAATTTCCTTTTTATATAAAATGTTTATTGTGTCTTTTATATAAAAAAGTATATGGTAGTTTTTAAAAAAACTTTATAACGGAAAAAATAAAACTGGAATGCGATTTTACCCATCACCCTTCATCTTTTCTTCTGGAATCCCGATAAACATTAGAGATTTGAGGATGAAAAGTAAAAGCCCACCCTTCACCACCCTTCATCTTTTTTGCCGTTTTTAGCCTTCATAGTAGTTCTTTAGGCTTAATGCGTTTTTCTATCGAGGTGAAGGGTGGTTTTTAGTTATTTAGTCTATAACTACCTGTATGTCAGATATTTACATTTATAGGGTGAAAGGTGACGGACTTTCCTCGTTTCGTATTTCAAATTTTCAATTCCTCAGATTTTATTTGTGCTTATGCTGTGTCATTCTTAGTTTTATTTGTTTTGTGTTGCTACACTAATATAAATGAAATTTCTGATGTGGAAAACCCTGAGCAAAATTGCGAGATAAAGATAATGCTTCAACATTAGACGAAAATCTATTGAAGTTTTAAGCAAGAATCTACCAAAGGATATGTGGTGTATTTTTGGTGGACATTTTTTCGTTTAAAAATTTGCTTATTTATATTTATTTTCTTAATTTTGTTGCCGAACATCATTGACAGAGATGCTACTATTTTACATGCAATAAATGTGCAATTTTAGAGATAGTTTAATTAAAATATTAATTGATGAAGAAGATTCTGTTTTTCTTTTTACTCTTCTTGCTTTTGATGACAGGAAGTTGTTCAGACCAACGTGTACAAATGGCATGGTTGGCAGAAATGAATAGTCTGATGGAGAAGAATCCGCAGGCAGCGTATGACAGTTTGTGCAATCATCGCCAGGACATGTCACAAAGTAGTGAAAAAGTAGAAATGCGTTATCGTATGTTGGAAGCAAAGGCATTGAATAAGCTTTTCAAGCCAATGCCTTCAGATTCCTTGTTTCAAGAAGTCGTAGATTATTATGATAGCAAAGGTACCCCTAATGAGAAGATGGAGGCTCATTATCTCTTGGGATGTATCTATCGTGATATGAAAGAGGCACCCAAGGCAATGCAATGTTATCAGGATGCGGTGGAAAGTGTAGATACTTTGAGCAAAGATTGTGATTTCAATTCTCTTAAAAGGATTTATGGGCAGATGGCTGATGTCTTTGTGAAGCAGAATTTGTTTCAAGAGGCGCAGATCGCGCTGCAAAAGTACATAACTTATGCATTAAAGGAAAAAGATACTTTAAATTATATAATAGGTAGTGAAAGATTCATACCAATTTTTAGTGCAATGGGTGATACAGCAAAGGCGATAGCTCAGACCAAACTTTGTACTCGTTTATATGAAAAATACCATTATCATCAAAAGGCTATAGCTGTATGCGTAACCTTGATAGAATTTTATTTGGATAGGCATCAATATCAAGAAGCTCATCATTTAATGCAGAAATTTGAATCAAAATCAGGGCTGTTTGATAAGCATGGTAATATTGCTACCCCTCGTGAATATTATTATTACTATAAAGCTAAGTATTTTTTAGGTACTCAACAATTGGATTCTGCTGAATTCTATTTTAGAAAATTAGGACGTTTTGGTTATTCGTATGAAGCCAGTAGAGGGTTAATGGATGTATATGTAAAACGTCACAATACTGATTCTATCACTAAATATACCATATTGGCGGGAGTTGGAATGGACAGTGTCCTGGAGACAAACCAAACTAATGCTTTAGAACAGTCTTCTTCTATGTATAATTATAGTAACTTACAACGGGAGTCTGTTGTCAATCTTGAAAGGGCTAATCGAGAAGAGAAAAAAGTATTGTTGCTTGGCAGTTTCTTATTAGTTCTGTTTGGTGTGCTCCTTTGGCTTTATAAAAAATATAAGAAGAATGAACGCAAAAAAAAGCAAGATTTGGAGATTCATCAAAAGGAAATAGATAAATGGAATGATAATTTTTTGCAGGTTTGTCAAAAATTAGAGGTGTATAAAAATGAATTGGAAACTTTGCAAAAGGACAAAAAAATATTAGCAGATCAGATGCAACAGCAAATAGAGGCTTTGCAAGATGAAATCACCGAATATAAGAAAATACGAGTAAGAATGGAGCCTTCTGAAAATATCGCAACTTTAGATGAAGAAAATGTTTATAAAAGATTTAGGGAACTTACTTCGGGGAAGATGAATACCCCACCTCCAACTGAAGAAGAATGGCATGAACTTTCTCTTGTTGTAAGTAAGTATTTTCCTTTTATATATAATAAAATGTGTAATTGTGAAAAGTTGAGTCAACTGGAAATGCGAGTTTGCATACTCACACGATTGCGTTTTACAAATAAGGAGATGACAATTTTGCTGAATTCTTCAGCATCAAGTATTTCCAATATTCGGCAAAAGGTAAATGAGCGCTTGTTTGGTGAAAAGAGTTCTAAAACCTTGTTTGATAATATGGTAAACCTATAAAGTGAAAAAGTGGTGAAAAGTATTGTAACTGCTTGATTATTAATAAGTATCACCCCCCCATTTGCCCTATAAGTGAAAACTAAGTGAATAGAATTGTGTCGAAATGTTTGTTGTGTTTGATATTTCTTCATACTTTTGCAGCGAAAATTTTAAATATGAATGTCTATGAAGAAATTTAAACAACTTTTGTGTATCGCTTTATTCTTTGCTTCACTGTCTATGCAGGCAAGTAGTAAAGTTGTAATGATTTATAAAGGTGGAGATGCTCATACTCCAATCTCACGTGTACCAGCCGCTCCTATTTATGTAAATCAAGACGATCACACATTCATCTTCAGTTCAAATCTTGCAGGTGAAATCATAGAGGTGATGGGTAAAGACGGACTCCTATATACATCTATAATAGGAGAAAATGGTAAGGTGGTCGTTCCTAACAGTATCACTGGTGAAGTGGAACTCCGTCTCTATAGAGGTAGCCATACCTATAGTGCTATAGTGGATTTGTAATCACGTACAGATAGTGAATTGGTAAAATCTAATAACTAACAATCATGGAGATAAAGAGTAAACGTATTTTGGTAATAGGAGGAGCCGGCTTTGTCGGCTCCAACCTTTGCGAACGCCTTTTGCGGGAAGGACATTCCGTGATATGTGCAGACAACCTCTATACGGGTAGTCTGGATAATATTAAGGAATTTCTGTCCCAAGAGAACTTTGAGTTCCGCCAGATGGATATTTTGGATAAGGCAGAGGTGGAGAAGTTGAAAGATCTGTTGATAGATGAGATTTACCATTTGGCTTGTCCTGCTTCTCCTGTGCATTACCAAAAGGATGCCATTTATACAACTCGGGTTTGTGTAGAGGGTACTATCAATATGTTGGAGTTGGCACGTCATTTCGATTGTCCGATACTTTTTTTCCTCTACGAGTGAGGTTTATGGTGACCCATTAGTGCATCCCCAGCGTGAGGACTATTATGGTAATGTGAATCCCAATGGTATCCGTTCCTGCTATGATGAGGGCAAGCGTTGTGCCGAGAGTCTCTGCATGGACTACCATCGTCAATATGGTGTGAAAGTAAAGATTATCCGCATCTTCAATACGTATGGTCCGAGGATGGCGGTGGGTGACGGCAGGGTCGTTTCCAATTTTATTGTCCAAGCCTTGAAGAACGAACCAATGACCATCTACGGAGATGGTAACCAGACACGTTCCTTCATGTATATTGATGATTTATTGGAAGGGATGGTGAGGATGATGGCAACACGTGAAGATGTGACAGGCCCTGTGAATATAGGAAATCCTGAAGAAAAGACAATCTTAGAATTAGCTAATATGATTTCACAGTTCGTAGGATCTGTATTACTTATAAGTCGAGTTAGTCCACTCCCACAAAATGATCCCTTGCTACGGTGTCCTGATATATCCTATGCTGGAAAACTTTTTAAAAGATGGATGCCGCAAATAAGTATTGAGACAGGTTTGGGTAGAACGATTTCTTATTTCCGAAAAAAAGCAAGACCATGAGCAATGATGAAATATTAAATAAATCGACCAATGGAAATACGCCTTTGATTTCTGTTTGTATGCCAGTCTATAATTGTGGAATGTATATTCGTGATTGTATAGAGAGTGTATTAAGTCAGAGTTTTCGGAATTTTGAATTTGTCATCGTGGATGATGGTTCCACAGATGAAACTCCTAATATCATAGATAGCTATTGTGATTCACGTATTCGATGTATTCATAACAAGCATGATTATATAGGTTCATGTAATCTTCTGCTTAAAGAGGCCAAAGGTAAGTATATAGCAAGGATAGACTCTGATGACATAATGCGTCAGGATAGGCTACAGATACAATTTGAATATATGGAGTCTCATCCTGACGTTTCTGTTCTTGGTACAGGAATCCATGTTATTGGGGAGGTGGATTCGCCCTATGATTTGTCTTTTGTGCAGGAACCGACTTTAGATTTTATGTATAAAAATGGAGCAGGTGTAGCCAATCCATCTGTAATGATGCGACGTGATGACATTGATCGGTATAAGATTAAATATGAGAAGGAGTTTATATTTGCAGAAGATTTTTGCTTTTGGGTTAGATGTCTTATGGCTGGATTAAAAATATATAATCTACAAAGACCTCTTACCCAGTATCGACTTTCGGCAAGCCAAGTTTCCGTGGAGAAATCTTTCTTGCAATACAAGGCTGCCAATCGTGTAAAATCCTTGATTTCTCGTTGGATGTCAAAAGAGGAGGAACAATGGGCTCAAAATCATCCTGTATCTATTCCTCGGACAGATAATTTGTTGACTGTTATCATTCCTTTTCTTAACGAGGGTGAGGAGGTCGGTGAAACCGTTAAAAGCATCAGACAGTATGTGGGGACAAAAGTTGATATAATAGTAATTAATGACCAGTCAAATGATGGCTATGACTATCGGAGTGACTTGCAGGAGTTGAGTGTCTATTATATATATAATGTGGAGCGTAGAGGTGTTGCTGCCAGTCGAGATTTGGGTATTAGGTTATGTCAAACCCCTTTTTTCCTGTTGTTGGATGCGCATATGCGTTTTTATGATGGATTATGGGTAGATAGAATATGTTCTATTCTCATGGAAAACGATAGACGACTTTTATGTTGCCAGACAAAATTCTTGTCGAAGAAGAAGGGAAAAGTTTCTGAGTCTTTGGAATGCCCTTCAACATTTGGAGCTGTATTTGATATGAGAAGGCTAAGCTATGTTGACTGGAATTATTATGAGAACAATTTAGATTCTTCTCAGGAACGAATAGAAATCGTTCTTGGTGCAGGCTATGCTGCAAGCAAACGCTATTGGACTTACCTGGAAGGACTTGAGGGCTTGATGTATTATGGTAATGATGAGGCTTTTATAAGCTTGAAGGTTTGGCTAGAAGGTGGTGAATGTATTCTGCTGAAAGAAGTTGTAATAGGTCACATATATCGTGAATCCTCTCCATTTAAAAGATTTAGCGAGGAGGAACTCTATAATCATTTGTTTATTGCCAATATGTTGTTCCCGATTTCTATGAATTGCAAGATTCATGCACAGGCAATGGTTTCTAATCGACCTTTATACAATCTTGCTTCTTGTCTGTTGGGTGAGCGAAAGGAATTGGTGTTTAAACTGAAACGTAATTTCTGGCAAAAGAAGACGATACCTTTTTCTTCAGCCTTTCCTATGCCCATTCCTGTCTCGAAGGAAAATGTGTCTGAAGCGAAGAAAATATTGGAGCGTATGGATGAGTTCGGGGACTTTGTCACAAGTATTAAAGTCCATGATTTAGGGCTGTGTCAGGGGAAAATGGCGCTATTGGTATGGTTGTTGTATTTTGGTACTCGAACAAATAATTCGCAATGGATGGAACATGCACAATTATTGTGGCAGGAAATTTCCGATTTCATAAGAGAACGAGAGGTCTGTTGGAATTTTAAGCATGGATTGTGTGGCATAGGGTGGGGAATCATATATTTATATCTACATGGGCTGATAGATGAGTTGCCTTGTGAAATAATAGATATGATAGATAGCGAAGTTTTGGCTTATGATCCAGACAAGGCAAACACCGATAGTTTTGAGTATGGTGTTGGCGGCTTCTTGGCCTATGTAACATTGAGGAACCAGCTTCCCTATAAGTCTCCGTTTATGAGTATAGACTATTCAGAATCTGCTCGTAAAATTCTTGCAAAAAGTCGGGATGTTGCGTCTTGCACGTATGCGTGTTGGTATTTGGCTTGTAAAAATGACTTAATGGTGGAAGATAGTCTCCCTTCCATATTTGATTGGAGTAAGGCCAGGCTCTTTTTGCCCCAGAATAAAGAATATTGGGATGTTTCTGTTAAAGGTGGCTGTATTTCAACGTTTATACTTGCAGCCAAGGTAGAAAATAATAAGAAAGGAGGTGTTCAACAGAGAAAATTGAGTTTATTAAATCTTAGTAAATAACAATTAAAATTAAATTATTATGAAATTAAAAAAGAAAACATTATTTGAATGCTCTATTGCTATTCCTGCAATAGAGAATGACAAGGAAGGATTGCTCGTTGGTGGTTTTTCTGGTATTAGCGTAATTGATAGAGACCCATCTGTAAATGGGGATTGCCTAAATGCTCCATGTGATAATGATAACTGCGTCAATTATGTTTGTTACAATGATTCATGTGATAATAAAGAATGTGGCAATTCTGCCTCGGGAACTCCGACTCCAACTCCAACTTCAGCAGGTGCTGTAACTAATTGCTTGTTATTCGGCTTCTAACCTTTAACTAGTGCCATCTAAACCTTGAGTAATTTTGCAAAGGTTGATGATGGCACTCCTAAGATTCTTTATATGAGATTTTGTTTAATTTTGATTTTAAACATTTTGTTTTTGATTTCCGTTTCTGCGCAAGAACAGAAGCTTTGGGTATGGCTGAATGTTTCCAATGTCTTCACCAAAGAACCAGTTTTGAACGCCAAGGTGAATTTGTTATCAGAAGATAGTGTATGCCTAGCCAGTTGCTCCAGCAATGCCCGCATCAACGGTAGGCAAGGTGCTGTCATGTTTATAATCAAGAAAACTGGCAGCTATATTCTTCATGCCACTCATCCTGATTATGAAGATACTTATAGGAAAATCGAGATTACGAAGTTTTACAAAAAGGAAAGGACTATAATCTTGAGGAAGCCTTTGTATATGCAGCGTAAATATCCCAAACAACGCTCCTTGGACGAAGTGCAGCAGTTGGAAGATGTTGTGGTAAAGGCAACGAAAGTAAAGTTCTATATGAACAAGGATACCTTGGTCTATAATGCGGATGCTTTTAACCTGCAGGAAGGAAGCATGTTGGATGACTTGATTAAGCAACTGCCAGGTGTCACAATGAACAACAATGGACAGATTTCCGTCAACGGAAAACCCGTGGATGAATTGCTGCTCAATGGCAAGGCTTTTTTCAATCATGATCGTAAGTTAATCCTTGACAATCTTCCGTCATTTATGGTCAATCACTTGAAAGTTTACGACAAGCGGACGGCTTGGCAAGAGCTGCGAGGGGACAGTGTAGGACCGAAGTCCTATGTCATGGACATAGGTTTGAAGCGAAAATATCAAACTACTTGGCTTGCCACAGTAGAAGGAGGATTGGGCAATGACGACCGTTTCCTAGGCCGGCTGTTTGCCTTGCGTTTGACACCACACTCAAAGATTTCCGCCTTTGCTAATTTCAATAATTTGAATGATGAGAGAAAGCCTGGAAACAATAGTGATTGGTCACCTTTGCAACAGCCTGTAAATGAGACGACGATACGGACGGCTGGCATCGATTATGCCATAGAGTCAAAGGAGGGCGTGTTTTCGTCAGATGGTAATGTCTCATTTTCCAGCAAGCGCATGACGAATGAAAGCCGAACAATCCGCGAGAGTTTCCTTACGAGTGGCAATACCTTTGGCAGAGGTTTGTTGACCGGTCTTGTTCGTGATGTAAATGTCGTCACCCAACACAAGTTTACATGGAAAATCCCTGGCTGTACCCATATTCAAGTAAGCCCCAAGTTTTCCTACCATAAGTTCAATCGTGCCAGTACCCAGTCTTCCATTACGCTCTTGGACAACAAGTTTGACTTATGGGGAAAGGCATGGATGGACAGCATCGCCTCGCCTTTGGGCAACTCTTTGTTGAGTGAGTATGCCATCAATCACCTCATGGTGAATACTCGAGGGGATGGATGGGATTGGCAAGGGGGGATGGACTATCGGCAAATCTTGAAGATTCCACATCGGTCAGACCATGGCTTGCGCATTGATGGCTCTTACCGTTATGACAATGCCGAGAGTAATAGCTTTGACCATTACAGGCTTGACTATGTGAAGAAGGGAGAGATGGATTACCGCAACCGTTTTGATAAGGTGAAGAATTCGGGTTATCAAGTTTCCGCTCTGATAAAAGATTCTTGGGCGATAGTCAACTCTTCTGCGCGAGTGTTTCGTCTGGATTCAGACTATAGCTTTGGTTTGTCGCATCGTAATACCACAAGAAACCTGTATTTACTGAACCAACTGACAGGTTGGGGAGTTGACACTGGACATTTTCTTGGCGAGTTACCTTCCGTTCAGGAGTTGGAACTTGCATTGGATCATTCCAACAGCAACCGCACCTGTTCTGATGTGCAAACCCATACACCTCAGTTGGGAGTGTATGCGGAGAGGAAGGTAAGCGACTCCTTGTTGCATGTAATCATGATTAAGTTTCCTCTTGGTATCAAGAGGTCTGAACTGAAATATGCCAGTGCTATGGCGGATACGACCGTTCATCACACAGATGTGCTGTTCATGCCATCCTTGACTTATTCCATGCAGGGAACTCCCCGAAGAGGGCGATATGATCTATCTGTCAACTATAACTTGAGTGTCAATGTTCCTTCCTTACTATATTGGGTGAACAGAACAGATAATAGCAATCCCCTGTATATCGTGCAAGGAGCAAAGAGTTTAAAGAACGAGCTGGTACATAATTTTTCCGTTACTTGGCGACAGACTTTGTCTGGACAAAAAATATACCATGTGGGAACGTTGTTTGCCATACATCGAAACTCATTGGCGATGGGGCAGTCATATAATCTCTCCACAGGTGTGCGAACGGTGACTCCAACTACGGTCAATGGAAATTGGAATACCAGTCTCTACAGTGGCTTATCCTTGCCATTGTTCCGTGACAGACAGGTAATGCTGCAGTGGGACAATGCCGTGAATTTCTGGCACAAGGTAGATCTTCTGAGTGACAGCCAACATCCAACGTCGCAACGCAGCTCCGTCAGCTCTCTCTACTTCGAGGAGACCTTGAAACTGAGCTATCGTCCTACTTCAAAGTTT
>OMAM01000074.1_pt1 | contig 75045 bp, 63 predicted proteins | sample 1644621 | NCBI WGS metagenome assembly OMAM01 (sample SAMEA103958120, study PRJEB25191) | human gut metagenome | biome: human-associated habitat [ENVO:00009003]; feature: intestine environment [ENVO:2100002]; material: feces | place: Germany | collected 2013/2015 | reverse complement strand
ATTTATTAACACAAAAAGTTGCTCAAAAATTTGGCTATGTCTTAGGAATCGGGAACGGCTATGATTATAAAAAGAGATTATTATTTACAGCAACTCATATCGAGTAAGTCTAACAATCTCATAAAGATTGTAACCGGAATTAGAAGAAGCGGCAAATCGTTTCTTCTCTTCAACTTGTTTCACAATCATTTGATAGAAACAGGAATAAGTGAAGACCACATAATAGAAATTGCATTAGATAATCGCCTCAACAAGAATGCGCTTCATCAAAAAGAATCGATGATTCCTTTAAGAAGATAATCATAATGCGCGATGACATAAAACCATATCATGACAACAATGGATTTTATATTGTCGGGTTAATGGATTTCTTGCTAAAGCCGGATTTGATGGAACAATTATAGAAATCAAAAAAGGGCTAAAGATGTTGATGCGAAATATCGAACACATATTGCAGACGGGATATAAGAAAAAGCATAGAATCCTGCTGGCAGTGATGCCGGCAGGATTCTGCGTTTTGTGATACAGAAACAAATCTATATAACAGAAGTGTTCTATATGCATATTTTCCGCGTTCTACTGTAAAAACTGTCGCAATTGCGACAAAAGATGCAGTACGAATCGTCTAAAGTTAAAAATCGATTAACTCGGACTAAAAGTCATTTTGGGGATCTGCTAAAAGCCCCTCCAACACTAAAATCTTCTTGTTTTTTCATATTAAACTATTTTAAAAAACATTACTATCGGAATTATATAACACACTAAATCATAAATATCAAAGATACCTGGGCAAAGATCGAACTGTTGCATGAACCCTAATACAACTGGAATCAATGCTATCGCCCATTCTAAACAAGGGTACTTTCCTAACTTCTCTAGCACTCTATCCATACTCAAACTATCTATTTCCTTTAGCTCGATTATGAGACCAATAGAATGATAGTCCGTGATATTTCGTTATTATGCACTTTCATTGATTATCAACGAGTTATCTCTATTTGTCTTTTTGTGGCATACCATTGGATATCCATGACTCAAACAGTTTGTTTACGCAGGAATTAGGAAGTGAGCAGAACTTCTAACAATTCATTGGCAAGTTTGTTGTCTACCACTTTTATCACATTGTCCTCTTCTGTTGCATAGCCAAGAGCATTTACAGCGCCATACCATACGATGTCTTTGTCTATGATGGTTGTGCACAGTTTTACTTCTGGCAATATTCTTACAGACAATCCTCTTTGCAAAAGGTATTCTGTTTCAGGGTTACTTGCTGTCGTGATAACGAGAACTTCGATTCCAATATGAGCCAACTCGCTCAACTGGTTGACCAAAACACTACGCTCTACCCTATATAACTTGGGAGAAGAAACAACGATGGAGCGCTTGGCATCTCCTATACTTGAAAAGTAAGGACGGAAAAATGTTCTACCGTTGAATATCTGATCCTTACAAACTGGTATACCTATATCTTTTACATTGTCAAACAATGTGGGTGAATGTCGGGAAATGATTTTATATCCAATGGAAGCGTAACCCTTCAGTCGCTTCCTATACATATTGTCACAGACAGGTTCATGAATGTCAATGTAATCATAGATGCGCACATCTTTCTTTCCTTCGTTTTCGCGGTGCAGTCGGCCCGCATATTGGACGACAAGACCTTTCCATGAAATGGGCAGAGCAAGGAAAAGGGTGTCAAGGCGAGGATAGTCAAAACCTTCGCCTACATATTTTCCCGTTGCGACTATTACCAAAGGTTCTTCCCTGGATATCTCATGCAGGTGTTGCAGCGTCTCCAGCTTCTCTTTCGCATTTCCTGTCCCGGTCAATGTTACAACATTCTTCACTTTGCCCCTCAACATTTCGGCTAACATGGTTACATGAGTAGTTCTGTTGGTCAGAATGATTGGCGTTCTTCCTGCTTCAACAGCCTTACACACATCTTCTACTATGAGCGAATTACGTATCTCGTCTTCTGAAAGCAACTGATACAATGTCGTTATAGACTGTTTGTCATCAGTAATGGAACGGTATGATGTGAATCGAGGAATAAGACACCTCTCAAATGATTGTTTCGCTATCTGACTTTTAGCATCAGCAGAGAAACGGATGGGGCCACATTGCATGAATATGATAGGTTGATGTCCATCCTTGCGGATAGGAGTTGCCGTCAGGCCATAAACGGTATGTGCCTTTATACTCTTCAACACATTCTCAAATGTCACAGATGACACGTGGTGACATTCGTCTACTATTACCATTCCGTAGTTTTCAACAAAAGGCTTTACGCTATCGCCATCAAGACATGACTGGATGAGTGCTATATCAACAATGCCATGAAGTGAGTTGCCTGTAGAGTCGAGACAACCTATCGCAGAGAATTTCTTGCGACGACCACGCTTCTTCGGCACAGGAGATTCTACATAGTCAATACTCAAGAACTCCGTTAGGCGTTCATGCCATTGGGCAAGTAATGCCTTCGAATGAACAAGAATAAGTGTACTCACTTTTTTTCGTGCAATGATTGCGGCCGCTGTAACTGTTTTTCCAAATGCAGTAGTAGCGTGAAGCACACCATTGCTGTGCATTAGCAATGCGTTGATTGCTGCCAGTTGTTCTTCTCGTTCTTTGCCTTGAAAAGAAACAGATATAGGCGTACCGTGGTTGGTCTCGTCAACAGTATTATACTTTACTTTATTCTCATTGAAGAAAGAAAGTATTGCATCTTCGCAACCGCGAGGCATGGCGAGATAGTCATCAGTGATGTCAAAACATGAGATGATGCGAGGTGTGGAATATGTGGAAAGTCGCAGTGCCTGCTTGCTATAAAATTCTGGGTTCTTGAATGATGTTATTCTTTTAAGGTGATTCAGAACTTTTGCCGAAACAGCCTTTAGCGGAATGTAAATCTTATCGGCCTTAGTGATTTCTATTTCGGAATAAAAATCGCCCTTGGAAATATCTTGTGGTATAGGAGTAACCCAAGGCTTGCTCTCACTTGAAGTTGTGAGTGCACCAAGTTCTTCACAGACATGTATGTTAAGCAGCATATCAACTTCTGTATCCTTCACCTTGTTGATGTTATAAAGGAAAGCCCACTGATCTTTGTACGCTAGAAAATCGTCATCTACGAAAACACTATTCCGTCTTTTACGAGCCTGTCCCTGCAATGGCAAGGCGACCAAGTTGCCAAAGCCTCCTTCGGGCATTCTGTCTTGGTTTGGGAAGAATCTGTCGTATGAGTTGAAGGACATACGACCATTATGTTGCATAGCTTCTGTAAGGATAGCATTTCCTAATCGTCTTGCCTTGAAAGCAGGAATTGGCTCCTCAAAGAAAATCCATACATGGGCACCGTTACCTGAGCGCGAGCGTTCAATGGCATAAGGAATATTCCATTCTTTGCATACTCCAACAAATGCAAGAACATCGTCTTTATAGCCATACTTACAGCTCTTGTCATCGAAATCGGTACAAAGAAAGGTACAGTTGTTGTCGGGCATTATGGCATACAGTCCGACAACATCACAACAGTTCTCGTCCTTGCCCTCCAAATGACGATAGAGGTCTTGATAAGTGAGTGGCGCAAAATGTCTGTTAGGACAATCTGCACATTTGTATTTCTTTTTGTCGCATACGCCTCGCCTCCATTCATTGATACAGACAGGTTGGTAACCGCTCTTGCCTGTTGTTTTGCTGAACCATCTTTGCGCAAACACATCTTCTCTGCCCTTGAACAAGGAATGAAAAATGGCGACACGCTCCTCTATGGAAAGTTTGACATATGGGAAGGTGAAAGGTGAATATACAGCATCCTTCTCTTCTGCGTGCTTGGGCTTGTATTCAATGCCGTGCGCATGTAGAAGCAATTTCAACTCTTCGTTTTCTTGTCGAAGAGCCTCATTCTGCAGGAGAAGATGGTTGTATTTATCTTGAATGTCTTCCATAATGAAAGTCTGTTTTGATGGTTTATACACGGAAACCTCACGGAATTTTTCTGAAATAAAAATTTTCCGCAAGATTACCTGCGACTGTAATAGACTGATTATCAACACAAATACATATGTAGACTTAGCTTATCCCTCACGGAAAAAGTGCTTGTAACCTCACGGAAATTTATTAGTTTTCCGTGAGGTGCCATATGGAAGTAACTTCATTTCTTTCAGTCCATATTTTTCCTGCTTTCCTTAATCGTTTAAGCAAATAATCCAATTTGTTGTCTTTCTGCTTGTCATCAAGTTGATCTGGCAGCACATCCCAAAGCAGACGCACTATTTCAGGTTTCGTCAACGAACCATGATCCTTCAACGAATCAAGCAATAATGCCTCACATTTCTTGTCGTCCAATCCCTTGTGCTTGGAATATTCTATCTTCTGGTCTGTTACTTGGGCAATATCCTTTGCTATGAAGATATGTGGTAAACGACCTTCTATCAGTTTGCGCTTGCGGAGCATGGCAATAGCTTCTGGCGATATGCACTTGCCTTTCTGTACAGAGTCTAATAGAACTGCATCTGTAAGAGACATATTTTTGTTTTCTAATAGTAAGAGACTATAATTCTCATCAATAACTGTACCAGGCAAGGTCAAGACAACTTCTGTTGCTGTTGATTTGTCATAATCAGGCATTGGCAAATAACGTTCCTTTTGGCTCACAAACATCTTGTGAATGCCATAACCTTGGGTGTCAATCATCTTGATGTTCACCATAGCTTTTACCAATGCTGGGTTGCGATAGTGCCTTGGTGTTTTCTCACCAGTTATATATTGGCTATAGTTTCCTTCAAAGAAGTAGCCGTCATTTTGGAACGTCAGTTTGTCCTTGTCTTCCGTGACAATGATTCGTGCGTCGCTTTCGTACCTTTGATGAGCTATTGAATTATGAAGGCCTTCAAGAATGCTCTCCGTATCATACTTCCACACCTCAGCAGGAATAAGCGAGTTCTTCGGGTAAATCTTGAAGCGATAATTCCGTATTCTGTTCAGCAACTCACTCGTGGTTCGTATGAATGGTATAGTGTAGATGTCACCAAAGGTTTGTCCGTCTTGAAAACATTTCCATACAATCTGCGCAATGTGATTGAGTTTATGTGCTTTTTCTTCTTTACCGACAAGTAATAGTGTGGCTTTCGTAATCTTTCCGTCGATGGTCAAACACGCCTTGTCAAGAAACACTTTATCACTCCAGGAATCACACTCCTTTGCAAACTTTGGATAGCGTTGCTTATAGCCTTCGCGAGCAAGAATGATGGCATCGGAGTCAAGGTCGTCTATCGTAGCGTCCTTGATGACTTGTGCTGTCCAATCGTATACGGAATCTTGCTCGTCAAGTATTACATTAAGGCGAGAATCTGTCAATTCCACCAACGAATCGTCCAACCTCTGCCATGCCTTGTTATGCGCATATACAGGACGACGCTTCATGTGTTTTGGAATATGAATTACCCATACCGTCTTGTGCGAGTCGTCCGTGATAAATTCTTCAACCAGCAATCCTTCAGATGGTAAGTTGGCGCACAAATCTGTCATTCTGAGCTTTGCTTTTTGCCTGTCGTAGTTGTATGTGTTAGTACCGACAATCTCCAAAGTATTGTCAACAACACCGATAACCAAATGTCCGCCTTCCATATTCGACAAGGCGGAAACATAAGAAATGACATCATCCTTCTCTTTTCCGTTGAAGTCATTCTTCATGTTCTTGAATTCTTTCCATTCACACTCCTCGTTTTCCTTTGGATATTTGGAAAGCAGATATTGTTGTAATTCTTGTTCGGTCATATTCTATATATTCTGTTTCTTAATAAGTTCCAGTACAGGTACTTGCAATAGTTCTGAAATCTTGAATAGGGTTTCAAGTGATGGTTATGTAGTGTTGGTACACCACTTGCTGCCAGTTGCTGGATCTTTGCCTAATGCTTCTGACAGCCATCGGGCTGTTCTCTTGTGCTCAACGAGAACAACCTTTATACGATTGAAATCTTTATCTTCCATAAGACTAATAATTTCTGCAAATTTAGATAAAATTTCCGAATTATAAGCCAGTAAAATAAAAAACTTGAATAATTTCCCTCGAATTGTGCGAGATTAGCCTTATTTTTCGAGAAATCAAGACCACAAATGCAAAATAGTTTCTACCAACGTGCTCTAAGTCACAAAAAAAATTTTTCGTGTTATGACGACATTCGGGTATTTCCTCTTTATGCAATTAAAAACATATTCAACCAAGAGATATAGATATGTAGATTCTAACTTAAAAGTGTACCACCTAACTATAGGGAGGAAAGTATGTAATGGAGTATCTATCCGCCAAATCTGGTGGTGAACGCCGACGAGTTGCAAGAGTGCTTCATACGCCAGAGTTACCCTTCTGCAACGATGCCAGGTGGAATCTATAGTTTGAGCTAAAAGAAATAAGGTTAAATAAGAAAAGTGCAGCAACATATATATGAATCTCAAAAGAGTAAGCTAAAGAAAAACTCAAAAGTTTAATTCAATTAAAAAATCAAAAGAACTTTGGAACTTATAATCTTTTGCACTATATTTGCGCACATATAATTAAAATGTATGTAATATGAGTACAATAATAAAGACAAAAACTTCCACCTCTATAAGAATAGATACAGATTTGCTCAATATTTTAAAGAGCAATGCTAAAAGAGACAACAGAAGCCTCAGCAATTATCTGGAGACTATTCTGTTAGAAATAATCCCCCAGCAATCAATTGACAGAACCGAAGAAATTTGTCAAGGACTTCGTGAGGTAAAAATGATAAAGGAGGGTAAAATAAAAGCCAAATCCGCAGACGAACTTTTCGATGAACTATAATATTGAAACAACTCCTCATTTTGAGTTATCACATATACCACATTAGTAGATGAGAATACTGGTGAAGTATGGTTGATAGAAATTTATGATAAATCTGAATTCTCCACCATCAAGACTGACGTCATAAAGAAAATGCTAAAAGAGTTGGGACTATAATTCTCACAAAAGATGATAAGATTTACAAACACATAGATGAGTTTTATGCATATACTGAATGAACAGACACGAGAAACATTAAGTCGGAAGTTAGGAAAAACTTACGATGAGATATTGCAGATGAGTGCGGAAGAGTTAGATGCACTTGTCGAGGCTCGTATTGGCAAAAAACTCACCCCTGCATTCTCTCTCAAAAACATGGTTATTAGAGGGTCTGTCTATTTATTTTTCAAACGTTTAGTTTCAAAAAATGATATAGATAAACGTTTAGCACGAATTTTAAGTGCTGTTGCATCAGGAATCATCTCCATAGTATTGGCTGATTTATTCTAAAGTTATTGATATGAGTACAATTATAAAAACAAAATCCGCAGTCAAACTTTCTGATGATGATTCCTTTAAGAAGATAATCATAATGCGCGATGACATAAAACCATATCATGACAACAATGGATTTTATATTGTCGGGTTAATGGATTTCTTGCTAAAGCCGGATTTGATGGAACAATTATAGAAATCGGAGATCAAAGATTTCGATGACGCAGTATCGAACACATATTGCAGACGGGATTCTGCGCTTTTTGAAACAGAAACAAATCTATATAACAGAAGTGTTCTATATGCATATTCTCCGCGTTCTACTGCAAAAACAGTCGCAATTGCGACAAAAGTTGCAGTAAGATTTGGAAATTTTAATATAAACCTCAAATCCGCAACCAATAGGGTTTAGTGGAAGTTTCGTTCATGTCATCGTAGATGCGTTCCTTGCCACCAATGGCTACTTGTTGGACTTCTATTAGAAGTTGGGACGAGACATTGAAGCTAAGCAATATACTAATACTTATGGCTCTGGATTTTACAAAAATCTCAGTCAGGATTTGAAGAACAAAATGCCAGGGGTGAAGGGATTCTCACCAACTAACTTGAAGTACATGAGCTACTTTTATAAGCTCTATACACCATTGCGGACAATTTTATAGAGGACTTGTATATTGCAGATATTCTGCGAGTTGTAGCACAAAGTAAAAATCGTCCGCAAACTGTGGACGATTTCAAAGACCGATATAGACAATCCTACCATTGGCTTGCTTATCTGCAAGGACAAAGACAACGTAGTGGCTAAATATGCCTTGGAGTCATACAAGGAACCAATGGGTATATCGGAATATCAGCTCTCCAAACACTTCCCGAAAGACTTCAAATCATCTATGCCGACTATCGAGGAATTGGAAAAGGGGTTGAAAGATAACCAAAAGTAGCGGAACTGTTTTTGCATGAACAAAGAAGAAATAAAACAAGAACCTAATGATGGACTGATAGCTCGCATATTAGGAGGATGCTTCAACTGCTTGGATTGCCATAGACTAAAATATCGCCTTTTGGTTGGAAACTTTTTATAGTATAAGTCAAGAATTGCTTTAAGTCTGGCGTTTTCCTTTTCCAATTCTTGAATTCTTAGAGTAAGAATACTTACATCTGTTGTGCCCATAACGGTTCGCTCTCCCATCCATTTGGAAATCCAAGAGCTGCCAGATCTATCTCTGGATAATTGGAAAATAGCGTGTGCATTTTTCCCAACATATCATTGTTGGGTGATATGATATCAAGGAAATATTTGATGATGCAGATTGTGAAATACACTCTTTGAGGGTTTGTTGGCAGGATAATCCAGGAATGAGCAATTCTTCTTGGAGTAACAGGCATAATGGAACTTACCTTGTTCCACACCCTTGAATGATGGCAACAGGCATTTCGCAACAAAGTCAGAGATGTTATCCAAGATTCCAAGACGATAGGTTGCAAGCCGAAATAATGAGAGATGCGTTTGCGTATCTTGTCTGCTTTCAGATTACGGTAAATCATATTCACATTGCCCATCGTCAGCAACTCACCCAAAATCCATGATGGAGGATATGGGTCGCAATAGCTGTTCTTGAAATGCTTGATAAATTCTTCTGTTGATTTCGCATATTCTCTGTCGATGGTGTTCTTTGTTTCTTGAAAAGTTCTTTGGTTGGCAAAGTGAACAGAATTTGTCAGCCAATAAGTATCTCCTGTCATCTGCACAGGAATGTTCATAATGGCACGACGAATAGCTATCTCTACTTTCTCAATCTCATTGAGAAGAAGCATACGCAACTTCTTGTCGAAGCGATAGAGGTTCAACACTTGTTGAAAAGTTGTACCATCTTTATACTGATGAGTTTCCTTTGGAACTTTCAAGAATGGGTACATATAAGCGGAAAGGCGATAGTACCCGATACTCTCCAAATACCGTACCGCTTTGTCTTCATCGGAAATAACAAGCCCACGACTTTTCAACAGAGCCATCAAGTCTGCCTCTGTCATATAATGTTTCATGAAGTGCGGTAATCTTTCCATTAGCGTATTTTGAGAGTAAACGTATATATACAAAAAAGCCCCACGCATTTGAGCATCGTTGAGAGGCTTGGTGGGAACTGACGATGCAAAGATACGAATAATCATTGATAATACAAACTTTTTTAACGCAAAAAGCACGATAAAGTGGAATTCTTTGACACATTTATATTTAATAATGTTAAATCAGGGCTTAAAATCATACTTTACCAGCCAAACAAAGTGGTTTTCAAGGTAAAAGTGTTACCTTTTTAATGTCTATACCCATACCGGAAGCCCCGATGCAGGCATTTCGTAACAGTGTCAAAGACGTTATCCAAGATTCTAAGACGATTGGTTGCAAGCCAAAATAATATAATGAAGCCATCGACCTGTGCGCAATTGGAACGTGATAATATCTCATTCCGATTGCAGTCAGGACGGAAGCGGTATATAGAGAAAGGTGGAAAAATCGGACGCAAGGTAGGCTCTGTAAAGACAGCGTAGTAAGAAGATTGTCGGAAGACCTGAAAGAACGCTATCCAAAGATGGGCGTTTCGTCACGTCAACTTTGGAACATGAAGAAATTTTATGAGCGTTACGCTGGGCATGATGAGAAAGTGCTACGGAGCGTAGCACTTTTGCCGTGGTCGCATAATCTGCTGCTGTTGAACAAGGGACTGAATGATGAAGCTACGCTCTATTAAATGTAAGTTTTGAATATTCGGAATTGAGAAATTCCACATTAAATGATACCGTCAATGGGACGGTTCATAAACAAACGATCACGTCAATATAAAGACCAGGGCCATCAAATAAAGTTAGTGATAACTGAGGCCCGTTTTCATTGTCTATATGAATGCTTCAACTGCTTGGATTGCCATAGACTAAAATATCGCCTTTTGGTTGGAAACTTTTTTTATAGTATAAGTCATTTTCCTCTTCCCTATTTTTGAATCTTCAAATTTAGGGAAATAAAAGAGTGAGCAAGTTACATATCTGATACTAACAAGTAGTGAGAGTGTTAAAAGTGGGGCAGATAGAGATGAAAAACCGAATTTTGTATCGTTGTTTGGAAACAAATCATTATCTTTGTACCATAATTCAAAACAAAATGGGCATCAACAAGCTAAAAGTGGTGTTGACAGAAGAAGCACAAGCCTTTTTGGATGCGCAGCCATTCAAAGCTCAACAGAAGATATACTACAACATCTTCAAGGTTGAGGAAGGAGTGATGAAAGTTGACATCTTCAAGAAACTGGAGAATACCGAGATATGGGAATTTCGAACTCTCTACAATGGTATATGCTATAGGCTTTTCTCCTTTTGGGATACTGAGGAAGAGACTTTGGTTATTGCCACACATGGCATAGTCAAGAAAACTCAAAAAACACCTTTAAAGGAGATTGCCAAAGCAGAAGAGATAAGAAAAGAGTATTTTAACAATAAAAAGAAATAGCATTATGGCACAGATGAAATTGATACCAGCAGACAATATGAAAGATAAACTTTGGGGTAAAAGAGGTACACCAGAGCGCGAAGCCATGGAAGCCAAGCTCAAAGAAGATGTGAACGCCTATATTGTAGGCGAAGCCATACGCAAGGCTCGATTGGCACAAAACCTCACACAAGAACAGCTTGGTGAGCGTATCGGGGTGCAGCGTGCTCAGATTTCAAAGTTGGAGAAAGGTACAAGTGTTATCACATTACCAACCATGAGCCGTGTGTTTCAAGCATTGGGTATTGCAACAGCAACTCTTGATTTGGGTATTGCAGGCAAGATTGCGTTGTGGTAAGATGACGGTTAGATTGCGTAATCTTGGTAGGATTATATAAGAGTGATACTATTGCGTTGATACCCAACAACGGAACTTTTTGCAGACTTTGCAAGGCAATGGTGAAAGTTCGGAAACGAATAGCAACAGTTCGAAACATATTCCTTGCACAACAGAAACGTTGCAGACATAAAATCCCCTTACCCCACAAAGCGACTTGAGGTAATACGCCGGTTTAACCAGAAAAGCATTTTTTTAACCAAAGTCAGTCTGGAACAGGTTGGCATAAGCATAGTTGTCTGAGTAAATGTTCAATACGTGCCTACGTGACGTCTTAATCCATTTTGGAAGTTTCGTTCATGTCATCGTAGATGCGTTCCTTGCCACCACAAAGATATACGCACATCAGAGAGCGTAGGATTTTACTATATTGATAACCAAACATTGTGCATCTCAATCCCAAGGTGGCATCTATGGTTTGAACTAAAAGAGCATCAAATGTTCCGCAAGTTGCGGAACAATCTAAAAATCGTCCGCAGTTTGCGGACGATTTCAAATTGCTTTTTCTTATTCCTTGGGCCCATCATCGCCGTATCATTGACAAATGTAAGGATGATATGGACAAAGCCCTGTTCTTTGCAAGAAAGACATGGGAAAATAACTCTTTTTATCGTTCAAGATTTCCACAAAGGTTGTTCTTTCCAATTCTCAGGAAATCCCATAGCAACAATATCAATATTTGGATATTCTTCCAACAGAACATTTATCTTATTGCGGAAAGTATTCGATGGATTGATAATGTTCAAGAGATACTGAATCATACAAAGAACAAAATATACGTGCTGAGTTCCTTTAGTTGGCAATGTAACAAAAGGAAAAGTCGTCCTCCTTGGCATCATTGGGGTTATACCAAACGTCTTGTTCCATAATCGGCTATGATGAGCACAGATATTCCGCACATACGTGATAGTATGCAACCATGACACCATAATCGTATCTGCTACCCCAAAATATTTGGCTATCTGTCTTCTGCATCTTCCGCCTTGCTTCTATTATACTCATCTTCAACTTTAGCCAAAGTCTTCGCATGTTTTGCTGGAGTTGAGAACAAAGAAGAATCAGTAAACCACCATCCATCATATTCTTGTGACATGATATAAGAAAATTGTGTTCTTACAGCAATCTCAATTTTCTCTATTTCAGAAAGAACCAACTTACGCAATGCCGAATCAAACTTATATATGGAATAAGCATTATCAAAAGAAGCCCCATCCTTGAATATGTGCCTTTGCTTATCTTTCAGTAAAGGATACCAATAGCCACTCAACCTATAATAACTGACATTTTGCAAAATGCAGTTAGCCCGTACTTCATCCTCGAAATACATACCTCTTTGTTTCAACAGAGCAATTTGCTCATCAAAACTTTTTTGCTCCTTTGGATATGCAATCTTATTCATAAGCATACAAAAAAAAGACTCACCCTGAGCGCGCTGTTCTAAAGGGAAGCGGGGTGAGTATGTTGCTGCAAAGGTATAAATTTTATTCGAAACAACAAAACTTTTTCGCAAAAAGTTTCTCAAAAGTTATGTAAAGGGGCACAATTAGAAGGAAGAAGTTTATGTTTGCAGCCATGATTATGGCTTCAGAAAGCAACTATCATGTAAAGCCACTACTCTTTATGAAATTTTGAATTTAAACGGCTATGATTATAAAAAGAGATTATTATTTACAGCAACTCATATCGAGTAAGTCTAACAATCTCATAAAGATTGTAACCGGAATTAGAAGAAGCGGCAAATCGTTTCTTCTCTTCAACTTGTTTCACAATCATTTGATAGAAACAGGAATAAGTGAAGACCACATAATAGAAATTGCATTAGATAATCGCCTCAACAAGAATGCGCTTCATCAAAAAGAATCGATGATTCCTTTAAGAAGATAATCATAATGCGCGATGACATAAAACCATATCATGACAACAATGGATTTTATATTGTCGGGTTAATGGATTTCTTGCTAAGTCGGATTTGATGGAACCATTATAGAAATCGGAGATCAAAGATTTCGATGACGCAGTATCGAACGCATATTGCAGACGGGATATTAGAAAAGCGTAGAATCTCACTATATTGATAACCATACAATGTGCATCTCAATCACAAGGTAGCATCTATGGTTTAGCTCAAAGAGCATCAAATTGCTCCATAATCGAAAAAACTCCAAAAGGAGTGTGTTTCTCAGATTTTATTTGTATTTTTGCCATGTCATTCAGAATTTTGTTTGTTTTTATTTTGCAACACTAAGATAAGTGAAATTTCTGACATGACAAAAATCCTGAGCAACTTATTGTTGCTCAGGTGCTTATAAAAAATGTCAAATTATAGTGTTGCGGAAATAAGGTTTTCCATAACTTTTAGACGGATTTCTCAACGTACTGGAACCTTACTACAAGGGTGGCGAGTACGCCTTCATCAAAATAAAATCCACATTGTTTCATCTCTCTTTTCAGAAAAGAAATATGAACCAATGTGGATATAGTGTGATTATGTTTTTTTGAAACACAAGGCATTAATTCTGTATCATAATCTTAAAGGTATTGTTACCAATGCGTAAAATAAATAGTCCATCTTTATTTACATCGATTTTATTTGCATACCCATTATATATAGTATCTCCTGTCACGTCATAAAGTCTTTTAACTATATTAGGATTACAATTTTCTATAACTATGGTTCTGTTTACGACAGAAACGTTACACTTTGAAGAGTCAACCGATTTTATGCCAGTTGTAAAAGCATCATCGCCCAATTCTGTTATCTCGATTTGATTATTTTTTAGCCTATAAGTAGGACTACTAAATATTTTGTCATCCTTGTTTTGAATTTTAAATTGGAATAAATATGATAGCTCTGGGACTAATGAAGAAAACTTATAGGACACTCGCTCTGTAGAATTAATGTTTGACAAATTAATTTCATTATAACTATCAAAGCCTTCTATTTTATATTTTAACCATTTCTTTTGAATATCATTCTCACCCTTTATGATACTACAAGCCAAAATATTACTAGCAAAATTTACTCCATAGAATCGAGGTTCTACCTCTTTTACATTTGTATGTCGAGCATCTATTATTCTCCATGCCCCATTTCTTGAATTATTTTTAGGGTCTCTGTATTTGCTTCGTTGTAAACTTATGTAATATTGATACATATCACTTGAAATTGGTATTGTTACTGCATAGTCATAACCATTGTCAATACAAACACCATCAACATAAGATTCTGACTTGGTATCGGAATCTAACGAGTTCTTATAGTAGAATCTTGCTCTATCATATTTATCATCAAATCCACCATTATCAACTCGGCTTCCCATTCCTCCAAACAAAGCGTGTACCATAGCTGCATTCTTCGATAATTGAATAATACCTTCACCGCCCCACATAGAGGTTTTGAAGTTTGATGCTTCTATTGCCCTAAATCTTTCCTCACCTTTAAAATAATAAGATAGCATTAAACTTGGAGAATAATTATACAATAAGCTATCTATTTTTATTGTTCCATCATCGCCAATTTTATAATACTTATCAATATCTTCTTTACTCCCTCCAAAACTATATTTTGCAACTTTTTTAACATAAATTTGCGGTTTGTAAGAACGTATATTTTCTATGTTGTCGCATTTAAGAACCAACGAGTATGGTGTCGCAGAGTCAAGGGATAACTCAGCGGCAATTGGTAGAGTCTTTACAGAAATATCATTGCTGACGAACTCGTAGCCATTTAAATTATATGCAACTTTAGCAATATAAGAACTATCCTCTTCCAAGTTAAATGCGGTAATCAGTCCTAAGCTGTCAATTGGATAATTATAACTTGCATTTAAAGACTTAGAATATACTCGTAATGTTGCAGATGTGTTATCTATTCCTTTGGCATCGCAATTCTGCTTAAATGTTATTCTGTCGTATGAAGTTTCTATTAATGAGAATTCTATTTTAGGAGTTTGCGTAACAAAGTTACCTACCTCTACATATTCAACAGGACGATCTTCTACAGTGTATTGATATTCTTGAGTTGGTAACAACTTAGCGATATGGATAGGTGATTTTGATACGACAGTTGAAATTTTATTACCTTGAACATCAGCTATCACACAATTGTATTCACTTTCGACATTATTAAAAACATATATATCAACACAACCATGTTGGGGAATGGCATAGGTAAAGAAGTTCTTTACGAAGTCCATCTTACCATTAATTTTAACCCATTTCAACAATGATTCACTTGTCTCTTTATATGAATCTATAAATTCATTTGCATCATCAAGAGAGGTTACTGAAGATAGGAGCGTTGAATTGCTATCTTTTTCAAAAAGAGGTATTTCAAAAGAAGCAGTAGCTGTACCGCCCACACGTTGAGCGGAAACACTTCCATCATTGTACATATTTGCAATAAAACAGTTCTTAATAGTTGCACAAATACCTGCAGCTGTTGCAATGGCATATTTCGCCTTAGACGAAATACTTCCATGATTGATGCAATTAAAAAATTGCATCTTCTTATCGACATTGTTAATTTCCGCAACAATGCCTGATGCACAAGAGTAGCCTTCAGCTAATGTTGATGTTACATTTCCATTGTTTATCAAATTGAACAAGTTGGTCTTACTGACTTTAGCTGCTATGCCACCTACATATTGCCCATTATTTGAGATTTCTCCGTAATTATAGCAGCGATTTATGAGGCTATTAGCTTGAGAACGTCCAACTATACCACCAGTTTCTTGAATGCAAGAACTAACACTCGGATATTTTACTGTAGATGTAATTGCACCTCTATTTGAGCTACCTAAAATTTTTCCTCCTTGTAGGTTACCACAAATACCACCTGTGATAGATATATATGAAGAACTTGCGATTATTTTTCCTTGATTCTCGCAACAAACAATAGAGCCATTATTATAACCTGTAATTCCACCACTGCTGATAGCATTATTGATGTCGTAGGCATATGTCGCATTTATTTTTCCTAAATTTTTGCAATTTATAATACAGCCACTATTACTTGCGCAAATGCCTCCTATAACAGCACCTTTTTCTGAATTTACCGAATAAAATGAAATCTCTGCGTTATTGACACAACTCTTAATTATGCCATAGTTGTTAGCACAAATAGTTCCAACATTATAAGCTAATCTTATATAACCGCTTTCATCAATTACTAATGAATCAATGACTCCATAAACATTTGAAAATAGAGGATATTTTAAATTCTTTATTTTATGATTATTCCCTTTAAAGTAACCATAAAAATTCCTTGTAGTGGACTTTAGACTGGCTACATCAATATCTGTTCGCAACTCTATCGTGTCTGTAAACTCTGTCGGCGATTTTGACAAGTTCTCAATAAAAGAGTCAAACTCTTTTTGGCTTGTTATTAGAAGTTTCTTCGTATTTCCTCCAGCATTGGACACACAACAGCTGCAAGAAACAATCAAAACTAATAGATATTTATACAACTGCATAATAAAATGATAAAAAGGCGTGTAACCGTTCCAATGCTTGCATTTCTATAGGTTACCGCCAAGTGACCTTCACGTACAACAAGCACGGAACAGTCCACGCCTATAAGCGTGAACTTTCCTACTGCTTGTCCTCGTACGTTGAAAATTGGCGGTATTCATAGAAAGAGAACAAGAGCATTAAAGCTCAATATCCAAAAAGTATAGAACGGAAACGCTTAGTTAAAAATTTTGAGGTAAACCTCAGTTTAAGTCTCTATTGAGGAATAGCAATTCTTAGAATCGCACAATCCTTAGCGTTTCATTCTTGTGTATCTATCTGTTTCTTATTAAATCTATTTTAAGTTCGACAATCTGTTAATTTGCAACTCTTATGATTGGCATACAATCCGCACATTGTGCATTGCCTTGCAAAAATAGCTAAAAGTATCGGAATAAAAGAATAAGTCCCAATAAATCAACGCAAAACATACGTAAAAAGGATGAAATTGAGCCATATTTCGTGTTTTGCTTATATTGGGATCAAATTCATACTGCATTATTATAGTTTGGATACAAGCAGATATAGTACCCGATATTTGGCTATGCCAGTACCAACAGGTTAAATAGCAAGGCTACTTGCCTGGGGTAAAAGTATTAGGGATCGGCGTGTTTGACATACATCCTCTCCCTAATAGCTTATCTATCGTCTTAGTCCTCTTTTTTTATTGGTTTCATCATCTTTGTCGCTTGTCGCAAGCATCGTCTTATCCATTCTATCTCATCTTCATCCTTGTCACGTCCCCAATCCTCGGTATCGCTACCGCCACCTCCTTGGCTTTCTGCAAAGCTTGTAGCCTCGTTGATGTAGCCAAAATACAGGTACATTGTACAATAGATAATTTTGTCGCCATAATTAATGAAGTCCATTGCAAATCTATCGTCAAATAGGCTGCTGTCGTGAATGCTCGTCAGACGAGGATAGATGTCTGCTATCCCTGCCAACGCTTTCATACCAGCCTGCGCCCAAATCTTATTGACTAAAGTCCCCCCTACAAAATAGGGCTTTTGCAGGGGTGGGAAACTTTAGTCATTAAATATATGCACGTATAAATCTTTTTCTTGAAAAAAATGCATTAAGAACTGATAATAATCCCATCCCCAGGCAATAAATAGGCTATCTTTGCGTTTAATAAAACAAAAAGTTTTATTCTTAATACTTAAAGAAACATGGATGAAAAGGAACTGTTGAAACAAGCTTTTGAGTATGGAAACGTACCTAGTATCATCACCTATTGCTTCACCGAACCATGTCCGATGAAAGACAAATGCATACACTATCTATCTGCACTCTACGATAAAGACAAGAAGGATAGAGGAGAAGCCATTTTCCCAAATGCTCTGAAAGACGGAAAATGCAAGTACTTCGCACCACTGCGTGTCGTGAAAATGGCATGGGGATTCGACAAACTCTTTGCCGAAATAAAAGTGAAAGACGCTCCTGCACTGCGAGCCAAAATGAGAGAATATCTCGGAAGCAAAGGACAATACTACCGATACAAATTGGGAAAACTCAAACTCCTGCCAGAACAACAGGAATACATCAAACAACTATTCGATAGTTACGGATATCATGATGTTGAATTCGAACACTTCTCTGATGAAATTGACTTCACCAAAAGCTAATGTAGTCAACTAAATATAGGAAACTACATCATTATTCTCTACCCCTCCAGAAGTTCCTGCTGTGCTCTCCAAGCGGTCCCTCGGGGACCACGTGATGGGGAACCGGTGAACATGAGACGAGCAACCGGTGCTCACGAGGCGGGCAACAAGTGCCCAAACTAAGGACTACAATTTGGGCAATATTCTGTTATGTCAATTAGTCTGTTCTATAAAAACTTATTGGCTTCATTCCTTCCTCCTCACCCAAACCTTATGGCTATGCTGACCTGTGGAACGGATAGGCGAATCAGCAGCAGCACAGATTTCACGAAGTTCCAGCGAGGCTGCAGTACGGCTCAGATTATTGATATAGGCATAGTCGGTGAGACCGATGAAACCATTCTCATCGATAACCTTCAAGGCTCGGGCGATGCGCTGCTCCCAGGTATAGATTTCCTTGCGAATCACCTTCACGCCGCTCATGTCTCGCTCCAGATCACAGTCGGTAGCCAGTTTCGCATCCTTCACCAACTCTGGCGAAGGCTTGAAGTTGACACTCTTCACGCCCACCTTACGATAAATCATCTTGTCACTATCGTCCTGTATCTCCCTTGGCTTATCATCCTCGAAGTCGAGCGAGAGAGAAAAGGTACCGAGTTCATCGAAGGTTACATTGTAACCCATGGAAAGCAGACGCACGAGCATATCGCGCACATCCGCCACCGCAGCTTCTATCATACTGGAAGGCAACGCACGACTATACATTTTCATCTTGTCGATGAACTCTGACTGAGACAATGTACGATTGACTACCATCTTGGGATAGACCCTGCGCTTGCCCGTATTACGGAGGTCTGTCATCTCTACTAACTTGTACTTTGGCATAGATTCCTTTCTTTGTTATTAAAGTTTATAATCTTAAGTAGGATAATCCTTACAACTCTATTCAGTTGTTCTTTCTCCTACGAGATAGTTATGTTCAGCAACGGCGAACCTATGTTCAACGACGTTGAACTTACATTCAGCAACGTTGAACTTATATTCAACGACGCTGAACATAACTTATCCGTAGGCAAAGATACAACTTTATATAGGAAAAAGCAAGATTTCTCTCTTATTTAACACAAAAAAATAGGTACACCATCATCTGACGTACCTATTTTTTTATCTTTATGTTCATCCAAAAATCGGATTTCCCCAACTGAAAAATAGTTTTTCAACCTAAAGTTCAGTTTTCTTTCCGCTCTTCTTCCTCTGTTTCCCCTTCAGTCTGTTTCTTGATGTATTCAGTAGGCAGACATCCGAAATATTTCTTGAAACTTGTGGTGAAATAGGAAGGAGTGGCAAAACCTACCAGGAAGCTGATTTCGGCAATGCTATGTTCATTGTGCAGAATCATTTCCGCAGCTGTATTGAGTCGGATGCGACGGATAAACTCCTTGACGCTTTCTCCAGTAAGAGCCTTCATCTTGGTGTAGAGGCTCGTCTGCAGATGGCTCTTGACTGCATTGCAGAGCTGAATACCATCCATCTCAGGCATCATGACATCGGTAAGAATCAGATTCACCTCATTCTCTGACAATATCGCCAAAGCCTCCTTACCATTGGAAGCCTCATAGATCTGATAGTTTTCAGAAAGCGATTGACTCAGATAATGCCTAATTTCCCGGTTATCTTCTACAACCAATACCTATTATGAGGCAGCCCATCATTCACACCCAAATGTGAGAACAATGACTTTTCCGTATATTTACCGAATATTGGCAAACATAGGATATATAGCAAAGAATATCAAGATTATTTCACAACAACCTATAACTTAAACCATGCAACCAGTGGCAAATGGTCACTATACCCTCCTAAATACCTGGGACCCAAAAAGGTACGAAATGGCTTCTTACCACCATATTTATCGTCTTCCTGCAAAAGGAAAGGCAAATCTCCCACCTCACAAGCAATTTTCTGCCCTACCAAAGACTGACTACACAACATCTGATCAAGACTGCGCCATTCTCCATGGTAACGATAAGTACCCTTAGCTCCATTCCGTCCATGCGCATCCTGACTGATGTTCACCAACTGATGATGCTCCAGGAACAGCAATGCAGGAGAATCAGAATAATCATTGAAATCACCTGTCACGATAATCTTAGCATCATTGTTAAAAGAATAAATAGAATCAACAGCCTGCGATAACTGACTGGCTACCTGCAGACGATAAGGACGGGAAGCAGCCTCGCCTCCCCTACGACTTGGGGCATGAACTACAAAAACATGAAGCGTATCTTTCCCCATCAAAATTCCCTTGGCATAAAGAATATCACGAGTGGGACGAGTTTCAGGCAAACGCTTGATACGTATAGCATGATGATGCAGCAGACGGAATGAAAAAGGCTGATACATCAACGCTACATCTATGCCACGCTCATCTGGTGAAAAGGTCATCACATATTCATAACCAGCCTTGCGCAACAGAGAACGTCTGGTCAAAGCAATCATGGCAGAATCATTTTCTACTTCACAGAGAGCCACCAAATCCGGCAAATGCCATTGAGTTTGGCGTCCCTTACCTTGCAACTGATTTTTCTTGCTCTGGCTTAGACTGCTATTATATATATAATAAGATGTAGCCAACTCTCCTAAAGCAATAATTTCCTGGGAAAGATGATTGATTTTCTTCCAATATCGGGTTCTTGTCCAGTGATAATCACTCTCTGGCAGAAACTCCGTATCATTCTTCAGAGAATCATGTACGGTATCGAAAAGGTTTTCACAATTCAACTCTACAAACGTGAAAAAGGAAGATAAAAGAAGAGATAAAAACATAATTATGAGATTTTAAAGTCGTATCCACACATGAAAATTACAAATTTTAGTAGGTTTCTCAACAAAATAGCATTGATTTTCTGCCTATTCTCTTTGTCAAGTCAGATTTTTACATTATCTTTGCAGACAGATTGCTGTTCATGCCATCTTACAAGCAATCCAAACTATCCACAAAGGGTTCCATAGTTTAATGGATAGAACGGAGGTTTCCTAAACCTTTGATCCGAGTTCGATTCTCGGTGGAATCACATGGAGATAGTTGTCAGCATTCAAGCTGAATCGATAAAAGGTCGCTTCCTTTCTGGAATGCGACCTTTTATTATATCTTTCAGTTCCTCAAATCATTGAAATGTCCTTCATTCAAAATATTCACTTCATAGAATATCCTCTTTAGAACATTCACATTCTCTTTGGAACATTTTCTCCATCTGGTTTTCACCAGACGGAGAAATTATTCATGTTAATGCGCTTCTATATGGTTATTGATCTGCCCAGTATTACTTAACAGCAACAACCTCTGCCTCAGCAGGCTCTTCCTTAATCTTACGACCAAGAACGATGTAAGCCATTGGAGAAGCAATGAAGATAGAAGACAAAGTACCGAATACAACACCCAAAATCATAGCGAATGCGAAGCTGCGGATACTGTCACCACCGAGGATGAAGATACAGAGCAACACAATCAAGGTAGAAGTTGAAGTATTGATAGTACGTGCCAATGTCTCATTGATAGAAGCATTGAAAAGCTGCTGGCGATCACCCTTAGGATGAAGCTTCATGTTCTCACGGATACGGTCGAACACAACCACCTTATCATTGATAGAGTAACCAACCACGGTCAGGATAGCACCGATGAAGGTCTGGTCAATCTCCAATGAGAATGGTACAAGACCCCACAAGAGTGAGTAGAAACCGACAACAGTCAAAGCATCAAATGCAAGAGCGATAGTAGAACCTACAGAGAATGCTACGTTGCGGAAACGGAGCAAAATGTAGAGGAAGATTGCTATCAATGCGAAAAGCACACTGTAGATAGCACCCATTGTAATATCCTTAGCTACAGAAGGACCTACCTTTGTACTACTGATGATAGAACCACCCTGACGTACATCTGGATTCTTGAAAGCCTCAACATTCTGCTGAGAAACCAAACCAGCCTTCTTCAATGAGTTATAGAGGATTGTTTCAGCCTCATCATCAACTGTAGGACTGTTGCTCTCAATCATATAGTTGGTAGATACACGGATGGTTCTTCCATCTGTACCGATAGCAATAGCACTTGTGTTGGCCTTGGTTCCATCTGCATTGACAAATGCATCACCAAGAACAGTACGGATCTGCTCTGGTTCTACGGCTTTCTCAAACTGAACTACATAGTTGCGACCACCGGTGAAGTCAATACTCTTGCTCAAGCCACGAACTACAAAGCTACCAATAAATACAACAGCTGCTACAATTGCTACAGTAAAGGTAGTCTTGTACATAGACATGAACTTGTACTTCTTGCCCTGCATCAAGTTGTGAGAAACTGGAGTATCAAACTTGCAATGCATCCACTTGTCGTGATTCAACTTATAATCGTAAACCAAACGAGTCAAGAATACTGCAGTAAAGAATGATACAACAATACCGATAATCCAGGTTGTAGCGAAACCACGAACAGGACCTGTACCAGTAACAAGCAGGATAACACCTGTAATCAAAGATGTCAAGTTAGAGTCGAAGATAGCAGAGAAAGCATTACCATAACCGGCAGCTACAGCCTGCTTCATACCCTTGCCAGAACGGAGTTCTTCCTTAATACGCTCATAAATAAGCACGTTAGCATCCACGGCCGTACCCAAAGACAAGACCATACCGGCAAGACCCGGCAACGTCAAGGCTGCTTGGAATGACGTCAAGATACCTAATGTGAAGAATACATTGACAAGCAATGCAAGGTTAGCCATCATACCAGGAATGATGTTGTACATCATCACCATGTAAACCATCAAGAGTACGAAAGCCACAACGAATGAGATGATACCCATCTGGATAGACTGTGCACCGAGAGTAGGACCAACAACTTCCTCCTGAACGATACGGGCAGGAGCTGGCATACGACCAGACTTCAATGTGTTAGCCAAATCCTTCGTATCTTCGATAGTGAAGTTACCAGTAATCTGAGAACTACCGCCGTCAATTTCACCATTTACACGAGGAGCAGAATAAACTACACCATCCAAAACAATGGCAATAGCCTTACCTACGTTAGCCTTAGTCATCTGAGCCCATCTACGAGCACCCTCAGTATTCATCTTCATGCTTACACATGGAGCACCAGTAGTAGGTTCAAACTCGTCCTTAGCATCAGTAATCACATCACCCTCCAATGGAGCGCGACCTGTACTGGTAGTCACCTTCAAAGCATGGAGTTCATAGATGTTCTTCACATTCAAATGGTCAGCTGGTTTAGCACTCCAGAGCAACTTCAAGTCTGAAGGCAACACCTGCTTAGCCAAAGCAGAATGGATCAACTTGTTGATAGCTGCAGTATCGCGAACACTTGCATAACCCACAGTGCTCAGACCCTGTCCAGGAACCAACTGCAAACGAGCCAGCAATGGATGAGCCTTGATGGCAGCAGCACTCTGCTTTTCAGCATTGATCTTAGACTTAGCCTCATCACCCTTCTTGAGGTTCAACTTAGGAGCAGCCTTAGCAGGTTCTGCCTTTGCAACTTCATTCTTAGCAGAATCAGCAGCAACAGAATCCTTAGCCTCTACCTCATGGTCGCCATTAGCAAGACGAGTGTCAAGCTGCTGGAGATAAGGAGCAATTTCTTCAGAGTTATATGTCTCCCAGAACTCAAGGTTAGCGCTACCCTGAAGCATCTTACGCATACGCTCAGGCTGGCTGATACCAGGCATTTCTACCATGATACGGCCCTGCTGACCTTCCAACTTCTGGATGTTAGGCTGTACAACACCAAACTTATCAATACGAGTACGTACAACATTGAAAGAGTTGTCGATAGCATCCTGTACAGAACTGCGGATAGCTTTTTCTACCTCTGCATCGCTGCTCTGAGGAGAAACCTTACCCTGCAACTGCTGGGTAGCAAAAACCTCTGCGAGTTTATGACCTGGTGCGCTCTTGTGATAAGCGTTAATGAAAAGTGACACGAAGTCACCACCGTTAGCTTCCTCTTGAGCTCTGGCTTCCTTCATGGCATTGGTGAAACCAGCGTCTGTCTTGTGGTCAGCGAGGTTTTCAATTACATCAGGTACAGAAATCTCAAGAATTACATTCATACCGCCCTTGAGGTCAAGTCCAAGACCAATCTGAGTTTCCAAGCAATTCTGATAAGAATAAACACCCAAGTACTTCACAGAATCCTTGTAGTCCTGCTGTGCAATAGGGTCTTTGATCTTTGCAGCCTCACTGTCATAGTAGCTTGTTGCTACTGAGAATGACAGATAGAAGATGCTTGCAAGCGTCAATAAGACGGCAACACAAATTACAATTCCTTTGTTTTGCATTTCTATTATTTATTATTAATTATTTATTTTATCTTCATCTAATTTCTTTATTATCAACATAATGACGTGCAAAAATAATCATTTTTTTTCTTTTATAAGAATAATTTGAGGCTTTTTTGCTATTTATCCCGCTTTTTTAGGTAACAAACGATAGGATAATGGTCTGATGACGATATTTTGCGGTCTATTTTGCATTCGTAGGGTTCCCAGTCATCTGAACACATCATGTTGTCAATCCTTACAAAAAATCCACCATGATGATAACTGATACCCGGTCCGTTGCCACTTGCTACATAGCAATCTGTAAGTCCTTTGGCAATGGTTCGATGGGAATAAGAAATCGGTCCATCATTGAAATCACCACAGAGAATAATACTCATATCCCGATGCTGACGGATGTAATCTGCGACTGCTTCTGCCTGTGATGCTCGCTTACGGGTGGCCTCTCCCAATTTCACTACCAGCAACTTGGAAGTGATTTCAGCAGTATCAGTCTCCAGATTTCCTTTGATAAGTTGCTTAAACTGTGCCCGTTCTTCCAAGGTCAACCCCGTCGTTTCCAGATGATTATTAATCAAGAGCACCTTTTCATGGTTGATTTCCAACTGATAAGCCACACTGAGATTTCCCGCTGACTCATATGGGATACGTTCCTTAGAAAGAATCGGATATTTGCTCAATATGCCTACCACATTACCGCCTCCCAAATGCCAGGTTGTATCCCGATAAGCATACATCGGATAGAGAAGAGAGTCCAGCTGATTCTCCACATCCCCATTATGCCCCGCTTCCTGAAGACATACAATGTCTGCATTCTGTTCCTTGATATACTTCACAATAGGATTAATGCCGTCTTCTCCCATTTCTCCCTCTGCAAAAGCCCAGGTATTATATGAAAGGATCTTGATGGAACCCTCCGGAGCCTCATGAGGAATATTGAAGGGAATATATTCGCGCACAGGTACATAACAGATAATGAACCCCATGAAAGGAATCAGCGCATAACGCACCTTAAATATCAGCCAAAAGATAAGAAACCCTAAGTTGATGAAGAGAAAAACAGGGAAAAGCAAACCAACATTAGACAACATGGCAAATCTTTCCGGATGAAGATGATCTGAAAAACCTATAAGAAACAGGATGATTATGGTAGCAATATTTGCTCCCGCAATCATCCTGATAGAAAACTGCCTCAATTGTTTAAACATAATCTTGCCGCTTATTTCTTTATATCATACATCCATTCAATATCATACATGACACCCAGATGGACCAGCTTATTTTTTACTCTGGTCAAAAAGAGTCTGCTTCTCATCTTTTGTCAAGCTATCATAACCGCTTTTGCGAATCTTGTCCAGGATTCGATCTATCTCCTCCTGGGTGGCACGCTTGTGGGCATTATAATCCCAATCCTGCTGATGAGACTGATAAGAGTTATTATCAGACTGAGGATTATGATTGCGGGTATAGTTAAAATGCTGACGGTTACGCTTTCCACCTAAAGAATCACGAAGTTTCTCAAAAGCATCACGAGCACTGCTGCCACTATATCCATTAACTTGTTTTCTCCAATAACGAATCATAAAGAATCCAACAACCATACCACCAAGGTGAGCAATATGTGCCACACCATCACCTGTTGTAGCGATGGCAGAAACCAATTCGATAGCAGCATATCCTATTACAAAATACTTAGCCTTGATAGGAATAGGCAATGGGAAAATGAAAATACGTTCCTCTGGAAATATCATACCAAAAGCCAACAAAATACCATAAATGGCACCAGAAGCTCCAACGGTAGTCCAACCATTCAAAACATCAGCACTATTATGTCCTATGGTCCATAATTGGGATATTGTCAATTCCGGAAACTGTTCAGACGCTGTAAAATAAAACTGAATAGTCTGAGCCAACTCCTGAAACAATCCTGCACCTAACCCACAAGCTATGTAATAAAAAAGGAATTTCTTAGGTCCCCACACTCTTTCCACGACACAACCGAACATCCAAAGTGCGAACATATTGAAGATAATATGCTCGAAACCACCATGCATAAACATGTAAGTAATCAGTTGATAGACCTGAAAATCAGATGCCATAAAGAAATGGAGTCCCAAGAGATCATTTAGAACATAACCACCTGAAGCGTCCTTTCCCAATATATATGTAATCAGGAAAGCTACGATATTCACTATCAGCAAGTTCTTTGTAACTATAGGTATATTACGCATAATCTAAAACTTTATCTTTTTACGAAATTTGGGGCAAAATTACGAAAAATATCCGTTATAGCACCATAAAATAAGCATATTACACTTAAATTTCAATAAAATCTACATTTTTCTTCTCTTTTTGTTGTTTTTTTAAAAGGAATAACCTATATTTGTAAGCAAAATTGGATAAGGAACGAAAATATTAATCATTTAATAAAGAAAAATTATGAACAAGACAGAATTGATCGACAAGATTGCAGCTGGTGCTGGTATTAGCAAGGCTGATGCAAAGAAGGCTCTTGACGCTACAACTAACGCTCTCAAAGAGGCTCTCGTTGCTGGTGATAAAATCCAGTTGGTAGGTTTCGGCACATTCAGTGTCAGCGAGCGCCCTGCTCGTGAGGGTATCAACCCTGCCACTAAGGAGAAGATCCAAATCGCAGCTAAGAAGGTAGCTAAATTCAAGGCCGGTGCAGAACTTGCTGATGCTATCAATGAATAATTTGTAAAGATTATTTAAGACAAATAAAGGGCAGCCCATATCGGGCTGCCCTATTTCATTTATATAAGTCTCTCTTTGGAAAGACGAAAGCTTCTTTATTTAGGCTGCTTGCCAATGTATGCCAAAATACCACCATCTACATAGAGGATGTGACCATTTACAGCATTTGAAGCCTCAGAAGCCAAGAATACTGCAGGACCCATCAACTCCTCTGGTTCCAACCAACGACCAGCTGGAGTCTTAGCACAAATGAAGCTATCGAATGGATGACGGCTACCATCTGCCTGACGCTCACGAAGAGGTGCTGTCTGTGGAGTAGCAATATAACCAGGGCCCAAGCCGTTACACTGGATATTATACTCACCGAACTCAGAGCAGATGTTACGGGTCAACATCTTCAAACCACCCTTAGCTGCAGCATATGCAGAAACTGTCTCACGGCCCAACTCACTCATCATAGAGCAGATGTTGATAATCTTACCGTGACCCTTCTTGATCATACCTGGGAGAACTGCCTTAGAAACGATGAAAGGAGCATTGAGGTCTATGTCGATAACCTGCTTGAAGTCCTCTACAGACATTTCTGTCATAGGAATACGCTTGATGATACCAGCATTGTTAACCAAGATATCGATCACACCGAGTTCCTTCTCAATATCAGCTACCATATTCTTAACCTGCTCTTCATCAGTTACATCACAGATATAACCCTTGGCATCAATACCCTTTGCCTTGTAATCAGCAAGCGCCTGATCCATGTGATGCTGGCTACGGCAGTTGAAAGCGATTTTTGCACCAGCCTTAGCATAAGCCTCAGCAATTGAAAAACCAATACCGTAAGCGGCACCTGTTACGAGGGCTACCTTACCCTCAAGAGAGAATAACTTAGAAAAATCCATGTTTTTGTTCGATTTATAGTTGTTTATGATTATCTTTCATACACTGGTCTTCCGAAACACTCCTTCAGACCATACGTATTTTATTATTTTAAGTCTGTAATCTCGTAAAAGTCCTGATCACCATAGTCAAGATTTTCACCTCCCATACCCCAGATAAAGGTATAATTGTGAGTGGCAGCAGCACTATGTATGCTCCATTCTGGTGAAAGAACCGCCTGATTGCCCTTCATCCAGATATGGCGTGTTTCCTGCGGTTCACCCATCAGATGGCACACAGCCTGACTCTCAGGAACCTCAAAATAGAAATAAGCTTCCATACGACGACTGTGAACATGGGCTGGCATCGTATTCCAAACAGAACCTGTAGCAAGTTCTGTCATACCCATCTGCAACTGGCAAGTAGGCAATACCTGATTAACCAACATCTTATTGATAGTACGCTCATTGCTCATTTCCAGTGATCCCATGTGTACACTGATTGCATCAGCCTTCGTCACCTTCTTGCATGGATAACTCTGATGAGCCGTTGTACTATTGAAATAAAATTTGGCTGGACAGGCTGGGTCTTTGCTTTCAAAGAATACATCACGCTCACCACTACCAATGTAAAGAGCCTCTTTGAACCCCAACTCAAAGACCTCTTCTCCTACCTGAACGACACCTACGCCTTCGCCTACATTAAAGATTCCGATTTCACGACGGGTCGTAAAGTATGGAGCTTTTAGAGGATCTATGGCCTCCAACTTCAGTTTTTCATTGACAGGCATAGCACCACCCACTATCATTCTGTCATACATAGAATACACCATATTGACTTCATCTGCCACAAAAAGAGTCTCGATCAAGAAATCTTTTCTCAATCGGGAGGTATCATACGTCTTTGCATCAACCGGATTGGATGCGTATCTCAATTCATAATTCGTCTTCATTACTTCTTTCGATTTGTTTGTTCTGAGGGCAAAGATACAAAATATTTTTGAATCTCACTATTAAATATGTACGAAAGAATATCACTTTTTACTTATTTCTTAATTTATTTTCTATTTTTCTCAAATTGGTTCCTTTTTACGATGCTTTATTCACACACTTATCTTATCTGAACACCCAATGTTTCTTCTATCACTTGGATGACCTGCGGAACGGAATCCACATCAAAATCACCCGTCAGACGCTTGCTCTCATCAGAAGCCGTATATCTTGTGCCTGATAATTTAGAAAGTTCCTCCAATACTTCAGATAATGGAGTGTTGTCGAAATGCAGGCGATGCGTAGCCCATGCCACATCGTTGATATCATAATCCGCCAACAGCTCAGGCTGGACAGCCCCTTTCAACAGACGTGCCCGCTTGCCCTTGGTCAGGAAGACGCCTTCAGCAGAATGGCGAGCCGTGAAAAGCACCTTTCCACTGGTTACCATTACTTCGGGAACATCCGTTCTTTCATCCACCATAAACTGGGTACCGAGCACTCTTACATGTCCATGCTCTCCCATCACATCGAAAGGATGCTGTTCATCATGCTTCACCTGATAATAGATGCAGCCCCTCATCTCCACCTTTCTGCAATCATCTTCCTGATAGGAAAGAGAAGAATGAGGCATCAATGATACCTTCGTTCCATCAGGTAGATGATACGCCACTACTTCTGATTCGGCAGAAAGCGTCACCGTCTTAGGCTGCAAAAGCGTATAGGCGCCTATAGTGAAGAGCACCAGAATAGATGCAGCCACAGCTATCCAACGGATGCGACGCATTCGTAAAGATACAGTTGCAGCATGCGAAACCTCTTCATCAGCAATGCCAACGCGAGCCTTCACTTTCTGCAAAGCCTTCCGGGTATCCAGCTTGCCCGGCTGAAAATACTTCAGCACAAAATCCTGTTCATTCTTGTTGATCTTCATCATAGAATCCCTTTCTTCCTTTAAATTTCTCCATTATCTTCGGAATCAGAAGAGCTGAAGAACTTCGAAACAGAACTAATATTGTAGCCAGCCACCACTCCGAAGCCTCCTTTTACATTCGAATAAGTAGGGGTAACCTGCATCAAGCCCACATCTGCCCAACTGTTGCTCTGTGCATCGTTGATACTCTTGAGAAACCGATAATATTCAGGAGTTACCTTGTATAAATCTACTACATAAGAAAATCTATAAAATGACTGATAATATGAATTAGAGTATGTATCCAGATGAAGTGTATAGGTCTTGCCATTTATCGTACGGTCATTGAAGATGTAGGCATTACCAAAATACTCATAATCATCCATACCGAAATCATCATCCAGCTTCGACTTCTTGTTCAACAAGGGTTCATTGTCTGTCAGCAGCCCTAGATCACGGTTCATTTCTCGATTCAGTAATCTGAGCTTCACCGAATAATAATCTTCCGAAGAAGGATTATCATGGAAAATGGCTTCTACCCTATCAATGGTTATCGAGTTATAACCATCCGATGATTTCATTTCCAATTTAACATCGCCCAACTCCACTCCTACCTTCTCTGGGATATAAGTAGATGCTGAAACAGATGAGAAATCCTGAGCAGAAACCTGGAGACTGATTTTATCTCCAGCATTCTGCTTGCCTACCACATAATACTGGCCTACCAGTTGTGAAAGAACATCGGAGTTTGTGCTTCTGGTAAAGAGTTGAGCCTCTTCCTCGTTTGCGATGCGTTTCACCGTTTGCTCCACCCCATTCACCTTATATATAATATGTGCATCTACCTTTTCGCGGGATAAGATGTCAACATTCCCCTTCACGGATGCTACAGGCAGACTCTTAGCTACACTGACGAGCGTGGTATCACCTTCGGTAGGAAAGCAATACACCACCAGTCGGGAATGATCCTGCAGCTTTTGAATATCAAAATCATCCTTACAGGAAATCAGCGCCAGACATAAAAGCATGAGGCTAAATGCCCTATATATCATTGTTTTCATTTTTATCTCTTTTTATCTTTACATAAATCTACATCTACTATTCACCATGCAATTCCTTAGAACTTAATGGTATAGCTGAACGAAGGAATGATTGGGACAAATCCCTTGTTCTTTGCCGTAAACCGCTTTGTTTTCTCATCGTAATCCACCTTGACATACATCGAGTTCAGGTGACAATATGCATTGTAGATGCTCAAGTTCCAGATGCGCTCATGTCCATGCTTGGTAACATGATGGAAATCAAAGCCCAAGTCCAGACGATGATAAGCCGGCAAGGTCAGGTTGTTGGGAATGGCATAGACAAAAGATGCCGAATTCCACCAACTGCCAGGGTATTGATTGCCACCATCCGGCAAACCAGGAAGTGCTACAATCTGAGTTGGCACGGTGGCATGATTGCCGGAATGATAACTCCACACCGCATAGCAGCTCACCTTCCTGTTGAAATCATATCTCAAGGAAAGGTTCAGCTTATGACGATTGTCATACTTGTCGTAATACCAGTCCTGATAGAACTCATCATACTTCCGCTTGTTCCAGGAAAGCGTATAGGAACCGCTCAAGGTCAGGTGATTGGTACGATATGTGGCATCTGCCTCCAAACCATAGAACAATCCCTTGCCATCCATCACCTGACTATCCCAATTCTCTGCCGGAGGTTCGATTCCCAGCCAGCTGCTGTATTGCAGAAGATGCTTCGAGAGCTTGTAATAGCCTTCGAGCGATAAGATCCAGTGGCGATTCGGCTGCGCATAGATGCCAGCCGCTATCTGATAAGAACGCATCGGCTTCAAATCCTTGGTGGTTGGCACCCAATAATCAGTAGGCAAATCCAGATAACTGTTGGATATCTTATGCACATACTGAGTCATCTGCGTGAAAGAAGCCTTCAGCGATACCGCATGACTCCACTGGTATTTCAGTGCGAAGCGAGGGTCTATATTGAAGAAATTCTTGTTGCTGATATGAAACAATCCCAGATGGAAGCCAGCATCCAGGCTCCATTTATCATTGAGATAGATTTCATCCTCCGCATACGCCGACCATTCATGAGACACATGCCTATTGGTACTATTCACACGGAGGGTATCCATCTCAGCATCACTTCCACTACCCACATAGTCAAGTTGCATCACTGTCTGCGGACGAAAGAGATGCATCGTGTAGTCATGACCGAAGCGGATATGATGACGGGGATTCGGACGAGAATCGAAAGCCGTGCGATAACCGGCATCATAGATAGTAGAAGTATAGCCATGCTCTAAATGGCTATACAACATTTCTTTCTGGGTTTGTGGATATATCTCCCTATCATCATCCAGAGAATAAAGTTTGGAACGATTGTGGGAATATACAGCCGTGAAGTTGGCAAAGAGCTTGGGCGAGAACAGATAATTCCAGTTCAAAGCCACATTGAAGTTTCCCCAGTTGAGCTGCGTCTTCGTTAATTCCTTATTATATGAATCACCTTCATGATACCAATCCCCCTTGCTATCATCCAGATCATCCTTCACGTCCCAACTGTCTTTTCCATGATAGAGGCTCAAGTCTATCTTCGAACGGTCGCTGAACCGATGGGTTACCTTGGCATTCAGGTCCATGAAGTAATAACCTATCGAGAGTTTCTCATCCGGATCAGAAAAAGCCTTGGTCAAGGGACGGGATAGCAGATCCAACCAGGAACGGCGCATACCTATATTATAAGAGGTCTTGCCTTTTTGGATAGGTCCCTCAAACTGCACACTGGCATCAAGCAGTCCGATGCGATAGGCGCCATGAAAGTGATTCATGTTTCCATCGGCAGTACGCACATCCACCACCGATGACAATCTTCCACCATATCGTGCAGGAAAGCCACTCTTGTAGAAATCCACATTCTTCACCACATCGGCATTAAAACTGGAGAAAAGGCCCAGCGCATGATTCGTATTATAAAGCGGAGTACCATCAATCAGAAAAAGATTCTCATCGCCATTGCCACCATGCACATAGAGTCCGCTTGCCAACTCCTGTCCTTCTGCCACTCCACTCACACGTTGCAGGGTCTTCACCACATCAGGCGAAGACATCAGGGCAAACTCTGTCTTGATATCCTTGTTCGAAAAGGAGCGCTTGCCGGTTTGTGTGGTCAGAAGAGGAGAGTTCAAGTCGCCATCTACCACCACCTCAGGCAATTTACCATCAACACGGAGTGCCGTATTATGATGCATATCTTGCGAGAGATTCAGTTTCTCTACCTTGTCGGCATAGCCCACATACGAAAAGCGAAGCTGATGCTCGCCTTCGGGCAGGGTAAGCGAAAAGAAACCATATTCATTGGTGGTTGTACCGATGCCATCCGTCAGATCATAGATGGTGGCATTAATCAGCGATTCGCCACTCTCGTCACGGACGTATCCGCTGAGAGTATGGCGACGCTGAACCTGCTGAACTTTGTGATTGATATTCGTGTAAGATGTTGATATTTGTTGTACGGGTTTTCGCTTCAATATCACATAGTTCGCATTGATATTATATAGAATATGAGTTTTCTCGAAAAGTGCCTTCAGTGCCTTCTTCACCGAAAGATGCTGGATATCTGGTCCATGATACTTGATGTTCAATTCCCCATCAAGCGATGAATCATAGACGAAGTTGATTTTCCTGATGCGGTGCAGCCAATCCATCTGCTGACGGATGGTGGTAGAAGTCTCTGCCTCCACCATCATCTTCGGCGTACCTGCCAACGTTGGAGCTGGCAAGGTTAGAATTGAGAGCACAAAAATAATCTCTTTACCTTTCATAACTGTACTTTTATTCATTCTTTTATTGCTATAACGCAAGAATTACAGAATACCCCCATGGATGAAAGGTAAAATATAGAAAAAATCTGCAAGAAAATCATCTTTCTTGCCTCGTAAGGTCTTTAAAGCCTTGGAAATCTGATGTTCTACGGTCTTTTCCGACAGGTTGAGTTCTTCGGCAATCTCCCGATAAGTCATACCGTCACGCTTGCTCATCAGGAAGATTTCCCTGCATCGTTCGGGCAATAGCTCGATAGCCGTCCACAGTTCTGCCTCCCGGAAAGAACTTTCCTGTGCCTGGTCATCAGAAATTGTGCCGCTCAAGTCAGAAGGAGAAATCTCCGTATCTATCGGAGACTGGCGGCGCAAGCGGTCGATGCAGGCATTGCGCACAGAGGTATATAAGAAAGCCTTGATGTTTTCTGGCATGATGCTTCTGCTTATCAATTTCACAAAACAATCCTGCACCACGTCTTCAGCCTCATCTATATCATGCAGATAATGAGTGGCATAAAGACATAGCGGACGATAATACTGCTGAAATATCAAGTCTATCTTTTGCATAAACCTTCTCTACCTAAACTAAACTCTTATATAACAAAATAACCCTCCAAATCCGTGAAGACCTGAAGGGTTATTTATGACTTGTTGTCCCAGGCGGATTCGAACCACCACTGACAGAACCAAAAACTGTAGTGCTACCATTACACCATAGGACAATAAATCGGGTACAAAGGTAGTGGATTTTTTCTCCACTACCAAATATTTTCAATACTTTTAACGATTATTTCACGGTAATCAAGAAGTAATTCTTCTTGCCCTTTTGTACCAAGAGATACTTACCATCAATAAGGTCGTCTGCAGTTACTATTTGATCGAAAGCTGCAAGCTTCTCCTTGTTGAGGGAAACACCACCGCCCTTAACGAGCTTACGCATCTCGCTCTTACTTGGGAAGATCTGCATACCTTCCTGATTGAAAAGGTCAACTGCTGCTCCGCCAAGCAAGTTCTTGTCGAGATCATAATGAGGTACATTAGCGAATACATCATTCAAGGTAGCCTCATCAAGCTGTGCAAGATTCTCCTTGGTTGCCTTACCGAAGAGGATGTTGCTGGCTGCAATAGCCATATCCAAGTCTTCCTGAGAGTGAACCATTACAGTAACCTCCTCTGCCAAACGCTTCTGGAGAACACGGCGACCTGGATCCTGCTTGTGCTCTTCTACGAGAGCATCAATAGTCTCCTTATCGAGGTCGGTGAAGATCTTGATATATTTCTCAGCATCGTCATCACTTACGTTCAACCAGAACTGGTAGAAAGCGTAAGGAGTAGTACGATTACGGTCCAACCAGATGTTACCACTCTCTGTCTTACCAAACTTCTTGCCATCTGCCTTGGTAATCAAAGGACAAGTGAGGCAGAAGCACTCTGCATCATTGCCGAGAGTACGATGAATCAACTCAGTACCAGTAGTCATGTTACCCCACTGGTCGTTACCACCGAGCTGAAGGCGCACACCATACTTTTCATACTGATAAAGGAAATCGTAACCCTGAAGCAACTGATAAGTAAACTCAGTGAAAGACAAGCCGTCACGAGCCTCACCATTCAAACGCTTCTGTACACTATCCTTTGCCATCATATAGTTAACGGTAATGTGCTTACCTACCACACGAGCGAAATCGAGGAAAGTAAAGTCCTTCATCCAGTCGTAGTTGTTTACCAACTCGGCCTTATTTGGCTCATTGCCATCGAAGTCAAGGAACTTAGATACCTGCTTCTTGATAGCCTCCTGATTATGATAGAGAGTCTCTGCGTCGAGAAGATTACGCTCCTGGCTCTTGCCAGAAGGGTCGCCAATCATACCTGTAGCACCGCCAACAAGCAGATAAGGCTTGTGACCACAACGCTGCAAGTGACGCAACATCATGATTCCACAAAGGTGACCGATATGAAGAGAGTCTGCGGTAGGGTCAGTACCAAGATAAGCAGACACCATGTGGGTGTTGAGGTATTCCTCTGTACCTGGCATAATCTGAGCCAGCATACCACGCCATTTCAATTCTTCAACAAAGTTTTTTGCCATCGAATGAGATTGTTATATATTATATAAAATATGTGTAAGGGGCCCGAATCACCTTCGGAAACTTACGGCACGGGGTCATAACCCGAACCACCCCATGGATTACATCTTAATATTCGCCAGATAGCCAAAGCGAGCCCTTTAAACGGTCCATGCTTCAGAATCGCCTGACGAGCATACTCAGAACAAGTGGGCGTAAAGCGACAAGACGGCGGAGTAAATGGCGTGATACATCTTTGATAAAAGAGTATCGGCATCACCAGCAGGTAAGTTAGCAGCTTTTTCATTGTTCCAAACTATCTACTATCTTTTCCAATGCCGCCTTAACAGCTTTCTCAACCTTCACAGAATCATAGGTTTGTCCAGAAAGCCAAATAAAGGCAATGAGGATTTTAGTATCCGGATGCAAAGCAAGTACATCTGTCAAAATTGCCTTATGAAGACGATAGCTTTCCCGAAGTTGGCGTTTCACCAAGTTGCGCTTTACAGCTCTCTTGAAATAGCGCTTAGACACACTCATCAATACTTCCGCTTGCGCATCATCCTCATCCTTCCTTTTCACGACTTGATACACTACCCTCACCGGCCATTCTTTCTTATGTTGGGAATGACCCAAAAAGAGTTGTTCTATGAGCGTCCTGCTACACAACCTCTCTTGTTTCGGTAATGTAAAAGTCTTCTGTTCTGACATTCCTATCAATTAGGCTATATTAATATACAGTTCTATAGAAATCTTAGGACCATAGAAATCACTCCGGATTTATTAGAGATCCCTCAGTACTTCTCCCAGAACTTAATTATTCGTTATTTCTCTCGAGATAATCTTTCAAGGCACCTGTCATAGAAGGGAATTTCTTGGAAGGAGCCTCCAGATCGAGTCTGAGATTCTCATCCTCTACAGTTTTGGCTGTAGCAGGACCAAAAGCAGCAACAGCGATATCACCTTGCTTGAAATCAGGGAAATTCTTCTTTAAAGCCTTCACACCAGTTGGGCTGAAGAAAATCATCATATCATAATCGAAGCTCTTGATTTCCTCTTCTGTGAAATCATTGCTTACTGTACGATACATCACACATTCTGTATGCTTCAGGTTTTTCTCGTCGAGAGCATTCTTGATATCATCATTATGAACACAACTCAGTGGCACGAGATACTTCTCTGTCTTGTGTCGTGACATTTGTGCGAGGAGACCATCAATCTTACCTGTTTCACCAAAGAACACCTTTCTTTTACGATACTGCACATATTTCTGGATATAAAGTGCAATCGTCTCAATCACGCAGAAGTATTTCATGTCTTCTGGAATAGTAATACGCATCTCCTTGGCCAACTTGAAATAGTTATCCACTGCATGACGAGAGGTAAAAACTACTGCAGTATAGTCGAGCAGATTGATTTTCTGCTGACGAAACTCCTTCGCTGTAAGTCCCTCAACCTTGAAGAATGGGCGGAACACGCATTCTACGCCAAAATCCTTCTCTAATTCATAATACGGAGATTTATCACTCGCTGGTTTTGGCTGAGAAACTAAAATCTTCTTTATCATTTTTGTCCTAAAAGTTTATTTTCAAATAATGACTAATCAATACCAATCCGCCTGACAAAGCGAAAAGAGGTACCACTTCGAGGGCACAAAAGTACAAAATTATTTGCAAAAAAGCGCCTTTTCTTCGAAAAAAGATGATGAAACACTTATAAAAAGACAATATTTTGATGATTCCGACTACAATAAGTGTATAAATCACAGCCGCTTGTATGGAGAAACCAAAGTATGTCATCAGCATGATAGCAGGGAAAAGTAGTACACCTTCACACGACACCAAGAAGAGATATGCCTTCATCCATTGTTCGTTTTTTTTCTTATCAAAGAACACCCACCCTGTTATCGAATAGAGCAATGCCTTCAACAGGAAGTAAGCTGCAGCATACCCTGCATAGATGCTAATCACCTGATATTGGTCTATTGTAAATGTATCACTGATAGAAGCCCTGGAATACATAAAATAGCCGATGGCTATCAGTAAGCAAGTCTGTAATCCCAGAAACAACTGGAAGCGCAACTCATTGGACGTCTCGGTTATCACCGTGGTACCAAATCGTGGTACACGGAAGAAAGTCTTTGCCTGACGAATAATAAACTGACGAGACTTGGTGAAGGCCACACATGCTATCAGAAAGCAGAACAAGAGCAAAATCGTGACAAAATCATCACCTGCTACAGTATAAGGCACCGGGTCACCTGCCACACCCAATCTTCCGCCCTTCAATTCTGGATGAAAGAGCGAATCTTTCGAGAAGAAAGACTCACGATAATACTGCGGTAAGCTGACGTCCCTAAAACTCTTGCCTGGCTGATGCCCTGGAAGATGCAAGGTATCGGGCATTTCGCTCCAATGAATCTCACATGGTTTGATATGCGCTCGCACCATGGAATCTTGCTGAGCAGGTGTCGCATTCTTGGGCAACCAACTCAGCACTTGCTTCGGAGTCAATTCTCCTGTATGCTTTAAAGGCTCCTGTGCCACATCTGACTCAGGAGTTTCTATGATTGTTGAATCTGCTTGTTGCGCCATCCTTCTACTATAAATAATAAGTTATCCCTAGAAAGCCAGGCTCTCTAGGGAATAAATTCTATTTTCTTGAGTCTAATCCCATTTTAAAGGGCAAACTCTTTCTTAATTTCCTCTACTTTATCGAGTTTTTCCCAAGTAAACAACTCTACCTGCATAGTCTTGGTATCATGATAACGGCTGGTGAAAGTTTTTTCCACTACCTCATTCTTTCGACCCATGTGACCATACGCAGCAGTCTCCAGATACATTGGCTGACGGAGCTTCAACTGACGCTCGATAGCCTTTGGACGGAGATCAAACATCTGAGAAATCTTCTGGGCAATCTCACCATCATTCATATTCACATGGCTACGTCCATAAGTATTCACATAGATGCTGACAGGCTCAGCCACACCAATAGCATAACTTACCTGCACCAACATTTCATCAGCCACACCTGCTGCTACCATGTTCTTGGCAATATAGCGAGCAGCGTAAGCAGCAGAACGGTCCACCTTACTTGAATCCTTTCCAGAGAAAGCGCCACCGCCATGTGCACCCTTACCACCATAAGTATCCACGATGATCTTACGACCTGTCAGACCGGTATCTCCATGAGGACCACCGATAACAAACTTACCTGTAGGATTGACGAAATACTTGATGTCATCATTGAAAAGAGACAATACCTTGTCGCCCAACTGTGCTTTCACGCGTGGAATGAGAATGTTGATAACATCCTCACGAATCTTAGCCAGCATAGCATCGTCATCATCATTACCCATTGCATCCTTGATAAAATCATCATGCTGAGTAGAAACAACGATTGTATCAATACGCTGAGGAATATTGTCATCAGAGTATTCTACCGTTACCTGACTCTTGGAATCCGGACGGAGATAAGTCATTACCTTACCTTCCTTACGGATAGCAGCGAGTTCCTTCATGATGCGCTGTGCCAAGTCAAGAGAGACTGGCATATAATTATCTGTCTCATTGGTAGCATAGCCGAACATCATACCCTGGTCACCAGCACCCTGATCTTCATCTTCCTCACGGCTCACACCACGGTTGATATCATCACTCTGCTCATGAATGGCAGTAAGAACACCACAAGAGTCACCATCAAACTGGTATTCTGATTTGGTATAACCGATTTTCTTAATTGTTTTGCGGGCGATAGTCTGCAAATCTACGTATTCGTTAGAGCGAACCTCGCCCATGATAACCACCTGACCAGTAGTACAGAAAGATTCGATAGCACAATGAGCATGCTCATCGTAAGCCAGGAACTGGTCTAACAATGCATCGGATATCTGGTCTGCAACTTTATCAGGATGTCCTTCAGAAACTGATTCTGACGTAAACAAATATGCCATATTTATTCCTTTTCTTCTTTTAAAAATTGATATATCATTTATTTGCGGCTGCAAAGTTACGCATTTATTTTCATATTCAGTCACATTAGAATGAAAAATATTCCAGTTTTAAATGTTTATCAGTCAAGATGGTCATCAGAAGCACTTTCCGGCTTCATCTTCTCGCGATACATGATATTTCTCGGATGATGTTCCAAGATTTCCCGCCTCAAGTCGGAAGTTTCCAAATGTGTATAGATTTCTGTCGTTCCCAGATCTTCATGACCCAACAAGGCCTGGATAACACGCAAATCGGCACCACCCTTGAGCAAGGCTGTTGCAAAACTATGCCGAAGGGTATGAGGCGAGATGGTTTTCTTGATTCCTGCATTCTTTGCCGCATTCTTAATCATGATAAGAATCATCGTTCTGGTAAGATGAGCACCCCGTCGATTGAGGAAAACATAATCCTCCTCTCCCTGCTTGATTTTCATCTGATTGCGGTCCATATACCAATAATGCAACTGTTTGATGGCAGTTTCAGAAATCGGAACAAGTCTTTCCTTGCTTCCCTTTCCCAAAACACGGATGAATTTTTCCTCCTCGAAGATGTCGCTTAATTTGAGATTTACCAATTCCGACACTCGTAACCCACAGGAGAACAGGACTTCTATGATTGTCTTGTTACGCTGTCCTTCCCATTTCGTCAGATCAATAGCCTGTTCCAACAGATCCACCTCCTCCACAGTCAGATATTCCGGCAAATGCTGTCCAATCTGCGGGAAAGGAAGCAGCTCCGTAGGATCATTTTTCAAATAATCCTCAATCATCAAGAAACGATAGAAAGAACGCACTCCACTTAAGATACGCGATTGGGAACGAGCACCAACATTCTTATCATGCAAACCCGCAGAAAACTCCTCTAAATCCTCCAGTTTGACATCCAAGAGGGAAATCTCCTTGGATTTGACAAATTCAAGGAGATAACGCAAGTCGCGCTGGTAAGCTTCCAACGTATTGGGTGAATAATTACGCTCCAATTTGAGGTATCTCACATAATCCTTAACAATATTCGTACTTGATTTCTTGTTCGTTTCCATTTTTATTATTACCTTTGCAGTTAGAAGTAAAAGAGACAGACTCAATCTTCCATGATGGAAGAACACTCTAACTTCTGCAAAATTACAAAAAAATATTCATAAACGGATAAAATAATAAGGGATTATGAAAATACAAATTATCAATGGTCCAAACTTGAACCTCCTCGGTGTCCGTGAACCGGGCATTTATGGCAGCAACTCCTTCGAAAGTTATTTGCCAAAATTGAAGGAAAAATTTCCTGATGTAGAAATCGAATATTACCAGAGCAATATCGAAGGTGAGCTGATCAACAAGTTGCAGGAAGTGGGTTTTTCATACGATGGTGTAGTCCTCAACGCAGGAGCCTATACGCACACGAGCATTGCCTTGCAAGATTGCATCCGCAGCTTGAAGTGCCCATGCGTAGAGGTTCATATCTCCAATGTCCATAAGCGTGAGGAGTTCCGCCACCACTCTTATATCTCTTGCGCCTGCCTCGGAGTCATCTGTGGCTTCGGTCTGGCATCCTACGACCTTGCCATAGCTGGCATCATTGCAAACAAATAGGAATATGACTGAGACAGAAAGCATCGACAAGTACATCTGCGACCACATGGAGCCAGAAGGCGATTACCTCTACCGTCTTTACCGCGCCACTAATATCCATACGATTCACGGTCGCATGGCGAGCGGTCATATCCAAGGCAGACTGCTCAAAATGCTGGTAGAAATGATTCGTCCCCAAAACATCCTGGAAGTAGGAACCTTCAGCGGTTACAGCGCCATCTGTCTGGCCGAGGGTTTGCAGGAAGGCGGCAAACTCTATACCTTTGAAATCAATGACGAGATGGAAGATTTCACCCGACCATGGATAGAGGGATCCAGTGTAGCCGACAAGATAGATTTCCGCATAGGTGATGCCAACGTGGAAGCGCCCAAATTGGGAGTTATGTTCGACATGGCTTTTGTCGATGGCGACAAGCGCACCTACATCGAGACCTATGAGATGGTGATGAGCGTCTTGAAACCCGGCGGTTATATCCTTGCCGACAATACCTTGTGGGATGGGCACGTCATCGATCCAGCCTACGACCGTGACCACCAGACCAAAGGCATTCGTGCCTTCAACGACTTGATTGCCTCCGACCCTCGTGTCGAGGTGGTTATCTTGCCATTGAGAGATGGTCTGACACTGATAAGGAAAAAATAAGAAATGGCAGTACCTTTCCGAAGGTGAACTGCCATTTCTTATTTTCATTTCACGTTTATTCTACGCTTATTTCACGATGATTGCACGTCCATCGTCAGATACTCCCTCACCAGAGATATGCAACTTCTTGCAAGTTCCATTGTTATAGAATTGTATCGTTGCTTCCCCATTCTCATCCAACTGCAAGTCAGGATTCCAATAGAGCGTGCGACGATAGTCATGCTTTGGGTGTGACTTCGAGTAGTTTGGCTGGCGGTAAGGAAGAAGTGAGGAGAAACCCGAAACTTTTAGATAGCGAGTATGCGGTATTTGATTATACTTCAAATACTTTTCCCATTCATGATCTGTATCAGGAATCATGCAAGCCACCAAAGAAGGATACATCGACATACTTGAATAATCACTACGTTTAGGTAGAGGATTCTCCAAAGCCAAACCAGAATTCATAACACTCCATTCACCTGCAGAAGCAGGACTTCCAGAGTCAAGATAAGAGTAATATCTACAAGCAGGATTGTCTGAGCGCAGTATCACCTTTTTATATTTAGTGATACTCGTAAAATTACTATTCACTATTTTGCCAGCAGGAATGTCTGTTTCATTATCCCAATAGGAGTTTCCCACTTCAATCGCCCCCATCTTACCCATCTCTTTGCAAAGATATGGGTGTACCAACAGACCACAAGAGATTTTCAAGTTAGGAAATGTTGATGCCACAGCATTCTCATTCTCATTGGCAAGCCTATCCATCTCCTTGATTAAATCCAAACGTACAGAACTGAACTGAGACTTCGATTGTTTCAAATGCTTGACACTCACATTGCGTCCGCCCATTTGAACAGTATTCTGCCATTTCAGTTCATCCTTGGTATATTTTCGTAGAACAGGGCTCATATTTTCGTTTACTACAAATTTTGTCTGAATAGAGCTATCAGCAAGTTGGGCAAACTTCAACTGCAAGTAGGCATCACCCATAAACTTACCAAGACAAGTAGCAAATGTACCTTGCTGGTCGGTCGTGGTCTTTGTTTGGGAATATCCATTGGATAAAAACAAGGTTGGCACCAACTCCTGTTGAGCCATCGCTTCAAAAGAACTTTCTTGTTGAGAATTTCTGATAAGCCGTCCTGCCTTTCCATAAACTGTAATGCCTTGCTCCGGCAGATACTTCTTGCCAGCATTTGGAGCAGAATAAGAAAATGCAGAGGACACATAGTCAACTATCCCCTTGTTGCTATCCTTCATGAAGTTGTCGCCATCCAAGACTGATAGAGACACATGTTCTCCAGGTTGTCCCTTCAACTTGACTGTCACTACACCATAAGGCATCATTGTAGAAGCATTATAGGAAGCTGTGACGATTTGTTCTTTGTCTTGGGAATTGCTCATTATTGACGAAGCACCATCCACACACTCTATCCCCTTATGGATGGGACATTTGCGACCACCCATGTTTCTAACCTCTCGCTTGCGAATAGCTAAGTCCGAATATTGCCCATTCTTCACTTGCTCATAGACAGGAATCACCTGAGAGAAATAGTTGGTTTGTCCATCATTCTGCATATAGCGAGTATAAGCACGGATTTCATACAAGCCCGACAGGAGAAACGGTCGAAGATAAACGTCACCCGCACAACGCCCGTTCACCAAAGGATAAATACGCTTTTCGACGACATATCCCTCAGGAGCAACCACATCTACATATAGCACCTTGCTCTTATCAGTCAGTCGCTTGGTATCCGTATCCATGACGTATGCCGAGAGCCTCAGCGTATCGCCCAAGAAGTAAGCCGAGTTGTCTAGGTGCAGATACGCTTTTTCTCCTGCTCGCAAGCAAGTGGAGCTTGCCAACAAGAGCATAACTGTTAATAGATTCTTCTTATTCATAGTCATTTGTTTTATTTTAATTACGAGCAACGTCACAATCCTACTTATTCTCTCACGATGATTGCCCGTCCATCGTCAGATACTCCCTCACCAGAGATATGCAACTTTTTGCAAGTTCCATTGTTATAGAATTGTATCGTTGCTTCCCCATTTTCATCCAACTGCAAGTCAGGATTCCAATAGAGCGTGCGACGATAGTCATGCTCTGGGTGTGACTTCGAGTAGTTTGGCTGGCGATAAGGAAGAAGTGAGGAGAAACCCGAAACTTTTAGATAGCGATAACCAGGAATACGATTGTATCGAAGGTAATTGTCCCATTCATGATTCATATCAGGTACCATGCAAGAAATCAGGGAAGGCTTTCCTTTTTCTATATCATTGGCTTGAATGCTTCCTGCACCAGGGCAGAAACCATGAACTTGTGTCCCACTAGCAGGAACATAGCAGTCGTGCAATTTTCCTTTAGAAAAATCATAGTGAGAGCGAATCGCTTTATCTGTGCGCAAAACTATCTCAGAATATTTTCTAATATCCATTGCAACATCTATGTCTTTAGTCTCAGGCACAATTGTATCTCCAGAATATAATCCATGCAAGTCTATCGCTCTACTCGTTTTAAGATTATATTGATAATTATTTCTATCGCTCAAGAAATAACTCACTAACGCATCATTTTGCATCAACAGATCATTATCAATATGATTCAAATCATCCAAACGATTGATTGGCTCCCAATAGCTGAAGTTATTGAATATTCTATCAGTCTCTTTTAGTACATCTATATTGAAAACATCTTGCAACTTATCTTTTCCTTTCTGAGTTTTTACAGAAACACATTTTCCTCCAAACAATACAGAACGACATAATTGCTTTTCTTTCTTTGTATAAATTTTGCATGGTGGATCTAAGTCATAGTTTATTTGAAACATATCCCTACCATCTTGGGGTACTTGCTTATATTTTAATAAAAGGAAATGATTCCCCACAAACTTTCCAATAGGAATACCAAAATAGCCCAAAGAATCTGAAGCAATGTCAATTCCCTGATTTCCTTCAAGTGCACCCATTATTTTATAATCAAACTGGCAATAAGGAATGGCTCTAAAAGAGTTTTGCCCGACACGCTTTTGTATCACTTCTCCCGTCTTTCCATAAACCATAAGTTCCTGCTCTGGCTTATAAAAGTACTTTCCGTTTTCACCTACTGAGGAAATATTTCCGTTTATAAAATCTGTGATATTTTCATGATTTATGCTGATATAATTATCCGCGTCTATAATCGATAATGTCAAATGTGCATTAGGAGTACCCTTCACTTTGACCGTTGTAACCTGAAATGGTTGCATGGAAGCACTATCATAAGAGGCCTCAAATACCAAAGGCTTGCACGTTGTCGAAGTAGGCAAATAATTACTTTTCCATGGTAAAGGCTTTCTTCCTCTGTCGTTTTTTACTTTTTGAACATTGCGCAGCTTTCTACTTTGGAAGACAAGAGTTTGGTATTGTCCATTCTTTACTTGTTCATAAACAGGAACAACTTGGGAATAATAGTTTGTCTGTCCATCATTCTGCATATAGCGAGTAAAAGCACGGATTTCAAGCAGACCTGATAGGAGAAGCGGACGCAGATAAATATCGCCAGCACATCGACCATTCACCAAAGGATAGGTTCTACTTTCTATAACATAACCTTCTGGAGCCAATAAGTCCACATACAGCACCTTGCTCTTATCAGTCAGTCGCTTGGTATCTGTATCCATGACGTATGCCGAGAGCCTCAGCGTATCGCCCAAGAAGTAAGCCGAGTTGTCTAGGTGCAAATACGCTTTTTCTCCTGCTCGCAAGCAAGTGGAGCTTGCGAGTAGGAGAAATAATATTGATAATAATCCTCTTATAATCATATCAAGTTAGCATTATTCATTTAGCAGAAGATGGGGTGCAAGATTTACCATAGCAATAGTATTTATTGACATCGCAATAACACACAAAGCAATATTAACTTTTTTGTTTTCATCGTTCATTTAATTTAGAATTTCTGTCTGCAAAATTAATAAAATCCCAAAATATTCCCAAAATATTTTTAATAAAGTTTTCTACACGTTACAAAAACAAAAGATTTAATATCTATCTATACATCAGCAACTTACATAAGGATTTTCTGTATATTTTTATAAATATTGTAACACAGATAATAATCTCAAAAGAAATAAACACAAGACTACCATATTAATTATAGATTTTTCTGTATCTTTGCAAAAACATAAAAACAACTAATTATGAAAAGAAATATACTATACTTAATCAGTCTTTGCTTCCTCTTATCAACAATTTGTTGTAAGCATAAGGATCAAACTCTCCAAGAAAAGTTGGTGAATATTGATTCCCTATTAGAAAATGAGCACATAGACTCTGCCAAGTTAAGGATAAAGCAACTTAATATTAGCCATATCAAGGATTCTAACATTCTTGCGTACTATAACCTTATAGCAACAAGATTGAGTTATATGCAATATAAGCCGGCTAATTCTCTTTCATTAATAAATCAAAGTATAGCTATCTATACAAGATTAAACGATGAAGAAAAGTTAGCTAGATGTTATTATTATAAGGCTGCAATTTTATATAACTTAGGCAAAAGAAAAGAAGCAATAGAAAATGCAAAAAGAGCAGAAGCAAAATCATTGAATCTCCCTTTATTAAAAGGAAAAATATATAACTTTCTATCTTTAATAAATTCCGAAAATGGCAATTATAATCTTGCTATGAAATATGCTCGCCAGTATTTCTATTATACAGAAGCCACTTCAAATAACTCAGATAAAATAGACAGTTATAATCGGATGGCTATATCCTATTATTATCTTTCTCAAATTGATAGTGCTATATTTTATATTAACAAATGTATTCCATTGCTCAATTATTCAACAGATAGCACAAAAATTATATATCTCGACAATATTGGGTATCTAAATATGAATAGGAATCCAAAACTCGCACTAAAATACTTAAATGTTGCCATGAAATTAGGGCCAAGTGTTGATACATATGACAACCTTGCACAAATTTATATTAAACAAGGGGAAAAGGAAAAAGCTGATAGCCTTTGGAGAAAAGCTTTACAGACTCAAGACCTTGCAAAGAAAATAGAAATATTATCTACCATACTTAGACAAAAACAAGAAGAAAAAGATTATAAAAAAGTTGCGCATTTCGCCTCATGGTTAGTGGAATTGAAAGATAGTTTAGCCGACCAGCGAAAAAGCGAGCAAATCTTAGTACAACAGATTAAATTTGACAATGACTTGGCACAGGCTAAACAGCAAAAGACGATTTTGACTTTAACCTATGCTATTTGCATTGCCGTACTTCTACTTGTTTTGATTTGTCTCAGCATCAGATACCACCACATGAAGACTATAAATGAGAAGTTAGAAAATGAGAAGAAGATAAAAGAGTATCAAATAACCATCGATAAATTAGCATCTATTGGACAAACAGACCATAAAACTATTGAAAATTTACAAAAAAAGATTGATAAACTTCAATATTTTAAAGACAACCATACTCAACAAGGACATATATTATATGAGACTGCACTATTTGGAAAAAGCATCAAAGACTGGAACAAGCCTGAAATGATAACCTTCCTGGACTATTATGTCTCTAAAGATATTGAATATTCCCTGTCACTGGAAGAAATTGATCAACTTACTGCCAGAGAAAAAATCTTTCTTATCCTCCAGCATGAAGGAAAAACGGAAGCAAAAGTCGCAGAAATGATGGCTCTCAGCAACTCTGCACTACGCACAATGAAAAGCCGAATCAAAAAGAAAAAAGAATCAAAATGAAGATAAGCTCGAACCATCCATTGCGCAAAGGTCTTTGCTTTGCTCAATTATTTGATTGCCTAATTTGTACATTGCTGTTAGGTACTATCCTTGCCGCCATATTTTCTGTATCAGCAATATTTCCAGACAAACTTATTGACGCAAAATACTTCTTCACCTGGGGAATGAGCATTATAACTTGCATTACCATTTCCCTAAGAATCGTCTGTACAAAGAAGAGACTACCTCTACAAACTTATTATAAATTTATAGAATTTAGCATTGTCCTCGCATGCACTTTCCAAGCTCTATTTTTCTTGGTACAAACAACAGGGATTATTTTGCCCTATTGCGAATATGGAGTAGGAAGTTTTGAAAATACGGCAGGGTTAGCATCATGTCTATCTATCAGCTTACCTATTAGTTGGAATCTAACAAACAAAAATAGCAAAATTAAAACTATTCTACTATACATCTCTAAAGCCATTTGCATCATAGCCATCGTATATTCTCAGTCACGCACAGGAATAATCTGTATTATCGTGTTCACTTTCCTACGGATTGTACCCAAAGATAAATGGAAATGGTTGGGTGTAATCATTCCATTGCTATTTTTCACAATACTATTCTACAAAAGTGACTCCAGCAAAGGACGATGGTTTATTCTCCAACGCTCCATCGAGATGATATGGCTTCATCCATGGTTTGGTTACGGAAATGGTGGATTTGAGGCACATTACATGGACATACAAGCTACCTACTTCATGAGACACCCATTTAGTGAATATGGAATGCTGGCAGATAACATAAAGCATCCTTTAAATGAATGGATAGCAGCAACCATCGACTTTGGATTCATTGGACTATTTGTGATTGTTTCATTCTTCGCCTTGACAATAAGATATGCCAACAAGCATCCTTCTAAAAACTCCTCGCAAGAATTGATGATACTAATAGGCATCGGTATCTTTTCGTGTTTTTCCTACCCTTTCCAATATCCATTTACATGGCTGATGCTCATTTTTAGTCTATGTTGTATTTATAATATATCCTTTGGACGTTTCAAGAAGCCATTGGCATATCTCGTCATATTCGGTGGCTTTGGCATGGGATATCTCATAGGAACTGACTGTAAAGACAACATCAAGTTAGAAAAAATGCAAGAGAAGTCAAACTGTGGATTGTCTAAGAGAATCTTACCTCAATATAAGAGTTTATACCATAGACAAAGACATGATTGTCGGTTCTTGTTTTATTATGCCTACGATCTATATCTTGCAGAACAGACACAGGAAGCCCTAAAGAAAGCAAAAGAATGTCACACTTTATTAGCAGACTACGAACTCAACCTACTTACCGGTGATATATTTAAAAGCCTTGGACAGAAAGACTCTTCTCTGCATTATTACAGACATGCTCACTACATGTGTCCATCTCGCCTCACACCTCTCTATGAAATGTACCGAGTCTGTAAAGAATATAAGGATACTATGGCCTATACAAAGCTACGCTATGCAATCTTACATAAACCTATCAAGGTAAAATCAAAAGAAACAGAACGAATCATTCAAGAAATAAAAAACGAACCATCCATATAGAATCAACAAAGGCAGTGTTACCCTTCGTAACACTACCTTTACATCTTTTTTAACCTAATAGACGCTTACAAAAATATCTCACTGGATACCAGACGGCAAGCCAGCCGACTGCCAGCACCGTGACAAAGATAATGGCAACATCTGAATAGTGTACACTTACCGGATAAGCATCAACGATGAAAGAGCCAGCAGAATCACCCAGCTTCACAAATCCAAATTCCTGCTGTAAGAGACAGAGCAACAAACCAATACCTATACCGATGATGGCTCCAATGGCAGAAATCATTCTACCTTCGAAAAGGAACACACGGGCTATCTGCTTGTCGCTGGCTCCCAAGTTGCGCAAAGTAAGCACATCATCCTTCTTATCGATGATCAGCATGGACAACGAACCGATGATATTAAAGCAAGCCACTATCAAGATAAACGTAAGGAAGATATAAGCTATCATCTTCTCAATAGACATAATCTTGAAAGTATCTTCCTGCTGTTCAAATCTATCCAGCACCCGGTACTTATCTCCAGCAATCTGCTGCATCTCCTTCTTCACGGCACCTAAATCACTGCCATCTTTCAGTCGGAGTTCGAGCGAAGAAAGCATTCCCTGCTGTCCAAAGAGATTACGGGCAAATGTTACGGAAGTCAGAATGTAACTCTTGTCATAACGGGCTTGCTTGACAGCAAACAATACGCCCGGACAGACCAGAGAATCAACTACAAATCCCTCAGAAGGATTCGACATATCCAACTGTCCCTCCTTCATCGGTGCATAAATCTTCAGAAAACCATCCCATTGCGCACCGATACCAAGGGTCTGCGCCAAGCGGATACCCAAGGTTCCATATTCCAAGTTGGCAGCATGAAGTGAGAATGTACCATCACCATAGAGGATGTCAGTGATATGCGACTGGTCGCTGAAATTATCATCCACACCCTTGATGGTAACCATCGCCTGACGGTCCTGATAGACAGCCAGCGCCTGATCTTCCACACACTCTGTTGCAACATCTACCTGCGGCAACTGGCGAATTTTGGTCAAGATAGGGTCATCGCAAGGCGCCGTCTTACCTTTTGTAGGAACGAGTTCCAACTGTGGATCAAAGCTGGTAAACAAAGTTGCCACCAAGTCATGGAATCCATTGAACACACTCAGCACGATGACCAGCGCCATCGTAGCCACAGCTACACCAATCGCCGAGATAGCACTGATGATATTGATGGCATGAGTGCTCTTCTTGGAAAAGAGATACCTGCGAGCAATGAAAAATGGAAAATTCATTTGTCTTTTACGTTTTTACTTTTTCAAGAGTTCATCTATGCGCTCCAAATAATCCAGACTATCATCGAGGAAGAAGCGTAATTCTGGAATAATACGCAATTGGTTTCTTACCTTCTTGCCCAAATCATAACGAATGGTTTTCTCATTAGCGGTGATATTCTTCAGGATTTCCTCTCCTTTCTCAGAAGGGAACACACTCAGATAAGCAGTACAGATACTGAGGTCTGGACTGATTTTAACCTTGGTCACACTCACCATAATACCATGCATCATACGAGTTTGTGACTGGAAAATAAGACTCAACTCCTTCTGGAGAAGTCTGGATATACGGTTTTGTCTTGTTTCTTGCATAATCTTTTCAATTAGAATGATTAACTAAATCAGAATGAAAAACTAAAAATTAAACATTACTCAGTTTAACACTATTCAAGGTCCACATGCTTCACCTCCACACTTTCATGTAGGAAGATCTGAGCAGACTCCTTGAATTTTTCCTCACTTTCAGTAGTCAGATACTGGCAGGTACCTTTCTTGGTAATCATATTCTCCATGTCCTGATGCCGCTTCAAGTAATTTTTCAGACTCTCAGCTACATACATTCCTTGTGGCACAACCCGCACACCATCGGGAAGGTTTTTCACAATGCTGTTCATCAGCAATGGATAATGTGTACATCCCAAGATAATCGTATCTATGTCTGCATCTTTACGCATCAGTTGGTCAATGCGCTTCTTGACGAAATAATCAGCACCCGGACTATCAGCCTCATTGGCTTCTACGATAGCAGCCCATAGCGGACAAGCAACACCGTTAACCTTGACTTCAGGCCAGAGTTTGGCAATCTCCAAGTCATAGCTTTGACTTTTGATAGTACCTTCCGTAGCCAACAGACCGACATGGTTACTCTTGGTGATATTGCCTATAACCTCAGCAGTAGGACGGATAATACCCAGCACACGGCGGCTTGGATCCAACTCTGGGATATCCCTTTGCTGGATAGAACGAAGCGCCTTGGCTGAAGCCGTATTACAACCCAGAATCACCAAGTGACACCCCATCGAAAACAGTTTGAGTACTGCCTGGCGCGTAAACTTATACACCACCTCGAAAGAGCGGGAACCATACGGCGCACGTGCATTATCACCCAAGTACATATAGTCGTACTGAGGAAGAAGCTGACGAAGTCCATGCAGGATAGTCAACCCACCATATCCGGAATCAAATATTCCGATAGGGCCAGGATTAGAAGGTAACATCATTTCAAATTCTCCTTGATTAGTTCGGTAATATCCTCTCCCATCGCAGCATCAACGTATGGAAGTGAATCGTGGTCTGAATTCAGGATAAAAGCATATCCTTTCGTCTTGCCTATCTTCTGCAAAGCCTCTCTGATTTGTTTTTTCAGAGGAGCATAAGCATCTTCCTCAGCCTGTTTCAGCAGACGTTCCGACTCAGCTTTGAAAGCCATATTCTTAGCCATCAGTTCACGAAGTTCCGCCTGTCGTTTTTCCAGGATGGAAGGAGCGAAATTACGCTGACCATCCAGAAACTCCTCATACTTGCTGTTAAACTCGTCCTCCGAGCGCTTGGTTTCGGCATCATACTTCAAGCGAAGATCGTCCATATGATGCTTGGCTATCGCATAACCAGGCATTGTACGAAAGACTTCTTCGAAGCTGAAATAGCCGAAACGGATTGCAGACGGAGCCTCTGCACCCGCAGTAGGAGCAGCAGTAGCCTCACTCGCTTTAGGAGCAGAAGTAGCCACCTGCTGGGCAGATGCCAGCACAGGCATCATTGCCAGAACCAAATAAAGGAATGTCCTTTTCATCATGAAGTGTTGGATTAGAATAGGCATATTCATACCTATTATATATAAATACTGAAAAGAGAAACAAGGGCAAGCACTTGTGCCTGCCCCCACTATCTTAGTTGGAAATAACCGAAATTACTTGATCTTAGCCTGTACTTCCTTAGTTACATCAACTACATTGGTACCTGTGTAAACAGCAGCACCTTCCTCGAAGATGTAAGTGTAGTTGCCAGCCTTACCAACAGCCTCGATAGCAGCACGCACCTTAGCCACGATAGGCTGCATCAGCTCGCTGCTCTTCTTCTGCAATTCCTGCTGACCGTCCTGATAAGCCTGCTGAATCTTCTGCTGAAGACCCTGCAACTCAGTTTCCTTCTGCTGCTTAGCAGTAGCGTTCATTGTGCTCTGACCCTTCTGATACTCGTCAGCCTTGCGCTGGAACTCATCCTGCATAGACTTCAAATCGTTCTCCTTCTGCTTCTGGAGTGCCTCAAGCTCACCATTAGCTTTAGCAACATCAGGCAAAGCCTGCATGATAGTCTGGGTATTTACCTTACCAAACTTCTGTGCCATCATTGTCATTGGTGCACAAAGCATCAACATTAAAATAAGCTTTTTCATTGTTTTTATTCTTTTAATTATTAATTTCCAAATAGGTTTTCAGATGGACATATTGTCCACAGTCAACTCACTTTTATAACTCTCGCTGCAAATATACAACTAATTATTGGAATAACCTAATTTTTGAAGCACTTCGTTGCTAATATCGATTTTTGGAGAACCAAATATGATACCAGCATTGCTGGCTCTGTCGAGCACCAGCGAATAGCCACGCAAATCAGCGATTTCCTTCACTGCATTGTAGATTTCCTCCTGTATAGGAGTCATCAGCGCTTCACGCTTCTTGTAGAGTTCCCCTTCAGGTCCGAAGTATTTCTTCTTCAGATCACTGGCTTCCTTCTCCTTCTGCATGATGGCATCCTGCTTGGCTTTTTTCTGTTCCTGTGACAAGAAAACCACCTCGTTCTGATAGTTCTTGTACATAGTACTTGCCTCCAGATTGAGCGCCTCTACCTCAGCTTGCCATTTCTTGCTCACCTGATTCAACTGTTCGTTGGCACGCTCGTAAGCAGGCACATTCTTCAGGATATATTCCATATCAACCAGCGCATATTTCTGCGCATGGACTGTGATGGCTGCTACAGCCATCATCAGCATCAATATCATCTTCTTCATAAGAATTCCTCCAATTATATCAATTCTTATTTCTTATTTATTATTTCTCATTTGTCATTTGTCTTAGAACTCCTGACCGAGGATAAAGTGGAACTGGCTTCCACCCTTCTTATACTGGCTTCCGTTCCAAACCTTGTCGAAACCATAAGCCCAGTCGATACCCATCAAGCCGACCATTGGCAAGAAGATACGTACACCGACACCGGCACTACGCTTCATGCTGAATGGATTGAACTTCTTGGTGTCATACCATGCATTACCAGCCTCAACGAAGGTCAAACCATAAATAGTGGTATTACCCAAAAGGAACGGATAACGGAGTTCCAATGAGAAACGGTCGTATGCATAAGCATAGTAACCTGTGCTGGCACTATAAGATACAGAACCATTCTCGTAACCACGGAGACCGATGGTTTCCTCACCATAATAGGATGAATAACCGCTCATACCGTCACCACCCACATAGTAGGTCTCAAATGGACTCTTGTTGTATTTATTGTAAGCTCCCAACAAACCGAGTTCCACACGGGTCATCAACACAAAGCACTTCTGACCTCCGCTCAATGCGGTATAAGTCTTAGCCTTGAACTTCCACTTATGATACTCTATCCAGCGATATTTCTCCTGCTGCTCCTGAGCATAAGTTGGTGAGTTTCTGTTGGTTGCCAGATGCTCATAATCCTTATTGTTCATCAAGCTCCATGGTGGAGTCAGGTTGACAGAAGCCTCTACCTCAGAACCTGTACGTGGGAAGAGCTGATTATCTGTTGATGTACGGTTCAGCGAAATTGTCAAGTTCAAGTTGTTCGCATTACCATTATTCATCAACATATAACTCCAGTTCTTCATCATGTAGCGCTGGTAAGCCAACTGCACAGACAGAGTAAAGTAGTCATCTGGCCAACGGAGACGCTTACCCCAACCGAGGCTTACGCCGACCATCTGGATATACTTATCTGGGTCGTAATAATTCTCGTAGTTATTGTAATAGCTGGAACCGTAACCATACATGTAGCTATAGTAGTTGTTCATGTAAGCACTGTTATAATAGTTGCTTGACACGTCTGTACTCTTACTATAGTATGCACCTACGCTGAACTGAACAGGTCTCTTGCCACCAAACCAGTTGGTAGAGTAGCTTACATTGTAGCTCTGATAGTAGGTACCATTGGTCTGTGCACCGATACTGAGCACCTCACCATCACCGATAGGCATGATACCACGATGCTCCTTGTTCTTGTTGAAGAGGTTGGCCATAGAGAAGTTGTTGAGTTTCAAGCCCACACGTCCGATGACACCCGTCTGTCCCCAACCGAGTGAGAACTCAATCTGGTCATTACTCTTCTGCTCCAAGTTCCAGTTGATATCCACAGTACCATCCTCATAGTTTGGCTTGATATCCGGGTTCACCTTTTCAGCATCAAAGTGTCCCATAGAAGCCAACTCACGTGCAGAACGCATGATAGCATCCTTAGAGAAGAGATCGCCTGGCTTCGTACGGAGTTCGCGGCGTACTACATTCTCATAGAGTCGGGTATTACCGTTGATGCGTACATGGCTCAGATAAGCCTGAGGGCCCTCAGTGACGCGCATTTCGAGGTCGATAGAGTCGCCATCGATATTGATTTCGGCAGGATTGATGTTAGAGAACACATAACCATTATTATAATAGAGGTTTCCCACCGCATCATCATCCTCATTCAAGCGCTTGTGCAAGAGTTTCTGATTATATACATCACCCTTCTTCATGGTGAGCAGAGCATTCAGACGGTCTGTATTATAGACAGTATTACCCACCCACGTGATATTACGGATGAAATATTGCTTACCCTCATCTACCTTCACATATACATTGACATGCTTCTCATCGTAGTTGCTGACGCTATCTTCCAGAATCTGGGCATCACGATAACCATACTCGTAGTATTTATCTATCAGCTTAGCCTTATCCTCTTTCCAGCGTTCAGGTGTAAACTTCTTAGATTTGAAGAAAGTAGCAAATTTTCCTGCCTCATGAGTCTTGGCGAATGCGCCTTTGGAGAATAAGCCACCCTTAATCTTGCGGTCAGAAAGTTTCTCATTGCCATCGATGGTAATCTGATGAACCTTGATTTTCTCCTTTTTATCAACGATTACATCCAGGATAACCTGTCCCTTGTTGGCTACATCATCACGCTGGTTGATCTGGATATCCGCATTCTTGAAACCTTTGTCATCAAAGTATTTCTTGGCAAGAATCTTGGCACGGTCGAGCATGTTTGGAGTCACCTGTGTACCCTTTACCATACCCAATTTCTGCTCCATATCCTCTCGCTCGCTCTTTTTCAGGCCGATATAGTTGATGTTAGAGATACGAGGGCGAACGGCCAGATAGATGTGGAGATAAAGTTTTTCGCCCACAATAGAGTCGGCAGCAATCGCCACTTTTGAAAACAGTCCATGCTTCCAATATCGCTTGACGGCATTGGTCACATCATCTCCCGGCACATCGATTCTATCACCGACCGACAGGCCAGAGATGCCAGTAAGCACATAATCCTCATATCCTTCCACTCCTGATACGTTGATGCCTCCAATGACCAGATTACGGGGATTTCCTGCATACGAGATGTCAGGATTCACAATCTTGTCTTGTGCCGTCACCTGCAAACAAGCCATTACACCGAACAGCAGGATGAAAACCTTTCTTATCTTATTCATTTACTTATTATGTATATTTTCAAATGTATTCTTTCCTAATATGACTCCCGAGTAATAGTAGCATTACTCTCCTTTTTCCACCTGAGCCTCAGTTTTGCCAAACCTGCGCTGACGATTCTGATAGTCAGCTATTGCCTTCTGGAGATCTTCCTCCATGAAATCAGGCCAGTAGGTATCGCAGAAATACAACTCAGAATAAGCTATCTGCCACAAGAGATAATTGCTGATGCGCAATTCACCGCCCGTACGGATCAGGAGATCAGGATCTGGCATAAAGTTGGTTTCGAGATGCTTGGCGAAATTCTCTTCAGTCAATTCACCGGCTATCTCATCATAGCTTTTCTTGCCATCAGCCATCGCATCCTTCAGGGAACGTCTCATTGCTTCCATGATTTCCCAACGAGAAGAGTAGCTCAAAGCCACCACCATCGTCATGGCGTCATTCTTAGCCGTATGTTCCATGGTCTCCTGCAACTTTTCCTGCACAGGCTTTGGCAAACGACCTATATCACCTATCACACGGAAGCGTACATTGTTCTTCATGAAGATTTCATCCTCAAGAGAAGTGAGTACAAGTCCCATCAGAGCAGCCACCTCGTCGGCAGGACGATTCCAGTTTTCCGTAGAAAAAGTATAGAGTGTAAGATATTTCACACCTAAGCGAGTACATTCTGAAGTGATACGACGAACGGTATCCACACCAGCCTGATGGCCGAAACTTCTTTCTTTGCCTCGCTCCATCGCCCATCGCCCGTTACCATCCATGATGATGGCAATATGCTCTGGTATTCTGCTCATATCTAAGTTTGTTGCCATTATTCTTCTTTATTACATGTTCTACATTTTGCCTTGAAACTATAGGTTATTGTGAGCTGCAGCATGGAATAGCAGTCTGTATTCTTGAATGCACCGCTGCTCTTCACTCTATAGGGGTCTTTCACTCCATCCAGTTCATCATTCAGAGAGAAATGGAATCCCCAGTCTAAACCTACATTCAGCCGTTCTCTGACTTTATATTTCACACCTATACCGATAGGCACATTGGCGGTAAAGACACTTTTGCTGCCTCCAGACACGGAAGTAGCTCCCAGTCCGCCATAAATATAGGGTGTCAACCGCTTGGCTCCTCGATAGTCTCTTCCTGTACCGTAAGGCCAGAAATTATACTCGAAGACGAGACTTACATCCACCACATTATGATTGAACTCATAGGTTGACTCTGCATAATCCGGATAATAAGTCTTGACATCCGCCGACGATCCTTTCAGTTTTCCATAACTGGCGCTCAGGCGCAAGTCTTTATAAGGGTCGAAATTGTATCTCCAAAGCAGCGAGGCCATCGGCTGCATGTTTTTCAACACGTTGCCATTGAAATCACCCTCGTAACTGACCATTCCTACCCCCGCACCTATCTCCATGCGATATTGGGGATCATCCTGGGCGCTGATGTGGACAAGAGCAACCACCAAACCGATTATCGTCAGAACTATTCTGCGCATTTTACACCTTATTATATATATAGACTCAAGAGAAAGAAATAAGTTTATTCCTTTCTCCATCCATCTCTATTATATCTTCCTTTCCAGACGTATCCGTTGTTGATAACCCAATAATAGTTATTGGCATCACGCACGAAAGCAGCTGGTCTGCTTACTGCAAATTCAGCAGGCATCACAACCGTTGTATCCACTCTCCAGTCTAAGCCAGTCTTGCTCACATACCACTTACATTTTTCTACAGTAGCACTACCCACTTTATAGTCGCCAGCAGCCAAAGCCACATAACCGCTATCGTTGAGCGCCACCTGGAGGGTATTAAGATAAGGCAACATACCAGCCTGATGAGCCTGATATTCTACATAGTTCCACTGATAAGTATCTGTAGCTTCACCAGCATCAAAAGTGCGAGTCCAGATCGTTGCGACCGTATCCTTCTCTTCATTCTCACGAACCTTTCGATTACCGAGGAGAAGAAGGTTTTCTGCGCCTTTCACAGAACGAACAGGCTTAACCACCAAACTGAGGTTTTCTGTTGGCAGGAAGTCTGCGCCCTTGTCATCCATTGCATCAGGAGTCCAGCTGGCACCATTGTCCTTAGATACGGCAATACCAGCAGCAGTATAAGCATACAGATAGTTGCTACTTGCGCCAATCAACTGCAGAAGAGAGACGTCAGTGGTAACGGATTCCCAATTGATGGCATCATCAGACTTGAGAACTGCGCCATTATTCAGAATATAAAGTTTGCCATTCTTAGCGATTGCGCTCTTATAGGCATCCTCACCCAAAGTAACATTAGGAGTTAGAGGATTTCCAAAAGCACCACCATTCAGGCCAGTCTTGAAAATCTTGGTAACACCATTACTCTTACCGAAAACATAGACACAGTTGCCCGCAGAAACGGCTTTCATGCCAGCCAAAGCTGCCAAGTCACCATTCTGAGCTGCAAGAGAATGCCATACGAAGGAATCAGGACCTTCTTTGTGTACATTTACGGTAATCGTATAAGTACGATATGCAGAATAATCGTTGTTATATACTCGGATTTCCTTTGGTTTAGAGAAATCTACGGAGTCAGAGCTGGAATAATAAGCCAAAGAGTCTTTATTATCCTTACCTTTCAGCACCCAAAGCAGCGGACTGCTCTGCTTGGCTGTGATAGAAGCCAAGGCAGCACTGATCTTTGTCCCAACAGGCAAAGAGTCTGCATTATAGATCTTACCAGCGGTCTGATCTATATAAAATTTATAATTAGAACCAGCAATCGTGGTAGCATAAGTTGAGTCCTTCGTACCATCCGATGTCTTTCCCAGATAATAGCGATTCATCGTGCCAAGAGAAAAAGCAGTGATGGCAGTATCATGGGTATATTCAATATTTGTATCATCGTCACTGCTCAAACATGAAGACAATGACAGGCCTGCAGAAAGGAGCAGGATGAAAGCAAAAAACTTCCTTTTCATTCTTATTTATTTATTTTTAGCTGCAAATTTACAGAGAATTCTTCAAATAAAGCCCCTTTTTGTCGGTTTATTATGCAAATTATTGATTTTATCGGTAATTTTTAAGTTTGTTTAGTGATTATTCCCAACAATCAAGGCATTTTTGAGAGGAAAAGGGGTTAAAAAATGAGAAATGACAAATGACAAATGAGAAATGACAAATGAGAAATGGGAAAGACTATAAAAGGAGAAATGACAAATGACAAATTAGAAATGGGAAACTAAAAAAAGAGTCCCATCCCTCTTTCGAGAGATAGGACCCTAATATGATAATTCTTAATAATTCGAAGTTTCGAATGATTAGAGCTGTGGACCAGCAGCAACGAGAGCCTTACCAGCCTCGTTTGTCTCATACTTCTTGAAGTTCTTGATGAAACGAGCAGCCAAATCCTTAGCCTTCTCCTCCCACTGAGAAGCCTCAGCGTATGTATCACGTGGATCGAGGATCTTAGGATCTACGCCTTCCAACTGTGTAGGAACTACGAAGTTGAAGAATGGGATAGTCTTTGTAGGAGCTGCGTCGATTGAGTGGTCGAGGATAGCGTCGATGATACCACGTGTATCGCGGATAGAGATACGCTTGCCTGTACCGTTCCAACCTGTGTTAACCAAGTATGCCTTAGCACCAGACTTCTGCATCTTCTTTACCAACTCCTCAGCGTACTTAGTTGGGTGCAACTCCAAGAATGCCTGACCGAAGCAAGCAGAGAATGTTGGAGTAGGCTCGGTGATACCGCGCTCTGTACCAGCCAACTTAGCTGTGAAGCCAGAGAGGAAGTAATACTTAGTCTGCTCAGCGTTCAAGATAGATACTGGTGGCAATACACCGAATGCATCTGCTGAGAGGAAGATAACCTGCTTAGCAGCTGGACCCTGAGAGAATGGACGCTGGATGTTCTTGATGTGGTAGATAGGGTAAGATACACGAGTATTCTCGGTAACAGTCTTATCTGCGAAGTCAATCTTACCATCCTTAGCTACAGTTACGTTCTCGAGGAGAGCGTCACGTGTGATAGCACCGTAGATGTCTGGCTCAGACTCCTTGTCGAGGTTGATAACCTTAGCGTAGCAACCACCTTCGAAGTTGAACACACCCTCGTCGTCCCATCCGTGCTCATCGTCACCGATCAACTTACGCTTAGGGTCTGTTGACAATGTAGTCTTACCTGTACCAGAAAGACCGAAGAAGATAGCTGTATTCTCACCGTTCATATCTGTGTTGGCAGAGCAGTGCATAGAAGCCATACCCTTCAATGGCAAGAAGTAGTTCATCATAGAGAACATACCCTTCTTCATCTCACCACCATACCATGTATTGATGATAACCTGCTCCTTAGAAGTTACGTTGAATACAACGGCTGTCTCTGAGTGGAGACCCAACTCCTTCCAGTTCTCAACCTTTGCCTTAGAAGCATTGTAAACGATGAAGTCTGGCTCCTGATCGAACTCAGCCTCGTTCTGAGGGCGGATGAACATATTTGTTACGAAGTGTGCCTGCCATGCTACCTCAACGATGAAACGTACCTTCATACGTGTATCCTTGTGTGTACCGCAGAAACCATCTACTACGAACAACTTCTTGTTAGAAAGCTCCTTCTTAGCGATCTCCTTAACGGCATTCCAAGCCTCTGGAGTAGCCTTGTGGTTATCGTTGTGATATTCCTCAGAATCCCACCATACAGTGTCGTGAGATGTAGCATCGTCAACGATGAACTTGTCTTTAGGAGAACGACCAGTGTAAATACCAGTCATTACGTTAACTGCACCGAGCTCAGTCTCCTGACCAACCTCAAAACCCTCGAGACCTTCCTTAGTCTCCTCATTGAACAATACCTCATAAGAAGGATTGTAGAGAACCTCAGTTGTACCTGTGATTCCGTACTTTGCTAAAACTGACTTATCAAACTTTGCCATTTTTTTTAAATGTATTTAAGTTGTGAATTAATTCTTCTTACCTGAATCCTTAAAACTGATTTTCTTTCAAAACCGCCGCAAAGTTACGAAAAATCTGTTTGATAACAAAGATTCTTGTTTATAAATAAGACATTTTAAAAGCTTTTTAGGTTAAAGAATTTAAAATCCAAATCATTCATCTATAATTTGCCATATTGACTTTACAAAAAACAGACACATCAATACGGAAGAGAAAGAAAGTACACCTATTTATATATATAGCGAGAGATAATTGTGGGAAGAAGAGAAACGAAAAAAGAAGAAATGGGAAAGAAAAAAGAGAGGAGAATGAGAGACGGAAAGGACTGAAGAGAAAGAAGAAGACTAAGGAGAGACGGTTGAGAATAGAAAAGAGAAACAAAGAGAACACAAACAAACAAAAAACAGCTAAAACATTTTGTAATTTCTCGGATTTACATTATCTTTGCAAAAATTTAGGCAAAAGATTAAGCTGGAATCGAAGCAAAAACAAGCATAAAATAACAAAAAAATAAACAACAATGGAAATCATCAACCTAAGCGAGAAAAATTCCATCATCAACCGTTACCTGGCTGAGATGCGCGACTGTGATTATCAGAAGAACCGTTTGCTCTTCCGCAACAATATCAAGAGAATCGGTGAGTATGAGGCTTTTGAAATCTCAAAGACACTTGATTACGAGGCAAAGGATGTGACTACACCGCTCGGTGTAGCAAGGGTCAACCTCCCTACCGACCAGGTTGTCATCGGAACCATCTTCCGTGCCGGACTTCCTTTCCATGAGGGTTTTCTCAACATCTTCGACCACTCCGGCAATGCCTTTGTGAGTGCTTACCGCGAATATACCAACGAGGAGCATACCGAGATCGGTGTCCACATCGAATATCTTGCTACTCCAGACCTGACAGACAAGACGCTCATCATCGCCGACCCAATGCTCGCTACCGGCATCAGCATGGAGATGGGCATGAAGGCCTTCATCACCAAGGGTAACCCGAAACATATCCACGTGGCATGTGTCCTTGCTGCCCCAGAAGGCATTGAGCACATCAAGAACACCTTCCCAGAAGAAAAGACCACCATCTGGTGCGCTTCCATCGACGAGGGATTGAACGAGCACAAATACATCGTTCCTGGTTTCGGAGATGCAGGTGACCTCTGCTACGGAAACAAGTTATAAAAACAAGAATTGTTAATTTCCCGTCTCTGCCCGGGTATATTTTTCTCCCTGCCCACGCAAGAATTTTTCCGTGGGCAGGGAAAAATAAAAGTGGGTACAGGGACAAAAAAATGAAACCTTATTTTCTTTAATAATGGAAAGAGCTTCCACCCAAGAACTCGCGTAGCAGCGATGTAGGAGGCAGATTATTATAAGGTATTCCCTTGAAATACTTCAGGAATTTCAGGAGTCGGTAAGCCTCAGCATATTCTTCACAATTCTCTGGCACCAGTTGCAAGAGCGGTTCTGCCTGCATCTTGATGACAGCCAATTCGTAGAGCATCGCCGTATTGAGCATTGCATCCGCATTTTCCTGGAACGGGAAAATCCACTTGTTTTCTCCAGCACGCACTGAAGGCCAGCGATGGATGGTCTCCTGCGCACTCACACCTCTATATTTATTATCGCGGATGATACGGCGCAGCAAACGGTTGTCGGTCGTAGGAATATAATTGTGATTATCAAGCAGAATGGTGGTTAAAGCCGAAGCATAGACGCGATAAATCTGCTCATCAGGAATCTGCGATGTCAGTTCCGGATTCAAGGCATGAATACCTTCCACCACCAGCACATTATGATCGTTCATCTTCAGTTTCTTTCCGCTTCTCTTACTCTTTCCGCTCTGGAAGTCATATTTCGGCAATTCCACCTCCTCGCCACGGAAGAGGGCATTAAACTGCTCATTGATGAGTTTCAGATCCAGGGCATAGATGCTCTCGTAATCATATTCGCCACTCTCATCCTTCGGAGTTTTCTCCCTATCTACAAAGTAATCATCGAGCGAAATCTGCAGAGGTTTCAAGCCGTTTACAGCCAGCTGGATAGACAGGCGCTTGCAGGAAGTAGTTTTACCCGAGGAAGAAGGACCAGCCAGTAGAACAAGCTTTACCCCCTTACGCTGGGCTATATCTTCAGCTATCTGGGCTATTTTCTTCTCTTGCAAAGCCTCGCTGATATTGATAATATCGGTTGAAAATCCTGCAGTAACAGCCTGATTGAAATCGCCTACCGTACGGATACCGATGATATCCTGCCAGCGATGATGCTCCTTGAAGATATCAAACATCTTATCCTGTCTGGTGATTTCGCCCAACTGATCCGGATTCTTAAGAGAAGGAATACGCAGCAGCATACCGTCATAATACTTCTCCAGCCCGAAAAGATAAAGTTCAGAAGTATTGGTAAGGAGTGTACCATAATAATAATCCACGTAATCACCTATTTTATAATAGGTAGTATAGATAGAGCCGGAAGTCTTCAGGAGTTTCACCTTCTCTACATCTCCCTTTTCCTGGAAGAGCGCAATAGCATCCTCGGTAGGCACCATATATCTGCGGATAGGCATGTGGGCATCGATAATTTCCTGCATACGATTACGCAGCTTCCCCACCACCTCCTCGGTAAGTTCCTTACCCAGACGCACATCCACATAAAATCCATTGGAAACAGGGATGTCGATAATCACATCAGGACTGGCAGGAAAAATATCCTTCACCGCCTTGCAGAGCACAAAGAAAAGCGTACGGGTATAGGCCCGGGAACCTGAAGAAGAAGTCATATCGAGGAACTCAAGGTCCTTGCTGTTATAAACACGATAATGCATGCCTTCCACCTTGTTATTTACCTTACAGGAGATAGGTCCATGGCTCATTTCAAGGCCAATTTCAGAAAAAATATCAAAAAGTGTGCTACCGATTGCTACTTTCTGAGTTTTTTTGTTATTTTTGCAACGGATTTGTATTACTTGTTTCATTTGCACTACGTTTATGTTACAATGTTTGACAATAATCCTGCTCCCAAGGAGGTATTTTCATACTTCCCAAGAGTAATCACTTACGTTCGGTAAAGATACGAATAAAAAAGCAACTACGGTGATTTTGAAAACATAAATTAAATTAAAATATGTCGATTTGGATATTTTTCAGGCTTATCGGTGCACTCGCCCTACTGATGTTCGGTATGAAGACGATGAGCGACAGTTTGCAGAAGATGGCTGGACCTCAGCTCCGCCATGTGTTAGGAACCATGACTACCAACCGTTTGACGGGTATCCTCTCTGGTACGCTCATCACGGCTGCGGTGCAGTCTTCTACAGCCACGACGGTGATGACGGTATCGTTCGTCAACGCAGGTCTCCTCACCCTTGCCCAGGCTATCTCGGTCATCATGGGTGCCAACATTGGAACCACACTCACCGCATGGATCATGAGTGCCGGTTTCTCATTCAACATCACCGACTTTGTATGGCCGGCATTCTTCTTTGCCATCATCCTTATCTATAGTAAGAAGCGCAAGATTGTCGGTGACTTCATCTTCGGTATATCCTTTATGTTCCTCGGTTTGGGAACTTTACGTCAAACCGGTATCGACATGGATCTGGCTCACAATCAGCCGGTTCTGGATTTTTTTGCAAGTTTTGATCCCCACAGTTTTACCACTACCATCACCTTCCTCCTGATAGGTAGCGTACTCACCATGTGCGTACAGAGTTCAGCAGCCGTCATGGCGATTACGATGATACTCTGCTCCACCGGTGTATTGCCAATTTACCAGGGTATTGCGCTCGTGATGGGCGAGAATATCGGTACTACCGTCACCTCCAATGTGGCTGCGCTTACAGCCAATACGCAGGCCCGAAGGGCGGCGATGGCACACATGGTGTTCAATGTCTTCGGTGTACTCTGGATACTCTGCGTATTCCGTCCGTTCATCCACCTCGTTTGCGGTTGGGTGGGTTTTGATGATGTGATGGAGAAGAACGATCCTCATTTCGTAGCCAATGCAGCCAAGCTCTCCTTTGTGCTTGCCGCCTTCCATACCACCTTCAACCTCTCCAACACCTTTATCCTGGTATGGTTTATCCCTCAGATAGAGAAGTTGGTATGCAAGATTATCCGTCCTAAGAAGAATGCTGATGAGGATGATTTCCGACTGCGCTTTATCCAGAGCGGTATCATGAAGACTCCGGAAATCTCTGTTCTGGAGGCACAGAAGGAGATTCACAGCTTCGCCGTGCGTATCCAGCGCATGTTTGGTATGGTGAAGGAACTCTTAGGCGAAACCAACGATGATAAGTTTGTCAAGCTCTATACCCGTATTGAGAAGTATGAAGGTATCTCAGACAATATGGAGATTGAGATTGCCAAGTACCTTGACCAGGTGAGCGATTCCCATCTCTCTGATGAAACCAAGGCTAAGATTCGCGCCATGCTCCGCGAAATTTCCGAGATAGAGAGTATCGGTGACAGTTGCTTCAATATTGCCCGTACCCTGAACCGCCGCATCCGTGGCAAGGAGGATTTCATCCCTTCTCAGTATGAGCACATGCATCAGATGATGGAGCTTACCGACAATGCCCTCACCCAGATGAACATCACCCTTGTAGGTCATAAGGGAGACAACGATGCCAACCTCTCTTTCAACATTGAGAACGAGATCAACAACTACCGCAACCAGTTGAAGAGCCAGAACATCAACGATGTGAACAACCATCTCTATACCTATGCCATCGGTACCATGTATATGGATATCATCCAGGAGTGCGAGAAGCTTGGCGACTACGTAGTAAACGTAGTAGAGGCCCGCATGGGTGTAAGACAGCACGAGGCATAAGACTATTCAAGATATCAGAAAAGTCCCACAGATTTCACAGATTTACACAGATTTAAGTTTTTGACTTCAAAAATCTATGTAAATCTGTGAAATCTGTGGGACTATGTATTTTTAGTTACTTTTTCGCTGAAAAAGAGACTATTTAGAAGTTTTTTGGCTCAATATAGACGACAACTCGATTTTTTATTGTATTTTTGCAGGCGAAATTGCAATTTTATAATCATTAATGAAGATTTTAGTAACAGGTGCTTCGGGTTTTATCGGGAGCTACATTGTGGAGGAAGCTCTCCGACAAGGCATGGAAACATGGGCAGCAGTACGCCCTTCAAGTTCCAGAAAATACCTGCAAGACGAGCGCATCCATTTCATCAACCTCAATCTTTCTTCTAAGGAAGAACTTATCAGCCAGTTAGACGGACAGGAGTTCGACTATGTGGTTCATGCGGCAGGCGCTACCAAGTGTCTGCATGCAGAAGATTTCTATCGTGTGAACACCGAGGGTACCAAAAATCTCGTAGGTGCGCTTATCGCCCTCAAGATGCCTATCAAGCGGTTTGTATTCGTCAGCTCGCTCAGCATCTTCGGTGCCATCAGAGAAGAACAGCCTTATCAGGAAATCACGGAACATGATACGCCCCACCCTAACACGGCTTACGGCAAGAGCAAATGGGAAGCAGAGAAATATCTGGATAGCCTCGGCATCCAGTTCCCTTATATCATCCTGCGACCTACCGGCGTATATGGTCCAAGAGAGAAGGACTATTTCCTGATGGCAAAAAGCATCAAGCAGCATGTGGACTTTGCCGTGGGATACAAGCGCCAGGACATCACCTTCGTATATGTACAGGACGTGGTGCAGGCCGTCTTCCTCGCTCTCGATCATGGTATGAACGGCAGAAAATACTTCCTCAGCGACGGAGGTGTTTATCAATCTACTGCATTCAGCGACCTGATCAGAAAGGAACTTGACAATCCTTGGATGCTGCGTATCAAAGCTCCTATCTGGGTTTTGCGCATCGTAACATTCTTCGGCGAATACATCGGCAGAATAACCGGAAAAATGTCGGCGCTCAACAATGACAAATACAACATCCTGAAACAGCGCAACTGGCGATGTGACATTGAGCCAGCCATGGACGAGTTGGGCTATCATCCACATTATCCTCTGGAGCGTGGCGTAAAACTAGCCATCAAATGGTACAAGGAAAACCATTGGCTCTGATTTCTGATCAAGGATCCGAAAAAGAAGGATTATTTGACAGGAAGGCCTAAAGGATTTGGCAGAAAACCCGACAAGATAAAGAAATAGATATTCATAAAGTTCAAAGAAAAAACGTGATAAAAGATTATTTTAAGATAGAGAAGAACCCGAAAAAAGGACTGTTGGCGCTGGAATGGGTGATGCTCGCCTATATGATTCTGACGGTAGCAACCATGCTCTTCACTTACACCAAACTCGTGAATCCCGAATCCATGATCTGGGGTCGCATCAGAGTGCTTGTGATGACGGGAGCGCTATGGGGTGTATATCGCATGGTGCCTTGCAGGGCTACTAAACTTGTGAGAGTGGCGGCTCAGATGGCGCTGCTGGCATGGTGGTATCCAGATACTTACGAGATCAACCGCATGTTCCCCAACCTCGACCACGTGTTCGCAGGATGGGAACAGCAACTTTTCGGTTGCCAGCCTTCACTCCTTTTCTCCAAAGCCCTGCCTTGGGCTGTGGTAAGCGAACTGATGGATATGGGCTATTTCATGTATTATCCGATGATAGCAGCCGTCGTATTCTTCTATTTCTTCTGCAGATACAGAGAGTTTGAGCGCATTTCCTTCGTGATGCTCGCCTCATTCTTCATCTATTATGTGATATTCATCTACGTGCCGGTAGCCGGTCCTACCTTCTATTTTGATGCTGTAGGCGTACGCGAAATCACCAAGGGAATATTCCCAGCCATGGGCGATTATTTCAACACCCATACCAACTGTCTGCCGTCTCCAGGCTACACCGACGGTATATTTTATCATCTGGTAGAGGATGCCAAGGCTGCAGGCGAACGACCAACGGCAGCATTCCCAAGTTCGCACGTCGGAATCAGCACCATCTGCATGCTGATGGCATGGCATACAGGAAATCGCAAGTTGGTATATATCCTCCTGCCATTCTATGTATTCCTCTGCATGGCTACCGTTTACATCCAGGCACATTATCTCATCGATGCCCTGGCAGGTTTTGTTTCTGCCATCGTCATCTACTTCCTGCTGATGTATCTTTCCAAGGGAATGACAGAGAAAGTTGGAATAAGATAAAAATTCACAATAGTACAAAAAGACATGACCATCAAGAAAGATGGTGATTATCAAGTATATTATCCAATAACATTATATAATAAAGTAGAATTCATCTAGAACAATGAAGAAACTATTTATTGAAACTTACGGCTGCCAGATGAACGTGGCTGACAGCGAAGTAGTAGCCTCTGTGATGCAGATGGCTGGTTATGAAATCTGTGAAAAAGAAGAAGAGGCTGATGCTATTTTTCTTAACACATGCAGTATCCGAGAGAATGCGGAAAACAAGATTTATCATCGCCTCGACACCCTCCATGCTGAGCAGAAAAAGGGCAGAAAGGTAATCCTCGGTGTGTTGGGCTGTATGGCTGAGCGAGTGAAGGATGACCTCATCCAGAACCACTATGCCAACCTGGTTTGCGGTCCAGACAGCTATCTCAACCTGCCAGATATGATCGCACAATGCGAAATGGGCACCAATGCCATCAACATCGAACTTTCCAAGACAGAGACTTACCGTGACATCGTGCCTCAGCGCATCGGTGGCAACAGAGTGAGCGGTTTCGTAAGCATCATGCGTGGCTGCAACAATTTCTGCCACTACTGCATCGTACCTTATACCCGTGGACGCGAGCGCAGCCGTGATGCAGAGAGCATCCTTCGAGAGGTTCGCGATTTGCAGCAGCGTGGTTTCAAGGAAGTTACCCTGCTTGGCCAGAATGTAAACAGTTACGGTCTTTCACCATCAGGAAAGCGTGAGGAAGGCAGTCTTTCCTTTGCAGAACTCCTCCACATGGTAGCCCAGGCTGTACCAGATATGCGCGTGCGCTTCACCACCTCTAACCCAGAGGATATGACCGAGGACATCCTCCACGCCATCGCCGAAGAGCCAAACCTCTGCAAGCACATCCATTTCCCTGCCCAGAGCGGAAGCAACAAGATACTGAAGCTGATGAACCGCAAATACACCCGCGAGGAATATCTGCAGCGCATCGCCGACATCAAGCGCATCATCCCAGGCTGCGGCATCACTACCGACATCTTCGTGGGTTATCACGACGAAACAGAGGAAGACCATCAGGAAACCCTCTCGCTGGTGAAAGAAGTTGGTTTCGACAGCGCCTTCATGTTCAAATATTCAGAGCGCCCAGGTACCTATGCTGCCAAGCACCTGCCCGACAATGTTTCGGAAGAAACCAAGATAGCCCGCCTCAACGAACTGATCAAGCTTCAGACAGAGGTGAGCGCAGAGCAGAACAAGAAAGATGAAGGTAAGGAATTCACCATCCTCATCGAGAACTTCAGCAAGCGCAGCCGTGAGCAGATGATGGGTCGCACAGAGCAGAACAAGGCGGTAGTCATCGATAAGGGCAACCACCATATCGGCGAATTCGTAAAGGTTCGCATCACCGGTTCCACCTCTGCTACCCTCTTCGGCGAAGAAGTGAAAGAATAACTTTCAACAAAGAAGAACGCAAAATAAAAGAATAACCCAAAATAAACCGAAAATGGCACTTTTACCTACCCAAAACAGGTAAAAGTAGCCTTTTTCTTCATACTTTTAGCGAAAAAACACAAAATCATTTTGTAGTTTTCTCTAAAAGCGCTATATTTGCAGTCTATGAAGGAATTCTTGCAAGTTTTAAAACGATTTGTCCCTCCATACAAAAGATATCTGGGACTATCCATATTATTCAATATCCTATCAGCGGTATTGAATATCTTTTCATTCGCAGCCTTGATACCAATCCTGCAAATCCTGTTTCAGGTAGATGGCGGCATCCGTGCCAACGACTATATGGAATGGGATGGAACGCTGGGCAGCATCAAGGAAGTGGCAACCAACAACCTGTATTATTACATCCAGGAGTTCATCGTGGCACACAGTGCCTCTACAGCTCTTCTGGTCATCGGCTTGTTCCTTGCCTTCATGACATTCCTGAAGACGGGAGCCTATTTCCTTTCTTCCGCCACCATCATACCTATCCGTACTGGTATCGTGCGTGACATCCGCAACCAGCTCTACCAGAAGATTAATTCTCTCTCTCTGAGTTTCTTCAGCGAGGAGCGCAAGGGCGACATCATTGCCCGCATGAGCGGCGACGTACAGGAAGTAGAAAGCAGCATCATGTCATCTCTCGACATGCTTTTCAAGAATCCGATTCTGATACTCTTCTACTTCATCACCCTCATCTGCATCAGTTGGCAGCTCACTCTCTTCACCATTCTTTTTGTTCCACCTTTCGGCTGGTTCATGGGCTTGGTGGGCAAGAAACTGAAGGCACAGAGTACAGAGGCACAGTCGCTCTGGAGCGACACCATGAGCATGGTAGAAGAAACATTGGGCGGTCTCCGCATCATCAAGGCTTTCTGTGCAGAAAGCAAGATGAACTGGCGCTTTGACAAGGTAAACAGCGAATATCGCGACAACATCATGCGCGTGAACATCCGCCAGCAGATGGCTCATCCTATGAGTGAGTTCTTAGGCACCATCCTCATCGTAGTCGTATTGTGGTTTGGTGGCATTCTGGTATTGGATTACGGCCGTATCGATGGTCCTACCATCATCTTCTACCTGGTGATGCTCTACAGCATTATCAATCCGCTGAAGGAATTCTCCAAGGCAAGCTATAATATCCCCAAGGGACTTGCCAGCATGGAGCGTATCGACAAGATTCTCCAGGCAGAAGTGGAAATCAAGGACAAGGAGAACCCGAAGCATATCGCTTCCTTCGAACATCAGATAGAGTTCCGCCACGTATCATTCGCCTATACAGACAATAAGAGCGACGAACTGATATACGTGCTGAAAGACATCAACCTCGTGATTCCGAAGGGCAAGACCGTGGCACTCGTAGGTCAGAGCGGTAGCGGTAAGAGTACGATGGTAGATCTGATTCCACGTTACTATGACGTGCAGGAAGGTGAGGTGCTCATCGATGGCATCAACGTGAAAGACCTGGCCGTAAATGATCTCCGCCAGCTGATAGGCAATGTAAACCAGGAGGCTATCCTCTTCAATGCCAGCTTCAAGGACAACATCCGTTTCGGCAAAACCGATGCTACCGACGAGGAAATCGCCAATGCAGCAAAGATAGCCAATGCCTACGACTTTATCATGAAGTCGGAACATGGATTTGATACAGGAATCGGCGACCGTGGAGGCAGACTTTCCGGTGGTCAGCGCCAGCGTGTAAGCATCGCCCGTGCCATCCTCAAGAATCCTCCTATCCTCATTCTCGACGAGGCTACTTCTGCTCTTGATACAGAGAGCGAGCGCCTGGTGCAGGATGCTTTGGAGAAACTGATGAAGACCCGTACTACCGTAGCCGTGGCTCACCGCCTGAGCACTATCAAGCATGCAGACGAAATCTGCGTGATGCATGAGGGAAGAATCGTGGAGCGTGGTACTCACGATGAACTGATAGGCAAAGACGGATATTATAAGAAATTGCACGATATGCAGCAGGTGTAATAACAATGTTAAGTGTTGAATGTTAAATGTTAAGTTGCATTCTTGCTTATATATATAATAAGGTGTAAATCATAGGACTTATGACAAAGATTGTTTATGCGCTGTTTTATGCAATATCGCTGCTACCATTCAGGCTGCTCTATTGCATCTCCGATTTCGAGTACTTCATGATGTTCCACGTCATCAAGTACCGCCGGGGCATTGTGCGTAAGAATCTCACCACTTCCTTTCCGGAGAAGTCTGTCGAAGAAATCGCAGCTATCGAAAAGAAATTCTATCGCTGGTTCTGCGATTATTTCTTTGAAGCAGTCAAGTTGCTGAGTATCAGCAACAAGGAACTTCGCCGCCGCTTCCATGTTTACAATAGCGAGGAAGTGGAAAAATGTTTTCAGGAGGGTCAGGATGTAGCAGCCATCCTCGGACATTACTGCAACTGGGAGTGGCTCTCGTGCGTGGGTATCGAACTGCCCAAGACCCGCATGATGGGGCTCATCTATCATCCTCTGTACAACAAGTCCTTCGATGAACTCTTCAAGCGCATCCGTTCTCACGAAGAAAATGGAGTGCCTGTTCCTAAGAAAGATATCCTCCGCTATCTGGTAGATTACAAGCGCAGGGATATCCGCAGCATCTTCGGCTACATTAGCGACCAGGGGCCTAAATGGGAGAACATCCACCTGTGGCTTCCTTTCCTCAACCATCCCGAAACTCCTGTGTTTACAGGAGGCGAAAGAATCATGAGAAAGATGAACGATGCCGTATTCTATGTAGAGATGTCGCGCCCGAAAAGGGGCTATTACACAGCCACTTACAAGCTCATCACCCGCGAGCCGAACGCTCTGCCGGAGCATGAGATCACCCGTCGCTTCTTCCAGATGTTAGAAGAAACCATCCGTAAGAATCCTCCTTATTATCTCTGGACACACAACAGATGGAAGCGAACCAAAGAGGAGTTTGACAAGCGATACAAGGTGGTGAAGGGGAAAGTTGTACCAAGAGAATAAAATGGATTACAAGAAACGATTTCCAAAAACGATTCTAAGAAATGAGAAAGATAAAGATAAATCCAAAATATGAATACCTGAGAAGTTTCATCGAGAGCATTCCTGATGTTTTCGAAGAAAAGGGACGTGAGATTTATAAAAGCCGCAATACCATCAAGGTAATGAATACCCCTAAAGGTCTAAGTATCAATGTAAAGCGATACCATATACCTCACGGACTGAATCAGATGATCTATTCATGGGGAATCAGGGTACCTAAAGGTAAACGCGCTTACGAATATGCCAGAATTTTAAAAGATAAGGGGATAGGAACGCCAGAAGTCATTGCACTTATAGAAGAAAGAGGTCTTCTGAATATGCTGGGATTCACCTACCTCATCACGATACAATGTAATTACGGACACACCATGTATGAAACTGGTGACCAGAATTTTACAGACCACACCTCTATAGCCAAAGCTCTGGCTCATTTTGCAGCAAATATCCATAACCATAAAGTATTGCACAAAGACTTCACACCAGGCAACGTACTATGGAAAAAGGATGATGAAGGCTATCATTTCATGATTGTAGATATAAACCGCATGAACTTTGGCACAGTCAGCATAAAGAAAGGTTTATATAACCTGCGTAAATTCTGGGGTCCAAAAGAATTCATGAAAACCCTCGCATCAGAATATGCATTGATACGAAATGCTAATCCTGAAGAAGCCGTTGACTATGTAATGAAAGAACGGGCAAAATTCTGGAAACGCTATCAGAAGAAACATGAAATACCATTCCAGCTTGAACTGTAATCAAGCAAGAATGGTATTTTCTTATCAGAAGTACACCGAATGAGGATACGGAGTGAATCCGCAGATATTCCATGATAGTATCAAGCAATAATCACTTATTCACTAAGTACAAATGACTTGTTTGCGACTCGTATCTCCGAAAGATAGAATTCTGTTTTTCGGGGGCACAATTGTGCTCTTGCCCGAGCACTTTAGTGCCCTTACCTTGGCACAACTGTGCCCTTCCTTAGGCACTTTACCATCTTAGCAAAAGAAGAATATCTGCTTGGCGTTCAGTTTTCTTATTTCCTTATTATAGGAAATGTATGTAGTGGTTTTATATGAAAATATATGTGGTAGATTTTAGTAAAATCTTTATAGCGTAAAAAAATAAAATCGGAATACGATTTTACCCTTCACCCTTCATCTTTTCGCCTGGAGTGCCGATAAACAAAGGGGATTTGAGGATGAACGGTAAAATCCAACCCTTCATTACTCTTCATCTTTTTTGCCGTTTTTAGCCCCTTTTTAGCTTTAATTGACGGGTTCTTCGTTTCATTTGAAACATACTAAAAATAAAAAATAAAGACTTTTAAATTCCTGATTTAGCCTCCTCTTATGAGTCCATCCTGTCGTCTATTAAGACCAGAGCTTGCCTTAATAGACGACCACTCTTGGTCATAATATACGACTAACTTTAGCCTTCATAGTAGTTTTTTAGGCTAAATGCGTTTTTTAGATTGAGATGAAGGGAGATGAAGGGTAATGAAGGGGGATTCCAAGTTATTACCCTTATAAATATCTGTATATCAGATACTTATACCAGCAAGATAAAGGATGAAGGGTTTTTCCCGTTCGCTTTTCAAATTTTCAATTATTTTATCCTCAATTCCGCAACCAGTAGGGTTTAGTGGGATTTTGCTTGCAAAGAAACTAAATTCGTTTTATTGCACACATTACTTGCACAACAGAGAACGTAGAATCTCACTATATTGATAACCAAGCAATATGCATCTCTATTCCAAAGTGGAATCTATGGTTGGAACTAAAAGAGCATCAAATTACTCCATAATCGAAAAAAAACTCCAAAAGGAGTGAGTTTCTCAGATTTTATTTGTATTTTTGCCATGTCATTCAG
>OMAM01000064.1_pt1 | contig 80924 bp, 62 predicted proteins | sample 1644621 | NCBI WGS metagenome assembly OMAM01 (sample SAMEA103958120, study PRJEB25191) | human gut metagenome | biome: human-associated habitat [ENVO:00009003]; feature: intestine environment [ENVO:2100002]; material: feces | place: Germany | collected 2013/2015 | reverse complement strand
CATTACTAATTGCCCGAACACTTTCTTTAGAAAGTTCATAGTTTCAACTGTATGTTGAGTCTGAATGTAGCAGGAATGTTGGATTTTACATTTTTCATTTCTCATCAGTCATTATTTACTTTTGCTTGTGTGCAAATACGTCATAACCCATTATCAGGTGGTTATTGCGGTGGGGTTCCACCTCTTCCCATTCCGAACAGAGAAGTTAAGCCCACTTGCGCCGATGGTACTGCAATGCAATGCGGGAGAGTAGGTCGCCGCCTCCTTTCAATGAAGAGCCTCAGATTTCGAAAGATTTCTGAGGCTTTTTTGTTTTTCTTCATCGGGATTTTCTTCATCGGATTTCACGGATGAATCGGAAGGCAATCTTGCTTATCGGATTACTCACGGATTTCCGCGGATATTTGGCCGCTGGCCAATGGCTCGCGCCAGAAATGAGCTCCTATTGTTTTTGTCACGCAGATTTCGCAGATGACGCAGATTTTTTTATAGATTATTTTGTCCCACACAGATTTCACGGATTTACACAGATTTTCTCTGGTTCTCTTCTTTTTTCTGTCATTTCTTTATTTCGCAGATTTTAGACCTGTCGGTCTGGGATTTCGCTGATTCCTAAGACTTAGCCAACTTTTTGAGCAACTTACGGAACGTATTCCCAAAAAGTTTAGTTTTTTGTGGAATTAATTCCAAAAAAGTATTGTTTTTTTTGGAATTGATGTAGAAAATGCTTAATTTTGCAGCCTAAAACATATATTATAATATAAGTATGATTAAGCGTATATTAGAGACCGTAATCCAACAGAAGCTATGGCAAGGCAAAGCCCTCATTCTTTTTGGAGCAAGACAAGTAGGCAAGACCACGATGCTGAAGAACTTGCTTCAGGGACGAGATGATGTTTTGTGGCTGAATGGAGATGAACAGGATGTGAGAAACTTGTTTGCAAATGCTTCATCTACTATGCTCAATGCTATTATCGGAAAAAGGAAAATCATAGTGATAGATGAGGCTCAACGTATCACTAATATTGGGTTGGGACTCAAGTTGATTACTGACAATATTCCAGAAGTACAAGTCATAGCCACAGGAAGTTCGTCTTTTGTTTTGTCCAATAAGATTAATGAGCCGCTTACTGGCAGAAAAATGGAGTATTGGATGTATCCTTTATCTTTTGGTGAGCTTGTGGACCATAATGGCTTGTTGGAGGAAAAGCGTCTTTTGGCTCATCGCTTGGTCTATGGAAGCTATCCTGATGTGGTAAATCATGTAGGGGAAGAGAGACTCACTTTGAATGAGCTGGCTAACAGCTATCTTTATAAGGATATCTTGATGTTTGATAAGATTAAGAAGAGTAATAAGTTGGTGAAGTTGTTACAAGCATTGGCTTTCCAAATGGGCTCGGAGGTATCTTACAATGAATTATCACAGACTTGTGGACTTGACCCAAAGACGGTGGAGAGCTATATCACCCTTCTCGAACAATCTTATATTGTTTTTAGGTTAGGTTCGTTTAGCAGAAATCTTCGAAACGAGCTGAAGTTTGCTCGTAAGATTTATTTTTGGGATTGTGGCATCCGTAATGCCGTCATCGGCAATTACCAGATGGTGGAGAGTCGCCCAGATACAGGTGCCTTGTTTGAAAACTATATGGTATCAGAGCGATTGAAGAAACTGCGTTACGAGAAATCGTATGCACAAAGTTATTTTTGGCGTTCGAAGACCAAGCAGGAGATAGATTATATCGAGGATATTGACGGACAGCTTTCTGCTGTGGAGTTCAAGTGGAATCCGAAGCGAAAGGCGTCCATGCCATTGTCATTTTCTCGCTCATATCCAGATGTGGAGTTCAAGGTCGTGACCAGAGATAACTATGAAAGTTTCCTGTTGTAGGATAATGAACAAGTCCGATAAGAGTTGTGCAATGCGCGACTCTTATCGAGAACATTTTTGTGGTTCTGCTCACAATAGATAGCTATTCTGAAAGCATCCTGTTCGTCTGTCTTGATACGGTCAAGAGAACACTGGTCATCATCCAAATTTGGCTCGAAGTGATGCATTTTACGAGAGCCACCATATCATAGATATATTCAATGGAAACAAAAAAATATTTGGTTTTGCGAAGGACTTAATCCGTGAATAGAGATTTTCTATATTTACACAGATTTTTTCTATTTATCTTATTTTTATGGGTATTCTGACGATTTTTATAATTATAATTTTTTATTATGTTTGTTTTTTTGTGATAATTTTGTCTAAATTCCTGTTATTTAAGCATATATTGTTATTTTTCTTACTTTTTTTTAAGAAAATTGCATTTTTATGCTTTTATTTCTAATATATTTTTTAACTTTGTAGCAATTTCCTTATCAATATTTGTTTTCACATTCTATTGAACAGGAAAGAGAGAGAATTGTATCCCGATAAATCGGATTTTTTTATTTTTAACAACATTAGCGTATGAAATTTTCTACACTATTCGCAGCTGCTTTGCTGTTTTGTTCTGTTTCACATGTTTCAGCTCAGACTTCTCAATCTCAAGGAGAATTGAAGTTTGACAATGTTATTATGAAGGGTTATTCCCAGATTGCTACTCCTATGGCAGTTACTTCTGAGGGGAATGTCGTTGTGACAAGTACTATGATCAATGGTCAGTCTTTAGGTTCTTTTGTTGCTATGTCTTCTCCTAAATTTCCTAACACTCCTACTTGGAAGGTAAATATCAAGAGTGGTAGTATCATCAATGCTATTCTTGCAGATAATGAAGGTGGTGTTTATATTGGTGGTGATTTCAATGAGAAAATTACTTTGGGTGGTATTACATTGACTGGTAAGAAATCTGAAAATGCTGAAAAGACTAATGCCTTCGTTGCACATATCAGCAAGGAAGGAAAGGTTTTAGCTGCTTATGCCTTTGTTTCTACTCCTAATTCCGAAATGGTTGAGAAGTTTGATCAATACTCTCAGGGGGACAAGGTATATTGCAAATTGAATAGTTTGGCTATTGCTGATGGCAAATTGTATGCTGGTTTGATCTTTACCGATGTCTTGTCTAATGCTGCAGGTGATGTCAAGGTTACTTCTGGTACTTGGAATATGAGTGGCTGGGGAATGGGTGTTGGTTCTGATGCCGATTTCGTTGCAGTGGAATTGGATGCAAAGACCATGCAGGCTAAGGCTTTCCCTGTTGTGTTTGGTGGTAAAGGTAACTATACAGATGCTTCATATATGGGAATTGATGCCAAGTCAGCCAAGATGGCCAGCGATGGTTCAAACCTGTATCTGGTTGCCTCTGTGAATGGATTTTATTCTAACGCTGCCCTTCAGGTAAATGGCGAGGTGAAAGATGAGCCTTCTTTCTCTTACGTAGCTGGTGGTATCAATGCCTTCTATGTAGCAAGCGTTAATTTGGGAAATAACACAAGTTCTGCTAAGGTTTATGATGGTAAGCATAAATGGGTTTCTGGAGCTTCCAACTTGGTAGAACCAGGAGTTGCTTCTTTGACTGTCAAGGGCGATGACCTTTACATTGGTGGTAGCTTTATCCAGGCCTTCCCATTTGATACCAACGTGGAGGCTGTAGGTAATACAGATATTTTCTTCGTCAGCTTGAAGAAGAGTGATCTTTCTGTACAGAAGGCCTTGGCTTCTGGTTATGACGAGAAGTCTGTTGGTAATGATAACGAGGAGAAGTTCTCTGGCTTTGCAATCGATGGCACTCAGTTGAGCGTGTATGGTGGCGTAGCAAGCAGAAAAGATGTTTATTCTCCTTCTACTCTTTCTACACCATTGAACTTTACTGCAGATATGGCTTCTGCTACAGGTTTGACAGCCGGTTCTGCTGAGCAATATACAACAGGTGCAGTTCTTTCAGCTGACGGTAAATATACCTATACATCTTTGCTGAATGCTGATCAGACATCCGTTTCTTATCAATACACAGAAAATACATCAAATGGTGTTCAGCAACTTGTAGTTGACAAAGCAGACAAAGACAACGCAGTTTACAATCTTCAGGGTATGAAATTGCGTGCTCCTCAAAAGGGATTGAATATCATTGGTGGTAAGAAGGTGGTTATCAAGTAAGGTAATTATCAAGTAATGCCCCTCTTATATATTAGAAAAAGATTAGATTATTTACCAATACATTATAGTAAATGCAAAAATACTTATTGATGGCTATGATGGCGGCTGGTACTCCTATTGCTCTGCAAGCACAGGGCAATGGGGTTACCATTGTCGTGAATGATGGTAGCCAAACAGCCAATAGTATCAGTGGTATCGTTTATTCTGAAGAAGATAACGAGCCGCTGATTGGCGTACAGGTACGTATTGTAGGTGCCAATGTAGCAACAATCACGGATGTGAATGGAAAATTCAATTTCCAGTCTGTATCCCTGAAAGGTCAGAAACTCTCCTTCTCTTATGTAGGAATGGAAACCTTGGTTGTCAAGGCAGGCCATAACATGAAGGTGGTGATGAAGAATGACTCGAAGCAGATTAGCGATGTCGTGGTAAATGGTTATTTCACCCGAAAGAAGCAAACCTTTACGGGTGCAGCCAAGACGATTACCAGCGATGATATCCTGTCGATTTCACCAACCAATATCATGCAGAGCTTGGCTACGCTTGATCCAAGTCTTAATATCCAGCAGAATAATGCTGCCGGTTCTAACCCAAATAGTGTGCCAGACCTCGTGATTCGTAGTACTACTTCCTTGGCTACCAATAATGAGGTGGGATTGAATGCCCCTTTGGTTGTGATTGATGGTGTAGAGCAGAGTCTGACGGCTTTGTATGATATAGATATTCATGATATTGAGCGTGTAGATATCCTGAAAGATGCTTCGGCAACTGCACTTTATGGTGAGAATGCCGCCAATGGTGTTATTGTTATCGAGCGTAAGCGTGTGAGCCAGTCTCCAGTCCGTATTCGTTATACCTTTACTCCACAGTTGAGTTTTGCTGACTTGAGCAGTTATGATTACTGTAATGCTGCCCAGAAACTCGAGTTGGAGAAGTTGGCAGGTCTTTATACATCCACGGATGGAAGTTTGGACAAGAGTTATTATGAGAAATTAGCATTGGTAAGCAGCGGTCAGAATACCGACTGGAAATCAAAGCCAATCCGCAACAGTTTCTCTCATGATCATTCGCTCTCCATTTCCGGACGTGGCTCAGGCTTGGATTATAATGTAAACGCCAATTATTCCAATACTCAGGGTGTGATGAAGGATGATGGTCGTAAGCGCTATGGTATGAGTATTTATCTGTCTTATACTGCCGTAGAAGATCTGATTCTTACCTTGCGTGCATCCCATGACCAGTTGAATACTCATGATTCCAAGTATGGAAGTTTCTCTGATTATCTGCGTTGCAATCCTTATGATTCTCCGTATGATGAGTATGGCAATTTGCGCCGTAGTCTCTCTTATGATATGAACAATCCTCTTTACGAGGCATCATTGAGCAGTTTTGGAAAGTCGGAGACAAGAACTGAGGAGATTTCTCTGGATGCGCGTTATAATATCCTGCCAACCCTTTATCTGACAGGTCAGGTTTCATATACATCCAGCAAGGGTACTACAGATTCGTTTACCTCACCAGAGTCTAATCTCTATACCAATACGACGGTATTGAAAGAGAAAGGTTCTTATACATTGGGAAATAGCAGTTCTGAGAAATGGGCAGCTAAGTTGATTGGTAACTACATTCATAATTTTGATAAGGACGGAACGATGTTGACCCTCAATCTCGGAGGTGAAATCAAGCGTTCAGACGGCAAGTCAAGTACGATGCGTGCCACAGGTTTCTTGAATGATAATCAGAACGATCTGGCATACGCTACTGCTTATCCAACTAATGGCAGTCCTTCTGGTTCAGAGTCTCTTTCTACCAGTGTGGGTGGATTTCTTGCTGCCAACTTTATGTGGAAGAATCGCTATGTAGTAGATGGTTCCTACCGTCTGTCAGGTTCTTCCAAGTTTGGTGCCAACCATCGTTTTGCTCCATTCTGGTCTGTAGGTTTGGGATATAACATTCATAATGAGAAGTTTATCAAGAAATTAGGTTGGATCAATACCATGCGTCTGCGTGGAAGTTATGGTTTTACAGGTAGTGTGAAATTCGATTCTTATCAGGCGGTAACCACCTATAAGTATAACAGTTCTTATTTAGGATATACCGGTGTAGGAGCTATCCCTATGGGTATGGCCAATCCTGATTTGAAGTGGCAGACCACCAAGAAGTTCAACATTGGTCTGACTTCATCATTCTTTGGTGATCGCATGAATGTGAACTTGGATTTCTACAATGAGAAAACCTGTGATATGCTGATAGACAAGTCGTTGCCACCTTCATCGGGTGCCACTTCTGTAAAGGCCAACTTAGGTTCGCAGACCAGTAATGGTTTTGAATTCTCATTATGGGGAAAAATCATCAAGACCAAGGACTGGGAGTGGAACCTCTCTTGGAACGGTCTGCACTCCAAGACCACCATTAATAAGATATCCGAGGCATTGAAACGTAAGAACGAACAGAATGCGACAGGACAGACTTCATCAGGAGCCGTATCAACCTCTCCATTGGCGCAGTATCGTGAGGGAGAGTCTCCTTCAGCGATTTATGCAGTTCGTTCAGCCGGAATAGACCCAGCTACAGGTAAGGAAATCTTCATCAAGAAGGATGGCAGCTATACTTATAAGTATGATTCCAAGGACCAGGTGTCATGTGGTGATACCAATCCTACTTTGCAAGGTAGCTTCTCTTCTTTGTTAAAATATCGTCAGTTCTCTCTGAATGCCAGCTTCTCTTACCGTTTCGGAGGCGATATGTACAATTCTACCCGTGCTTCTAAGGTTGAGGGTATCAATCCGAAGTACAATTGTGATGTACGTGCCTTTACCGAGCGATGGAAGCAGCCAGGTGATGTGGTGCCATACTTGAATATCTCAAAGGACGGCGGTAGCTCTGATGTCTATACCGACCGTTTTGTAGAGAAGGACAATGAACTTTGGCTATCCAGTGTTTATCTGCAGTATGATGTGCCAGCTTCTTTCCTGAAGAGTCTGCACATCCAGAAACTCTATGTGGGTATCGGTACGGAGGATCTCTTCCGTCTTACCTCAGCCAAATATGAGCGAGGTACATCGTATCCATACAGCCGCAGTATCAATATGTCGGCAAGTTTGACATTCTAATAAAATCAATGACAAAATAAGACAGATATAATATGTATAAAAAATATTTCAACATACATCATACAAGATGGTGTCTGGCATTGCTGTTTGCTGCTGCCATGTTTACCTCTTGTGACGATTTCCTGGACGTACGTCCGAAATCGGAGAAGGTGGAAGACGATTTGTTCAAGTCTCCCGATGGATTTGAATCTGCCATTTATGGAGTTTATGGTTCCTTGCAAGCAAGTACTGCTCTGTATGGAAAAGACCTGTTGTGGGGACTGACCGACTGTATGGCTCAAGATTTCGATCAGAATAATGTAGATGCAGGTTCGCGTGCAGCAGAACGTTATCAGTATGACAATGACTATCTGAAGAAACGTCTTGCCAACATTTGGGCTGGAGCGTATGTGAGCATTGGATATGCAAACAATGTGCTGAAAAACCTTGAAGGGCGTTCTAATGACTTGCCTCTCTACAACCTTTATAAGGGCGAGATGCTTGCCGTCAGAGCTTACCTTCATTTTGATCTCTTGCGATTGTTCTGCTCTACCGATATGAGCAAGCAGGGTATTCCTTATACCACCACCTATTCTATCAAGGAGAATGAATTTAAGAAAGTGGGTGAGGATTACGAACTGATCTTGAAGGATCTTCTGGAGGCAGAGCAGCTGTTGAGTGAAGAAGCAGACAAGATTCAGTATCCTCGTGACAACAAACAGTACTTTAAGTTCCAGAATTATCGCGAGACCCATTGCAACTATTATGCAGTTTTGGGTATGTTGGCGAAAGTTTATTGGATGAAGGGTGATATGGAGAATGCTGCCAAGTATGCTCAGATGGTGATAGAAAGCAAAAAGTTCCCATTGGCAGAACCTTCAGAAATCAAGGATTTATTTGCGGGAAAACTGTCTCCAAAAGAAACCCTTTGGGGAATTTATTCTAATACCTATAATGAGACAGCCAATGGTTATCTCTATAGATATCAGTCTTATACCAGCTATGATCCTTATACCGATGAGTCAGGTTCTACCCATCTGATGCCTTACGATAAGGTTTATGCACAGGATGTAACGGGTATAGATCAGGACTTCCGCAAGAATTGGTTTAAGAAAGGTACTGGTAATGTACGCTGTCTGAAGACTGTCGATTATTATACCATCGAAGAAAACCAGAACGTTCCTGCAGATTGGGTAACCCGCATCTCAGGCATCAACATGCTGCATGTTTCAGAATTGTATCTTATCGCAGCAGAAGCCCTGTTGGAAACAGATTATCCTAAGGCACTTGAGTATTACAATGCCGAAACAGGTTCAAGAGGTTTGCCTGCCTTGAAAGCAGAAACCCGACTGACCAAGGATATGATATTCAATGAGTATCATAAGGAAATGTTCGGCGAAGGACAGGTATGGTACAACATGAAGCGACTCAACAAGGATATCATCTCCAACCTGGACAGCAAGATTATTCCTGCCAGCGAGGATATCTATGTGATACCTATCCCTCAGGATGAGTTCAATTATAGAAACTAATAGAAGCAAAGTTATGAGAAAGAAAATATATATGTTGGCAACTCTTGCTGTGGCTTTGCTCATGGTGAGTTGCGAGGACGACTATAAGCTTTATGATACGAATCAGACCGACTCTGTATTCTTCAATTATCTGAATGAGAAGCAGACTGCCGATTCTGTCATTACCTATAGTTTTGACTATGACATAGCGCAGTCGCATATTATCGACATCCCCGTATCGCTGATGGGTATTCCTAAGGCAGAGGCACGCCGCATCGAACTGGAAGTGGTGAAAGACTCTACAGATATGGTGGAAGGTGTCAACTATACTATCGAACGTGCCGAGATGGCAGCCAATGAGGTGAGTGATACGATCAAAATCAAGCTCTTGCGTGACAAGGATTCTGAGATTTTGACGAAAGAAAAGAAGCTCCGCATTGCCATCGTTGCCAATGGTGAATTGCGTCCTACAGGACAGAATACCTTTACCATCAAGTATTCCGATATTCATCCTGACAGACCGATGTGGTGGGCAACCTTTAATCCGCTCCCAGTTTACACTTACGAGAATGCGCAGTTGTTCTTTAAGTATTTCTATGAACTGGCACCAAAGGCCAATAAGGCTGTATTTGATGAGCTGATTACTAAATACGGAGATTATTTCATCAAGGCGAAGGATATGGAGCAGGGTGGTCCGATGGCATTCTATGATGCCTTCTTGGCAAAGTATGTCCTCATTCCGATGTACAATGACACCAAGGATGTGATAGAATGGCAGGATGTGCCAAGTGTGAACTAACGTGTGTAACCCAAACAAACGATTATGACAATGAATAAAAGACATATTCTCACAACATGGGCTTTGGCAATGTTGTTGTCGCTGGGATTTACTTCCTGTATAGATGACGATACGACCGAGGGTAATGTTTCTTCTCTCCCGTCTTTAACCATCAAGGGGAACGATGCTACGACCATGCCAACTTACAATTTTGACTTGGGTGAAGATATCGTTATTAAACCAGAATTGGGATATAATGGAGATGAGTCTCAACTGACCTACAAATGGCAGATGGGTACTTATACCAATGGTCAGAAAGGTGAACTGAAAGAAGTAAGTACCGAGCGCGATTTGAATGTGAAGGTCAAGGTAGGTGGTTCTTATTATTTCCACTTTACCGTGACAGATGGCAAAGTGGGACAGAGTATGGACTATAAAGTCAACTTGAACCGTATTTTTGAGGAAGGTTATCTGTTGACCTCTTTCGATAGTGATGGCAAGGGAAATCTTACCTTTATCAAGATTCCTACTCCCGAGGAGACTGCTGCGGGTAAGAAAAATGTACCTATAGAGCATTGCTTGGAATTGATGAACGAAGGCATTTCTGAAGCAGGGCTGGTAAAGGCTGTCAGCGGAAGTGTGAACCTGTGGGACGGCAAAACCTCTTCGGTCTTGAACCGCATTCTGGTATCTACTAAAGATGGTTGCTATTTCCTGGATCCTAACAACTTCACGGTTCTTACAGAAATCAAGTATGCTGATCTTTATCCGGGATTCCAGGCTTCTGAGTTCATGCCAGATGCATATACTCCATACGCTTACGATAAGAATATGAAGAAGTTTGCTCATCTTAATCTGAAGTATATGTTCCCATACGAATATACTTATTTTAAAGGTGGCGAATCGGATGATTATATCTTGTTTAAATATAGTTCTTATGGTACTGAGACTTCTCGTACTTTCTATATGGACTATACCCATAATCAGGTGTCAATCTTCTCTGCGTATGCATCTTTCTTCGGTTTGGATACTTTCTTCCCAAATGCAGGAAACTTGCTTAATGGACAGAAGTTGATCACAGCCTTTGGAAATGGAGATGGAAGTACTGCTTATGTGATGGCGAAAGGCAATGTGGCTGGAAGTATCAATCTCTGGACCAATAGCAATAGCTATAATTATATCAATGAGGAAGATTTCACAAGCCAGTCGTTTATTCCAACATCAGAAACAGCAGTTCCTGATCAGGGTGCCCGATTCGTGTATTCTTCCAAGTATGACCGTTATTACTATTCCTTGGGAAACAGTATCTATGTTTATCTGAACAGCAACCAGTTTACTTTGCCAAACAAGAATCAGTTTGCCGTTCAGTATGGTGCTGATGTGGAGATTACTTTCATGGATATCAACCTCTCTACAGATGAACTTTATGTAGCTACTTACAATAAGACAAGTAAGCGAGGAAGTTTCTATATCTACGATTGCAAGGATGTACGTACAGACAACAGTAGTGCGGTGAAGCCTAAGAAGGAATACAAGGACTGCTGTGGTAAGATAACTTACCTGATGTATAAGCCAAGTATTCAAAGTTAAATAATAGGAGTATCGTATGAAGAGTAAAATATTATGTATGAGTTTGCTGTTGCAGGCTATTGTCTGCACAGCTTTTGCTCAGTCACTTCAGGTTACAGGCACATTAAAAGGTAATGTGCCTGCCGACTTGCGACTTTATATCATGCCTGCCGAGCGAATTTGGGATAAGCCAGATTCTATTTCGGTAGTGAATGGTAGTATCCAGACTGAGACCTCTCTTTCTTCTATTCAGGTGTATAAGGTCGTTGGAGTTACGCAGCAGCGCCAAATCATCCTCCCGTTGAGTTTGAAGGAAACTGCTGGTAAGGCTTCGCTCAATCTTACGTTTGCTGCGGATGGTAATCTGACGGTTGACAAAGCCAATGCTGAAACCTCAGCCTTGATGGCTTTCAACGACTTGTACGTTGGTCGTGCCAAGCAGATGTGGATGGCAGGAAAAACGATGTCGGATACTGATTTGCGCAATTTGATAATGGGCTATACGGCTTCTGCCGACAGTCTTGTCAATGTCTATCATCCTTCTTCTTCTATTGACCAGTATCTGCATTTATGGGCAGCAACTCTCACTTTTGAAGGAATTGAAAATGTGAAGTTTGCTACAGGACGTGAAGTGGCAGGTCTTGGTATTGATCCTAAAGCAGAGAATGAAAAACTCTTGAAGTGTGTAGATTGCGATATGGCTTCGGCTTTTGAGTCGGCACCTCGATTGGCTCTCTCTGTCATTCCGCAAGGCAGTTTGGCTGACAAAATTACTGCCATTGAAAGTCAGGTGAAGAACAAGGGCTTGAAGGTTAGAGTGGAAGATCTGCTGCTGAATAAGTATATCTCTACTTTCAATTATGCAGACAATTATGCTGAGGGCCTTCAGGAGTTGACTTCACTGACCGGGCGCTTCCAGTTGGACACCAAATACTTAGGTGAATTCAAGGTGCGCAAGTCATCCATTGCAGGAACTCCTTTCCCTGCCGATGTTGTGTTGTCAGATTTGCAAGGTAAGAAGGTTGATTTTGCCAAATATCGTGGCAAGTATGTGTTCATCGATCTTTGGGCTTCCTGGTGCATCCCATGTATCAAGGAGATTCCTCATCTCAAACAGTTGGAGAAGGATTTGCAGAACAAGGATGTTGTCTTTCTGTCTATTTCCATCGATACCAATGTGGCAGCCTGGAAGAAGAAAGTTGCAGCCCTTGGACTGGAGGGAGAGTTGCTGAATAATCAAGACAACAAACTCTGTGAATCGCTGAATGTAAGCGGTATTCCTTTCTTTCTCATTTATGATAAGGAGGGCAAACTGTATAAGTATAATGCTTATCGCCCAAGTGATATGCGCCTGAAACCTTTGTTGGAGGGCTTGAAATAATATCTTAGAATCATGCTGCGTCGAAATACAATGAAAGTTATGCTGAATCAGAATAAAATATGGGTAGGGTGTATTGCCCTTTTGTTTTCATCCTCACTTTCCGCTCAGCCGGCAGGATTGAAGGAAAATCTGAAGAACTATTTCCTGCATCAGTTAGAAAAGAAGTCTGATGCGTCTTTGGCTGCTTTTTCTCAGAAGAAAGCCCTGAAGTGGAAAGAGGCTCAGAAGTACCAGACTTTAGTGTGGAAAGCCTGGCAGGAAGCCAATGCACAGTTGGATGAGGAAAAACTGATTCCGCTGCGTTCGCTCTGTCCTAAAAACAAGGGAATGTGGCATTTGCCTGCTTCTTTGGAACCGTCTGCCGTGATGCCTTACTATTGGGGAATCAAGTGGAAACCTCTCACTATTGCCGAGATACAGCAGAATTATCGCAATGGTTTCCAGGGTAATGATGCTGAGTCATCAGATGAGCGAATCGCAGCAGCCCAGCCATTTCCGATGTATCTGTATCTTCATGGTTCAGGACCCAAGGAGGAGGAATGGAAATATGGATTGATGTGGGCGCAATATTTCAATGATGCTCCTTCTGTTTATTTCATTCCACAGATTCCTAATGAAGGCGAATATTACCGCTGGTGGCAGAAAGCGAAGTTGTATGCATGGGAGAAACTCTTGCGCCAGTCTTTAGCTTCCGGTCATGTAGATGCCAATCGACTTTATGTGTTTGGTATCTCAGAGGGCGGTTATGGCAGTCAGCGTTTAGCATCCTATTATGCTGACTATTGGGCTGGTGTTGGTCCGATGGCAGGTGGAGAACCGTTGAAGAATGCCCCTGTAGAAAACTGTGCCAATCTTGCATTCTCGTTTTTGACGGGTGCTATGGATGAAGGTTTCTATCGCAACAAACTGACGGGTTATACCAAGACGGCCTTCGATTCGTTGCAGGCGAAATATGCTGGCAGACTCATGAATCATAGTGCGGACAGTCTCTTCCGTCATCGTATCGAATTGATACCTAATTGCGGTCATTCCATCGACTATTCTTTGACTACTCCTTGGCTCAAGACCTACAAGCGCAATCCTTATCCTCATACATTTATGTGGGAGGATTATCCGATGGACGGACAGCGCCGTCAGGGCTTTTATAATCTCTATGTGATGAAGAAACCGAAGGCAGCAGATGGATTGAAGGATGCAAGTGGAGAAGATAGAGACTATTATGAGATGAATATTCAGGATAACGTAATCAGATTATCCGTCAAGAAGGTAACCTATCAGACATTAGAGCGTGATCCTGTCTATGGTATAGATTTGAAGTTTACTAAGAGCTACCATCCGGTAATTGGTGGTAAATGGAAGATTTATCTGAATGATCAACTGGTAGATATGAATAAACCGGTAACCGTCTTCATCAATGACAGGAAAGCTTTCGAAGGAAAGCTCGTTCCCCGAATGGAAGATATGATTACCAGTTGTATGGAATATTTTGATCCTTGTCGTGTCTTCCCTGCATCTGTAGATGTGGCATTATAGAAAACTCTTACAAGGAAAAATAGGGAAGTTCAAGAATGAGTAGCATGAGAATCATGTACATCCTTGAATTTCCCTATTTTTTTATACTCAGAATTTATTTGCGCTTTCTGTGATTGCGGGTCTTCTGTTTACTTTTACCAGCTTTTTTGTCTTTGGATTTCATATCGCTGGCACCAGCAGATTTGTCCTTGCGTACAGGAGCAGAGTCACCGGCAAGCGTGAAGTCGAGCTGTTTTTTCTCCAGATTGGCCTGTGCCACCTTGATACGGATAGCATCACCCAAAGAATACTTGTTGTGATGGCGTCGTCCGATGAGGCAGAAATTCTTTTCATCGAAATCATAGTAGTCGTCAGCGATGTCTCTCATCGGAATCATACCCTCGCAATGGTTCTCGTCGATAGTTGCATAGATACCATAGCTGGTAATACCGCTGATGTGGGCATCGAATTCTTCACCAAGCTTGTCGCCCATGAATTCTACCATCTTGTATTTGATACTGTCACGCTCCGCATTCTGTGCTATCTGCTCCATTTCAGAACAATGTTCGCAAAGTTCCTCATAATGCTTCTCATTGGCGCTTCTGCCACCTTCTGCATATTTGGTAAGCAAACGATGAACCATCGTGTCCGGATAACGGCGGATAGGAGATGTAAAGTGGGTGTAATACTCGAAGGCAAGTCCGAAGTGTCCGATGTTGTGAACAGAGTACTTCGCTTTCATCATGGCACGGAGTGCTACCATCTGGATGAGGTTGTTTTCTGGTTTACCTTCACAGTCTGCCATCAGTTTGTTGAGACTTTTTGCAGTAGCGCCCTTGGTACCTTCTGTTTTCATCTTGTAGCCGAACTTTACTACGAATTCGCGCAGGGTTTCCAACTTCTGTGGGTCTGGATTATCATGGATACGATAAGGTAAAGTCTTAGGTTTCTTACCTTTCTTTGCCTTGCCGATGCTCTCTGCCACCGTGCGATTGGCAAGGAGCATGAACTCCTCTACCAGTTTGTTGGCATCCTTTGAGCGCTTATAGTAGCAGCTTACAGGCTTTCCTTTCTCATCTATGTCGAAGTGCAATTCCTCGCGGTCAAACTTTACTGCACCATTTTTGAAACGGGCAGCACGGAGTTTCTTGGCCAATCTGTCAAGTGTGATAAGCTGGAGTGCATTTTCTCCTTGATAAGGGTGCTCCTTGGTTTCTGCAGGAGCAGGTTCGCCAGTACCATCTACTACACCATTGGCTTCGAGCAGTTCCTGTACCTCTTCATATTTATAGCGGCGGTCGCTCTTGATGACCGTATGCACAATGCGGTAGTTCTTCACTTCTGCATTATTGTCGAGTTCGAAGATAACGCTATAAGCCAGTTTTTCCTCGTCAGGGCGAAGTGAACAGATGAAGTTGCAGAGACGTTCTGGCAACATCGGGATGGTGCGATCTACGAGATATACAGAGGTAGCTCGTTTTACGGCTTCCTTGTCTATAATGCTTCCTTCTGTGACGTAGTGAGAAACATCGGCGATGTGAACACCCACCTGCCAGTTACCATTCTCCAACTTCTGGATACTGAGTGCATCGTCGAAGTCCTTGGCATCTTTCGGGTCGATAGTACAGGTAAATACCTGTCGGAAGTCCTCACGCTCCTTATAGTCTTGTTCTGTGATTTCGCCCGTAATCTTGTTGGCAGCATCTTCTACATTCTTTGGATATTTGTATGGCAGACCATATTGTGCGAGGATGGAGTTCATCTCCACATCATTGTCACCCTTTTGTCCGAGAACATCCACCACTTCGCCGATAGGGCTCTTGTTTTCCTCGTTAGGCCATTCGATGATGCGTACTACGGCCTTGTCATCCGTTTTGCCGCCTTTCAGTTTGCGGCGTGGTATGATGATGTTATGGGCAAAGACATCGCCCGGTGTAACCAGGTAGGCAATATCTTTATCCACCTTCAATCTTCCCACGAAGCTATCTTTAGCACGTTCCAGAATCTTATTGACCTGTGCTTCCTTAATATGATTCTTGCGGCGTGCCAGGAAAGTAAATTCCACTCTGTCGCCGTTGAGAGCACCCATAGAGTTACGTTCGGAAACGAAGATAGGTTTCTCACTTCCCTCAGGGATTACAGAGTTTTTACCGTTGGATTTGCGTACAAACTTACCTTCCATCACCTGTACGCTTTGATTGAGTCGATATGAATTATCACTTACTTTGGCGAGGTAGTCATCCCAAGCCATCTCCTCCATGATGTCGATAGCGAGCATCTTGAGAGGGTGGGTAGTGAGATGGAGCCCTCGGAATATCTCTTTGAAGCTGAGCGTTACGCCCGGCTGACTGGCAAAGAATTCTTGCAACTTCTCGGTGAGTTGCGCCTTGTTCATTCTTTTGCCACCTTTTTTTCCTTTTCCCATAATTATAAGAGTTAATAGTTTTCAAAGGCAAAGAAACAAAAAAAAACGCAAATATCAAACTTTCTTGCCATTTTTTTTTCGTTTTTTATTAAATATGTCACAAAAAGGACATTTGTTCCGATTTTTTTCATAAGTTAGCAGATGGAAAAAGAATGTATAACATTTTGCCATCTATGTTACAATGTTGTTACAATTTGAAATATCCGTAATGAATATTTCGGAATCAGCAGAAATCTTATTAAATTTGCAAACGAAATGTAACGAGTATTTCCATGTAACAAAACATTTATGAGTACAAGTCAATATCTTGTGATTTTTTTTCAGATTCTCGGTTCTCTGGCATTGCTCATCTACGGTATGAAAGTGATGAGTGAGGCTTTACAGAAAATGGCAGGATCTCAGTTGCGACACATCTTAGGAGCGATGACAACCAATCGGCTCACGGGTATGCTTACAGGTACATTTATTACCTGTGCCGTGCAGAGTTCTTCTGCTACTACCGTGATGACGGTTTCCTTTGTCAACGCAGGTCTTCTCACCTTGGCTCAAGCCATCTCCGTCATCATGGGTGCCAATATCGGTACCACGCTTACGGCATGGATCATGTCGCTGGGCTATAATGTCGATCTCACGATAGTCGTGTTCCCCGCATTCTTCTTAGGTATCATGCTGATATACAGTAAGAAACGGCGCTATTTCGGCGATTTCCTTTTTGGCATTGCTTTTCTCTTCTTCGCCCTCGTTCTCTTGAGTGGGGCAGGAAAGGATCTCGATCTGGAACACAATCCTTCGGTCATCGATTTCTTCAGTTCTTTTGATACGAAGAGCCATCTTACCATCATCACATTCCTTCTGATAGGTACGGTCATCACCTGTATCGTACAGAGTTCGGCTGCCGTCATGGCTATTACCATCCTGCTCTGTTCTACTGGTGTACTTCCTATCTATCTCGGTATAGCCTTAGTGATGGGCGAGAATATCGGAACGACGGCTACTGCCAATCTCGCTGCATTGGGTGCCAATGCACAGGCTCGACGTGCCGCTTTGGCTCATCTCGTGTTCAATGTGTTTGGTGTCATTTGGGTGCTCTGTCTGTTCTATCCTTTCGTCAACTTTGTATGTTCATTGGTAGGATATAATCCGGATGGAAATATGTCGGCAGCTCAGAAAGCTACGTTGCTGCCTATCGTCTTGGCGATGTTCCACACCTGTTTTAATGTGTGTAATACAGCTGTGCTCATCTGGTTTATACCTCAGATAGAGAAGTTGGTTTGCCAACTCATCAAGCCGAAGGCAGATAAGGAAGATGAGGATTTCCGCCTGCGTTTCATCCAGACGGGCATCATGAAGACTCCGGAGCTTTCAGTCTTCGAGGCACAGAAGGAAATCAGCAGTTTTGGTGAGCGCATCCAGCGTATGTTTGGCATGGTAAGAGAACTGTTGGAAATAAAAGATGGCAAGGCTTTTGAAAAGCTCTATGACCGTATCGAAAAATATGAGGGAATCTCAGACAGTATGGAGATTGAGATAGCGAAGTATCTCGACCAGGTGAGCGATGCCCATCTGAGTGATGATACCAAGGCTAAGATTCGTGCCATGCTTCGCGAGATTTCAGAGATAGAGAGTATCGGCGATAGCTGCTTTAATATAGCCAGAACCATCAAGCGAAAGGTAGATAACAAGGAGGAGTTTACCGAAAAGCAGCATGAGAACATTCATCAGATGTTCCTGCTGGTGGATGAGGCTTTGACGCAGATGAACTTCATGTTCACCCACGACCGTCATACTCTTGATATGAACCGTACGTTTAATATCGAGACAGAAATCAATACATTCCGTTACCAGCTGCGCAATCAGAATATAGAAGATGTGGATAATCATCTCTATACGTATGGTATCGGAACGATGTATATGGATATTATTCAAGAGAGCGAAAAGCTCGGCGACTATGTAGTAAATGTCGCCGAAGCTCGAATGGGAAGGAGATAGGAAATTCTTTCTCCTTCTCCAGTATCTATTTCTCTTTTTCCAGTATTTCTGTAAGCTCTTTCATTCCTTCCGAAGCACCCTTCATGATGTGTTTTATCTGGTAGTACCCGTTGGTATTTACTGCTCCCGGGTCTATCAGATAGATAGGAATGTGGGGCTTGGTATAGGAAATCAGACCTGCAGCAGGATAAACATTGAGTGAAGTTCCGATGATGACGAAAATATCGGCATCCTGTACAGCCTCGGCTGCAGGTTCTATCATCGGTACGCTCTCACCGAAGAAAACGATGAATGGGCGCAGGAGACTGCCGTCGCCAGCTTCCGTTCCCGGTTTTACTTCGCAGTCATCTTCCGGCAATTCTTTGATGTAGCGATTATCATAAGGATTGCGGGAAGAGCAAACCTTTGACAGTTCACCATGCAAGTGGATTACATTCTTGGAACCGGCCTTTTCGTGCAGGTTATCAACATTCTGTGTGATAACTGTCACTTCGAAGTCTTTTTCCAAGTCCTTGATGAGTTTATGCCCCTCGTTTGGTTGGGCGGCATACAGTTTATGTCTAAGCATGTTGTAGAAGTTGGTCACTAATGTAGGATCAGCTTCCCAGCCCTCGTGGGTTGCAATCTGTTCTACAGGATAGTTCTCCCACAGGCCATCGTTGCCGCGGAAAGTTTTGAAACCGCTTTCCACAGACATGCCGGCACCGGTTAAAAATACGAGTTTCTTCATAATTTTACTATTAACAATGCACAAATTTAGTAATTTTTCTTCAAATAGCATCGTTATCACCAAGAAAAATGTTATCTTTGCACACGTTTTGATACAAATTTAGATTATTAATTAAAAGTTATAGATAATTTTATGGATAAAGTAAGTTACGCTCTGGGTATCGGTATCGGCCGCCAGTTGGCTTCTATGGGAGCTGAAAGTTTGAATATTGATGATTTCGCACAGGCTGTGAAGGATGCTATTGCTGGCAAATTGCAGCTCAGCGAGCAGGAGGCCCAGGAGTTGGTACAGAACTTCTTTGCAGAGCAGGAGGCTAAGGCTCAGGCTGCAGCTGCCGAGAAGGGTAAGGTTGCCAAGGAGGCAGGTGAGAAGTTCCTCGCTGAAAATGGCAAGAAAGAAGGTATTATTACTACCAAGAGTGGTTTGCAATATCAGGTGTTGCGCGAGGGTAATGGCAAGGCTCCTAAGGCTACAGACCAGGTGGAGTGCCACTACGAGGGTACGCTCATCGATGGTACTAAGTTCGACAGCTCTTACGACCGTGGTCAGACAGCTACATTCCCATTGAATCAGGTTATCGCTGGTTGGACAGAAGGTCTTCAGCTCATGACCGAGGGTGCTAAGTATCGTTTCTTCATCCCTTACCAGTTGGGTTATGGCGAGCGTGGTGCAGGTGCTTCTATCCCTCCATTCTCAGCTTTGATCTTCGACGTAGAGTTGGTAGCAGTTAAGTAAAGAACAAAGATAATAAACATAAGCAAAATGAAAAAATTATTTTTCGGAGCCATGATGATGGCTTTCGCTGCAGCTACATTCGTAAGCTGTGGCAATTCTACCCCTAAGGCAGACCTCAAAGACGAGGTTGATACCTTGAGTTATGCGATGGGTATGGCACAGACACAGGGTTTGAAGGAATACCTGAGTGATCGTCTGCAGATTGATACTGCTTACATGGACGATTTCATCAAGGGTCTTAACGATGGTGCCAATGCTGGTGATGACAAGAAGAAGGCTGCTTACTATGCAGGTATTCAGATTGGTCAGCAGATTTCCAACCAGATGGTTAAGGGTATCAACCACGAGGTATTTGGTGGTGATTCTACCAAGACTATCTCTTTGAAGAACTTCATGGCTGGTTTCGTTTCTGGTACTACTGGCAAGAAAGGCTTGATGACTATAGAGCAGGCTGGTCGTATAGCACAGGAGAAGATGGTTTCCATCAAGGCTAAGGCTATGGAGAAGCAGTATGGTCCTAACAAGGTGGCTGGTGAGAAGTTCCTCGCTGCTAACAAGAAGAAGCCAGGTGTAGTTACATTGCCTTCTGGTGTTCAGTATAAGGTCATCAAAGAGGGTAACGGTCCTATGCCAAAGGATACTTCTATGGTGAAGGTACAGTATGAGGGTAAGACTATCGATGGCAACGTATTCGATTCTTCTTACAAGCGTGGTGAGCCTGTTTCTCTCCGTGCTAACCAGGTAATCAAGGGTTGGACCGAGGCTTTGGTTCACATGCCTGTAGGTTCTGTTTGGGAGGTTTACATTCCTCAGAACTTGGCTTATGGTGAGCGTGAGCAGGGTCAGATCAAGCCATTCTCTGTTTTGATTTTCAAGATTGAGCTGGTTTCTCTTGGTGAGAAGTAATAGGGATCTCAAAATATAGAGACCCGACAGATTTTGTGGGAACTCAGAAAATAGAGGACTTAATCAATGAATAAAATAATCATGACAGCACTCGTCCTCGTGGCGAGTGCTTCTTTGTTTACAGCGGGTGCTGCAAACAAGAAAAAAAAGAATAAGGGCAAGAAAGTAGCCCCTATCGAGTTGAAAACTTCTGCCGACTCTTTGAGTTATGCTGCAGGTATCAATGCCACTCGTGGCTTGTTGAACTATGTGCAGCAGAGTTATCAGGTAGATACTGCCTACATGGAGAATTTCATCCGTGGTTACAAGGATGCGCTTGCTATGGGCATCAATCCTCAGACCACAGCTTATTCTGCCGGTATGGAGATTGCCAAGTTGGTAGAAAAGCGTGTATATCCTGGCACTAAGGAGGAGTTGAAGAGTACTAACGATTCTATCAGCCATGCTTTGTTCCAGGAGGGTTTCATGGCAGCTTTGGCTAATGATACCACATTCTTTACCAGCAAGAAGGCTGAAGATTTCCAGAAGGAGGCTTTGGCAGGTGCTGGTGAGAAATTCCTTGCCGAGAATGCCAAGAAGCCTGGTGTGAAAGTATTGCCAAGTGGTTTGCAGTACAAGGTAATCACAGAGGGTCATGGTGATGTGCCTAAGGCCAGCGATGAGGTAGAGGTTATCTACGAGGGTCGTCTGATTAACGGTACTGTATTTGATTCTACCAAGAAGCATGGTCAGCAGAGCGATAAGTTCAATGCTGGCAATCTGATCAAGGGTTGGACCGAGGCTTTGACAACTATGCCTGTAGGTAGTAAGTGGCAGATTTATATTCCTCAGGAGTTGGCTTATGGCGCTCGTCAGGCTGGTCAGATTCCTCCATATTCTACATTGGTATTCGATTTGGAATTGGTTAGTATCGTAAAGCCAGAGGTTAAGGAGCCTGCAAAGGAAGAAAAGGCAACTGCAGATACAAACGCAAAGGCTACTGCTGACAAGAAAGCTGTAGCTAAAAAAACTGTTGGTAAGAAAAAAGTTGCCAAGAAGACACGCAAGTAATTAGCACCTTTATATATTAAGGTATATATTATAAAGAGCCAAGAAGTCTGCTGGAATTAGAAAGCGATTTCTTGGCTTTTTTGTAGCGGGTTTTATTCATTTTATTTGTTGTATTGAATAAAATCAGTACTTTTTTATTCAATAAGGATGGTTTATTGAATATTTTTCTGTGACATCGCAGTATCATATTTGTTGTTCTCTATTCCTTGGAACCATCATCGCCGCATCATCGACATTTTTTTATTTTTTTTATCGAATAAGCATTAAATTTAGCAGGTTAAGTGTGCTCCATCGACAAATGAGCACAGATGTTGTTTTAGCCGTTTGTGAAAACGAAATGTTTTGTTTATCTTTGCAAACAGAAAAATTTAATATAATAAGTTAAAATTATCGAATATGAAGTTGCTGAAGAAGAAAAGTTCTTGGCTTTTAGCATCATTGCTCTTATTGTCGGTAGGTGCTGATGCAAAGGTAAAATTTGATTATTCCCTCGTGTTCGTGCCTGAGGAGGGTGGTGTGAAGTTCGAAAAGATTACAGATGATGCTGATTGCGTAGCAGATTATAGAGGCAACATTGTGGGTAAGACATCTGGTGTCTTTGGCTCACGCAAGACCAGTACTATTGATTGGTGGGTAATACCTCAGATAGGTGTGTCGCCTGATGGAAAACGTATAGGTTACATCAATGAGAAGAATGGAACAACCAACATTATGATCAAGAATGCTGCCAAGGGCGGAGCAAGCGTACAGCGCACGTTCCGTACAAATGTTGAGGGTTTCTCATGGAGTCCTGATGGCAAGACTCTGTGCTTTACCGAGGTGAGAGGCAATCATCATGGCGTGTATTTGGTAGATGCCAATCAAGGTACTGTAGTGCGTCAGATTTCCAATGGAACAGACAATGACTTTGGAGGTGTTATCAGCACAGATGGCAACACTATCTATTTTCATCGTGGCGAGGGCTATGCTTCCTATAGTCTCTGGAGCTATGATCGCAAGACAAACCTTTTCTCCAACTATAGTAGAGGAATGACGGCTTGTCTTATCCCTAATAATTATGATGCTATCTATTGTGCTCGTTTCACAACGAACAAGGAAAGTGAAATATGGCGTGTAAACTTCAAGACGGGTGTAGAGGAAGTTATTCTTTCCCAGCCTGGCAAGAGTTTTAGTACACCTCAGTTATCTCCTGATGGCAAATGGTTGTTGGTAACAGGTTCTAGTAAGTCGGAAAAGGAAAAAATTGACAATACGGACATCTTCGTGGTTCGCACCGATGGTACCCAGCTTACTCAGCTTACTTACCATCCTGGTAACGACTTGTCGCCAGTATGGTCCCCAGACGGAAAAAGTATTTTCTTCCTTTCTCAGCGCGGCTCGGTAGAAAAGAACTATAATGTATGGCGCATGGATTTCAATATGTAATCCGCCTCTATAGTCTATGTATTTGGATGTTAGGAGTATTAATTATTTAAACTTTTAAAATTATGAGAAAAATTATTATTGCAGCAGTTTGCGCATTCTGCGCTCTTACAACTTCAGCACAGCGTGCAAGTAGCTCATCTTCTTCTTTCTTCTCTACAGAGAAGGCTGAGAGCGGCGTTCAGTTTGGTATCCGTGCCGGTCTTAACGTTGCAGGTATGGACTATAAAGAGGACAATGTAACCGTTTCTACAGACAATAGAGCTAATTGGCATGTAGGCGTTATTGCTGATATTCCTTTGATGCAGAGTCTCTATGTTCAGACTGGTCTTTATCTCCAGAACAAGGGTTACAAGGAGAAAGAGGGAGACTATGAGTTGACAGCAAATCCAATGTACTTGGAAATTCCTGTATTGGCTTCTTATCGATACAACTTCGGCGATGCAGCACAGTTGCAGTTCAATGTTGGTCCTTACTTCGCTTATGGTGTAGGTGGTAAGATTAAGGAAACAGATGATGGCGACGAGGACAAGTGGGATTGCTTCGGCGATAAAGGTGCAGATTGGAAACGTTTCGATTGTGGTCTTCAGATTGGTGCAGGTTTGACAGTTGCTAAGCACTATTACATTGGTGCTGCTTATGAGTTTGGTTTCTCTAATATTGCCAAGAATTCTGGCGATGGTAAGTTGAAGAACAGAAACTGGATGATTAGTGTAGGTTATAATTTCTAATAAAGTTTTTAAATACTATTTAAATTGCAAGGAGGCACAATTGACAAAGGGTCGTTGTGCCTTTCTTCGTGTAGAATGTAAATCTATACCAAAAGATGCACTTTTTTGTTGGTAAGTTGTTTTTTTTTGCAAGGGAAAATTGCATATTTGTGGCAAAATGCTTATTTTTGCAGTTGTGAGTATTAGCTATAGTGAAATATGAAGAAGAACTTGATTTTGTTTTGTCTGTTAGTTGGATTGATAGTAGCTTGTCAGCGTCCGTCGAACACCCAAAAAACGGAAGAGGAACTAAAAACCTTATCCTGCATCGATGATTCGGTGGAGGCCTTGTCGCCCCATGCCTTTCGCATGATAGAGAAAGGCATGAAATCGGCTCAAGACAGTCTGGCTTATTACGAATATTACATCAGAAAGGCAAAAGTATATGAACTTTCCACCACTCCCGATTCTTCTGTTCCTATTGTGGCCAATACCATTGCTTTTGCCAATAGGCAACCTTCGTCGCCACGTCGCAATTCACTTCTGGCTTTCGCCTATAATCTAAAAGCGGTGGGTCTGCATAATTTCCGTCAGAACCCCGATGAGGTTATAAGGCTCTACAAAGAGGCCACCGTCTTGTTGGCCAACAGCGATGCTAAAGATCAGTTGCCTAAAGTTTGTGCCAATCTTGGTGATGCTTACATCTTCAAGAGTCAGTTGCCAGAGGCGGCGGCATGGTATCGACGTGCCCTGTTCCTTGTTGACTCGCTCAAGTTGCCATCCCAGGAAAACATTACTCTCTACCTAGGACTTGCCACCATTTATCTGCAACTCAACGATTTCGATACTTCCTTGAAATATTATCAACAAACAGAGAAGTATTTCTCTCTGATGTCGGTGAGCATGCAGGCTTATTATCTAAATAATTATGGCAATTACTATTATTATACCGGGGACTACAAAGCTTCCCTCCAGAAGTTTTTAACCTTGAAGGCTTTTCTGGAAAAGCACCATAAAACGGAAACCTTCGACATGTATCTCTGCAAGCTCAACCTCGCAGATGTATATCTCAATCTGGGCGATGTAGTTAGGTCGGAAAAATGCCTCGAAGAGATAGAGCCATGGTTTGCCAAGAATGGCAACGATGTGGCAATTTACTATGTCAACTCCATCCGTATCGGACAAGCTGTGAAACGAGGAAACATGGCAAAGGTAAAAGATATATTGCAACATGAGAAGAAACTGGACAATATGGAGTTCAATCTTCGCCAAATTCGCAATCGTTATCTTCGCAAGTATTATGAGTCAATAGGCGACTATCGGGGAGCGTATGAAAATCTTAGGTCGGATGCCCAAATGGATGATTCTCTGGCACATAACCGACTTAATATGCGTGCCTCTGAAATCATGAACCGTTTTGCGCAAGATACCATTCGTTTACACCATAGACTGGAAATGGAGCATAAAAATGCAGTTGTCCAAAGTGCCAACACCATCACGGTGGCCGCTGTGTTGCTGGTCGTGGTCATCATTCTGATGTTTGCCCTTCTTTTCATGCGCTCTCGCAAGCAATATGCACAAGATAAGATGCGCATCATGCAACTGAGGTTAGCAAGTGTGCGCAACCGCATCTCCCCACACTTTGTATTTAACGTCCTCAATGGTAAAATATTGAAGTCGAATGAGCAGGATGCCAATGAATTGCTCGACTTGACAAAATTGATAAGGGCGAACCTTGACTTGTCGTGCCGACTGGATGTGACGTTACGAGAAGAGTTGGATTTTGTGGAGCGGTACGTCCATGTGGAGAAACAAATGGTGGGCGATGACTTCGAGTTCCGCATCGACCAGGCCAAAGCGGTGGATGCCGATAGGGTGCGCATTCCTTCCATGTTCGTTCAGATACTTGTGGAGAATGCCTTCGTGCATGGGCTGAAGGGATGGGATGGTCATAAGTCTATTCACATCGAGATAGACAAGAAAGAAAAAGCAACCAGCATCAAGGTCAAGGACAATGGTCCTGGATTTGATATCCGTAGCGTAGGAAAGAAGCGTACAGGACTGAGTGTTATCACCCAAACCATAGCCATCGTCAACGAGCGAAACAAAAGCAAAATGACCTTCTCGCTTAGTAATGAGCAAAAGTGCGGAAAAAACGTAGGATGCGTTGCTACGATAGTTATTCCTGATAATATCAAACTTTTTATTTGACAGAAGAACCGCAAGATGAAGACAATCATTATAGATGACAATAAGCAGGCTGCCGAGAATCTGAAAGAAAAGTTGGGCAGATACCCTGAGATAGAAGTGGTCGCCATAGAGCACTCTGGATTAGATGGGCTGGCGAGCGTGAGTGAGTTTCAACCAGACTTGCTCTTTCTCGACGTGCAGTTGCCAGACATTTCGGGAATAGATTTCCTGGAACGAGTCGATTCTTTTACTTATGGTCGCAGTAGAGTAGTGATGTATACTGCTTACGATGAGTTTGTGTTGCCAGCTTTCAGGAAGAAAGCCTTTGACGTGCTATTGAAACCTATCGATGACAAGGAATTGGACATCATCATGCAGCGACTAACCGAACAGCCCCTTTTGCCAACCCTGCAATCAGATGGACGGGATCAGGAAGAAATAGTGTCGGACTATGGTAAGTTTCTCCTCTATACAAATACTATAGACTTCAAACTGGTGGACAAGCGTGACATCGTTCTCTTCCAGTATAATCATGAAGTGCGTTGTTGGGAGGCTGTGGTGGCTGGTAGCAAGGCGCCTGTTCGCCTGAAGCGGACCATCAAGAGTAATGACCTGTTGGGAGTGGACAAGCAATTTATGCAAGTAAACCAGAAATTTATTATCAATATGAATTATCTGATAGAGGTGGTCGATAATGTTTGCCACTTCTATCCGCCGTTTGATGGCATAAGCTATGTCAAAGTGGGACGCCTGTATCGTAAAAAACTGGTGGAACGCTTTTATTGTTTATAATTTCTATGTCATAAAAGCGATTTTTCTGTTAAAATCCGTATAAATACTATCAAAAAGCACGAAAATTGCAAAATAATCGTGCTTTTTGTTGTTTATATCAATAGTTTTTCCTAATTTTGCTATCTGGTATAAGATGATACCATCAAAGATACAATAACATAAAACAACAGAAATGGAGAAAATAGACAATCTTGACAGAAAGATATTGGGTATCTTGTCTAAGAATGCCCGCATTCCTTTCAAGGATGTTGCGGCAGAGTGTGGCGTATCCCGTGCAGCTATCCACCAGCGTGTGCAGCATTTGATGGAGGCAGGATTTATCACGGGTAGTGGATTCGACGTAAACCCTAAGAGCTTGGGATATTCTACCTGTACATACGTGGGTCTGAATCTGGAACGTGGTAATATGTATAAGAAGGTGGTAGAACGCCTTCAGAATATACCGGAAATCGTGGAGTGCCACTTTACTACTGGTTCTTACACCATGCTTCTTAAACTTTATGCGCGCGACAATGAGCAGCTGATGGATTTGCTCAACAATAAGTTGCAGGCTATTCCAGGTGTGGTTTCTACGGAGACCCTGATTTCTCTTGAGCAGAGTATCAAGCGAGAAATTCCTGTTATTCTGGAAGAAGAATAAGTATTCAACGTAAATATAAATGGTAAGGTTGTTTCACATGGGTGTTGCAACTTATGACCGGGGAGAGGCATAGGTTAAGACTTAAGTCGGTCGTGAGTGGTTCCTTTGTGAAACATCCTTTTTTTTATGTAAATAAGTAGATGGAAACATTTGATTTGGATTCACACTTGCAAGGTGTATATTCTGTTTTTCCCGAGGCTCCTCATCAGCCGGTAATTGGTATTACCGCCAACTACGAGGGCATAGATGCTACGCTTCGTGACCGATATTATAAACAAGTGATAGCTGCGGGCGGAACTCCTGTTATCATTCCTCCTGTTGCTGATGCAGATGTTATCGTCAATACGCTCCAGCATCTGGACGGATTGATTCTTACTGGTGGCGGCGACCACAACCCTCTCTGGATGGGTGAGGAGCCTTCTCCTAAGCTCCATCATATCAATCGGGAGCGTGATCTTGCTGAGTTCCTCCTGGTTCGCCTGGCTTATAATCGACAGATTCCGATGTTGGGTATCTGTCGTGGCATTCAGACTTTGGCTATAGCTTTGGGGGGAAAGGTGGAGCAGGACATCAGACAGGGAGTGAAGCATTCGCAGGATGCTGAGCGTGAGGAACCTACCCATAGTGTGCAGATAGTGAAGGATTCCACCTTATTTAATATATATAATAGTGAGAAGATTTTTGTCAACTCCTTCCATCATCAGGCTGTGAGTGTGCCGGGAAATAAACTGCGCTGCATCGCCAAATCTACTGATGGCATCATAGAGGCTGTGGAAAGTAGCGAGTACAAGTCTATCCTCGGTGTGCAATGGCATCCGGAATGGTTGGAGAAAGACGGACTGAAGATTTTCCAATGGCTTACTGCTCAGGCTGCCGAGTTTTATCAGGCGAAGCAGTTGCATCAGCGCATCCTTATTCTTGATACACATTGCGATACGCCGATGTTCTTCCCGCAGGGTATCTGTTTCGACCATCGCGACTCCCGTATTCTGGTAGATTTGCATAAAATGACCGACGGTCATCAGGATGCAACGACGATGGTGGCTTACCTGCCGCAGCCTAAGTTGGGTGAGACCTTCAGCAGCAAGGTAGATTTTGATGTGGCTGGTCCTACCCAGTATGCCGACCTGATCTTTGACAAGATAGAGGCTATTGTGAGTAAGAACAGCAATTACCTGAGTATCGCCCGTACGCCTGCCGACCTCTATAGCGACAAGCGGAAGGGAAGAAAGAGTATCATGCTCGGTATAGAGAACGGACTGGCGCTTGGACACGACCTTGCCAACGTGAAGCATTTTGCCCAGCGTGGCATCGTCTATATTACGCTCTGCCATAATGGGGATAATGATATTTGCGATAGTGCCCGTGGCTGCAATACTCACAATGGAGTGAGCAGTTTTGGCGAGAAGGTCATCCAGGAGATGAACCGCCTGGGCATCATGGTAGATTTGAGTCATGCTGGCGAGAAGAGCTTCTATGATGCTTTGGAAATCAGCAAGACGCCTATCGTCTGCAGTCATAGTAGCAGTAAGGCGCTCTGTGATGTGCCTCGCAATCTGACCGATGATCAGATGCGTGCGCTTGCTGCCAGAGGAGGTGTAGCCCATACCACACTTTATCACGGCTTCCTTCGCAAAGAGGGTGAGGCTGACATCACGGATGCTATTGCCCATCTGGAACATGCTATCGACATCATGGGTATCGATCATGTGGGTCTTGGTACTGATTTTGATGGTGATGGCGGAATCTGCGGATTAGCCGACTCTTCTGAACTCATCAACTTTACCATCCAGTTGCTCCGTCGCAGGTATAGCGAACAGGATATCGCCAAGATATGGGGTGGCAACTGGCTCAGAGTAATGGCGCAAGTACAGGCTGTTAGGTAAGTAAAGAGTGAAGAATTCAAATGTTACCGGTGAGTTGAAAGGTAATTCTATAGAGAAAAGATAATCATAAAGTTCAAATCTGAAAGTTCAAAATAAACAAGATGACGAAGAAAATGAAAATCATATTAGGTGTTGTGGCTGCTGCGGCTATTGTGGCAGGTGCATATACTTACAAATCTACTCATGGCACAAGTTCGCCTGAGGCACAGGAAGTGGAAGAAGCAGAGAAACTGAATCCAGTAGGTCCAGCTTTCAATGCGGATTCAGCCTTTGCTTATTGTCAGGCTCAATGCGACTTCGGTCCTCGCACGATGAATAGCGAGGCACACGATCTTTGTGGCGAATGGATTGTAAGGAAGTTCAAGCAGTTCGGATGTGAGGTAGAGGAGCAGAAAGCAGACCTCAAGGGATATGATGGCACGATATTGAAGAATACCAATATCATCGCTCATTATAATCCGAAGGCTACCACCCGTATCCTGCTCTGTGCCCATTGGGACAGTCGTCCTTGGGCAGATAATGATCCCGATAGTACCAACTGGCGCAAGCCTGTGATGGCAGCCAATGATGGTGCAAGTGGTGTGGCAGTCATGCTGGAAATCGCCCGCCAGTTGCAGGCTGACAAGAAGTTGAATCCTGCTATCGGAGTAGATTTCGTATGTTTCGATACAGAGGATTGGGGAACTCCTCAATGGGCTGATGTTCAGGATAGTGGAGATACCTGGGCGTTGGGTGCTCAGTATTGGAGTGAGAATAAGCCAGACGGTTATTCCCCTCGTTATGGAATCCTTCTCGACATGGTAGGTGGACAGGGTGCCAAGTTCTATCGTGAGGGAATGTCTATGCAGTATGCTTCTGCCATTGTCAAGAAGGTTTGGGCAGCAGCCCGTCAGGCTGGTTATGGCAGTTTCTTCCCTAAGAGTGATGGCGGTATGATAACAGATGATCATATCCCGGTAAATGAAAAGGCGAAGATTCCTACGATTGATGTGATAGCCTATTATCCTGACTGCCAGCAGAGCAGTTTTGGTCCTACCTGGCATACGGTAAGTGATGATATGGCTCATTTGGATAAAAATGTTCTGAAGGCTGTGGGGCAGACGATGATTCAGGTGCTTTATACAGAGGAATAGATAGGCACCGCATTTGGGTATAAAAGGAAGTGTTCCTAAGGAAAGTTGTTGCTTTCTTTGGGAACACTTCTTTTTTAGCCCTGTTGAAATCTCCGTTCATAGTCGTTGAATGTCCGTTCAGCGTCTTTGAACCGACATTCAACGTCTTTGAACCGCGGTTCAACGTCTTTGAACGGAAATTATATCTGCCCAGACTCAACTTGTCTTTCACCATCGGCTCGAAGGTAGGGCTGTCCATATCCACATCCCTGTTTTCCGTTAGGGCCCCGTGACTCGCTTATAGCACCTATTGACTTTTCCTTTCTGTGCTTTTTCCTTTTATTTCTGTTCTAGCATCATCTCGTACTTCTTGGTGAAGGGTGATTTTTTATGTAATACCTGTAGTGAAAGAAGGGAAATATATGATTAAAATGTATTCTTTCTTTATTTTTGGGGGCTTAAAGATTGATTTTCTTGTGTTTTTTCTTTCTTTTCAAAAGTTTTTGTTATTTTTGCAGCGGAATGTCTAGTTGTATGAGACAACTTATGGCATGAAACTTATAAAGTAACAGAATGTTTAATTAAAAAGGAAAAATAAGAAACAGACAGAAACAAACAAGAATGAAACGCTAAGGAAAAGGATGATTCCAAGAATCCCTTTCCCTACAGAGACTAAGAATCGAGGCACAATGCCTCACATACTTTAATCTGGCGTTTCCGTTCTCAGACTTTTAATGATATTGAGCTTTTAGCTCTTGTTCTCTTAAATCCGAATACCGCCAATATTCAACTACAATGGGAACAAGCAGTCGAAAGGTTCACGCTATTATGGCGTGAGCCGTTCTGTGCTTGCCATTGTAGTCGGTCGCTTGGCGGTAACCGGGATTTTAAGCAAGCCACGAACGGTTCCGCCTTTTTTATATCTATACTTTTGGTATGAATAAGAAAATCATTTTAAGTATTGCATTCGTGTGTTCTTGCCTAGGAATAAAAGCCCAATCCGCTTGGTTTGGAGGTGTTTACACAAATAGCAATTCTGGTATTTCTTCAGCTGTCATGGGCTTAGGTAGCACTCTTATCAACATGGGAATCAACTCGCTTACTGATTCTGATTCGCCTTTGTGTTCCTACGATCCTTACAGTTTTCATTATATGAAGCTTACAGACAATGGTGAAAAAATTGACTTTAAGCAATCAAATCCCTACGGCTTCAAAGCATACGATTTGTTTAACAACATCGAAGCTGGAGTGAAAGTTGGCTGGCAAGGTAGAGAATCATTCGTCGGTTTTTATGGCTATGCTGGATATGGCCAAAACCAATATAAGTTACGTTTTCTTGGTGAAAGAGATTATTCAAAGCATAAGTTCCAAAACCTTAGAGCAGGAGTAGGTATGCGTTTGTCTCCACTCAGATTTCTGATGGACGACTACGATTGGTGTCCTATCATAGAAGTGGGAACTACATACGTTTACAACTTTAGCTATAAAGGCCCGAACGGCAGTGACAAAAAACAAATTAACAACGGTATGAGAACATCTTATTCTGTTGGAGCACAGTTCGCTGATGGTTGCACTCTTGTTGTTGGTTTTGACATGGCACACTACAACATGTTCAACAAGAATTATTCCCCAGACGGTGGGTATTGGTTTCCATACGCCAATTTCAAGAATAAGGACATGAACTTTTATATCCGATTGAATGTTAGAATAACAGATGATGATTAAAAACCGAAAAGTTATGAAGAAGATTTATATGATTATGACATTGCTTGCCATCATGATGACAACAATGTTTTCCGCTTGTTCAAAAGATGATGTAGTATTTTCGCCGGAAGTTCCTTTTGATATAGAGATTTCAAACACAGAATATTGCAATGGAGATTCGCTATATGGCAAGATTGTGATAAAAACAACAGAAATGGTCTCTGGTACTCAAATCAAGAAAATCGATTGCCGTCTTGGCAATATCGTCATTGGCACAACAACAGACAAAACGGAATGCCCTTTCGGTGTACGCCTAAAAGACAAACCTTTTGGTTATCACACTTTCAGCGTTATCATCAAATGTGAGTCACCGGATTGTGACGAGACATATTGGCGACATGACTATAAAGATTTAGTAAAAATCGTATCTTCTAAAGATACTAACAAAAAGAATTGATTATGAAAAAAATACATTTCATTTTAGTGCTATTCTCTGTTCTTGCAATCAGCTGCTTTGCAGCAAAAGATCAGAAGAAGACAAAGAAAGAGCCTAAGCCTGTGACTTATGTGATTCAACCTGACTCTAACACATACGCTATCCTTGGTAAAACTATGACCGACATATTGTTTTCTCCAAGTAAAGTTACATGCTATGCAGTTAAGGGTAAGGCTCAGGTAGATAAGAGTGATTTAGAGTTGGAACCTCACTATGTAAGAGATTCTTTAATTGCCAAATTGTCTCCAAGCCAAATTTCCATGTTCCAGTTCTTGGTATTGTCTGACAAGTCGAACTATTCACAAGATTCGGTGAAAGTACGTAGTCCATACGTACCTCAACTTGAATTGTGCTTTGAAAAGAAGAAGCAACAAGTACATGTCCTCATATCACAGTCTGATTTCTCTTGGACAATTTGTTATGATGACAAAAAGCAAGGTAATTGGAATTATGCAGAGAAACGACTTGTAGGGCGTTTTTGCAAAATGATAAGCAATAGTAATATAAAATAAGGTAAGTGATATGAAGCAAATGATAAAACTTTTGTCTATTACTTTCTACATGTGCTTGGTGTCAGTTCAGATGCTAGCACAAGAAACAGTAAAGATATATCCGATTGTGTTTTGCAATACCATAGATGCCAATATTGGTGTAAGTTGTGCAAACGACCAAAAGCGTTTTACGCAACAACTTGGTATCATAGAAACTGCACTCGGTCAAGGTTGCGAAGTAGATCAAATGAACTACTACACTGGCAATGAGTGCAACAAGCCAAATTTGGAAAGAGCCATATCAGACTTGCATTGCACTTCAAACGATGTCATCTTCTTTTACTATTCTGGACATGGTATTCATGCAAAAGCTGATACTAGCGACGATTGGCTTCCACAGATGTGTTTGACATATCAGTCATATGACCAAGATAAGTTTGTGCCAGTAAAATGGGTACGAGAACGCTTGGCATCCAAAGGTGCTCGTCTAGTAATTATCCTCACAGACTGCTGTAACAATGACCAAGATTGGGTTTCCGTAAAGGGTCTAATAGACAAGATAGAAGACAATGCCACTATCGACAACATCAACATTCCTAATCTTCGCAAATTATTCTTTGAGAGTAGAGGAACTGTTGTTGCTACAAGTAGTAAAAGAGGGCAAACGTCTCTTGGTCCCAAAAACGGCGGTGTGTTCTCTGTTGCATTTTGGGATGAGATGTACAGAATAGAGCAAGGTAACGGTACACCAAATTGGGAGTCTCTGATGAGTGCAACGGTAAAACGTACACAAGAAGTAGCACACCGATACAATGCCCAACAAGACCCAGTGTTTAAAGTAAACATCAATGGTTACAACTCTCCTAATCCAAATCCTAACCCAAATCCTAACCCAGTGATTATATCTGTGAACGACAAGGAATTGGGAGAGGCGTTCAGAAACTTCGTTAGTTCTTCAAGGTCTCAACGTATGAGTATGGTAGAGAATATGAAGAGCAGATTGTTCTCTAGCGATGCAAAGGTGGAGTTGGTTGGCATGAATCTAACAACAACTGTTGGCTATAAAACAATCGGGGCGTATCTTAACGATTTATCTCTCAACAAGAATGTAAAAGGTATCAACATTGTTAGTACAAACAAAAGCAATGGGAAATACAACTATATTGTAATTAGTGAAATTAGATAAGGAAGATTATGAGAAGAATAATATTAGCTTTTTTCTTGTGCTCTTTGACTTACATAGCTCAAGCACAGGAAATGACAGAGAGCGAGCGAACGACCCTTGAACAGCGAGTCAAAGAACAAATTGATGACTTCATCTCGTATTTGCCGGAAATTGCAGGAAAAAGCGGCAAACCACAAGAAGAAAAGAAACTTGCCCTCAAATATATAAATTCCGCTTTGGAATTATTTATAGGACAAGGTAACACTTATCCGTATATAGACCAAAATGGAAATAATCGTACACATGAAGCAGTAAAGATGCAAACAACATCACGTGGAATTGCCAATCGACCTAAGCTAATGAAACGTTACCTTTCTGGGCTTATAAACTTGCCATATCAGAAGGTAGAGGTCGATAAATGTTCTGCCGTGAGAATAAACAAACATTTGTATAAAATCAGTGAAGGAAGATATGCAGCAACAGCTGTATATTTACAGGCTTTCCGAGCATGGAGAGATGGAAGACTTATCATAAACGACAAAGATGCCAAACAAGTAACCGTCTATGTTGACAAGAAAGTTATCGACACCCCTAATGGTTCTAAAACCTATTGGGAAATACAACTAGGAGACATTCGTATCACTTCTGATTGGGGAGAATAGCCTATGAGAACTATATTATGTAGCTTATTCCTTCTCTTATTTTCATTCGAGTTGGAGGCTCAAACTGTGGTCTTTGCAAATAGCAAAGACCACAGAGACATACTATTTGCCCAAAGTGTAAAGTCGTGCGATGAGTTTATGGCTCGTTTTAATGGTAAGGAATTCTTTCCAGGTATCACTCCCAAGGTCAAAGATTACAAGCAAAAGAATTTCTTAATGCTTTTTAATAGTCAGTTAGCAGCCAATGTAAAACGAGAAGACTTCTTGAAGAGTGTTTATGAGTTCTATGACTCTGTTGCCGTTAATCATATCAGCCTAGAATACGAGAGTGCCAAATGGTACGGAGAAGAAAAAGTTTCTTTTCTTTACAAAGGCAAAAGCATAAATCTTGGCATCGTATTACAACCAGAGAAAAATGACAAGGACAGATATGGTTGGACTATCATAGGAATAAATGGGCTAGAGAAATTGGGTTATAGAGATTCTTCTAGACACTTAACCATCAGTCCCGAGCAACACGAGGCAGAATTCATGGAGTTGGAAAGTAGTTTCAAATTAGAGTCAAATTGCTTCTCAGAACTAAGAAACAGCAACTTGTCTTTGGATGCCTTAAGCTATTTCTTTGCTTTGGTAGGAAGCAAGACTTTAGTTTTTGACAAACGAATAGAAACAACATTCCATTTCTTTGATGTGCCAGGTTATAGCTTTAGCATAAAGTTCCACAACCGCAATAAGGCTAATAACGGTTGGCTTATATCCCACTTTACAAAAATAGAAGAGAATAACAAACAAAGTTTAATCAATAAACTATTAGGAAAATGAAAAAGGTATTATTATCAATAGTTGTTTGGAGCATGACAGTTATAGGTGCTGTCGCCCAATCAAACGTACATTTCAAAAATCATCACTTGATATTCAATGGAGACTTGGCATTTGGAAGCCCATATACAGCTGCTGCCAGTAGTGTTGTTACAGGATTGGCAAACTATTACTTGCTAAATGATGCTTTCTTTGAGAACTCCTTTGCATACAGTACTTATTCCGTAAATACTGAAGGAGTTAAAGCAAAGACCATGAATCCTATGGGATTAACAGCAAGAGAGTTGTTTAACAATGTGCAAGCTGGACTCAAAATTGGTTATCAAACCTATAGTCCTGAGTTTGTCAACGCAGGTATCTATGCTTCTGCTCACTACAAGCTAGACCAATTTCAGGTAGGGGTAGATGATGACCACATGGCTAATCATCGAGCACAAAGAGTTCTTGTTGGTGCAACAGCCTTGCTATCATTAGGTAGCATGGGGCAGGCTTCCCGTGTCATCATTGAAGCTGGTTGTCGATATAGCTTAGGGCTTGCATACAAATCACCATTGGGAACGGACAAGAAGCAATTGAACGATGGACTCGTCAGCCATTTTGCGATTAAGCTGGCAAGCCGAGGCATGATGCAAAATGTGGGTATATATGCAGACATCAACCATTTCAATCTTTGGAAGGATTTTCGCCCAAATCAAAAGTTGAATAACATGACTTTCGGCTTGACATGGACTATTACGCCTCAACAGGTAGATGAACGATAAACGTAATGAGTATGAAAAAATTGTTTTTATTCGATGTCTTTGTTCTCCTATTATGTTGCATAACAGGAAAGGCTGTAGGAAACACTCCAGAACTGACCAAAGCGACCTACATGGTCACTAGTTTATACAATGGGCTAAAAACAATCTCTGTAGAGAAACAAGGTGGTAAGGTTTCCCAGATCAAAATGGACTTACAAGAAAACTATTTTGCAGAGAAAGGTCAAAACGCTCCAAATGAGTTCAAATACCTTGGACGCAAAAACGATTTCAATGTAGATGTGTCTGTTCGTCGTTACATTTTGGAGTTTAACGATATGTTCCTAGATGACCAATACAAAGATTGTTCTTTCTATTTTGAAGTACAATATAGAAGCAGTATATTGCTGACAGGACCACAATTCAGAAAAGATGAGGCACCTGCCAGTTTCGCACAAGTTGTAGTACGCAAAGGCTACCGTAAGGGCAATACTGTTTTGCGTGTTTTTACAGACACATTACAACTAGACATGGAACGAATGCGTATTTGTGATTGGGCAAATGAAGCCAGCACAAACCATATTGGAGTACATGCCAATTCTTTAGTTTCAGTAGAGCAATTGAGATTGGATGCAGCTGTGGCATACGGCAAGAAAAAATACACTGAGGCATATCGAATTTATGAAAGTATCGTCAATCAATATCCTGAAGAGGGAGACCCATACTATCGAATGGCAATTATGCTCTATAAGAAATTGGCAGGAATAGAACTCTCTAAGAAGAAGCGTCAAGAGTTAATTATAGAATACTTGGACAAAGCAAAAGCGCATGGTAATTACAACACAAGGTCTTGTGCTGACAACATGCGTTATTGGATAACTTGTTAAAGAAGAAATGGTATGATTAGATTACTTGCAATCATGTTCTTGGTTATTTGCGGAAATTTACCTTCTTTTTCACAAGATAACCAAGACATTGAAATCACATGGCTGAATGCTCCGTCTGAGACAAAAGACAACTTGTTGACACTCAAATGGGGCATAAAGGCAAAATCACAAATTACCAATGTCGCAATTTCCGTCAATGGTGTATCCCTAAAGGGCATCAACGCAGTATCAAATGACGGATATGACATGGTAAAATCTCAAACTGTCAATCTCAAAGAAGGTGACAATAACATAAGAATAGAAGTTTCTACAGAAGCTGGCAAAAAAGATACTAGCAAAAACATTCTTTGTAATTCTTCTGATGACGCAGAAGATGATGACAATGAAGATTTTGACGTAGATGTCGATGTGGTTGTTAGACAAGCCTACGAGAGCGACTCTGTTGCTCAATATATTCTTGGCAAAATGTATATGGATGGTAGAAACAACATGAAGAAAGATACTTTTGAAGGTTCCTTGTGGTTTAAGAAATCGGCAGAAGCAGGTTTTCCTCCTTCTATGTTCGAATATGCCATATCATTGCTTGATGGAAGAGGAATCATCAAGAGTGTCCCTATAGGAATTGAATATATGACCACTGCAGGAGACAATGGATTTGAACCTGCCTTATTAATCATGGGTATGTTTTACGAAGAGGGAAATTTTGTAGAAAAGGACATTGAGAAAGCCAAGCAACTATATCGCAAGTGTTCCTTGCCAGAAGCTAAACGAAGACTTGAAACATTAGAAAGGAGTTAACATGAAAAAAATAATCTTAAGCATAATCGTCTTGGCAAGTTCTCTTACAGTGAGCTTTGCACAAGAGAAAGAGTTTTATACAGGTTGTCTGCCCGAGACAAACACTGCACGATTGCCCAAGCAAGCAACATTGATGACACGTGATTTTAGTTCATTGCCATCAAGTTACTCGCTGAGACAGTATTGCCCTACCCCTCAATCACAAGGTCAATACGGAACTTGCACAAGTTGGGCAACAACTTATGCGTTTCGTACAATTTTAGATGCAGTGAAAAACAATTGGAATCGTGAGGAGATTATCACTGGTAATGCTTATGCCCCATTGTTCATTTATTCACAAATCAAAAACAGAGATGACATCCAATGTAGTAAAGGTTCGCATATCAGTGATGCCTTATTGAAATTGCGCAACGTGGGTGCTGTAAAGAAAGAGCAGTTTGACGTGATGTGTGCAGACTATGTTCCTGACAATATTATGAGTTTGGCTTCTGCTAACAAGATTGGTGGCTTCACAACATTGGTTGTTTATGGGCAAATGCTTATGGATCCTGTTAAAGTTTCTGTTATCAAGAAAGCAATCTCTCAAAAGCAACCAGTAGTTATTGCTATGCATATATCTCCATCATTTAATACCGCCAAGGATGTTTGGGATGGCAACACTTGGGGAAGAGATGGCTATCATGCTATGTGTGTAGTAGGGTATGATGACAACAAGTACGGAGGAGCGTTCTTAATTATGAATAGTTGGGGAAGCAAATGGGGGAATAACGGCTTTATATGGGTAAGGTATGCAGATTTTTGCAGAACCGTTGATCAAGCATACACTGGTTTTCTTCCAAGTTCACCTTCTCCAATCGACAACAAAAATACTCTTTCTGGTGAACTCGCTATCAAGTTATCAACAGGTGCTGAAATGCAAGGTAAACTGGTAGTCAATGGTGATTATCCACATTACGAAATGAGCGGTTCGTATATATCTGGCACTCGTTATCGTTTGATTATCACCAACGACGAACCTGCATTTGTATATGTAATAGGAGATGACCTGTCTCCAAATACAAGTATAGTCTTCCCTCCAAGAGAAGATGTTAGCCCTGCCCTAACTTACAAGCAGTGCCATGTAGCAATTCCTAATGAACAATGGTACATTGAAATGGACAACACCAAAGGCAAAGACTATGTTTGTGTCTTATATTCTAAAAAAGAATTGGACATCAAGAGCATTGTAAAACAAATCAAAAATGGGAATGGCACTTTCTACCAAAAGGTTCAGTCTGCCCTTGGGCAAGATATTGTTCCAAAATCTGACTTGAAATTGACAGATGGAAAAATAACCTTTAACGCTTCATCAAAAGCCTCCGTCGTTCCTATTATTGCTGAAATCAATCATCAATAAATAGTAATAATGAGACATATTATAACATTTGTTTTAATCTTGTATTTTAGTACAAGCAGCATGCAAGCACAAAAAGATTCTATCGAGTTCAATTTACAAGAATGGAACTTCGAGCAAAGAATAAATGAAACAATGGATGACTTTGGCTTTTATTTATGGGAAATTGCTGGAGCTAATTATCGAAAAACAAACGAGAAAATGCTTGCAAAGAAATATGTAGGGGAAGTTTTGAGACATTTTGCAAGAAATGGAAATGCATTCTGTATTGAAGGTATAGAATATACGCCAATGATAACCTTCGTGGATAAACAGGGTAAAATTGTTAGGCGGTTATCTCCTAGGCGCTTTTGTGCACAAATTATGACAGGACCAAGAATACCTGAAAATTTCATTTGGTGTAAAATGAAAGTGGCTAATTTTACAAAAGAGCATTGCAAACAAATCTCCTCAAATGAATATGTTATAGATGCGCTGGTGGATACAGGTTATGCCAACGACTCTATGAAATCTCACAAATGGGAAGAAGGGAATTTGAAAAAGATAAAGGTTGTTGCAAGACGAGCAATGATAGATACACCAAATGGACCAAAAGAGTATTATGCCCCATATTTCATAGATTTGTATGCTATCATTCCGTAGTACAAGTTCTAACAAACTTCAAGTGCCGACGAAGTATAACTCTAATAGGCAATGAAGTAGTACTTAGTTTGTCATCGAAGTACTACTTCATTCAAATTTACACCTCTTGGCATACCACCATCTCTGTACCTTTGTATATGACAATGATTTTATGCAATTGCGTGGTCTTGACAGATGATTTCACAATCTCACTGTCTGCATATCGGTTTACTTGACTGATGGCATCCTGACGAAGTTGCTCTATATGTGTATCTGTATCTTTTGGTTTGGCATACTTTAATTCCACGATATAGCTGTGCTTCATGTCGGCATAGATGTCGAGTAGCGGGCATAGGAAGATGTCCGCATATCCAGCTTGTGTATCTTTTTCTGAGATAGGACGATAGAATTGATTTTTGCAAGTCATGGCAAGTGTGAAACCATGCACAAAATACTCGCCCTTTTGATGGTCACGCTGGGAGGAATATTTGTGTAGACTGTCTGCTATGTATTCGAAGTAAGGTTTCCAATTGCCATGATATGCCAACAGACTTTCCAGTTTTCCCTTTTCGTAATCATCATAGTTCAGGTCGTTCTCTTTATAGGCATCTAAGAGATAAGTGAATATTTGTTCTCTCACAACCTCATTGGGAATGACAAATCTTGTTTTTCCATCCAACTCGCCGTCTATCGTAATCATTCCAAAATAGAATAGTAAGCTCACAAAGTTGTCGGGGGTGCCAATGGCTTCACCTGGGAAACCAGTCTTTAGCTCTCCTGTGACATATCCTTGTTCCACAAGCTTTTGGATAATGGAAGCATCGTGTGCGAATTCCTTGTCTTTGCGGATAAGCATACGTAGTTTGTTATAGTCGGTGCGTATGTTGTCTTCGACCATATTGTCTGGAATACTGCCACGATTACTAATATAGTTGTCAATAAAATAGAGCACCATACAGGAATTGTACATGGTTGTCTTTCCGTATGCTTTTTTGGCGAAGCAATAATTGTCATACCATGGTTTCATGATGGCAATCAGTTCATCGACGGTGTAGGTATGGATGTTGCAGGTTTCGGTGTAATAAGAGAGCATGTCTCGTACCTCTTCCTCGGTAAATCCTGTCATCTCATTGAAAGCATAGCTCAGTGTATAGTTGGTCCCGATGTTAAAACCGCTTGTCAAGTCATCCATGGTGACTGGAGCGACACCTGTTACGAACACTCGTTCTATGGAAGAGTCGGTGCTCGCCTTGATGGTGTCGAAGAAGGTTCGCAAGTACCCTGTACCATGTGTCTCAGAGCGGTAATCGTCAAGACATTCTGGTTGGGAAAGGATCTTGTTGGTGAAGTGGTCGTACTCATCGATAAACAGATATATCTTTTGACCTGCCTTTTGGCATACATCACAGAGGTAATCCAATTGCTTGGATGCACCGTTCCTTTGGTTCATTTCTTCTTTTGTGTTCGCTGGTAAATACTGCTTATAGGATTCACAGAAAGAATTGAAGCGAATGTTGCAGTGGTCGTCAAGTCCTTCCTTGTAGTTCTGTAGGCTGGCGTCTATGACGGCAAAGTTAAGTGATATAACGAGATAGCTGTTTCGTTCAGGAGTAGGGTAATTACCAATGTATAGACCACCGAAGAGTTGGTCAAACTTGTCGGCTTGGTTTACATCATAGTAATTTTTGAGCATGGAGAGGGTAAGGCTCTTGCCGAAACGGCGAGGGCGGATATAGAAGAAGAACTTGTTGGCTTGTTCGATGCTTTCTATAAAGTCTGTTTTATCTACATAGTAGCAATCGTCTCTTCTCATGACGGCGAAGTTCATCATGCCGTATGGGATGCGTTTGTGTTTAGGGAGTCTTTCCCTTCTTCTGTGAATTACCATAATATTTCTCCTTATAGTTTTTGTTATAATTAGACCACAAAGTTAGCATTATTATTTGAATATTGCAAAGTTTTGGACTATAATTTATATTTTCCCTTTATATCTGCCCAGACTCAACTTGTCTTACCACTCTCTCTGTTAATCTATCTACTCCGTTCGGATCATACTTCTTGGTAAGGCTCGCACCGAAAGCCCAAGCGAAGGCCTGATAGAAGCCAGCTCTCACTGGACCCAGGAAAGCCTGTATCAGTTGGTAAGAGGAAGAATTGCATTCGCGGTAAACTAACTTGATGCAGAGTTTACCCTGTGCGTATGTCAGTTTTTTCATTCTTGGCGTGTATTCCTCCTTGATTCCTTTCTCTACCAGTTTCATATGTGCATCCTTTGCTCTCTTGTTAGGCAGAGTCTCCAGATATTCACCGGTTTCGATGATAATCTTTCTTACCTCTTTAGCAATAGGTAGCACCTTTTTTACATTATATACCAGTCGGTTGTAAGCCATGCGCTGTTTGGCATTCTTGAATACCGGTTCGGGATATACATAGACATTGTTGACCTCCACATATTGTATGCTGTCCTTTCCCTGCAATACCTTGCCGACTTTCACCATCGGCTCGAAGGTAGGGCTGTCCATATCCACATCCCTGTTTTCCGGATGGGTCTCATCATCCTGTGCAGCCATTCTCAGAGTCGTACCTAACATCAGGCATATCAAAAAAAGTATTTTGTATTTCATCTTTCTGTCCTCATTTTAGTCTCTAAATTTTTTCTCATTTTAGTCTCTAAATCAATCAGATGGCAAAGTTACACAAATAATTTGTATGCAGATATTTTTTTCGTCTTTTTTATGAAAAAGGGGATAGAAATGCTTCAAAATACGGCTCAGATGCCCTGAAATGCGGGAAATGTTAGCCTTTTATTGTTAAAATAATAATTTTTAAAGCAATAACTTGTAATAAGTGAGAAATTATTAGTAATTTTGCACCGCTTTTAATCAAATAGCTATACTTATGTTTGTTATTTGTGAAAAATTGTATCAGGTGAGAGAACGGTGGGTTTGTCTGGCGTGCAACATATTTAATATATGCAACCGTTTATTCCAACGAGAAAAAAATAATTATTAATAATTTATAAACAACAATTGAAACAAACAAGAATGAGAAGAATTTCCCTATTGCTTGTCTCTCTGATTGTGTTGACTGTCCAAACAACCTTGGCGCAAACCTTTAGCGTCAAGGGAACGGTTATGTCTGCTGATGACAATGAACCGCTGATTGGTGCAACCATCCTTCCTTCAAGAGGGTACAACGAATGGTGTAGTGACCGATGTTGACGGAAACTATACCATCGAGGTGAAGGACGCTTCTAAGGCTACGCTGGTGATTTCATACATCGGTATGGTGACTCAGAAACATCCTGTCAATGCACAGACGAAAACGCTGAACATTACGCTTACTTCTGATTCCAAAGTGATGGATGAAGTCGTGGTTGTGGCGTATGGTGTTCGTAAGAAAGGAACCATTGCGGGTTCCGTGTCTGCTGTGAAAGCTGAAAAAATTGAAAATGTCCCTGCGGCAAGCTTCGACCAGGCTTTGCAAGGACAGAGTACTGGTTTGCAGGTCATCAGCTCTTCTGGTGAACCAAGCAAGGCTGCTACCTTCCAGATCCGTGGTACAAACTCTATCAACTCTGGTAAGTCACCACTTTTTATCCTGGATGGTGTGCCAATTTCCAGTTCTGATTTCAATACTTTGAGTCCTAACGACATCGAAAGTATTTCTGTATTGAAAGATGCTTCTTCTACTTCTATCTATGGTGCACGTGCTGCTAATGGTGTGGTTGTAATCACATCTAAGCGTGGTCTTTCTATGGATAAGGCAAAGGTTACCCTCCGTGCTCAGTATGGTTTCTCACAGTTGGCTCAGACCAACTGGTCTATGATGAATACTGATGAGCGTATCCAGTTTGAGAAAGAAGTAGGACTGGACGCTGGTAAGGATTACAATCTCCTCTCTAAGGTAAATGTCAACTGGCTTGACGAGGTGTTCAATGATGCAGCTCCTTTGCAGAGCTATGAACTTTCCGTGAATCGTGCTACTGACCGTTTGAACTACTATGTTTCTGGTGGTTTCTATGATCAGGATGGTATTGCGCAGAATTCTACCTTCCGCCGTTACAACATCCGTACCAATGCAGATGTGAAGGCGAGCAACTGGTTGAAGATTGGTACCAACACCATGGCAGCTTACGAGGAGGCCCAGCAGGCAGACGATGGTTCTTATACCACCGTTACCCCAATTTCAGCTTGCCGCTTCATGCTTCCATATTGGAATCCATACGCAAAGGATGGCAGTCTTGCTTCTCTTTCAGCCGGCAACTGGGCTGGTACGAGCGAGAACCCTATCGTATATATGGCAAAGAATCCTATCAAGAACAAGAAGTATAAGATTCTCTCTACTATGTATGCAGAGATTTATCCTATTGAGAATTTGACTATCCGCACCCAGTTTGGTGCAGATTTCTCTCACTCTACCGCATTCATGCAGTCTTTCCCAAGTCTCTCTTCTAACAACGGACAGGGTCTTGCGGCTCGCCAGAGCAGCGATATGCTCAATTTGACTGAGACTACAACAGCCAACTATCGTTTCACCTTGAAGGATATCCATTCTTTCAACGTGATGCTGGGTCAGGAGGCTGTCGATTATCATTCAGAGGGATTCAATGTTTATTCCAGAGGACAGAATAATGACTTGCTGACCAATATTTCGTCTGGTACACGTGCCAGCCGCTGGTCTGACTCTTCTTCAGATTATTCTTACTTGTCATTCTTCATGCGTGGCGAGTACAACTATAAGGAACTTTATTATGCAGACTTCTCTCTCCGTACCGATGCTTCTTCCCGATTTGGTAAGGATCATCGTTGGGGTACTTTCTGGTCTGTAGGTTTCATGTGGAATGTGAAGCAGACTGAATGGCTCAAGAAGTATAACTGGCTGAGCAACGCACAGTTGGCAGTCAGCACAGGTACTTCCGGTAACTCAGAGATTCCTAATTATTATCACCTCGCATTGGTGAGCGGTGACGCTAACTATGACGATACAGCAGGTCTCTATCCTTCACAGAGTGGTAATGAGGAATTGGGTTGGGAGTCCACTTGGGCAAGCAACTTTGCTTTGCGTCTTGGTTTCTTCGACCGTATCAACTTCAGTTTTGAGGCTTATTACAAGCGCACTTCCAACATGTTGATGCGTGTGCCAGAGTCTTACACCGTAACTGGTGAGGGTTATCGCTGGAAGAACGTGGGTGTGATGGCTAACAAGGGTATCGAGTTGAGTGCTGATGGCGATGTAATCCGCACCAAGGACTTTACCTGGAATGTAAGTGCCAACGTATCTTACAATCAGAACCGATTGAAGGAACTCTATAACGGTGTAACCGAGTATGTAAACTCAACCACCGGTTTGAAGTATGTAGTAGGTCACTCAGTAAGCGAGTTCTTCCTGAACCGTTATGCAGGTGTGAACCCAGCAAATGGTGAACAGCTCTGGTATGATAAGGACGGTAACGTGACCAACGAGTTCCGTGAGAGCGACAAGGTGATGATGGGCAAGACCTACGATGCACCTTGGATGGGTGGTTTCGGTACCAGCTTGCGCTGGAAGGGCTTGCAGTTGTCAGCTCAGTTCAGCTGGATCGGTACACGTTATGTTATCAATAACGACCGTTTCTTCGAGGAGAGTGGTGTAACCTTCGGTACAGCTTACAACCAGTCTAACCGCTTGTTGTATGACCGCTGGAAGAATCCAGGTGATATTACCGACATCCCTCGCTGGGGTGAGGTTAACCAGTTGGATGACCGTTACTTAGAGAACGCTTCTTTCTTGCGTATGAAGAACCTCAGTTTGTCATACTCTTTGCCACAGAGTCTGTTGAGCAAGACCAAGTTCTTCTCTTTGGTAAGAGTCTATGCTCAGGCACAGAACCTCTTCACCATCACAGGCTTCAATGGTCTTGACCCAGAGGTTTCATCCAATGTTTATCAGGCGCAGTATCCAGCATCACGCCAGTTTACGCTTGGTGTAGAACTGTCATTCTAAACAAAGAAAGGAGATAATAATAATGAAGATTAAACATATTAAGACATATATACTGTCAGCTGTCCTGACCTTGTCTTTTTCTTCCTGTCTTGACAAGTATCCTGAGGATTCTATCCGCATGGATGAGGCTATCAATACAGTGGATGATGTAGATAAGCTGGTCTATGGAATCTATGACAGTTTTAAGAGCAGCGCATTGTACTCAGGCAAGTTGACACTCTTGCCAGACTTGCAGACAGACTTCGTGTATTGTGTGAAGGGCTACTCCAATACCTATGGCGATATCTATCGCTGGAAGGATATCAAGCCTACCAATACCGACATCGAGTCTGTATATGGTGCCCTTTATGGTGTTATCAATAGTGCCAACTTCCTGCTTGACAATGTAGAGAAAGTGAAGCTCAATACCACCAGTGATACAGAACTGGACAGGTTGGAGCAGTATCAGGGTGAGGCTTACTTCGCTCGTGCCTTGGCTTATTCTGAGTTGATCAAGATGTTCTGCAAGGCTTATGATAATGATGAGCAGGCAGAGAAAGACCTGGGTGTGGTACTCACTGAGCATTATTACGGCAATGAGCCACAGAAACGTGCCAGCCTGAAGGCTTCATACGAGTTCGTATTGAGAGACCTTGATAAGGCTACAGAGTATCTGAAGTTGGAAGATGACTTTACTGGAAGTCTCTACAACGAGATTTACTTCAATGAATATACTTGCCATGCCTTGCGTGCGCGCGTATCCTTATATATGCATCGCTGGGATGATGCCATCAAGTATGCTTCTAAGGTTATCGGCAGCAAATATTATACATTGGAGAAGGCGTCTTCTAATACCTATTCCAGTCAGGTGAACGACTATAAGTACATCTGGACTTATGGTGATTCCCGTGAGGCTATCTGGAAGGTTGGTTTTACTGTAAACAGTTATGGTGGTGCCTTGGGTACTATCTTTGATAACTACAACTATGTAACTTATCGTCCTGACTATGTGCCAGAGACTTGGGTTATCAATTCATACGACAGCAACGACCTTCGTCCTGCAGCCATCTTCACCACCCGTGTAACAGGTTATGAGCACGGATTGCAGTGGCCTTTGCTGAGCAAGTATTCTGGTGATGCAGAATTCCTGAACAGTAATATCCTGCATGTTCACCAGCCAATGGTGTTCCGTCTCTCAGAGCAGTATCTGATCCGTGCAGAGGCTTATGCCATGAAGGGTGAATATGGCAAGGCTGGTAAGGACATCTCTACCTTGCGTACAGCCCGTTACTCATCATACGGTGGTAACACATCCTTGAGCGAGAGCAATGCCATGAAGATTATCGAGGCAGAGCGTGTGAAGGAACTCTATATGGAAGGTTTCCGTCTGAACGACCTCAAGCGCTGGCACAAGGGATTCGAGCGTAAGGCTTCTGATCAGCCTGCTGCCAACTTCGTACAGAGCAGCTTGAAGGTAGAGAAGGATGATCCACTCTTTGTCTGGCCAATTCCACAGCATGAGCTGGAAGCACCAGGTTCAGAGATAGAGCCTAATGAAAGTAATAAATAACGGATTATTAATAAAGAGACGATCATGAAGAAAATAATGATGAGATGTTTGGCAGCAGTAGCTGTACTCATCGCTCTTGCGAGCTGTTCGCAGGATTTTACTACCTATTCTGGTCCGAGTCATATCATGTTCTCTGATACGCTCTATCAGTATCCAGTACAGGAAAACAACGAAATCTTCAATGTTCCTGTATCGGCTACAGAAAAAGTGGATTACGACCGCACCTTCGGTGTGGAAGTTATAGACAAAGAGAGCAATGCCATCGAGGGTAAGCATTATCGTGTGCTCAACAATACTGTCACTATCAAGGCAGGCGAGATGGTAGGAAATGTGCAGGTTCAGGGTATCTATGATAATATCGGAAAGACGGACTCCTTAGGTTTCACGCTGAAACTGGTGATTCCTGAGAAGTACAACTGGACTGAACTCTACAAGGACTATACTCACGTGGTGATGCAGAAGGCTTGTCCTTTCGATATCCACAATTTCTCTGGTTGGTGTATGGTTACTTCTACTTTCTACAGTCAGTATCTGAACAACGTAACCAACCGTCTGATCAAGACTGAGGTGGTAGAAGGTGAGGAAAATACGGTACTCCTGAAGGATGTATATTATAAGGGATATGACCTGAAGTTGAAGTTTAAGACTGGCAACCTTCTGGAACCAAAGGTAGAGATGGACGACCAGATAGCCGGTGAGACCGGTGAGGCATTCGGAACTATCTATGGAGATGGCAAGTTGCGCATCAGCCAGCCTTCTCTCTATACCTCTTATTATAATACCTGCCAGAACTATGTATTGCAGTATGTCAACATGAGTGTCGATAAGAAGGACGGTACATCATTTGGTAATGTAGGAACCTTCATCACCATGTTTGAGTGGGTAAGCGATGCAGAGGCAGAGAGACTCAAAGAACAAGGTTATTAAGCCTTTCGGGTGCTTATATAACGCAGATATATTCAAGAAAATAATAACAGAATAACAATATGAAAAAGTTAATTTCAAGATATTGGCTCGTACTTGTGGCGCTGGTTTCAGTGACCTTGTTCACCGCTTGTTCCAGCGACGACGATGCCGTAAATCCTGTATTTCCACAGGTACAGACTATCGCAGGTGCTGCTGGCGATGTGAAAGAGTTTTCTTTCGATGCCAACCAGAACTGGAGTCTTTCTTCTAATCAGATCTGGTGTAAGATCTCTAAGGTAGAGGCTCAGAATGAGAATCAGGAAGAGGCGAAGGCTGCTGCAAAGCCTGGTTTCGTGCTCAATGGTGCTGCTGGTAAGCAGACTATCCAGGTAACTATTACTGACGATGATGCCAGCAAGGACTTGAGCGTAGCTCAGTTGAACTTGAAGATGGGCGGTCAGGAAGTGACTATTGCTGAGATTCTGCGTTCTGCTGAGGGCTATGATCTCAAGGTTTATGATGAGTTGGGCAACGATATTACCGAGACAGGTATTATTGTAGGTTACAAGAATGTTGCAGGTCAGCCTATCTACAACAAGTTTACTGTTAAGTCAACCTATCGTTTTGCTGTGACCAACACTCCTGCTTGGGTAGAGTTGGAAGGCGGTTTCCTGGTAGGTACCCCAAATAATGAAGTTGTAGGTGGTGCTGCCTTCAAAGAGGGTCAGGGCTTGAATGCTAAGTATGCCATTGCCAAGGAGGCTAACTACACCATTACTTTTGCTTCTGAGGATGGTAAGGCCGCTGTGACCGTACCTGTTATCTATAATGGTATGACCACTCATACGATGGATATTACTTATCCTACTTCATCACAGTGGGCTGTATGGAATGTTTCTATGGATGGTAAGGTATTCACACAGAATGGTTCAAGTCTTAATGGTGATGCTACCAATGCTTTCACTTTCCACAATTTCGTTCCATTCCAACTCAACACATTAAATGATGATTATCAGCTGGTTGTCTTCGAAAATAAGAAGGGAGGTCTGTTCGTGGATGAATCTGGCGTAGTGAAGTTGCAGGGTGAGAAGGGTGATGTCAAGCTTACTGTTGCTCCATTGACAAGCGGTAGCCGTGAATTACTGGTTTATGCATTGCCTAAGGCTGTATATGAGAGCTTGGAGAATGGTCCAGACGATATGTTGGAGAACGAGTTCACTACTGTAAAGAGTGATTATGACCGCTACTTCCTGATGGATGTTGTACAGAAGGAGAATAGCTCTTCAGCAGATGATCAGTCTTCTGCACCAACAATCTTGGAGATGAACTATTTGCCAGTTGAGTGCAAGAAGGATAATTCAATGTATGGTTCTGTTGCCTCTGAATTTTTTGGTTACAATGGTGATGAAATTTATGTCGCTAAGTCAAAAGTAGGCACTTCACTTACTGTCAATCCTAACCTTAAGAATTGGGATCCTACCACAATGATGGAAACCGGTTATCTGACGGTATTGGATAGAAGCGGCAATGATATTACTTCAAGTGTTGAGCCTTCACAAGACGGAAATAATAATTGGGTATTCATTGTACCAGTACCAGAAGCAGCTCCGATGTATATGATTTTCAAGGACAATGGAACTCCTGTAAAGATTCTTGTTATCGAAGCTGGTGAAGAGGGAATGAGTAAGAAACATACTTCTATCAGAAAAATTAGAAAGTAATGAATAGAATAAAAATATTTTCAAAGGCACTCTTGTTGCTCTTGGTCACGATGCTGACCTTTACTGTGACAAGCTGCTCTGATGATGAAACCGAAGGCTGGGACGGCACATACGGATATGTGCAGTTCAAACTCAGCAAGAAGGTTTCTGCAAGAGCTACACGTGCTGCTGCCCTTGACAAACTTGAGAAATTGGATGATGCCAAGAAAATCAAGGTGGTCATGGAGCACAATGGTACGACTGTATCTCAGACTTTGGTGCTCAATTCTTATAATTCAGAGAATGCAGAGTATGGTCTGAGAAGTGAAAAACTGCAACTTGCCTCTGGTACCTACACCGTCATCGGTTTCTATCTCTATGATGCTGTAGATGAGGAGTTGTTGGCTTCTTCTGCCGGCGAGACCTTCACCGTTGTTGGTGGCGCTCTGGAAGTACAGAACCTCATGGTGGAGACTGTGGAGCGCGGTAAGGTGAAGTTCAATCTTGTCAAGGAATGGGAGAAGACCCGTGCCGGTAATACCGAGTATCTCTTCTCTAATATCCGATTGATTGATATCAGCGTAACCAACCTCTTTACCCGTGAGACTTTCACTTTCCCTGGTGTTAAGGTGAAATACAAGGAGGCAAGTGAGGAGCATCAGAATCCTGATGATGAAAACGATAAGTATATGGAGGTGGGTACAGCCTACTGTGATTCTACAGTATGGCTTCCTGCTGGTACTTATCAGGTTACTTCTTATACGACTTACGGTCAGACCGGTGCGGTGAAGACCAAGTATGAAACCCAGCCTGTAAAGGGTGAGGCGTTTATCGTAGAGGATAATCAACTGAATGATAAGGCTCAGGTGCCTATCCTGCTCTCTAAGACCAAGGAATACATCAAGGATTATGAGGCTCTGAAGGCTATCTGGGAATCTCTCCAGGGTAAGGAGTGGAGCTTCTATGGCGATGCTACTTTCAAGGGTGCTAACTGGAACTTCAATAAGGAACTCGATATGTGGGGCGACCAACCTGGTGTTACACTCAACAGCAATGGTCGTGTCATCGGTCTCGTCATCGCTGGTTTCGGTGCCAAGGGTATCGTGCCAGATGCTATCGGACAGCTCACAGAACTTCAGGTACTCAACCTTGGTTCTCATGATGAGAAGATTGGTGCCAACATCTTCAATAATTATGATGCCAACAGTCTGAATGCAGCCAAGAAGAGCACTATGCGTCATGACTATGAGACCAAGTTCTTGAAGTATGACCCACGTGCCAATATGTCGGATATGATTGTAGAAAGCTACAACTCAGACCCTAAGGTAGCTCCTAAGAACAGAATCAAGAAGGACAGCCGTATCAACCTGAAGGATGCTCAGATCGGTACATTGACCAACAAGATTACAGGTGTATCTAAGGCCATCTATCGCCTGACTAAGTTGCAGCAGTTCTATATCGGTAACTCTTCTATCACATCCGGCGAGGTTTGTGCGAAGTTCTACAATGCAGACGATGCCGTTTATGGTAAATTTGCTCAGGAGTTCAAGGAAGAGGATTGGAACAACATGACCAACCTTACCGATATCGAGCTTTACAACTGTCCAAAGATTAGTCGAATTCCAGACTTCTACTATAATCTCCCTAATTTGCAGGCGATGAACTTGGCTCGATGCAAGGGCATCTCTGCTAATCAGTTGAGAAATGATTGGACTCGCTTAGCTGAGGAGAAGACAGGTAAGACTCTCCAGATTCTCTATATGAGTTACAATAACCTGGAGGAGTTCCCTGAGTATTCTGCATTGAGAAAGATGGTAAATCTCGGTTTGCTCGACCTGGCTTACAATAATATCAAGAAGGTACATCCGTTTGGTTCTGAGGTAGCTCTCTCTTCTCTCTATCTGAACAACAACCAGATTGAAGAGATTCCTGCTAATCTCTGTGCCTTTACAGATGATGTGGAAAGTCTGACTTTCGCTCATAACAAGTTGAAGAAGATTCCTAATATCTTCGATGCAAGTTCGGTTCGTGAGATGGGTTCTGTGGATTTCTCTTACAATGAGATTACTGGTGTAGATACAAGTCATGGTACCTATAAGGGTATTAATGCAGCTTCAGTCAGTCTGTCAAACAATAAGATAAAGAAGTTCCCTTCTGAGTTGTTTACAGCAGGTTCTCCAATCACAACCATTGATTTGAGCGGTAACGAGTTGCGTACGATTCCTAAGGGTTCTATCAGCGGTAAGAAGGCTTATCTCCTTCAGGTGATTGACCTTCGATTCAACAAACTGACTTCACTCTCAGATGATTTCCGTGCAACTACATTGCCATATATTACCAATATGGACTTGAGTTACAACTGCTTCACAACGGTGCCAACCCAACCATTGAACAGTGCCGTGCTCCGTGCATTTGCCATCAATCATCAGCGTGATGAGCAGACCAAACAGCGTTGTCTGCGTACCTGGCCAACAGGTATCACCACCTGTCCAAGTCTGATTCAGTTCCAGATAGGTTCTAATGATATCCGCAAGGTAGATGAGACATTGACTTCTCACCTTTATATTCTGAACATCGCTGACAACCCTAACATCTCTATCGATGTAACCAGCGTCTGCGCATATATCAAGGCAGGTATGTATAAGCTGTTCTACGACAAGAATCAGGACATCCGCGGTTGCGATGCTTTGGATCTCGAAAATTAAACGAAAAGAAAGTAAGATAATATGAAATATATTAATAAACTTACATGGCTCCTCGTTCTGGGTGCTGGTCTGATGACCGCATCCTGCAGCGATAGCGATGATGTAGATATCCCTGGCGGACTCTCCATCGACAAGGAGCAGATAGAAATAGGAGCTCAGGGCGGTAGCGAACAGCTTGCCATTGCTGCCTCACAGAATTGGGTGGCTAACGTGGATGAGCCTTGGCTGATGCTCACTCCTGCCAATGGCGTGGGTTCTACTACTGCAACTGTGGTAGCAGATTCTACTCTGATGAACGGACGCCGTACTACCGATATCGCCTTTATCGGCGATAACGGTCAGCGCCGCACCGTTTCCGTGGTACAGTTTGGTTATGGTAAGCAGATTGACATCAAGGAACCAACTGTAGAAATCGAAAATTCAGAATCATACGATAAGCGTGCTTTCGAGAGTTTGATTTCTGCCAATGTGGAATGCAAAATCGGTAAGATAGAGTATTCTTTCGAAGGTGACATGACTGATGCCGAGAAGGCAGAGAATGAGAAAGAACGTGAAGGCTGGCTCCTGAATAGCAAGGATGAGCCTAAACTGACTGGTACCAATATAGGAATCGTCCTTGATAGAAAGGCTCGTCCTCGTAGCGTCAAATTCAAGTTCCGCTGGGCGATGAATGTTGTTCCTGCTGTTCGTGTGGCAAAGGTTCACTTAGTACCGGTAAAAGCTGAAGACAAACTGGTGGATGCAGATGGTAATCCTACCGATGATGTCATCCTGACAGTTCGCCAGAAGGCAGCCTTGAAAATTGAGGATAATCGTGCTGGAGACTCTTTGTCTATCATCATGATCAATCAGAAATTAGGTTGTATGGCTACCTTCGATGCCAGCGACAATATGCGTAACTGGTCGAACGTGACACTTTGGGAAGCAACTGATGCTTTCGTGAAGAGCCATCCTGAGGCTTTGGGCCGTGTGCGCTCTGTGAAGTTCAGCATGTTCAACCTGAAGAGTGGAGAGTCTCTTCCTAAGGAAGTTGGCAATCTGAAATACCTGGAGTCTTTCTCTCTGGCTGCCAATGAGAACAACCAGATTCGTGAGGTAGAGGTTGGTGAGGATATCTGTGAATTGAAGTATCTGAAGAACCTGACTATCCAGGCGTATGGTATGACCCACTTGCCAGCTAACTTTATCAAGTTGGGTAAGTCCTTGGAGTCACTCAATCTGGTAAGTAACAACTTCAATAAGTTGTCTGATATTACGAATGTAGTAAATGAGAAGAACTTCCCTAAGTTGCGTAATCTCATCCTCTATGCTCAGCGTCGTACAGATGTAGCTATCGATCTTTCAAAATTGGAAAAGAACGGAAATAGTGACTATATCTATAATACTTACCCTATCGGTATGTATGGAAAGGTCAGCAAAGGTACCAGCGATCGTCAGGCTCTTCTGAAACTCCTTACATGGGAAAAACTGAATTCCCTGGAGTTGTCATACTGCTTCCTGGAGGGTGAACTTCCAACAGATGAAGAGATGACTGAAGCTTTGGAGGCTGCTGGCAAGGCTACCCATTACAGCAGGGCAGACTTCTCTACCAATAAGGCTGATTATCTCGACAAACTGGTAGGTGATACCTGTAAATGGTTGCTCTCTGGCTGGGATAATCCAGTAACCTGCAAGCACAAGGATGGTTCTGTAGTTTATGAGGATGTTTATCCTCTTCAGGTGCCACGTGTATTGCCTAACTGCCGTCAGTTGTCGCTCAACCTTAACTTCCTGACTGGTGCGGTGCCAAAGTGGATTCTTTATCATCCACATCTGGTAGAATGGACTCCTTCTATCATGGTATTCAACCAGCAGTCTAAGGGAAAGAACAGCGATGGTGCTGCCGTTGGTTTCTCTAATATGACAGAGGATAGCTTCAGTTTCGATTACTTCTACGGAACCAGCGACCCTGGTAATAAATGGGAGGTTCCAGGGGTAGCTTATCCGCTCTATTATCGTACTTATGTGGCTGCAGGTGATGTTGATGAGGCTTCCGTGCTTGCCAAGTACAAGAGAAACGTAACTTTGAAAAGATAATTTCTAACAATATAGAAGCAAACAATGAAGAAAAAGTTTTTCTATATAGCAATGGTCGCTTTGGCTTTGACAGGTTGTGCAGACAACCTGTCGGGCATCGACTCTTCTGATGGTAAGACCAACGAGGTTGTCATTCCTGCAGATGCTGAGAATGGTGAATTGTTGATTAAGTTCAGTCCTGAGATGAGCGATATTCTCGACCAAGCACAAAGCACAATGACGCGTGCTGGTGTAGCAGGTACCCGTTCGGGTATTCCTTCTACAGATGAGGTGCTCGATATTCTGGGCAGCTACAGCTTCAAGCGTGTGTTCCCTGTGGATGAAAAGACAGAGGCTCGTACTCGCGAGGCAGGTCTTCACTTGTGGTACACTGTGAAGTTTGACAAGAATACTGATTTGAAGGTTGCTGCAGAGCGATTGAAGCAGCTTGGTGAGATTTCCAAGGTGCAGACCAATGGTCGTATCAAGCGTGCCTACAAGACTGACAGCAAGCGTATCTATCTGAATGAGAATGCACTCAAGGCTAAGGCTGCTACCCGTGCTGTAGCCGATGGTACACCTAATGATCCTGGTTACGCTTTCCAGTGGCACTATAACAACCTGGGTGAAGGTAATTATGCTTTCGAAAACCTGAATGATAATCATGCTGGTGCCAAAGCTGGCTGTGATGTCAATGCAGCTGAGGCTTGGAAGACTTGTACTGGTGATCCTTCCATTATCGTAGCCGTGCTTGATGAAGGCGTGATGTACACTCACCCTGATCTGGCTGCCAATATGTGGTGTAACCCTGGTGAGACTACTCAGGGAGCCAAGACTGATGGCGATGGTAATGGTTATGAGGGCGACCTTCATGGCTACAACTTCGTAACCGAGAGTGGCGATATTACCTGGACTGATGCCAACGATTCAGGTCATGGAACTCACGTAGCAGGTACAATTGCCGCAGTCAATGGTAACGGCATTGGTGTTTGTGGTGTAGCTGGTGGTGATGGTACTCCTAATTCTGGTGTGAAGATTATGTCATGCCAGGTGTTCTCTGGTCAGAATAGTGTAACTTTAGCAGGAGAGGCAAGAGCTATCAAATATGCAGCCGACAATGGTGCGGTGATTCTCCAGTGTAGTTGGGGTTACAACTCTTCTGAGTCAAGTATCATCAATGGTTATACTCCTGGACCAGCTACCGAAAAGGAGTGGGCTGAGACTTATCCTTTGGAGAAGGAGGCTTTGGATTATTTCATCCACAATGCCGGTTCTCCTAATGGCGTCATTGATGGTGGTATTCCTGTTTTTGCTGCTGGTAATGAGTATGCAGGCAATCCTGCGTTCCCTGGTGCTTATTCCAAGTGTGTATGTGTAGCTTCTGTTGCTGCCGACTATACGCCAGCTTGCTATACCGACTATGGTACGCTCGTTACCTTGAGTGCTCCTGGTGGTGACTTGGAATATTACGGCAAGATAGGTGAGGAAGAGGATGAGTATTGGGCAGAGACTGCTGAACAGAAGGGTGCTGTGCTCTCTACTTTGATTCAGAATGGTAAACCTGCATATGGTTATATGGAGGGAACTTCCATGGCTTGTCCTCATGTTTCTGGTGTGGCTGCTCTCGGTTTGGCATACGCAGTCAAGCAGCATCGTCATTATCGTGCTGCTGATTTCGTGAGTCTGATGAAGAAGGCTGTCAAGAACTTGGATGGCTATTATGGTAATGGTGCTACCAAGATTTATTATATGAACCATACTACAGTGGGTGCTTCTCCTGAAATCGTCAACCTGTCTAAGTATATCGGTAAGATGGGCGCTGGTCTGATTGATGCAGCTCAGCTCTTGAATCTTGTTAAGAACAAGGATTACAGTTCTGATATGAGGTTGCCTAATATCTATGTAGCGCTCGACAAGGTTTCTACCTTGAATCTGCCAAGTTACTTTGAAGGCGTAGGGAGTGGATACACTTGTGCTGTTGGTGATGCCAATGTGGCTTCTGCTACGATAGAAGGTACTACTCTCACCGTAAAGGGACTTACTGTAGGAAGTACTACTCTGACAGTATCAGTTGGCGGCAAGCAGCAGACTGTGAGCATTATCGTTCGTAAGAATGCCAGCAACAACGGTTGGATGTAATCTAAAAGATAATTACTGAGATGGGAAAGAGATTCACGATGGTCTTCATCGCTCTCAGCCTGATGAGCATGAGTCAGGCTTGGGCACAAAAACTCAAGTTTGACCAGCAGCTCATCGATGCCGGTACGATGACCGAGGATGACGCGCCACGAACCTATTCGTTCGTCGGTAGAAACGTGGGTGGGAAGATGCTGGAAATATCCCGTATTCAGACCACCTGTGGTTGCACCAAGTCGAGTGTCAGTCAGATGAGACTACAGCCAGGTGATAGCTGTAAGATAGAATTGACGTTTACTCCCCATGGTTATCCTGGCACTATAGACACCCGCGCTTTTGTCTATCTGAAGGATTCGGACAGAGAACCGGTCACGAAGATTGGACTCAGGGGGATGGTTCTTCCAAGTGCGGATGTCTGGTATCGCTTCAAGTATAAGATGGGCGACCTGAGACTGAAGCAGGCTAAGGTAACATTCAATGAGGTGACGGCAGGTATGAAGGCTGAGGCTCGCATTCTCTGTGGCAATAGCGGGAAGAAACCGCTGAAGATCAGCAGTCTGGTGCTTCCACAGTATGCACAAGTGAAAACTGAGCCGGAAATCATCCCTGCTGGTGATGAGGCAGACTTGGTGATTACGCTGGATGTGGATAAAATCCCGCCGATGATGAAGCCGGATTTCACTTTCCCGATTATTCTGGAGGGTGTGGACGCCAAGCCAAGTGACCGTACGATTATGGTCGTAGTGAATCGCAATCAGTAATGATAAATCATAAGAAAAGAAAGAATTAAAGAATATGAAACATTTAATCAAACTCTTCACCCTGTTGGTGGTTATGCTCCTTTCTGTGGGTTTCGTATCTTGTAGCAGCGATGATGATGAACCTGCAGAGCAGCCGATAGCTGTGACTCCTGCTAATCTTGATGGAGTATGGAAAATGACTGCCTGGAACAATGGTCAGCCAATGCCTGAGGGCACATATTGCTATGTGGTTTTCCATCGCCGTGATAATACTATGGAGATGTACGACAACATGAACAGTATGTATGCAGTTCATACTACCGGTTCCTTCTTTGTGAAGCAGGATCCATATTTGGGTTATATTGTTGGCGGTACCTACGATAATGGTGTTGGTGATTGGAACCAGCAGTATATCGTGAGCAATCTTTATAAGAGCGGTTCTATGATCTGGACTGCCAAGGATGATGCTAACGATGTTTGCCGCTATGAGCGCTGCAGCGAAGTGCCAGCCGAGATAATCAAAGAGGCAAGTGATTTGAAAGACTAATATAACCAAGCTCTTTAGTTTTTTGAAGACTGATCTTATTTTTTTGAAAAACTATCATAGAGTTTTATATTAGCTCAGCATACCAACAAAAGAGACGTATGGGTGATTTCTTTCACTCGTACGTCTCTTTGTTTTTCCATTTCTCATTTCTCATTTTTCCCCCATTTCTTTTGGTGTTTTGCGATAAATATTGTATTTTTGCGGCAGGATAAGGGTGATGCTTTTATTGCAACATCTTCTATCCAAATCGATATAGTACAAATTATAGGCGAAAACGAATGAGAAGTGCAATCTATTATAGGAATACATTATATTATAGGTGTATGTTAGTGGTACTGTTTCTGGTGAATAGTATCCAGGTAAGTGATGCCCAATCTTGGCAGGAATACCTTGAACAACTCAGTGAACAGGAGGAATATGAGGATATGAATTGGGAAAGCTATGAAGATATTCTGGAGGGATATGCTGAAAATCCGATCAATCTCAATACCGCTACCAAGGAAGAGCTGGAACAGTTTCCCTTCCTCTCTGCCCAACAGATAGAGGATATCCAGGCCTACATCTATCAATATGGTGAGATGAAAAGTCTGGGTGAACTGGCGATGATAGAAAGTATCAGTTGGTATGAGCGGCAGCTGCTTTGTTGTTTTGTCTATGCCGGGGAAGTGAAGAGGCGTTCTTTCCCTTCTTTTTCCCAAATAGCAAAATATGGAAAGCAAGAAATGGTGGCTGCCGTAAAGGTTCCTCTTTATGAGCGAAAGGGAGACAAGGATGGGTATTGGGGTTATCCTTATAAGCATTGGTTGCGTTATCAGTTTCATTATAGTGATTATGTAAAGATGGGCTTTGTGGCTTCGCAGGATGCGGGAGAGCCGTTTTTTTGTGGTAAGAACAACTTGGGTTATGATTTTTATTCCTATTATCTGCAGATACGGAAATGGGGAAAGTTGAAAAATCTGACTTTGGGTAAGTATCGCCTTCGGGAAGGTATGGGACTGATATTAAATAATGATTTCGGTTTCGGAAAACTCTCCATGCTCTCGTCATTGGGGCGCATGGGAACTTCCATTCGCACACATTCTTCAAGATATGCTGCTAATTATCTGCAAGGAGTTGCAGCCACGCTGAATGTTTGCAAGGGATTGGATGTAAGTACCTTTCTATCTTACCGCAAAATAGATGCTACGGTAAAGAAAGATTCTATTTCAACGATTGTAACTACAGGAATGCATCGCACGGAGAAGGAAATCGAGAAGCAAGGCATCGCTTCCGCTTTTCTGTTGGGCGGTAATCTGCATTATACTAAGAATGGCTTTCATATCGGTGCTACGGGCATCTGTTATTCTTATTCCTTGCCGCTTCATCCCAATAAATCCCAACTCTATAAGCGCTTTGCTCCCGAAGGCAAGAACTTTTGGAATGCAAGTATCGACTATGGTTATATTTCTCATCGGCTCACGCTGCAGGGAGAGGTGGCGACGGGAGATTGTGGAGTAGTGGCTACGGTCAATACGGCGAGTTATCTGCTTTCAGAACAGTTTTCGGTCTTGGCTCTTTATCGTTTTTATCCTTATCGTTATTATGCAATATACAGTAATAGCTATAGTGCTGGCAGCAACGTGCAGGATGAAAGTGGCTACTATGTGGGACTGCGATGGTCGCCTTCTTCTAAATGGGTATGTGATATTTATGGGGATGTGGCTTATTTTGCCTGGCCGAAATATCGAATGAAGGGGAGTTCTTATGCGATGGATTATTTGGCGAGCATCATCTTCCAGCCTTCCCGCTCTCTCCGTTTTGGCACCCGTTATCAGTATAAGCAGAAATATGATGTTACTACGCAGCGAGCCCGCCTGTATTGTGGAATCGAAAAAGGAGCATGGAGCAGTAAAACTCAGGTGGATGCCACCTTCCTGTCGCAAAACTACGGAATGATGGTCAATGAATCTATGGAATATCGCTTTCGGTGGCTGAGGCTGAATGCTTTCTTGGGCTATTTCCGTACCAAGGATTATGAGAGTCGTGTCTATGCTTTTGAACCGGGATTGCTTTATACGATGAGTTTCGGTAGTTATTTTGGTGAAGGTATCCGATGTGGACTGCGGGCGAAGGCTGAAATCGGAAAGCATTGGGTGCTGGTTTGCAAGGGAGCCATGACGAAATATTTCGACCGCAATCATATTTCGTCAGGATTACAACAAATCAATGGCTCTGCTCAGACTGATTTAGAAATTCAGGTGAAATGGAAGTTCTGATGAATTACTGGTGAATGATTGTGTTACGAAAAGCAGTTCTGAAAATCCAATAAATACTCTGTTGGGGAAATAATATCAGGTGGATTTCATAAAAGATGAGGTTTGGGCTTGGTTGTTTAAGATTTTTCTTGTATTTTTGCAGAAAAACAGATTGATATGAAAATAAACATCGTAATACCTTGCTATAATGAGCAGGAGGTTTTGCCTAAGACCCTGGAAGTTTTGGGGAATTTGGTGGCGAAAATCAAGGCAGAGACGGGTGCTGAAACCAATTTGCTATTGGTGGATGACGGCAGTCGTGATACTACCTGGCAACTCATCCGGGAAGGGGCAGAAAAACATTCGTACGTGAGAGGAATCAAACTTTCTCATAACCGAGGGCACCAGAATGCACTCTGGGCAGGTATGGAGGCTTCCATCGACCATTGTGATGCGATGGTGAGCATCGATGCGGATCTGCAGGATGATGAGAATGTAATCATCGATATGGTGAAACAGGTACAGGAAGGGAAGGATATTATCTACGGAGTACGCAAGGAGCGTAAGACAGATACTTTCTTTAAGCGTTTCACAGCTCAGGCCTTTTATAAACTGATGCAGAGTGTGGATAAGGAGGTGGTTTATAATCATGCCGACTTCCGTATGATGACGAATCGCACGCTGAAGGCGCTGATGCAGTATCCAGAGCGCAATCTTTTCTTGCGTGCCATTGTTCGCCAACTCGGTTTCCAGGAGGGCTTTGTTTATTACGACCGCAAGGCGCGTGAGGCAGGCGAGAGTAAATATCCGCTTACCAAGATGCTGAGTTTCAGTATCGATGGCATCACTTCTTTCTCTGTAGCTCCTTTGCGTTTCATCACCTTTGTAGGATTGCTGATGACATTGGTGTCTTTCATCATGATTATCTTTGCGCTGATAGAACATTTCCAGGGCAAGACGATACAGGGTTGGGCTTCCTTGCTTGTTTCCCTCTGGTTCATCGGTGGCATTATCACTACTGGCGTGGGTGTTACAGGTGTCTATATCGGAAAAATCTATACTGAGGTAAAACGCAGACCGAGATATTTTATCGAGGAAAGAGTATAATTCATATTGAAATCATAAAAAATAAGAAGGGGTGTGTCGTAAGCCAAATCCCTATACGCATAGAAAAGTCCCGCAGATTTCACAGATTACACAGATTTATTTTTTTTTGCTTTAAAAAGATCTGTGTAATCTGTGAAATCTGTGGGACTATGTATTTTAGTTGCAAGCCAAATTAGCGCTTGTTTTCACGAAACGGTAGAAACCTACGGGGCAGCGGGTTTCTGCAGTTCTCGGAATCTCCCATACCTTTTCGAAAGTATAATTCCTGCCATATTTCTCCGTGAAAATCTGGATATCATCATTTGATACCATCACGATGCCGTCTTGTGGAAGTGTCTTGTCGAACTGCTGGATCTTGTCGCCTAAATAGAAGTTGAGGCTGAAGAAGTGGAGCATATCTATTGACATGTAGGAATAGAGTTTGGATGTATCAAACTTCTTTTCTATTACTGGTGCCCAGCGCTTGTCGGCCTTGGTGTTGAGCACAGTTGGCTGAAGCGTAGAGTCCAGTATCAGGAAGAGGCTGATGATGGTAATCAACGTATGACCTACGATGCTGCCAGTATGATTCCTGCGGAGTGATTGGAATGTAGCATAAATGCCATAAATGCACAATATGAAGAACAGATATCCTATGCCTTCTGCGATACTCTGAGGTCCTTTTTCCAAAGCATGGAGCATGGCTGCGTTTTCTGCTGCATGTCTGCCGTGGAAGATAGTGTCAGGTATCAATCCGCATGAAACTGCGATTCTTGCTACGATAAGCAGGATGGCGAGCGATGCTATTACCCCTGCATATACCTTGAATGCTCCCATTTTTTCCTTCATCATCCAAACGATGTATTCGGCGATGAGATAAGCCATGAATGGATAGCAAGGCAGCAGGTAAACGCTGCGCTTGCTCTTCGGGATGCAGTAGAAGAAGAGTACCAGGAGGAAAGCAAGCCAGGTGAATACCTGGAGCGGGGTAGCCTTTTTCGCATTCTCTACAAACTTACTCTTGGAGAATTTCTTCCAGGGTAGGATAAAGAGAGAGAACAATAATAATAAGGTATAAGGCAGCCAACCGGTGATGAGCGTAAGCAGATTGTACCAGGCAGGGTTTTCATGCGACTCGTAGGCCATCTTTCCCATAAAGCGGTCGATATTCTCTTCCTTTACCAGTTCCAGGAACTCGTTGCCACCCTGGAGATAGGCGGCATAGTACCAGCAGAATGGGATGATGAGAGAGAGTACGGCAGTTGCTGCCATTCGCCAGACGGTGCCCCAGAAATTTTCTCTCTGTGTGAGCATGAAGACACCCATCACAAAACAAGGCAGGATGATGCCTACTGGTCCCTTGGTCAGCGTGGCGCCACTCATGCAGAGGATGGCAAGCCAGGGCAGTTGATGTTTTCCCTTTTCCCACCAACGGTAGAGCAGATACATGGCTCCCACCATGAAGGCGGTGTTCACCATATCCACACGGCAGTTGATTCCTGCACGATGCACTTCGAAAGCAGTCAGCGTGAGGATGGCTGTGATGAGGCTCGTCTGGGTATCCTTGCGCTTGGCAAAGAATATAAAGCCGCCGATGGTCATCAATATCAGCGATACAGCAGACGGCAGACGGGATGTGAATTCGCTTACGTGTCCGGCAAAGAGCGAGAAGAAGGCGATGCACCAGTGGAAGAATGGTGGTTTGTAAGGAATATCGCCTCCATTATTAATAGGCAATATCCAGTTGCCATGCTCCAGCATGGTGTAGGCAACTACAGCCTCGCGAGGCTCTCCCTTGGTATTGAATTCGGTAAGCCCGAGGAAAGGAACCAGCATCACGATAGCAAGGATGGTGATGAGCCATAGGGCTTTGTTGTACTTGATGTTCATGTCTTATCGAAGTCTTATTTTATAATTTTGTCGTAGCGAATCAGAAAATCCGAGATGCGATGGGCTTGGGTGAGTCGCTTGATTTCCTTTTCTGGTACATTACCTGTCGTTTCTACGTTCATATTATCTGAACCTACAGCAGCAGGATATTTGCGAGGATCAAAGATGCTCTGTCCCATACCTTTCCATTTGTAGTGATCCAGATGCATCAGGTTGAGGATGGTAGGATATTGGTCAACCTGTCCCATCACCTTATTATATATTCCACCTACAGGAGCGTTTACAACTATGAAAGGAGTAAACTGCTTGTCGCTTACGATGCCTTTGGCGGCTGGCGATTCGCAGATAGGTTTGCGGTCGGCAGCAAGACCTTCGTGGTCGCCAATTATCACAATCATCATATCCTTGTAGTCCGGGCGACTCTTCAGATAGTCGAGGAGGATGCCCAAACCGTGGTCGGTATAGTTGGCCATGATCATGAAGTCGCGCATCTTTTCCGGATAATCGCCTTTAAAATGAATGCGCTTCAGGTTGTCGGGCAGGACGAATGGGTTGTGACCGGAGTAAGTTACAATCTGCAGATAATTACTTTTTCCCTTCTTCATGATTCCGCCTTTCTTGAGCTTTGCCACAATCTGCTTCATGAAGGATACATCGCCCAGTTTCTTGCGGCTGCCCACTTTCTCATCGTTCACCCACTGGTCGTTGAAGAACATCTGGCTGATGCCGAAGTTTTCTGCCACCACAGACTGGTTCCAGGTGATAGGCTTGTCCACCGTCATCAGATAAGAACTCAGGTCGGGATGCTCTTCCTTCATCGCCTTAACCAATGAAGGATAGTGGGTAAAAGGAAATTGCATGGCGTAGCATCCGCTCATCAGCGGCAACAGACCTGTGCTTACCAGAAGCTGTCCGTCTATGCTGCGTCCGCCTTTCACCTGAGTGAGAACGTGTGGAGCATAGAGAGTATGACTGTCGGCGATGTAACGGTTCAGGTTTGGAGTGATTTCCTTACCTTCTACCTTACGGTTGATTTCCCAACTTTCTAGCGATTCGCAGAAGATGACTACTAGGGTTTTCTTCCTGGCGATACTGTCAGCGAGTGGCTGATAGGCTGGTTGATGTTTCATCCAGTTATCAATTTCTGCTTTTATCTTAGGGGTAAATATCGTTTTTTGTTGGTTCGCTTCGTGTATCAAATTGCCAAAGATGGTGTACATTGGCACTTTGCAGGTGTACATGTTGGCATTATCCAAGTTATTGAATGCCTTTTCTGGTCCTCCTTTAGCAAAGATTAAAATAACAGAAAGCAGGAATGCTGCAAGTGTGGTTAAGGCGTATTGCTTGATTCGCAGGGCGTAAGGTCCTCGCTCTCTTCCAGACGCTTCTGCTCCTCGGTTCTTTCTCTTATGGAGAGAATAGATGCAGATAAGTGTAGATAGCGGGAGTAGGGCATCTATCCATCTCATCGAGTCAATCACACTCGCCGTAAAATCGCTCAGATTGCTAGCCAGCAGATAACTTTCCAGAGGTATCATCGAGTTGTAGGTACGGCAATACATCAGGTTGCTGATGAGCAGTCCGTCTAGAATAAAGAGCACGAGATATTCTAGCCATTTCTTACCGGTAAGCATAAATGGGAGGATGAACAGCAGAGCTGTCAATAGGGAATTGACATACACCTCTGGCAGGGAAAAAGAGGTGAAAGTAGTCTGCAGGCACCAGATGATATCGAATACGATAAATTTACTGGCTGCACATCCCAACAGGGAAGTTGTATCTCTGTTCCACAAAGTATGTGGAAATAATTTCTTCATAATCTGTTTCATGGGTACAAAGGTATTGATATTTTGTGAGATACTGGCTAATTTGCTTATTAATCTTTGCTAAAAAATAGAAATCCCCCATCACGCTTTGGCTGCGTGATGGGGAATTAATCGGTTTACATTGTTTCTCCTATATCTTATTGAGGCAAAATGTTGCAGTATTCGCGTTTGAACCACAGTTCGAAGACGGGGTCAACCATCTTGAAGCCATCGCCCGATTTCTCAATGAAGTCTCTTTCTACAAGAGTCTTTTTGTTCTTGGTGATGGTGCGTGGAGCACCGAGTCCATATTCTGCTACAACCTGTTGGGCGTTGAAATGAGTCTCTCCCATGCAGACGGCACGCAGGAATGCTATCTGTGAGGCAGGCATGCCATCAATATCGGTAATGAACATATCGGCATTGGTATCCAGAAGTTTGGTAAGCTGTGACTGATAGATTTCCTCTGTCACCTCTGTTGCCGTACGTGTCCAGATGAGAAAGCAGAATTGCTGCATATACCAGGAGTGGCATTGCACGGTATTGCAGATTCTCTCAATCATATCATCGCTGATAGTCTTGCCATGATTGTAGAAACTATCATGTATAAAAGGCTTCCAGTACTCCTTGGCAATCTTTTTCAATGCCATCATCTGTCCAAAACGATAGAATGGATTCTTCGAGTTGCCGAATATATCCATCATCATGTGGCGTTTACTGCCATAGAGACAATAGGTCGTACTATGTTGTCCCTGCCACACCGAACGCATGGTTCCTTCTAGTCGTTTCCAGCCAGGCAGATTCGCCAATTGTTGGAACTCATCAATGCACACGATGACATGGATGCCTTTTGCCTTGGCTATCTTTTCTGGAAGATTGAGAATTTCCTCGGCACTTTCTTTTAGGGGCTTGAAGTTTAGATTAACTTCTACGGCATTCACTGGGTCACTGTTGATGGTGAGGCTTGGAGATATGGATTGGATGAACTTTACGATGTCAGCCCATCTCTTTTCCATCGTAGAAGAAACTCCCTGGAGTATTGCACTTGCAAACTTGTTGTAAAACTCTTCCTCAGAGAAAATCTTGAAGGCATCCAGATAGCACACTCTCACATCCTTCTGTTCTTGCTTCAGCTCTTCCATTGCAGCTTTGACAAGGGAAGACTTACCCCATCTTCTTGGAGAGATTAGCATCACGTTGATGCCTCCTCCAAGGAAAGTCTTGAGGTCTTTTCTATCTTCGATTCTATCAATGAAATATTCATTTTCAGCGATAGAACCATATTCGAATGGTATCTTGTTCATATGCGTAAAGTCTTGATTCTCTGCAAAGTTACGAAATTATACCCAAAGGTATTATACCTAAGGGTATAATTTAGGAAACTTTATCCTTTTATCTCCATTCTCATCTTTTTATCGAGTACTATTAATTACGAGAAGTTTTACATAAAAAGCGAAAGATATGATGAATTACTTGAACATAGCCAATGCTTTCTCTATGATTGGCGCCATGTCGTAATACTTATATTCGGCAAGGCGACCACCAAAGATAACATCCTTTTCCTGATCTGCCAGGTTCTTATATTGAGCGTATAGTTCGGAATTTTCCTTATCATTTACTGGATAATAAGGCTCCATGCCATCCTTCCATTCTGTGGAATATTCCTTGGAGATGACAGTCTTTGGACAATTGTAAACTTCTGTACCAAACATTTCGAAGTGCTTGTGTTCTATCACTCGGGTATATGGCACTTCTTGCTCAGTATAATTTACCACGGCATTTCCCTGATAATTAGGGCTGTCGATGATTTCCTGTTCGAAGCGTACGGTGCGATAGTTGAGTTTCCCGAACTGGTAGTCGTAGAACTGGTCTATTTTTCCTGTGAAAACCAGTTTCTCGGCGATTTCCTGCCAACAGTCTTTAATCAGTCCAGCTTTCTGGGAAGACTCTTTGTTCTCTGCTAATTTTTGGATGTTGTCTGCAAAGAAATCCACGGAAGTCATGGTGTCGATACCTTCGAGCAAGCCGTCAATCAGTTTGTTGTAGCCACCTACCGGGATGCCCTGATACTTGTCGTTGAAGTAATTGTTGTCGAAGACGAGTCGTACTGGCAGGCGCTTGATAATGAAGGCAGGCAGGTCGGTACACTTGCGCCCCCATTGCTTCTCGGTATAACCTTTGATGAGTTGCTCGTAGATATCTTTACCGATGAGTACCTGTGCCTGTTCCTCCAGATTGCGCGGCTCGCTTACACCGTCTGCCTTCATTTTGGCCACAGCTTCCGCTTTCTGCTCATCTATTTTGGCTTGTGCTTCTTCAGGAGTGGTAACGCCCCACATCTGATAGAAGGTGTTCATATTGAAAGGCAGGTTGTAGAGCTTGCCTTTATAATTGGCCACAGGCGAGTTGGTGTAGCGGTTGAACTCAACGATGGCGTTGACGAAATCCCACACCTCCTTATTGGAAGTATGGAAGATATGCGCACCATACTTATGCACATTGATGCCCTCAATATTCTCGCAATAGATATTTCCGCCCAGATGTGGTCGCTTATCTATCACCAGACAAGTTTTGCCTTGCTTATGAGCCAGATGGGCGAATGTGGCTCCAAAGAGGCCGGAACCAACTATGAGATAATCATACTTCTTCATAAGAGTTTTGCTTGCTTTTTTATTTATGTATCATTTTGCCGCAAAGGTATGAAAAGATATACGAATATGCAAACTTTTAGAAGAAAATATTAGGGTGGATATTTGCGTCGCACTGCAAATATCGTCCTTTGGATGAAGAAAAATGCAGTGCGTTGCAAATTATTTGAACTGGATAAACTTTAAGTTCCCCGGTCCAACTTCTCTCTTGCAACGAGCAAGAAGCATGGTTGGTGTTGCTGTACTATTGTTGGATGGTAGTGCAAAGATTTTCTCTTTGTTGTAATATTTTGCTATACCTTGGTTTATCCAGTAGCCAGGGTATATGGTGATGTCGTTGAAAGCATCTGATGGCATCTTTGCAGTGAGAGGCTTCAATATCATGATTGCTTTGTTGTTATTCAATAAAGCTTGCTCTCGCTCATTCATTTCTTTGTCGAATTTCTGTACTGTGCCTTTAATCATTAGAGATACAGTCCTGTTGGTGGTTGTTTCTTTGAGGGTGACAGATAATACCAATATCGCAATGATAAAGTAGGGTGCATAATGCAGTGTGTTTGTATATTTTTTCTTGGAAATTGTGATCAGTTCAACGATGACAGAACTTAGAGGAGCCTTGTTTTCTGCCTTTCTGATGATAGCTCCTGAGAGATAGTACATGTTGATGCCAATAAGCCACAAGTGTATGTATGAGTAAATGTTTTGCACTCGTCCTGGTCCTCTTGTCCCCATAGCATAGCTATGCGCAAAGAAGAAGGAAGCATAGAGAGCCATGGATATCAAAATGCACAACCATGGATGTGAGAATTTGAAATGTGATTTCTTTGCCATTTGAACAATAGTTGGGGCAAGGATAAAAAATATCAAAATCTGCATGATATTGAAGGAATCTGATAAGAATTCAACACTCTTCCCTATTGCCATAAAAAAGGCTATGATAACGTTTGGCTTACCTTCTACGGTAATCTGTCTGAAAGCATTTCCAGGTGCTAATACACTCGTGGTGAAGGCAATGCCGTATATGGCAAGGATGAGCATGTAAAAGCGTGGCCATCTTTTTTGTCTCAAGCCCATGAAGATGATTGTGGTGAACAAGATGGCTCCCATGCCAAGGCCGGAAACAAAATTACCACCTGCTATGATGATAGCCAAAATAATGGATACTCCCCCAGCAATAGCTTTCATGATGGCAGAGCGGGATAATTGATATTCAAAAAGTGATGCACCTAAGAATAGTGACATACTATAGAACAGAGTATAGTACATCGCTCCGTTGTACCAATAAAATGCGTCATAGTATGACCATGTAAACTGGACGGTCATGATAACAAAGAGCGTAGATATGAAATAGTACTCTATCATGGAGGCGTGGAGCAACTTGCGAATAATCATATACAATAAGGTATAGGTGGAACTCACTAAACTAAAGAGTAAAATGATAGGTCCAAGCCAATAGTGTCCAAAAACCCCAGGTTGCAATGCCATGAGAAAACAAGCAGAATATGTACCTTGCCATGTGTGGTACATGGTTGTCGTTACATTCCATGCTCCTTCGATACAGGCAAGAAAGGAATGGGTATGATTCCAAGTCTTATATACCTCTGCTCCGAATACATAGTCATCTGCAAAGGGGTGTAAATATTGTCCAATCCAAAGAATGGGAAGGATGGACAAGATTAAAATCACAATTGCTACGCTTGTTACAATTTTTAATTGCTTTTTATTCATAACTGTTTTGATCCTGTATTAATTTTGTGATAATACTAATTCTTTTTGTATTTATAACATTGTTGCGTCTGTAACTTTGCATGTGAGATAAACAATAAATGTTAAAACTTGTGCCGCTTATGACTGCAAAGGTACTCAATTTTATTGAATGCCACAAATAATCCTTGCTTTTTTTGTTTTTTTTGATAACTTTTCGTACCTTTGCAGCAAAAATAATGATACCAAAACTCATTCATCTTTGTTGGTTTAGCAATGATCCTTATCCTGTAGAGATAAAGGTCTGCTTGGATTCGTGGAAGCGCATTATCCCCGATTATGAGATAAAATTATGGGGATATAAGGAAGCTAAGGCGATAGGGTGTCCGTTCATAGACGAAGCATTGGAGGCTCACAAATGGGCTTTTGCTGCGGATGCTGTCAGATTCTATGCTGTATATGTTCACGGAGGTGTTTATATGGATAGTGATATCTTCTTGTATAAGCGTTTTGATGAGTTTATGCAGAAGAATGTATTTACTACTTTTATGACAGAAGAAGGCGAAACCAAGACGGGATTGCAGGCAGCTTTCTTTATGGCTCCTCATGGTAATGCTTTCTGTCAAAAAGTTTGGGAGTATTACAAAAATCATCATTTTAAGAATGATGATGGCTCTTTTAATACCACAATCTCTCCAATTATTATGGAACGTATCGCAAAGCAATTACAGTTTGATATGAATATTCGGAGCACACAATTGTTGGAAGGTTTGCACGTATATCCAACTTCATATTTGTTGCCTCGTAAAAAGTATCCTCGTACAGAAAAAACTTTTGCCGAACATCGTATTTATGGGAGTTGGCGTAAGAGAAAGTTAAGCCGTCAGATAGATTTGATGATTTCTCATGTCGTCCATGTGGTAAAGTACGCTCTCTTCAAAAAATAGAAGAGAGCATATTGTTTTATGGACTTTATTTCAAATGAAGCAATTCTTTATACAAGGTAAGATATTGTTTCATGTATTTGTCATAATTGTAACTCATAGAATATTCTTTTGCAGCAAGGGATAATTCCCCATTCTTGTCCCAAACGGCCAGTCCTTCATTTATAGTATTAGCCATTTCTTCTGGCTCAAAAGAGTCAAAGTAGGTTGCGTGGTTCTTGCAGATTTCTGGTAGGCTGGTGTATCGAGAAGAGAAAACTTTGCAATTGTAGCGCATCGCTTCTAAAACAGGAAGTCCAAAACCTTCTAATCGACTTGGGAACAAGAAAGCTTCGCTATGAGCATACATCCAGTTACGTTCTTCATTGGTGATTTCACCAGCTATGATGACGTTGTCTGCATGGCAATATTCTTTTATTTCCAGTAGTTCTTTGAGGTAGCTTGTACATTTTTTCCCACATATAAATAGTTTATATTTAGGAAAGTACTTCATCATAGGTATTAATGTATGAAAATTTTTTTTCTTTCTTGTTTGGCCTATTGTAAAAAAGAATTTGTCGTCTATATTCACAAAGTTAGGTCGCTTTTGTTCTTCTTTGGTTGTGTCTTGTATTCCGTTATAGATAACTCTTAGTGGCTTTTTCCCAAGGTTTACATGTTCGAGTAAATCTCGTTTTACATATTCGGAAATGACAGTAATGCAATCTGAACGTTTAACAAACCATTTGAGTTTCAGTAAGCGTTTGAGACGATGAATGCCTTTTTTCTCAAATAAAAAGTTCAAATCATGTACTGTGAGAAGATTTATCATGCCTTTGGCATGTCTGCGTTTGATGAACAGTTGGTCTGTGGTATGCCATAAGTCAATCTTGTGTCCTAAAGCCTTGAGATCTTTGTCCAGATGCTCTACGGTAACGTAATCAACGGCATCTCCTAAGACACCTTTATATTTTTCTAGTACAAGAACAGTAAAGTGAATATCATCAATGATACCGCCTTTGAGATGTTCGCCCACATTGTTGGCGATTTCTCCAAATCCACACTTATCTTGATAGCGTGTTAAGTCAATTAATACGTATTTCATAAATATAATGGTCTTTGAATATAAAACTAATCTTGGTGGTTTGTTAACACTATGATTTAACTTGCCAATAACCATTACGGTCGTTTCCTATTCTTTCTATTATGTCATTATTTTTTAGCCATTTAATATTGTTGTCTATAGCTGTAGTACTTATGCCCAATATCTTAGCCATATCTGCTCCTGTAATCTTGGGTGAAAAATATAGAAGATATAGAAGGGATAATCGGTTTTCTCCCAACTTTCTCCCAACTTTCTCCCAACTTTCTCCCAACTTTACACTATGATAATCTCCCAACCTACTTAGCAATTTGTTCCCTTCTTCTTCGATTATACCCAACTTTTCTCCTAAGTTGTCATTCAAAAAGGTGATTACTCCCAACTTTATACCCAACTTTATGCTCAATCTTTCTTGTTGCGTTTTTATGTCAGATATAGATGGAGTATCCTTTGTGTCGGAAGTCGGATTGCTAAGATTATTCTGTAAATGAAAGCAAATCCTAACTATGTTTCTATCACTGTCGAAAGTAACATCATTACCTGTAATCTCTTTCCAAGAGAAAAGTTTACCTATTCCGAATCCAACGTTCTCTGAGATATTAGCGAAGCGAAATAGTTTGGCGATGGTTGGATTGCGCAAACTGGAATAGAATGTGCGAGCCATTTGGTCTGCTTGCATAGGAAGGTTTCCTGCATTCATAAACTCTATTTTATCCGTAAAGGCATGGATGCAAGAACGAATAGGGCTGAAGTGATCTGTATGCATGCAAAGGTTTGCTAAAGCTTCACGCAATATGTCCCATTGCCGTTTGTCTTCGACGTTCACTCCTCGGTAAGAATCAAGTTTGAAAGGAGTATCTATCAGAGTTCGCAATCTCCTATATATAATAAGGTATGCCTCCCAGATATTCTCTTGCTCAGGTATGCGATAGGTATATCTCGTATAAGCGGCTTCAACTGTAGGGGCTGGAATCTCTATGTAATCAACACAGAATGTAGGAACATACGCCGTTACGAATGGTGTCTTTCCAAACATCAGCAAACCTGCATATGTGAGCATTCCTTTCTTGTCAGTAATATTTAGTTGTTTGCAGAATTCCTCATCGCTCATGTTCTTACATTGAGGTAATGAGATATCTGCGTTTAGATATGCTCGGTAACTATGAAGCGTATCAATGTTTAACATACTGATGTCCGTGTCTGGTATAGATAGTTCTGAGCGTACACCAAATGATTGGTCATGATACATTTGCATGATTTCATTTTCTGTAGCTCTTTGATCTCCACTGCCCATGCGGACAAAGGTGTTGGACGGATTATTGTAATAAATAGGCTTGACAGAGGAAGAAGGCACATGGAATGCCAAGACTTTTTTGCCGTCTAAGTCATATTTGTAAGCTGATGCTGAAAGTTTGATGTTGAATTTCTGACCTCTTAGTGTGCCAAGGAAGTCTTGTTCAAGTTTTTCTATGTTGTCAACGCCGCATACTTCAAACTTCTTGCCTGTTTGTTTTATACCGAGCACAATCCATCCACCAGAAGTGTTAGCGAAAGCACTCACGGTTTCCCAAATGTTTTTAGGAAGTTCACTCTTGGCTTCTTTAGCCTCGAAGTCTTCCCATTCCAAGTCGTTTATTTTATGTATCAGCTCTTCTTTTGTCATGCTTGTTTATGATATTTTTGCAAAGGTACTATTTTATATTGAATGTAGCAAATATATATTGTTTATTTTTCGTTCCGTTCTGTTTCAAGTTACTCCAGTAACCTGTTTAGTTAGTTTGAAATATCCCAAACAGTCAGCATGGCTGATGGGTAGAGAAATAAATGTCTAATGCTTGGCGAAGGAAGTGCCCATGGTTCAGTCTTTCGGCCAGGTGTTTTGCATTTCGCTTCTGATTTGCGATGTCGTCGAGGGTGAGATTGGCAAGGATTTTGTCCAGCTCTTTCAGCGAATTGATGGCAATACCTGCTCCTGCTTCTTCGATGATAGGAGCTACGGCTGCCTCTTTCCAGATGATGAGTGGTAAACCGGCACGGAGATAGAAGGATACTTTATGAGGTGAATTCCATTTCAGGTATTGACCATATTCGCCCGAACAGGTGTCGAGTGAATCGCCATCCCATACTAACCCGAAGTCGGCATCAATACTCTTGATGAAATCTTCTGAAGGCACAAATCCCTGATAAGTGATGAGCGGATTCTCTTTCAAGCCTTGTAGTCCTTCTTTGTTTCCGCAAACCAGCAGTTGCCAATTGGTCAGCGTCTTGGAAAGTTCTACCAGAAATGAATTCTTCTTCATGCTTAAAGCGCCGGCATAGACTACTTTTGGCTGCTTCCTGTCTGACGCTTTTTCCTGACATGGTGAAGCTGAGTGATAGTCAAATAAGCCGAGGGCACCCACTGGCTTCTGCATTCCGTGCTCCTTGAGCCATTTCTTCATGTTCTCGTTGGAAGCGATGATATAGTCGCTATGGGAGAGACGGCTGATTTCTTTCTCTACGGTCAGCTTCTTTCTGCGGAAAGAACCTAAATCGTGAATGAGGGAAACGGTCTTGGCTCCTTTCATTCTTGCTATTTTGCATAAGAAAGAAAAGTACTTTTTGACAGGATATTGCAAGAAAAGAGTGTCGCCTTTTTGAAGCAATAGGCAGGCACGGAGAATTCCTGCAAGATCAAGGAAAAATGCGATAATCTTGCTGTTTCTTACCGTTCGATGCAGACCCAGGTTGACGGCTCCCATTTCATCGAGTGTATCCTCGTTGTCCGTCTTAGCCTTATTGCCAGCTGATGTAAGATTATAGTAGTTGCGACTTATGTAGCAAAGTCTGTTTTGTTTCATATTTCTTTTTTACAGTTGTTCTGATGATTATATTTTTTGGTATGTTTCATATAGGGAATGAAACAGCTTTTCGTCGGTAAAGCGTTTGGCATATTCTCTGCCCCGCATGATCATATTCTGACGTAATAGAGCGTCGGATGAAACGTTGAGGAGAGTTGCAGCCATGCTCTGAGCATCGTCTGGTGCGACATATATCGAATCGGGACCTCCTGCTTCTTCCAGACAAGAACCGGTACATCCGATAGCTGGAACTCCGCTGCTGATGGCTTCCAGAAGTGGAATTCCGAATCCCTCTATCCGGGAAGGATAAACGAAAATTTGTGCCAATTTGTAGAACGATGGCAAATCTTCGTAAGGTACTTTATGATAGAAATGAAACAGATGCTCTATGCCTTGTTCCTTCAGAAAGCTTTGTATTTCTTCTACATATGGAGTGTGGCGTCCTACTGCTACTACCTGTATTTCCTTTTTCCTCTGATTCTCTGCAAGACATTCTGCTCTGCATTCTCCTTTGGCAAGCAGAGCTATCGCTTTTGCCAACAATAGAAGATTCTTCCGTTCTTCAATGCTTCCTACATAGAGCACAAATTCTTCTGGTAGCGAATATTTTTCTCTTACCTCCTCCAGCTTTTCTTGAACAATTTCTTGAGAGAATACAGGGTCACAACCCTGATAAACTACATCAATTTTTTCTTTTGGTGTATGGAAATAATCTATAATTTCCTGTTTGGTGTATTCACTGACGGCAATGATGCGGTCTGCGTTTTGGCAAGCCTTGCGAAACTTATATTGATAAATTTTGCGGTCTATCCAATGATAATACTGAGGTGTATGAAGAAAGATCAGGTCGTGGATAGTCACGATGTATTTGCATCGTTTTTCTCCATATTTCTTTTTTCTATCTTCCGGAGTACCAATGTTTAAAGGCAACTCGTTGCTCAAACCATGAAATAAGTCAATACCATTTTTCTGTATATCCCTGCTGATACCCCAGATTCTCCAAAGGGAACTTAGTTCTTTCCATATACCCTTGGATGGAAAATGAAGGAAAAGTTGGTTTAATGTGGGTATTTCCTTCAGATATGGTATGCGATGAGGCTTTGGTGTATATAGATGGTATTCGTTGTCGGGGCGTAGCTCCGACAATATTCTGATTATAAATCTACTATAATTGCCAAGACCAGTACGATTTTGTGCTGCTCTTTTTGCATCAAAGCCTATTTTCATGTTTTGTTATTTTGAAAAATCTTTATTCCATACAAAGTTACAATAAAATTCTGATTTTGCAAAATAATTATAGAAATATTTGCTCATTACATCTTTTTTTCTATCTACAAGCCTTGATTATTTCATTATTACCAAGCTCCTTAATGCATAAAGAGGATAGATGTCTATTTTCCCATTGTCTTTAGTAAAACTCCCAAAGTTTTCTAATGAGGTTCGAATGGCATGATCGATGTGTTTTGTCTCCATAAAAGCATAAAGGCTCTTCATTCCGCCACGCACTTCGGCTTTTACCTCTATCGGAAGAATCTTCATATTTTTTGCCATAACGTAATCTACTTCAGCTAAAGAACTCTTTGCGCTGCGCATCCAAAAGAACAGAGAAGGAATGCTGTCTGGAGGCATGTTTTTGATGATTTCCAGTCCTGCTACCATCTCTGTAATATGTCCCTTGTTTACCAAGTCGGTGGCATTGCCTATGAGTATTTGCTCTGAAAGGGTTGTTATGCTACCTAAGTCCATGCCTAAGATGGATAGAAGAAGCCCGCTATCCAAGAAAAGGTATTTTGCGCAACTTTCATCTGCTTCTGCACCCAGCGGGAAACCATTGGCTGCAGTGTTATAGACTGGTATAAGTAATCCTGCCAAAGTTAGAAGGCTAAGAGCCTCTTTTATTTGGACAGACCTGAAATCGCGTGATACTTGGCTATATACGAACTTACTTCCTATTTGATGAGCTGCACTATGTAAGGTGAGCCGAAGCAATGTGGTGTTGGCGCGTTTCTTGTATTTCGCAAAGTCAACTTCATAGGTATATACTATTTCTTTTTGTACGGATTGGCACTCTTCGTAGCTATGAGTAGAGACCCATGTAGAGACAACTTCAGGCATTCCGCCGACCATCAGATAAGTGCGGAAGAGAGCAACTAATTGGTCGTGTAAGACAGGAAGTAAAGGTTGGGTAGGGTTGGCAATTTCTTTGGCTTGTAATAAGCTTTGCATACCAAGTGCTCCCAAGAATTCATCGAAAGACATTGGGTACATAAACATAGAATGAATCCTGCCCACGCCAAAAGTCGGAATTTCATTTAGTGCAAATTCCAACAGAGAACCTGCTGCAATAACATGTAATTCAGGTAAGTCTTCCCAAAAAAAACGAAGAGCAGAAATGGCCTCTTGGCACATTTGTATTTCGTCCAAGAAAAGTAAAGTTTTTCCTGGAATGATTGTCTCTCCTGTTATTGATTTTAATGTTTCAACTATATGACGGGCACTTAAGTCTCCTTGGAAAATTTGGGCAAACTGTGGCTTTCGCTCAAAGTTAACTTCAACGAAATTCTCGAATTGCTTGCCCAGATGGCGTACGGAGGAGGATTTGCCCACTTGTCTTGCGCCACGTAGTAACAAAGGCTTATGGCGTGGATTGTTTTTCCATGCTATCAAAGCCTTGTCTATTTGTCTGGTAATATATTGTCTTTGCTCCATTTTGTATTTCCTTTTTTTTTGATTGCAAAGTTACATATTTTTTGCTTAATATCAAACATTTAAATTGTAAAAATACTAAAATGCAAAGATATAAACGTCAACTTTTTGCTAAAATACAAAGAAATAATCGCAATTTTTTTGCTAAAATACAAAGATTTCAGTATTCTTGTTGTAGCAGCTCCTCAAAGTTTTTGTATGCGCCAGATAGATTATAGTAATTCCGGCTTATATAACAGATTCCGTTTTACTTCATTTCAATTTGTTTTCTGCAAAAGTACGCTTTCTTTTTTATCTATGCAATTATTTGTGTCGATATATTTCATTTTACCAAAAAAAAATAGTAAGTTTGCATTCTAATATTTAATTTTGATAAAAATATGGTTCAGAATATAACAATAGGAGTGATTATTTCTACCTATAATAATCCTGCATGGCTGGAGAAAACGCTTTGGGGATATTTATGCCAGGACAGGATGGCTGACGAGATTATCATCGCTATTGTGGCAGCTACTGCCGATTATCTTGTTTTTACCGATCAGGACTGTGTGCCAAGACATGATTTCCTGGCTGTTCATAATCTTATGGCTAAGAAAGGTTTCTTTCTGAGTGGTGGTTATTTCAAACTTCCGTTGTCAATCAGCAAGGCTTTGCAGGAGGAGGATGTCAGAGATAGACAGGCTTTTTCGTTAGCATGGCTCAGAAAACAGGGCTTGCCGTTCAATTTTAAATGCACAAAATTAGTGCAAAAGAAATGGTTTACCCAGTTGATGAATAAGATTACTCCAACCAAAGCTACATGGAACGGTATGAATAGTAGTGGATGGCGTGAAGATATTCTGGCGGTGAATGGTTTTGATGAACGTATGCAGTATGGTGGTGAAGACCGTGAGATGGGAGAACGTCTTTTTCACAAGGGTATCAGATCCAGACAAATTCGTTATTCTGCAATTGTGCTGCATTTAGATCATGGTCGTCCTTATGTTAATGAAGAGGCTTGGAAAAACAATAATGCTATCCGCAAAGTAACCAAGGAAGAACGCTTGCAATGGACTTCTTGGGGAATTATTAAAAAATAGTTTATGCGATAGATAGCACGATGGAGCTGCTTGTCATCATATATCGAGGAACAGTCTTGTGCCAAACGGCGATAGCGAATGTATATCAGGTTGTCGGGTTGAGTCTCCGACAACTGATATACATTGCTTTATTGTTTCTTCTTCAATTTAGTTGAAAAGTTGAGACTCAAAAATAATCTTTCGTTTAAACTACTCAAGATAAGACCTTTATACTCTATATAGTACAGTATACACTAAAGTGCTTTGAGGATATAGTGACTTCTTTCAACTAAATTGAAAAAGAACCGGTTTATTTTACCAATTTATAAATTGTACCATCCTTAAATTTGATGATAAAAACATAGGGAAGTATGCTAGTATCGATTTGCGCATCGCCCTTCATATTACAAATTTGTTTGCCATCCATAGAATATAGCGTTGCAGAACTATAGACTTTCAACAATTTCCCTTGTAGGCGACAATAGGCTTTGTCTCCCTTTGTTTTTATATCCTTAATGTCTGTTGTTGTTTGAGCATTAATAATTGTCACATAAGCACCGGTAATACAACCTATATCATCGTTAATCTTTTCGTTTGGAGCTAACCAATCGCCATAGGCCGAATAACCTTCTGTAAAAATGGGAGCAATTGTAAAACCTCCATTGAGTTTTTCGTCTGCAGATATTGCCAATGAAAATAGGGACATTAGTATAAATATAAACTTTCTCATAGACTCGTTATTTTTGTTTGTAAAACGTCATTTGTTCGTTGAAGAAAGTATGGTCACTACCTGTAATCCACAATCCGCCGTCATCCTTATCATAAACTGTTGGAAGTATCGTCTTACGAATATCCTTATTACTATCATTATCGCCCTTTATTGAATCAAAAATGATATTTCCTAAGTTATCCAACTTCCAAGTGCCAGTATATGTTGTTGTGCTATAACTATTTTTTTTTGAATATATGAAAGTACCATCATGATTGAAGGTAAATGTATAAATAATAGTTCCTGTATAGTCATCTTCTTCAGTAGCAACCCATGTACCAACCAACTTATGCTTAGTAATAACTCCGTTTATACCATCCGCCATCAACGCAAAAGGTACTGACTTGATTTGAGAAGCACCAATAGGCTCGCCATCTATAAAGGCTTTTACATAATAGCTACCTAATGTCCAATCAACATTTGCAAAATCAAGAGACATAGTACAAATACCCGACTTGGAGGAAGTCAAAGCTTCCTCTTTACTCCAAATAACCTCACCGTTCTCTGAGTTCAAACGCAACTCAATTTTCACCAACAATTCTTTGTTGGCTAACACTTGACCCGTCTTCGGATTAGTAGCCATAATCTGATAATCCATTACTGAAGGAACTTGGGCTGAAGCAGATAAACAGCATAGAATGCTCAGTAGCATCAACAAACTTAATTTTCTTAGATTTCTAACCATTTTCTGTTACACTTGTTTTGTGTCGTGCGCAACTTATTATCGTATATGATTATTTTGATTTTTTCAATGCTAAGCCATCACCAAGAAAATCATCATTTCCTCCAAGATAAAGTGACTTATCCTCTTTATCATAAACGGAAAACATTACAAACTTGCCAATCTTATAAGGGCCAGATGCGTTGAAAGAAATAAAACCTAAGTTGTTGATTTTCCATGTTCCCTTACATTCTTCTACATTTGTTCCATCACTAAATGTATAAACAAAATTTCCATTTGCTTCCAAAACAAAAGTATAATAAGTTTTATAATCTTTCTCAACTTGAGTTGCTGTCCAAGTTCCAATTAAATTGTTTTTAGTTATTACTCCGTTTATACCATCCGCCATCAACGCAAAAGGTACTGACTTGATTTGAGAAGCACCAATAGGCTCGCCATCTATAAAGGCTTTTACATAATAGCTACCTAATGTCCAATCAACATTTGCAAAATCAAGAGACATAGTACAAATACCCGACTTGGAGGAAGTCAAAGCTTCCTCTTTACTCCAAATAACCTCACCGTTCTCTGAGTTCAAACGCAACTCAATTTTCACCAACAATTCTTTGTTGGCTAACACTTGCCCCGTCTTCGGATTAGTAGCCATAATCTGATAATCCATTACTGAAGGAATTTGGGCTGAAGCTGATAAACTACATAGCCAAAATAGAACAATCTGGAATAGTTTTGCTCTTAAAATAGACAACTCTTTCATTTTTTTATGTTTAATTTACTAAAGTTTCGCAAGTGAAAATTCACAAGCGTGATTTAACGTAATTTTGGAATAAAAAAGGCTCTGAAGTTTGTATAACTCACAGAAAATGAGTATCT
>OMAM01000053.1_pt1 | contig 89882 bp, 87 predicted proteins | sample 1644621 | NCBI WGS metagenome assembly OMAM01 (sample SAMEA103958120, study PRJEB25191) | human gut metagenome | biome: human-associated habitat [ENVO:00009003]; feature: intestine environment [ENVO:2100002]; material: feces | place: Germany | collected 2013/2015 | reverse complement strand
TGTTGCTCAGGCACTTATAAATAATGTTAAACTATAGTGTTGCGGAATTAAGGATTATCAAATATAAGCGAAGCTAAATAAGCCTCAATCATAAGAATTTTACAGCGCCTTTCCAACCTCCGATAGGGAAACACCACAAAAGCAGCAACCCTCTAGCAAGGCGGTCCCATCCCGCACAAAAAACTGACGAGACCTCTGACGGTCCGTCAACCCTAAAGCGAAGCGGTTAAGAGCGATGTTTCTGTCCCCTATAAGTTATCAAGACATGCTCACGAAGTATAAGGACTTCGTTAAGAGCGATGTTTCTGTCCCCTATAAGGGGAACCGAAGGGGTCGTAAAGACTATTGGAGAAGACCGAGATGAGAAGTGGAGCCTTCTTTAATGGTAAAGAAGGACGGGTAGGTGATGTCACTGTTAGAAGTTAGTGCTATTCTTGAATATATATCCTTAGGGCTATAATATTACTAATCAAGGATGATTTCAGGAGTATACAAAGTTTCATCTCTGTATTTTGTTATTTCTTGTTCTTCATTCTCCTGAAGAAGTGCCATGTTCTGAAGATAAGTTTTTAATCAAGAATTCAATAAATTCATCCTTGACATTAGAGATTTCTCCCTTGTCATAGATTGTAAGAAGAGTTACATTCATACCGTCCTCACTAACTTTTACATTAAGAGTTAGGATTCTTGCACCACCGCTTTTGCCTTTACCCTTGTCAGCAATGGTCATTCTTATCTTACGAACACCACCACCAAGGTCATCTCCAACAAGAGGATTCTTATAAATTTCATCTAACCAAGCATTATAGTCAGTCTTCAATGAATGATATTTTTTAGCCAAACGTTTAAACTGTCTCTTAAACTCAGGGCCATATTCAATATGTACATTCATGTCAATCCTCCATTTCTAAATCTTTTAATAAATCCCTTGCATCAGGTAGTTTTCTTCCTTCCAACTTAGCAAGTTTCACTTCCTGCAAAGCTCTTGTCAAACTTTCCTTCACAAAAGCTTGCTGCTTCTGTGTTTTTGTCAAGATAGGTTCTTTTACAACCGTAGTTGACACAACACCACGAAGCATATTAATAGCCTTACGAATGTTTTGCAGAGGCTGGTTTGAATCTACCGTTACTAATATCTGTTCCATAATCTTCTCCTTTTAAACGTTTAAAGTCTTTTTGACTATGCAAAGATACATTATTCCCCTCACATCGCCAAACTTCTTACATGATTTTAACACAAACGATACGTAAACTGATCTATCTTTTTGCATTAATACCTAACATCATAATCAAGTCTCCTTTATATTGTTCATATATCTGCAAAAAAAATACGCTTTTTGATTGAAACCACCAAGAAAATAGCAGAAAATCTACAAGCTATCAGCAAATTACTCAATGCGCCTGTCACCTTGTCCCTGCAGTCCCATCCCTTATAACCATTGGTTTTAGCAAGTCACCTCCAGCGGTCCCATCCCGCACAACCATTTTAGCAAGTCTTCTCCCTGCGGGTTCATCCCCGCTAAAACAACCCTGACGAGGGCTCTGATGCCCCGCCAACCTTATAGCGAAGCGGTTAAGAGCGACGTTTCTGTCCCCTACAAGGGGAACCGAAGGGGTCGTAAAGACTATTGAAAGGAGCGGTTACATCCTTCGCCCTTTTGTAAAGGGAGAGGGCTTGGGAGTGGGTTAAGGATCCCCTCTTCGCAAGAGGGGAACAGGGGAGTCGAAAATGCCTTCCTTAACGGTAAGAAAGGACGGGTTGGTTTTCGAAAAAAACTTCTTCGCAAAAGGGAATCCTGGGAATCGAAAAACTATAGATTTTCAACCCATTTTCTCCCACTTTTCGTAAAAGCAGACCACAAGTATAGGCAACATGCAATGATACCTACCCCACCTAAAACTATGTACATTCCTTCCATAATCATTTCTTCTTTAATATGTTATCAGCAAACAGCGCTAAGAAAACAGTAGCAAACAATCCCACACCAAGCAAAAAAGCATATGGTTTAGCATCATCTACACCAAGTACCAAACCTACCACAGCCACAACAACCATTGCTGTAAAGCTGGTATTTGCAAGTTGATATATAAACTTGCTCAGGTTTTCTCTACGGGTCTTTTCTTGCTCCTTATCTTCTTTTGCTGTCATAGCTTACGTATTTTTTATCTCTGCAAATATACGATAAAAACTAATATAGTCCAACTTATTTCCTTATTTTTTAGCAATCTTTATCTTTTGAACTACCCACATATTCCTGTTAGGATATAGGCAACCAAGCCTTAAACTACGCTTTTATCAGTTACATAAACCAAATAAAAATCCCTCCAGCAAGGCGGTCCCATCCCGCACAACCTGACGAGGGCTCTGATGCCCCGCCAACCTTAGAGCGCAGCGGTTCAGAGCGACAGGAGAAGCGGTTTCCTCTTCTTCCCTGAGGGGAGAAGACCGAGATGAGAGGTGGAGCCTTCTTTAATGGTAAAGAAGGACGGGTTGATTTTAGAAAACCTTCTTATACCACTCCACCATAACCTCAGCCTTTTCCTCCCAGGAAAGCTCCTTTTGTCTTTCCTTGCAATTCTCCGAAAGAAGCCTCAGCAAAGACCTGTCCTTTTCAAGCTCATTGAGCAGATTGGCGAAATCACGAGCAGACTGGCTCGGAGAAGAAAGAGGAACCTTCCTACCAACCTTGTCATCAATAACGGCAGACATGCCGCAGGCATCAAAGCAAAGGACAGGTAAGCGATTGCTAACAGCCTCCAGTACAACAGTAGAAGTATCTTCACTCACACTGGTGAAGAAGAAAAGCTGAGCCTTTCGCATCGCATTCATCACGACATCATTCGATTGATTACCATGCCATACCACTTTACCAGTAATACCCAAAGAGTCAGCATATGTTTTAGCAGCAGCTACCTGATCATCAGAACCACTACCATATACGTCCAACACAATACGAGGATTACCCGTCATGGCAATAGCCTGCAAAGCAAGAGGCAACCGCTTTCTAAAGTCAAACTTGCCAACCCACATTACATGAAACTCCGGATTGTCAAATCGCTCTGTAGGAATATCCTCAGATAAAAAACAACCTGTTTCTGGAATGACAACAGACTCCAAACCCTTATACTTCTTGATGGCACGATAAGAGTCAGGGATGGAACTAACCAGAACCTTAGCTGTCTTGAAAGCCTCACCTACCCTTTTATCATGCTTCAGTTGCCAGATATTCAGGAAGTTCTTCAAGCGGTTGAATACTTTCATTTTCAAGCCGGCTCCCTGCAAGTAAGCCATAGGAAACAGTTTCAGCCCACCGATAGGTCCCCACACAAACGGCACACCATTCTCTTGCGATAGTTTCCAGAGATAGCCCGGTTCACGGAATCCGATCATGTTGAGCTGATGCAACACATCAATCTTCTCCTGCTTACAGATATCCTTTGCCAAGAAATACGTCTTCAACTGCCACTCCTTATAATATTTATAGAAGCGCCAGTCCCCCTGGTTCCAGCACATCTTCCTGATTTCCTCCGATACCGGATTATAATAGAAGTGCATGTTCTTCCCCTGTTCCAAGGTAGGCACCACCTCCTCTATTTTATTCCGAAACTCCCCTTCGGTGATAATATATAGTTCACAGAACTTAGCGAGATTGCTCACCCAGTTCCATGCCATTCCCGGCTCACTTCCCATACCAGGAGAGCAAGCGTATGCATTGATTAAGATTTTCATTTGGTTTTAAAATTTATTCTTACTCCTCCTCCACATTTGCTTCAGGACTCTCAAGATGAAAGCGAAGAGATGATGGGATTCAATATCCATATCCAATGAAAAAACACGGCGGAGCATATCCTTATCATAAACGATATGTGTATCAAGAGTCATTTTTACATCATTATCCACATTCTCTTCATGAATGATCTCTATCCACATCGGATGCATATTTTCCTTGATGTGATGCACCTTGACCAATCCACGCTTCTCCAATAGAAAGTGACTTCCATAACCATAGCAGGTTCGTAGAGAGGATAGAGAAGAATCTGAAGACAGTAGATATTCAGCTAAAGTCAGGAAATGATTATTGGGATAATAGATACGGGTAGAGAAATGTCCAAACTTAGTATAGGTCTGCAATCCATAATCAAAGGAAAGAAAGCACTTTTCATAAGGATTTAGATGGAAAGAAAGACATTCAAACTGTACACGCTCCATAAAGTTGTTGGCGATACTATCATCATTATCAAGATAAGTAGTTAGGCACAAATCACCATCTTTCCATTCCTTCTGTTTCAAATCCAGCATCACCACCTGACGGAATATATCAGCAAACTGGTAAGAATATTCAGCCTTAACTCCGACAAACTTGATTTGAGAACAAAGCTTACGATAAGTCTTAATCCTCTCCCGATATACAGCAGGCGTATTTGCATCCACCAGCAAAATCCAGCTGAAATTCTGGCAGCTTTGATTTTTTACAGAAGGCAGACAAAATGTTTCAAAAAGAGCCATTCGCCTTTTAAGCCATTCCTCCCGATCTATAGCTGCCCCATTCTTATCTTCTATCCAGAGAGCTAAATTAAATCGAGTTAGTAGATATAATGATAAATCATTTTCGTTCTCCTTAATGTAAAGTAACGTAAAAAAATACGCCTCTCTTTGTCTATTAATCTATTAAATTATACCTTTATAAATCAAAACAGCGGCTGGAAATGAGAATTCGTGATGAAGATAGCAGCCATGCACTTCATCATGTCCAATGAATATAAACGATTCTGATTCATAGTATCACATTTTTACTGTCAACATTCTTTCATGCTCCTTGATCTCCTCTTCCGTAAATCTCATTTTGAGCAGTTTAGCAGGAATACCACCGATAATACTGTAAGGAGGAAAGGATTTAGTGACAACAGCACCAGCAGCCACTACCGAACCATGACCGATAGTCACACCTTTGAGGATGGTAACATTTGCCCCACACCACACATCATTCTCGATGACGACAGGCTGGTCATATACATTCACCCCATCCACAAACTTATCCTCCACGGTAACATCCGCGATATACTTACCCAAGATGTCAATACGATGATCACCAGTGATGATTGTAGGATTCGGACCGAAGAGCACCTTCTTACCAATAGTACATTCTGCATCCGTACAATAGATAGTACTACCTTTAGGAATCGAAGTACCATCCCCTACCGAGAGGTTCCACAAGCCCTTGATATCCGAAGACATCGGGCGAATATACACCCCCTTACCACAGTACTTCATACACCGCTTCCATACAGGAGCCCACATCTTGTCCCACAGATACGAAGGCACAAGACTTATCTTTTGTAATATCTGAAAAATATTCATGATTTATATAAAAATTCAATATTAAGCATTCAATATCTCCTCATACAACTTCTCTATGCTCTCATTCACCATAACAGGAGCAAACACCCTCTCTCCGAAGCTTTTAGAATATTCTGCCATATCCCTGCGAAGCTTTGGCGACTCCATCAGTTTGCGAAGCTGCATGGTAAGGGCATCAGCATCATCAAAAGGGAAAGTGAGGCAGTTCTTACCTTCTTCTATCACATCAGGCAGACCACCTACAGGAGTAGTTACCACAGCAATACCTCTTGCCCAGGCTTCTAACACCACCATAGGGAAACCCTCATGACGAGAACACATACAATAGATACTTGCTTTATTCCAGACATCCTCCTTTTGCTTGCCAGTAATATAACCTGTAAAGGTAACGCTGTCATCCAAACCCATAGTTTGAGCCATAGCCTGAAAGCGCTCCACCTCACCATTTCCCATGATGGTAACATGCCAGTCAGGAAAATCTGCCTTCAGATTCTTCCATGCCTTCAGGAGTAAATCAGGATGCTTGTTATCATTCAAAAAGGCAGCCATGACGATACTCTTCTCTTTGATAGAATAATCCACGGCTGGCGTAGGAGCACAAGCATTATAAATAACGGCAGTCTTGGCTTTCACAGTAGGAAACCACTCAGCAAAACACTTCTGCCACTTCTTTGCCAGCAGCGCCACACAATCAGCTCGGTTCAGAGACCATATAAACAATTTATTATGCGTATGATTCTCCAACTGATTCCCCATGTGGATATGCATGATAATCTTCTTTCTGCCAAGCAATGCCAATAGGAGTACTGGCATCTGAATAATCAAGCAAATCTTATCAGGCACCGTGTGGAAATACACAATATCGTACTGCCATATCGTAAACATCGCCTTGAAGTAAGCCTTCAATGCAAACCACAATTTCACACCATATCCTCTCTGAATTTGCGTACCAAGCCATCCACAATGATACTTTTCCCAGAAAGGCATCGTCTTCATGAGGCGCAGCACACTCGCCACGCCTCCACCACTCTGCTCAGCAGAGCCAACCATTAAAACTTTAGACATTGATTACAAAAAAACTATTTTCTCACAATACTTCTGCATATCACGGAAGCATAGGTGTTGATTCTAAACCACATTTTTACAATCAGTGGTGGTTGGTGATTATTACTCGACCATTATAAGTAGCCATACATATTGATACTAACATTTCTAATTTTCAACAAAACAAAATCCTAAAGACTTCAAGAATTTAAATTGTAAATCTATTAAAAAATTTTCACGCATTTAGAAAATTCTTTTTGATCATTCAATATCGCTTGCTTCACTTCGTCGCAAGTATATCCTGCTTCTGCGAGTTTTTCTGGAGCCTTATCTGATTTATATACCTTTATCATACAAACTCCTTTCTTGTATTTGGCATAACTGCCAATGCTGCATAATATCGCTCTTTGATAGTAGGTGCAACTGCATCAGGAACTTTATCCAAATCCCCCTTTATATTTTTCAATTCATCCTTCTCCAAAAGAGACAAAGAACTCTTCTGCGACAACTCTTCAAATCTCGCAACACTCTCAAGCAACTTTCCTGATGCCAATTCCACGCCGAAATACCCCTCTGCCAAAGCATCGTATGAGTAATCTGTCAAATCAGAGATTACCTCATGGCGCAACAAGTCATATGCTACGGCATTGTTCAAGGAGTTGAGTACAAAAGGAGAATGAGTCGTCACAATCAACTGGATATGAGGGAACAATGTTGTGAGCAAGGGTAAAATCTCCCTTTGCATTTTAAGATGTAAATGAGTCTCAACCTCATCTATCATCACGATGCCAGGCGTATTGAAAGCTCTTTTCAACTTGTCCTTGCCTTGCATCTTCAAGATCAAATCCACGATAATGTCAAGAGCAGCCGAATAGCCTGCCGACAACTCTGTGAACTTAAACTTCTTGCCATATGAATGGATGTAAAAAGCATAAGTCTTGAAATCAAACTCTAAGTTCAATTCGTCATCCTCAAACAAACGACGAAGGATATTCTGAAATACCCCAAACCATTCGTCTATCTCATGGGCATATTCCTTAGCATTCTCACCATCCGCTAAAGCACGCTGCACCTTCAAGTCCACCAAGAACTTGATGAATTCACCCACTTTGTTGACTTTGATGTCACGATATTCCAAATTTGGCTTCTCTGGGTTCTTGACCTCCTTAAACTCAGAACGTCTTTGGTCGCCATAGTATGCCAACAGAAATTGCTTATCCGAAATTGCTTTAGGCAGTAACTCGACCTCGTTCAGAGATAAACTTACCTTACCAGATAAATTTTCTATTCGTTTAGTCCAATCTTCGACCCCTTTTTGCCACTTAATTTTCTCTTCATTTGTTTTAGCGGAAGCCAACAATCTTTCATTATCTTTTAAATACTTCTCATAATTTAAAAACAACAAGTCAGGATCTTTTGCGATTTTTTCAAGATAATCCACAATTGCCCCCAACAACAAGGTCTTACCAGTACCATTTGGACCGGTAATCAACAAATGTTTCATCTTACCTGCTTCACAGACATTGATGTCACTGCCTGATAAATGAAAGAGTTTTTTAATATGAATAGACTTTAAGTATATGCTCATAACTTGGTTGTATTTATTGATTATAAAACAAAGTTAGTACTTTTATCAACAACTTGCAAATTTTCAGCAAATTTTATTTCTGTTTTTAACGTTTACTTGCAGTTCTTTCAGTTAAGGTAACCACTCAGCAAAACACTTCTGCCACTTCTTTGCCAACAGGAGCACTGGCATCTGAATAATCAGGCAAATCTTATCAGGCACCGTATGAAAATGGACAATATCATACTGCCATATCGTAAACATCGCCTTGAAGTAAGCCTTCAATGCAAGCCACAATTTCACGCCATATCCTCTCTGTATCTGCGTTCCAAGCCATCCACAATGATACTTTTCCCAGAAAGGCATCGTCTTCATGAGGCGCAGCACACTCGCCACGCCTCCACCACTCTGCTCGGCAGAGCCGACCATTAAAACTTTAGACATAAATATAAGCTATTTTATTACCTTTAGTCTTTTTAAAAGCCACAACAATCCAAACAATAGAAAGCCAAGCCGATTACGAATTAAAAAGAGAGGAACTGATATTCTTAACGGGCAACCACTTAAACATATAGATTTAATTGCTGTTTTAACATCTGAAAGAGAAACATAAGTACAAATAGCCTTCCATCCTAAAATAAAAGAAAAATCACTCAACTTAACATATAATTCCAGTAACGATAAAACTAAACTCCCTGAATAATAACAAAATATATCAGTATCCTTTTTCTTAATGAAAATATCTCTTACAATTCCTCTCTCCCTTACACCATCTATTTTATTACTTAAAAGAGCTTTTGGATTTATTAGACCTTGAGACATACAACCTGAATCACGAATGATATAATGATAGAGTTGTTGATCAATTGTTACCACCTTATTTGCATAACATAGAAATCTCAAAATAAAAAATCTATCTTCAGACATTTTTACGCCTTTAGGAAATATAATGTGATTATTTTTAATAACAGAGGATTTAAAAAGAAAACGCCAAACAGATGCCCATTCATTGGTTTCATAAAAAGCAGATTTCCCAAATTGTTTTAAACTATTTCCAGCATAGCCAATAAAACGAGGAACAAGCTCTTTTAAAATTTCATTACCTTCATAAATTGCATTTCCTTTGTTACCATTGAAATCAGCACCATTTGATTTATAATGAAATTGAATAGCATCGGCTTGATTTTTTTCACACTCTTCTAAGGAAATTTCTAATAATCGAGCATCTATATCATCATCTGGATCCATGAAATAAATGTATTCACCTTGTGATAGTTTGATACCTTCATTTCGTGCTTGAGCAACACCCTGATTTAGGAAATCATAGACTTTAAATTGACTACGGAAACAATGTTTTTTAATAACCTCTAAGGTATTATCAGTACTTCCATCATTTATAAATATTACTTCATAATCCGTAAATGTTTGTTTCAAAATAGCATTCACAGCATTATCTATATAACATGCTACATTATAACAAGGTAAAATGATACTTACCTTGTATTTATAATTCACTACATTATTCATGAATTTTATATTTATCTATTTTTATGTGTTTCCAACATCTTTTTCCTCATTTCCTCTCTCCTTCTCTGCTCCATAGCATTCCTATTAGCGTTCAAGCACAATGCAATCAGCATACAATATCCCATACCCTTACCTGAAAGCCAAGATGAGTCGGCAGCCTGCTCAATGGCAAGACAACAGAAAGTAATCATCGCTATTCGATAATAGCGCATATCAGCAATAACGTCAAAAGCTGCTAAACGACGCTTCCAGAACCAGTAGAAGAAAAATACACCTACAATACCAAACTGTGCTAAAGTCGGATAATAAGCATCACAGATAAAACCTCCACCTTCATCCAATCCCCAGATACCATTTAAATTATACTTATAATAAAGAGGAGAATAATACTTCCAAGCACCATTACAAGCAAAAGAGCCCATACCAGAACCGAATGGCAAATAATCCCAAAGAATCCTCAACGATGTTTTATAAGTCATGGGACGAGCTAATTCGTCGTTGCTTAATCCAGAAACATAATAAGCATCAAATCTTGTCCACGTTACCATCAATATGACAGTTACCAACAAGACCACGTATATCATAGTTTTAGGGGACTTAAAATTCAATCTGTTTTTGACAAAATAGACGAAACCAATAAAGCAAACCACCTCGCCCATGAATTTAAACTTAGGTGCCAACATACCAGTTAAAGCCAACAAAAGAGCAATATTTCGATTACGTTTTGTTTCTTTAGTAAAGAGATACCACGACATACCGGTACATATAGCTAACTGACCAAGAACCGGAAATTCTGCTTCTACCTGAGTATCTAAGGTCTGCGGATGATAGAAAATCCAAGAGAACAAAGTTATAACCATTGTACCTAACATCCATTTCTTTTGCCCTTTGGTAAACCTTGGATTCAAAATCCAAGTACAATAAAGAATTGCATAAGGACGAATTTCCTGCAGCAAATCGAGCCAAACAGCCCCAGAAACATTAGCGCCAAAAAGAAGAGAATATACTGTATAAAAAGCAATCAGACTTATACAAACAGTAAACTCTTTCCATGGTCGCTTATTTATACTACGATTATTATTATACATCCACAATGTATAGACAAACAACAATACTGTCATTGCCTCATCAACACTGGAAAAACCAGGTAAATCATTATAGGCTATACATGTAGGAAAATATATAATCCAATAAAGCGTAAAAAAACGAGATATACCTTTCACTATTTTATGTATTTTTTAATTAGTGTTAAATGATTAATTCTCAAATGGTATTTGGAACCAACTATATTTGTTACGGGCCCAAGTCTTTTGCCCTACAACATAGACTAATTGCACTAACCATTTCGGCAACATATTTTTAATAGATTTTGCTTGAGATTTTTTCTGCCAGCTACCTGCGTAGTTATGAGCACAGAAACTCTTTGCTGTCTGATGTACCTCTATGGAGTTGCGACTATTGAAATAATCCTTATCAAAGACAAACATTTGTTTCATCTTGAGATTATAGTCCAGAATATTCAAAGACGAGAAATCCCTAATTCTCCAAAATTTATAGCCTATACCTGTTAGTACATGATGAAAACGACAAGGAAGAGGCAGCATATCATAACTTCCATCTTCTTGAAGGAAAGACCTGTCAGTATAGGAATCCAACATATCCTTTACCCATTTACATCCAGGCTCACTCCCTATAACAGCAGCTTCAAAAGCCCATATTTGATCATGACCAATAAAATAAGGTAAATTCAACAATGGATCAAAACTTTTATACACCAAAACATCTGAATCTAAATATATACCGCCATAGTTATACAAAGCAAAGAGACGAATATAATCTGCAGCAAAAGCATATTTCTTTGCCTCAAATGCTTGCTTTGTCCAAATAGTACTATTTATATCGAATCGTTTGGTATCCCACACCCAGACTTCATAATCTGGCAGATACTTCTTCCAAGTATCTAAACATTTTTGAATTTCTGCAGGATATGGATCACCCGACAACCAACAGAGATGAATTATTTTTGGTATCATTGTTTATGATTTAAATATTTGAAATTCAACACTCAGTTTTTCCATCAACCATTTCATTCTCACATCCCAGCTTCCAAGCCTTTCTGCCGTTTCATGATTTTTATCCACAAGAGCTTGGTAGTCTTCAATATGTTCTATCACATCAGCAATCTGCTCTTCCGCTGAGATTTTATCACACAACTCTATCACAGGATTATACCCGATAAAGTCAATGAGTTCTTGTGGAGCATGCCCCACCATGACGATTCTTGAGAACATACATTCCCAATAGCGCTGCGTAAGAGTTTCAATATCACCAGCAATCTCTCGCTGAGTGATGCTTCGTGGCAAGGCTATTGTAACCTTCGCGTCGCCCATCGCCTCGTAAAGCTGTTCGTTGGTAAAGATGAACTTACCATTCTGCTTGGTACAGACATGATTCAAACTGCAATTATTGTTATCGAAAATTGACTCTAATTGTTCAACCTTAAAAACCTTGTCATTGGAACGTCCGAACTCCAGCAAGTCTATAGTTCTATCCTTCAAGAGCTTGCCTTTCTGATATACAGAATCATCCACTGCTTCGGGACACCAGATGATATTTATTTTTTGCCATTCCATGTTCTTCCCGGAGAAACGTTCTTGCATCATCTCTGCTGTCTGACGCGAAGAAAATATCGCCGTCCTCACCCCATGCTTTCTCAGCCATCGGCAAGTCTTCTCGAAGTAGCGAGGCCAACAGTCCCAAAACATCGGCACAACCTCGTACCTCGCATAGTCGGGGAACGAGTCGAACGAAAGCGACACCGGCTCAACGAACCTCAGTCGTGCCTCCTTCCTACTCTTCCATATCGTAGGCAGCTCCCATCGGTACGCCGCTCCATGCAGCCATCGAGGAGGATAGTGATCCTGCGCCACCAGCCCCCCGTTTCTTACCCAAGCCGCAAACGGCGCCTGCTTGAAGTTCAAGAAACCGGGGTGAGCGAAAGGAGCCACCGCCTTTATTGTTTTCTTTTTATTTTCCATAAACCAATTTTTGAATCAGCCGTCCTTTATGAAGTACATTTCCTACGACAACAGACAAAGCTGTAATGACCGTGGCTAAGCCGACTGCCAATACAAACATCAGCAGACTATTGCCTGATTCCTCCATGTATTTACCCACGTCTTGCAGATGAGCAACGCTGATAAAGAAATAATGGAGCACATAAACATCAAGCGTTCTCTTGCCCACATAGTCTAATATACGTTCGAAGCACGACGTCTCGCCGTGGCGTACCATAAACAAGGTCACTATGACAAACACCATGCAGAACGGCATGAGGATGTGCCTATTCAAGCTGTCCAAAGCATGAATCGGCATCTCTACGCAGAACAAGACGGCATAAAGCACGATGCAGACAGAGAACAGCCAGTTGGCATTTTTCGCCTTTTCCAATAACCGGTACTTTGTGGTGAAAACGCCAAGCATAAAGAACAGATAAAAGTTACCGCAATTCAGCAGACAGAAGTAATCTTTTGTCTGAGACGTATATTTCCATAAGAGATACATGCCCCCCAGATTGCTATGGCTAATGCTACATCTATAAACCATTTTTGCTTTAAATTTAATCTATAAATACTAAGAGTGACATAGAATACAGCCAAGGTCATCAGATACCAGTATCCGTTCTTGTTTGGCGATTCAAGAAAGCCAATCAAGCCAGTCAAGAAGTCTTTTGAAAAGGTCATGGTGAAACACATTCCAAACACAACCAATGGTAACAGCAGTCCTTTCAACTTCTTGCCCAACTTCCTAACGTCCCAATACGGAGCCACTACACCTGAGCAAGCCATAAGACCACTCAGGAACATAAACAAAGGCATGTGAAAGCTGCTGATCCATTTGTATGTGACATCCTCACCCTGATTGAAAACCATTCCATAAACATGCCCTATGACGACCAAGAAGATTGCCATGCCCTTTATTCGGTCGATATAATCAATACGTTGTTTCATTATTTTAAATTCTTTATCACCCTGCATGGATTTCCTGCAGCCACACAATCGGGAGGAATATTCTTTGTGTCACTACGCTATCAGCACCGATGATGCTTCTTGCACCGATCGTGACACCTTTGAGGATGATGCTGTGAGCACCCATCCAGACATCGTCCTCAATCACTATCGGTGCAGACTTCGTGCCTTCGTTGGAAGTGCGGCGAGCCATATAATCCATTGGATGTGCATCGGTGTCGGTTATCAGGACACACGCTTCTATCTTTACATTGTCGCCAATCGCAACGCTGTCGTGAACCCAGAAGCGTGTGCTACTCATACCCACATTATTGCCAATGGTAAGCTCTGCACCTGGCTCTACGTACACAGCACCCTGCAGATTGCTCGTCATCGGGTTCACCGCATCACCAGAGGAGAAGTAAAAGTTATCCCCTATTGAAATCCTTGCCCCCCCAATTAGCCACGACACTTTGCCTGGAATCTGAAGATTTCTACCAAACACAACGCCATGCGCCTTTAATATCATGAGGTTGATACGAGCGTACAGCTTGATGCGAAGGGTTGTGGGGAGATGGAGGAGTTTTATAAAGATTGACTTCATTTATTTTACACCGTATCTCATTAGTGTCCAATAAAAATTGGACACTAATGTTTAAATATTTATTTTGAGTTCATAATTTCATCGTATGTAATCAACAATTTTTCCACGATAGTCTGCTTGTCATGACGTACCAACGCAACCTCTCTCGCAGCTTTACCAATAGAAGTGTTCTCTTCCTGGTTTTCTATCAATCGCTTGATATAATAAGCAGCCATATATGGATCTGTTACTGGATAAAGAAAACCAGTCTTGCCATGCTCTACCATCGAATCGGTGCCACCGACCCTGCTTACTACAACAGGAATGCCTACAAGCTGAGCTTCACCAACAGCATTCGGACTATTCTCTATATAAGAGGAATGGAAATACAAAGTACTATTAACTAAGGCATCACGTAATTGTTCTGCGGAAGCCACTCCCTTAAGATTAACATTCAGATTATCATGCTTCAATCCTGTATGCTTCTCCATAAAATCCGGCTGCACATTGCCGAACACGTTCCACTCGTAATCCAAGTGCATCTCATTCTTCAATATGTCAGCCACCTTCAAGATGACATCATATCCCTTATAGGTCGGGAATGAAATTGTCGTAGTGATAACTGGGCGGACTTTGGGCATTTGGCGGACTTTCTTCTCATAAAAAATATCACGAAGAATTTCTCCACCATAATGATACTCAGCATTTGGATTCAAAACAGCCAATGCTTGTCTGTCCCAATCTGTACGGCCAATAACATGAGGTACAGATTTCAGTATGGCTTTTTCACGATGAACGCTACGATGCCAATAGGCCAAGTATTGATAGTTGTGATACTTACCCTTCAACCCCTTTCCACTCATATAATACTGCCATTTCGAAACCGATGGTGGAAGGTATATATATATAGAGAGAGAGAGGAGACCCTGAATATGAAGCACAGTCGGAATATCACCTGTTACTTTTGCAGCAAGGTCTTGATATAACTCCGACCCAAAAATATGAACAACATCAGGTTTAAAGTCTTCTATGATGTTTTTGAACTTTTCTTGATAGTAAGGCCAAAGAACCTCGTCACGAGTTACGTCGTTTATTTTCCATAAGTCGATAATTTTGTCTTTCTTTGACTTTGTATGATTAGGCACAGGATAATAAGTCACACCATCTTGCACCACCTTTTTTGGCTCATCATCTTTACAGAATGCTATAGCTAATGTTATGTCTTTTATTTTCATCAACTCTTTCTGCACAGAAGCAACCCAGCCTCCACCGTTATATCCACCTCCAGAACTATTACTTGGAACATATAGTCCAGAGTTTCCTATCCATAATATTCTCATTTTCTCTTATTTTTTTAATTTAACCAACAAACATATTGTATATTTTTTCAGAAACAATTTTCAACAACCATGCAGATATCACAACAGCCAATAAATACAAAATTAACAGCAAACCACTTTGAATATAGCATAAGAATTCTATCTTACCTTTTAAAATCCAATACACAGAAGCTACAAAAAGATGAATAAAATACATATACATACTTAATTCACCCAGTTTCCCCCAAACATCACCTCTAAATAGTCTTTTAAACCAAGATGAAGATACAAATGATGAACATATAATCAAAGGCACAAATATTATGGCAAGATAGTCATAATTTTCTTTTGCTAAAGTCATTAATAACAAACCAAACAAACTTATCACCCCAAGGAATTAACCAATATTTTATTACGATTAAAGCTTTCAAATTTTACTTGTAGAATATATGCTGTTAGCACCCCCAATCCCATATCAGTAACTCCACGAATCATCCATGACTGAATGCCAAACAAATTCATCTGATTTTGAAAGGCATGATTTCCATTATCAAGAATAAATGGAAAGCCCCAAAGACAAATTAGAGGAATATACAATGATATTGCTTTCTGTTTGAAATTATGTAGCAAGGAATAAAGAATTCCCCCACCAAAGATTAAAATACTCATAAACCATAGGGGATGATTTATGGCTATCTTGTCGGTCAGCCCTAAACATTGACAAAAGAAGAACTCATGAAAATGAGAGAAATATGTGATTAAAATGCCATCTGCGGATAAATCATGACAATAAAAATACTGTTTCCTATCCAATGCCATCAACAATATCACGGAAATAAAGAATGGTATATAAAACTTTTTTATCTTCCTCCATGTAAAGTCTAAGACTTCTAAGTTCTGGTGCCTTCGATATGACTGGAATATAAAAAATCCAGAAAGGACAAAATAAAACTCGACGGCAATATAACCATGGCGCAGCATCACGACAATGCCATAAACATATTATACAAATAAAGATAAAACGAAAAGCCTCAATTGCATAATTTTTATTCGAGTGGGGGGGACTATCTGTACATTCATTAGCGTTATCTATAATCTACGCCCAACAATCTTCGTACAAAAGATTTTAAGCGTTGAAATAAAACTTTAACTGTATTCTTTCTGCCCTTTCCGTAAAATCGTGAGAAGGCTTGATACATCAACTGATTTTCCATAACAGGAATATCAGAAAGCAATATAGGCACTTGACTTAATTTCATATTGCTGTATGTGGAACTTATGCCACTATGCGTTCCTGTTCCATCCATACCTGATTGTATTGCCATCGTTTGGTATGGGAACAGATGCAGCTTGTTTGCCAGAAAGCATGAAGCATAAAACCGTACTGCCCATGAGTCGTTTAGCCCCACCTTGTCACAGTACAAGATTCCATAAAATGGACCAGTTCCTCCTATATTAAACTCATTTGTCTTCCAGCGGAGCCTCTTCAACAAATCTCTGGAGTCAGGATTGAACAACAGCCAAGCACGTTTCCACGTCGCCCATCCCCAACAGGCAAAATACCGCAAGAAGAATGTCTCGGAAGTTTGTGTGTCGGTGGGATTCAAAAAGGCACTTATGGAAGCAACCCTGACATCATCCTTGTACTTTTCCAAGGCATCATTCATGTATTTCAAGAAATAAGGAGACAATATCAAGTCATCCTCCACGACTATCACTCTCCCATATTTGTCCGTCAACTCTGTGATGCCCGCTATCAAACTCTTGGACAATCCCCAATTGCTTTCACGCTCCACAATGGTCACAGACTTAAAGCCCGTTATGGTATGGATGTACTCTCGATTTTGCTTTACGCCCTCTATTTTCGTCTCATTCTTGGGACCATCCGAAAATACAAACAAATCGCTTTGAGAAGCCTCTACATTTCTTAGCAAGGACTCTACCGCCGACTGTGTATGGTCAGCACGATTGTATGTAAAAAGGGCTATTGGTGCATATTTCATATTATTCATTACCATCTGTTTTAAAATAAGAGTTAAATGTTTTTATATCTTCAATTGAGAATACGATATCCCTCTTGCATATTTTAACTTCATCTCCATAAGAATACTTCTTTATAAACATTAACTGATTTTATTTCTCAGGTAAAGTTATCTTAGAACCCATTTTCAAGCAAAACTCTTTGGTGACATCCCCATCATATCCTCCTTCCGACGTAAAAGTCATTTCACCAAAGTAAATTTTGCCTCCAACTATATAAAAATCTACACGAACTTGAGGATGTCCTTGAGCCAATTTTGATGCATAATCAAATAATTGTGATAGATTATCTGGTTTAGGTATCTCAATATCTGTTCCTCGAAGCTGTTTATTTAATACTTCTGACATCAGATGCCAATTACAATCGTAATAAGAAAAACGAGATTGATGTCCAATCACTCTATCGGTGCAAACCAATATACAGAAAGGCTTTCCGTCAAAGCAGTAGACTTTATAATCTGCCAATGATTTTGAAAATTCACAATCATTTTCCAGTAATTGTTCTGCTATAATCAAAGGCTCTATTTTAAGATAATGAGGTTCCATTGTTTCATAGCCAAACCTTAGTTTCAACCATTCATTTAATTTCGACCTTGTTGCAGGTATATCCAACTTCGATTTATCAAATACTGGCAAGATAGTTCCTGCACCATGATTCGTCTTTAGGATAAACTGATTGGGAAGTTTATCAAAATCTATATCGTTAGCATCTTTCCAAACACCATACAATTTAACCAAAGCATCTTCACCTATGCGTTGCTTAACATAATCTCGAACAAGATACTTGTCTGCCAAACGTGTCCAAACAGAAGTGTCATAATTGAATTTCATCCAATTAATTTTCTCGTTTAAGGTTTGAGGACTCTTCCAATCTATATCGTACCCAACCAAACTTTTATGTAATTCATTCGCAATGCCCTTTGGAGCGAAATGAAAACGCAGCCAAAATTTTGTATTGGCATAGATGGAATGAATAAAACTTTTTTTTAACGTGTCTATAATTTTCATTTATTCTGTAGTTTTTGTTAATTCAAAAATTCTCGACTGTACCCATCTATGAGATTCGCAGCGAATGTTATTAATATAATGAGATTCATCAAATGCTAACTCTGGAAACTTTAATATTTTTCGTTTTAAAATTGACAAGATTAATCGGAACATTTTTTTAAAATTCGGCTTAAAATAACCACTCATTTCATTAAGCTCTCGATAAGTTGATAGCATTTCTATACAATGTTTATTAACTGTTTCCAAATATTTTTCTTCATTTTTAAAAAGTTTATTTACTTTTTCTATATGAACTAATATTTCAGCATTATTAGATAATTCCACAATTGAATTTTTAGCATCATAATGTATTAACTCAACGATTAAGGAAACATGTCCGTCCTTACATATCAGTTCTGCTATAAGTCCAAAATACCATAGCTTATCAATACAATTATCATCAAAACAGAAATTACCTAAGCTATAAACAATTGGATGCTCTTTATATATTTCCCAGCATTGAGGAACATGTGGATGCCCACCAATAACAGCATCAGCTCCCATATCGATAAAATGGCGATACAAAGACTTAAGCTCTGGCAATGGCAAATCAAAAAGTTCTAAACCTGCATGTGGAATCACAATTAAATAATCACATTCTTTTCGAGCCTTAATAATTTGTTCATCAACATAAGGATGACACATCCAAGCTACCCCCAATTCATTTTTAAAACTTTCATCAACATGTACTCCGAACTCACACTGCACAATTGCTATCAGACCAATACGGATTCCATGTACATCAAGATATCGAGCCTCATAAGCATCATGAAAATTACCAATCCCCAATATTGTAGAGGAATTAAAAGCTTTAATTGTAGCCTTAGCTGCTTCTTCTCCATAATCCAAAATATGATTATTAGCTAAAGATATTACATTAAAACCATTTCTTTCTAAAAATGAAGGACTTTCAACTGACTGCGATAAATGCGGCCCACTTTTATGAGAGGGATTGCATTTAGGTATTGATATAGGGGCTTCAAAATTCACAACATTAAGATTACCTTCTTTTAATCGTAAGTCTAATTTTCGACCAAATTTCAAATTAGAGACATTCTTTGAACAAAAATCTCCAACAATATTTATTTTTAATGAATTCTTCTCAATCATATATCTTATAAAGTCTAATTAACAAATGAAGAAGTTTGTTTTTCAAATATTTACCACACATATTCAAATAACAAAACAACAACAACTTTTCCAACATTCCATTAGAATGCATAAAATTTCGAACCATTTCTTTTCTTTCATTGGCATTTAAATAAGCAAACGAAGTAAGAAGATTACATAATGTTAATTCTTTTTGTCTTCCTGACAAAAAAGAATCAATATTATGTGAAAAATCATTTATTATTATTTTATATGAAAAAGCTTCTTTGGCAACATTTACATTGTTTGTTATAGAAGAAGGATTATACCTATGGAAATAAGTTTTATGATTATCAAATGCCATTGATTTTACAAACTTTGCCAAGAAGAAAGACCAATGATTGTCTTCGTGAATTATTCCTTCTTTAAAAAACAACTTATTTGACTTTATCAAACTCGTTTTTACCAAACGTCCCTGTGCTCCTATAATATCTCCATTATATGTCAGGAGAAAGTTCTTTATCAGCTTACAATCTGTTGTGTATTGAGGAAAAGAATATGGACCTTTTTTATCGAGTTCCGACTCATCTTCAGTTGAAGTTGATTGAACTAAATCAACCGAACCATATTTATCTACCAAACTCCACATTTCATCCATGCATCCTGACGTAATGGCATCATCGCTATCCAAGAAATAGACATATTCACCTTTTGCTTCGTTTATACCAGTATTACGAGCCGCAGAAAGTCCCCCATTACATTCACGTTGAATCAACCTAAACTTTATATCTCCACTATAAGAAGCTATAAACCTCTTTGCAACATCTAGGCTTCCGTCACTTCCGCAATCATCTACCACAAGACATTCCAATTCTTTTGTCATTGTTTGAGAGGCAACAGAATCCAAGCAAGCTTCAATATATTGTTCCACTTGGTACACTGGAATTATTATAGATATTTTTATCATTGAATTAATTGTTTTAATTTACTAACAAATCTCTCCGAAGCATGACCATCATCAAAACTACCATAAACATGATAGAATTCATCTAATTTTCTTGAATAATCAGCCATGCTGAATTTTTTTATTGCAACCTCTATCTCATCATTATTTTTACATAAAGCAAACGGCAAATGATAATACATCGGCTTCAAGCCACGCATGGCCGTATATTTGTCTATATCGGAAGCATAGAGGAATACCGGTTTACGAGTATTGCTAAAATCCAACGCCACACTTGAATAATCACTTATAGCTATGTCCGCAATCAATAATAGCTCGTGGATATCAGTATAATATGTCATATTCCAAATACGCTCTCCAAAATCGTATGGAGGATGCTTAAACCATTCAAAACAAGGATGCAGTGTTACAAAAAACATCCACTTATCTCCAGTCGTTTTCTCTAATGTATCCAAAACACGATGAAGGTCTAAATCATAGGCCTCTGTTGTGCCACTATCACGAAACGTCGGAGCATAGAAAGCAATCTTCATTCCATCCGGAATGTTTAGTTTACTGCGTATCTCTGCTTGTTTAACAGAAGAATCATGATAGTACTGGTCATTGCGAGGGAATCCGACTTCCCATATCTCTGCATTTTTAGGAACCCAAAAAGTATCTTTCAGTACCTGTGTATGATATGTTCCCATTGAAACAAAGATGTCTGTCAGGGCAGAATGCTGTTTGCTGTTCTTAATCCAATTCTCTGGCAAAACCGCATCACCTTCAGCACACTTACAACCTGGTTGACCATGAGGGATGTAAATGAACACCTGCCCTTTCTTTTTCTTAACTGGATAAAGAGACTTGGAATTATTTATCATGACATGAGCTGTCGCCAACTCATAAACAGCTCTTATCCTATTGTATTTTACCTTGCGAATAAAGTTGGGTATCTCTATATCATAATGCTCTACCATCCACACCATATCGTATGAAAGATTTTGACGATGAATCTCTTCAGCTATATATTTTAGATTACAGCGATAACCTCCACCACAACCTTGGATAAACACGATTTTGTTAGACTTGACTGGAAGATAATAAAAACATTTTATGCAAAATTCCCTTACCTTATTATATAAAGGTTCTATCAAATACTTTAGTTTTTGAAAAATCATCATTTTTTATTTTTTAAAACGTTTGCGATATTGTTCCAGTAAAATACTCCTTGCGAAAATATATGCCTCAGGTTTTATTGCTTCTGACAAGCCTACATAGATAGTTATACCCAAAGGTATCTGAATACACAAAGACAGAATAATGTTGCCAATAAATAATCCTACGCCATATACGACCAGTGCCATAACAAAAGAAAATATAAGTCCATATTTTACATCATTCACTTGCTCTAATAAAGAATAATTCAAGTACTTTACATTAGGTCTTGTATTCATATAAAGTACATAAAAGCTATACAGAAACATGGCTGCCGAAATGCCAATTGGCCCGAAATAAATACCTCCAAACAACAAGGCTATCATTACCGGCTTTTTATAAAACTCCAGCTTCAATACTTCACCAGATTTCCCTACAGCAAAAATCGACTGCAAATTCGCATTATTCAGAACGACAACTATACTTGTAAAACAAGCCAACTGCATGAAAGGTATCGCTGGATTCCACTTTGATGAATACAATAAAGGGACTATCTTGTCTGACGTTGCAGCCAAACCAATAAATATAGGAGACAATATATAACTACTTGTCATCATTGCTCGTCTCATACCTCGCTTTACTGCCTCCCTGTCATTTTGCAACTGAGATAAAGCAGGAAATAGTACAGTATTTATCGTACCCGAAATATTAGTATTAAACATCTGGGGAAGTCCTTCGCCTCTATTGAAAAAAGCCAAGTCTGCAGTCGTGTATTTAAAACCTATCAAATAACCTTTTAGCTGGTCACACAATGTCCCAATAAAACTTGACGTCGTTTTTTTCCAAGCAAAATTAAATAAAATAAGAAATCTATCCCATGAAAATTGCAGTTTTGGATGCCATCTCACTATACAAAACATGACCATGGTATTTGTTATCGTGCTGGCAATTTGTTGAGCGACAAGAGCCCAAGGTCCAAACCCTTGGTAAGCCATCACAACTCCTATAACAGCTGAAATTACCTGACCTATAAGACTGGAACAAAAGAACTTTTTAAACTCCATCTGCCTAGAAATAACTGCATTTTGTACCATCGCCAAAGCACCAATTGGCATGGTAAGAGCCAAGACACGCATCACAGGGCAAATCAAGTCGTTATGATATAGACTTGCAAAATATGGCGATCCAAAATATACTACACCATAAATGACAAAACTCATAAAGAGTGAAGAGTAAAATACAGTATTATAGTCTAACTCGTCCGCATCTTTCTTTTGAATCAAGGCTGCATCCATACTTCCTGAGATAAATATACCCACAAGGATGTTAAACATACAAGCCAACGCCACCACACCATAATCTTCAGGAGCTAGTAATCGAGCTAATACTACTGTTATTACGAAACTAAACAGCTGAGAAATTATCTTCTGCAAAAATTGCCACACTAATCCTGATAATGTTTTTGATTTTATATTATTATTCATTAATTTTATTTTTCCTCACAAATCAATTTAACCAAACCAAACAAACTATAATTTACCATATCCATGTAATTAGCATCTATACCTTCTGACACCAATGTCTTGCCGTCATGGTCTTCGATTTGCTTGGTTCGCTTTATCTTCATCAATATCAAATCAACATAACTTGAAATTCTCATTAGTCTCCACGCCTCCCCGTAATCATGATTTTTCTTATCCAATAACTCTAACGTTTTGCATATATAAGAATCATAAAGTTCAATCACCTTATCATTGTCCATATCAACATCATTGGCATATCCAAACTTCAGTTGGATAAGTCCCATAATGCCATAGTTAACGATGCCTATAAACTCAGGAATTATGCCTTCTCCGACAAGACACTCCCCAGTTTCCTCCAAGGTTCGAATTCTATTTGCCTTGATATAAATTTGATCAGTTATGGACTTAGGACGCATTATGCGCCAAGAAGCGCCATAATCCTGAGTCTTCTTCACGAACATCTCTCTACACAGAGATGTCACCTGTTGTAATTCTTCCTTTGTAGTCATTTTATAAATTATTGTAAGCAAAAGTAGTTAAGAAGCAATGGTAGTATTGTACTACATTGGCTCTTGTGAAATATTATTTAATTGTGGCTTTTCCATCTTTAAAGCCTATCAGCAACCATACAAGCATCATTGCCGAGCTGACAGTCATTCCTCCTTTTTCGCCCTTGGCACAAAAGTAAACCTTATCTCCTGCAAGCCTTGTGGGACAAGATATTGTTCAGCGGTCTTCAGGTCCGTTTTTTCCTTGAAAGCTTCTACCTTATAGGTTTCATCTACGGTCGTTGGCTCTGCTGCAGCAATATAGCCGTAACCAGTTTCAGGACGGCTTGGTTTTATACCGATTGTAACTATCGCTTCCTTATCAGAAGTATAGCTCAAAGCCTTGTTCAATACTCGCTGATACTCTGTGGAATTGATTACCAAAGCATCGGATGGTGTCACTACAATGTTTGCTTTCGGATGCTTCTTTTGTATCTTCCAGCAAGCATAGGCGATACAAGGTGCAGTATTGCGAGCCTCAGGTTCTGCCAATATATTATCTACTGGCATATCAGGGATTTGTTCCTTGACAATGCTGATATATTTCTCGTTTGTCACCACCCACATATTCTCTACAGGACAGATTGGCTTCAATCTATCTACTGTCAATTGAATAAGGGAACGTCCGACTCCCATCACATCAATGAATTGTTTTGGGTAGTCGGGTGTTGACATTGGCCAGAAACGGCTGCCAACGCCGCCAGCCATGATTATGATTTGGGGGTCGTTGTAATTAGTCATTCTTCTATAATTATGTTTTAATCATGGTTACTCGCATTGGGAATTATCAACAGTTCCTTCATACATTTGAACTTACTTTTTTCGTTTACCGATTTTTTTATCAAACCTGTATTCACCATAATAGGTGACAAATAATAACAATTAGTCTCAATGTTTAAAATATCAAGAAATTGTTTATGAGAAAGTTTCTTGTGTAAGCCGATTTTGTAATGTCCACCTTTCGTCATATTAATATCTAAATGGTGAACAGGATGCAAACTTCCATTAGCTTTTGCCATATCATAATCATAACGTAAATAACATGGTTCAGAATGTAACAAATATTCTACTATACGAAGTGACATTTCCGAATAAGGCTCATCACTTTCAAACCATACATCGACAAAAGTACCATCGTGTTTTAGTTCATTCACAATGCTTAAACATTCTGATATGATATCACTTCTAATTTCTGTACCATGCTTATCTATATAGAGTTTGACATACCCCTGCTTATATTTTATATTAAATGGAAAAGATATAGAAACATATTTATTCGATGAAATGAAAATATTAGCCCGAGAATTCTTTCCCACTTCAACCATAAGGAATGGTTCCATGGCTTTATCTATATTAAGAACTTCCATCCGAGATGAAGCATCTAAAAGTTTTCTTGCCACAGCCAAAATCAGAGCTGCAAAATCAACAGAACCCTCATTATGAGTTTTAAATACCTCAAACTCAAAATCATATATCTTCCGAATTATAGGTATATTCTTCATGCCATATCTTTCAATGTATCTATCAACTTCAATATCTTATCATACTCAGCATCTTTAAACTTTTCTACATTTATGAGTTCTGAAATATTTTCCTGTTTTGCCAAATCGAATATTCCTAATTCTTTGAATGCACGATCAATCTTGTCTTTAAGAGATTCCACTCTCTTAGCATTAACCACCCAACGATGCATCTTAGCTTTTTCTTCATCAGACGGAGCTTTTACCGAAATATTTTTATTTATCAAGGTATTATAAATTCCTTGAACCATTTCATTAGATATACCATTATCATGCTCTGACACTATAAGATACGACCTAATAAAAGAACGCGTTAGCATTGTATAAAGAGTATTTCTGTAAGATATAGATCGTTTCAATTTATTCGAGATACAAATAACTATTGGAAATTCCAAACCTTTTGCATTATTTCTATTTGTTACAAAAACACGTCCCTTTTCCTTTTTCTTTGTCTCTATTGCAATATTTGTTTCCCATTCACAAGATTGATAAAGCAAACGCGCTACCTTTGGTATATAATCGTATATATAACTTTCGTCATCCAAGAATATTATACACAAATCTTCTGGAGTTAAATCAGGGAAATCATTTTTAATTTCAAATATTGTTTTTGAAAGAGCGTTAGATAGACTTGACGAACGAACAATTGAAAAACATTTTTCATTATCATCATCATCAAAACGATGTAATGGATAGCGAGTCAAATTATATATATCATTGTTTTTATTTACTATATAACCACATAATGCCCATTCTTCATCGTTCAACCACCAAAGTTTTTCTTTCTCATAAAGTCCTAATCCCAAGGCATGAGCTATCATCAATGTCTTAGGATCCGTCCTGTAACAATTGCTTAAAAGAAATGTAGGTTTGTTTTCATGCTTTGCATGCTCTTCAAAAATACTTTGAAAAATATCACCTGCAACATACACTTTTTCCTTTGTAACAATTTCACATAACTGAAAAAAAGATTCGTCAAAGTCTTGACTCTCATCAATAAACATATATGAGAACACAAAGTTTACTTTTTCTTTTTTCTTCAACTGATTTATTGCATTTTTACATGCAGAGTCAAAAGAGCCGCTTTGCCTAAAATTAAGGAAATCCAAATCATTTTGTTCACATATATATCTATAGATACCAGACATCGGATATGCAGACTTACCCCAAGCATTAACACACAAAAGTTTTTCCGGATCTATCTGCTTCTTAACTTGCATAAAATCAAAAAAGCCTTTTATTCTTTTATTAAGACTATCAGCTAACACTCGATTATGGCATGTGATGCCTATAGGAAGTTCTGTACCTTTCAAATAAACATCTTTCAATTTATGCAGAAGCAGCTCTGTTTTTCCTGTTCCAGATAGTCCTTGTATAGTTATTCGCTTTTCACCATCATCCATATTGCCATATATGAATCTGGTCTGTTGTCCATCGAACATTTGGATTTTTTGTTTGACTCTCTCTAAAATACTAAGTTGTTTATCTATCGTTATATTAGAAACGTCATTAATACTTCCTATAAACAAAGTTATAATTAAATCCAACAAACGGGAAGGAGTATCAGAATCCAATTGAATATCAGAATCAATCCAATGACGAAAATCAGTAATCTCCTCTAAATAATAACTACAAGTTATCTTACTTTCCCATGTTCGAGGTCTTCCAATAACATTCCGATAGCCATAAGAATCACTCAAAGAACCTATATCTTCCATAACATCTTGCCTGTATGCCAGAAATTGATCATTGTCAATATCTGAAAAAGCAACAAACGTTATCTTCTTTCCACGAGTCAATATGATACAGACATCATCAATATCATATGTGTACTTTGCATCCGTCAAGGGGCCTTTCAGAACATAAACTTGCTGCTGCGCTTGTTCTGAAAAAGACTTTATCTTTTGTAAGAAAGTTCTATTTTGGGAGCTCTCTACTATATCTGAAAAAAAATAATCCATACTTAAATTATAATTATATTTCCTTAAGAATCTTGTCTAAAGGAAAGACTAACATATACTTATTACAATCCACTTAACAAATCATTGGTTATAGCCTCATGATTAACGGGTCTTATGGAGGCAACAAAATCCGTAACAGCACTATACTTCAAAAAATATCCCTTGTCAAGATGTGCCAAGTATCTATTCGTCATCTCATAAAGTTCTATATTATCAGAATTTGTATTGGTTTCTATTTTTAAAAGACCTTCTTTAAATGATGATCTTTTGGAAACGATATCACCTTTCGCAACCAAATTTGGCAATTTATTAGCTATTAAATTAACTAAACAAGATCTTGCAAAGTTCCTCTCCAAAATATAATTACCATCATTAAGAAGGTGTAAAATCTTAGAGTCCATGGTATCATTAGGCCCTGATAGTTCATCAAATATTTTTTTTATATTTACATTCTCATCTCCTGTATTCCAAAAATATACTTCACGCAGGAATAACAAGCCTACACGTTCTTCATATAATTTCTCATTAATAGAGTTTAGTTTCATTGGGACAGAAGCATGATAAGCTAAAAACTCCTTCAAAAAAGGAAGTAAAATATTCACCTCAAAGCCAGAATAGTCTATATCAAAATACAAGTCAAGAAGGTTAATGTATCTCTCTATTCTACTACTTTTATAAAGAGCAGAAAGTATCAAGTTTTGATTTTCCTTAGAATCCTTATAGATAAATTCAGCCGCAAAATATTCTTGCAAAGACTTATGCATCCACTTATATAGGTGTCCATCCTTGCAAAACAAAGGAACTGCTTTCAATAAGTCTTTTAACAAGTCAGAATCGTTGAATTCTACTCTTGGAATTTTTTCTCTTGTAGTCTTTATCATCATCAATAGTTCGTCTTTTCCAAACTCCACTTTTTGCTTCTTCTGACAATCAAAACCAAGATAACGCATAATAGTATCGAAATCATCAATTGCCAAATTTGACATTTTTTCATGTTTATAACCATCACCTTTAGATAAATCATGACTATCAAAATAAGCATCAAAAACTTGACGGTAGAATATATGTTTCTTTACAGGTATTGATGGCTTATAATTGAATGCCGCAAATAATAATGACACCAATAATGGATTTTTCAAAAACTCATGTATTGTACGATAATCAGGACTTTTTAATTTTTCTATCAACAGACTAGAAGTTTCACCATTATCATCTAATTTACGCAATAACTCATAGGACTGTTTTCTTGTCAAAGCACATATATTCATTGGCTTAAAACTCCCAAAACAAGTTAAAGCATTATCGGGTCTAGATGTTAAAATATAAAAGTTTTCTTCACCTGCCTTATCTACAAAATCCTGTATATAACTAGTAATATAAGAAAGTTCTGATATGGGCACTTCATCATACCCATCAAAGAAAAAAACAAAGTTTCCTGTTTGAAACAACTCCAAAACAAGTTTTCGATTAACTTCCTTAGAAAGGGAATTAAGTTGCTGAATAATCTCACTTATCAAATCATGGTCTCTTGTCAACCTTCTAAGTTCTATATAAATTGGTATTCCCAACTTACTGTCTATAACATCTAGAAACATCCGTTTGGTCATTGTAGATTTACCCATACCTGCAGTATCTGTAATAAGTATATTATGATTATCCTTAAAAAAAACTATAGGAAAACCATCTATCAACACATATTTATTACGATCTTCAGAATTTATAGGTTTTAATGTCAATGGAATATAGACATCTTTAAGTTCCATCTGTTGGTTATTTTGAACCAAGGTATTAACTATCCCATACTTTTTGTATGACCTAAAAAGGTATTCCTGAAAATGCTCAGTCTTAGGGATATAATCAATCTTTACTCCTTCTGCGAGATTATCACAAAAAGCCTTCATCTTAGGAATTATCATTTCTTTAACAACCCCATCGATAAAGGGTTTTGCCATCATTGTCATTGCTGTTTCTATAATCATATTATTCATTTTTCTGTTAAGACACTATTTATAGTATATCATAAGCATACGACCCTTTGGGTAAATACAAGGTAAGTATTCTTTTAGATGACAGTCTTGATTTTAAATCTACTATTGCCATAAACTATTATAAATTTGCTTGAACATATTTTACCATACTTTTTTCAAAAGTAGAAAGTACAATTGCATCAACATTCAGTTTCTTTAAAGAAGCCATTGCTGAATCTATACTCTCATCAGAGATATATCTTTCTATTTTAGTAGTTACTTGAATAGGCAAACCACATTCATCAAAAGGTATAACATAAGGCTTTGTGAAATAACATTCCACACATGATGCATAAAAACCATAATCACATAATGCAAGTCCTTTCCTTTCCAACACTTCATTTGCAATGTCTTGCAATGTCATTAAGTACCTTGGGAACTTATAATTAAGCCATTGCCTCATAAAATCCAAAGCATTTTCTATCAAATCATTATTATTATCTTTAGGTTTCTTTGTCTCAATAATGTTTTTTAAATAATTTGATATTGTTTTACTTTTCTCAAATTGTCTAATCTTAAAGCATAATTGCTTACCTGAGCGAACAGAAGAAATTTGTCTGTTTGACTTAACAATATAATCCCAAATTAACTCGCATGAACTCTTCAATTCTTCATAGTTAGGAGAACCAGACCATGCTATTTGACTTAACCTATGAGGAGATAAACCATTTAGATATTGCCCTAACTCCAAAAGATAATCGAGTTTTACATAAGAATGCTTTTTAAGCAATTCTGATGACAATATATTCTGATTCTTGTATTTTTGTATTTGTAGTTGGGTTTCTTCGGTTAAATCTTCATCATCCATGTTTATCACCAAATTGTCAGGAATTGTGGTTGAAGTATCACCAAAAACAGGCACATTAACAAAAGGTAACTCTGGTTGTGGTTGCTCAAAAAATGTATAGACATTACCTATCATATAAGAGTTCATTCTTCCTGAACGACCACAAATATTGTTAAAACTAAAAAAGTCCATCTTTTTGCGATTGACAACATTATCATATATAATAACGTTTCTCGCCTTTGTGTTCACACCTTCAATTAGGGTGGATGTACAAATTAAGAATCTAAGATGCCCTTGATTAAACATCTCAACACTTTTTTGTGCTAAAGCTCTTGGAATTTTACCATGATGTACGCCAATTCCACATTCTAAGTACTTAGGATAATTCCAATCGGGATGATAATTATGCTTTATCCAACAAATAATGTCTTCATTATTTTTTACTTGTTTCAAGTCTAAATTTTCATACAATAATTCTGCTACTTTATTGGCACTTGCAGGAGATTGGCAATATATCAATGTTTGCCCTATTACCTCTCTACACAACTCCAGCAACTTTGCCTCTCTGTTATGAGCATTGTTTTTAACTTGATGGAATTCTGACACGACCGTTTTATAATCTGTTTTTATGAACTTATACTTTTTCTCATTTAGTTTTGGGGCAACTAAACGTTCTATATTAGGACCTAAAAGATAATAGTTAGCTTGACTTTTGAATAACTTATAGAACACTTGGTTCAATACAATTTCTCTGCTATCATTTTCATCTTGGCATTCTTTCATGTCAAGTTTATAAAACTCGTCTATGACAAAAAAATCTATATCTGCTTTGTCAATATAGTCTAATGCACGCTCCTGTGTTAATACAAATATGTTACGCTTACCAAGAGATTGACCAGAAAAGGATACAACACGATATTGCTCATTGTATTTTATCAAACGTTTTCTTGTCTCATCAATCAAGGCGATTGATGGAACTATTATCATTATGTTATTATATAGATTAGATGCTATTATTGAATCTATAATAAGACTTTTTCCAAAACTGGTAGGAGCACTTAATACAATGTTACCTTTATGAATTAAAGTGTAATAGATTTCATTTTGCTTAGAATGAAACACGATATTTCTCAATCCATCAGGCTTGTGTATCTCGCATGCGACCTCATCTGACAATGACAACTCAAAATTCTTTAAATATGGATAAAGACCATATTGTCGAATCAACGATATGACAATGTCTGCATATTCCAAGAAATCATCTTTTCGGTCAAGAACGCGCAACAGCAATTCTTGTCCTTCAACATTAATTCCATTTTGATTGACAGATTGTGAAATAAAATTCAGAATGTCAAACTTTGGTAAGTTTGCCTCTCTGTTTCTCAGCATTTTCTTGATTTTGCTATAATTTAAAGCTGTTTCCATAAGTTTAATCTCTGATTAAGCATCTGTATGAATGTCTCTTTTGTCTTAAGAGGCAGCAAAAACAAATGAATTTCTATATCTATCCCTAATTTCCCCAAAAGAGTTTCAAACTGTTTGAAATACTTCTCCATCTCAGTTTTCATTTCCTCTTTATAGGTATCAGTGAACTTTGTGTGTTTATCTATTACCGTTGAGTTGAATGTTATGAGTACAGGTACACATATTCTTTCAAAAATCTCATCCAAAGATGTATTTGAACTTATTAATTGGCACAATTTTTCATAGAAAGGAGACTCTTTGTCCAATTTATTAGTTATTGCTATAAACTCTGTACGGAGATAATCATGGGCAAAATGTTCTTTGATTTCTGGTATAACATCCTTGACTGCTTGCGAAGCGTCCTTGTAAAACTTCACTTCGCCAAGCCACAAATCCAACAAGCCTTTATCATTTTCTATGACGTGTACAGCATCAAAGCCCTTTACTGTTTCATTAGGACCATCCTTGAAGTACATCTTGCTAACAGCAGGTATTGTTTTGTATAAATCCTTAAGGATATAATGCAACAGCAATTCTCCAAATTCTCCTCGGTTCTGATATTTGGGAGTATTGTATATCATAGCGACAGACTTCCTTATCTTATCCATCCATTCCACACTGTCTACCTCGTGAGTTTCAGAATAAGAAAGACAGAAATCAGGAATGCAATTGAAGAGATTGTCTGCCAAACGCATTCCGCGCCATTCACCGTTCTCGAATCCTGCGCAAATGCCCAATAAAGTAGGCATAGATTCTTCTTCATGTACTATGATTTTAAAGAACTTCGAATCCATTTTGTGTGCATTTGTAATGTGGTCACTTTAGGCACTTTAAGCCATAAAGTGAATGCTTCTTTGTTGTATTTTAAGAAAAAGTCATTTGAATCTATGTCCAAGATGTAACTGTTGCCAGCTACCATCTATGAGCGAGTAAGTCTAACAAATTGTGCTTACGTAAAGATTCTTTAAGGAGCTTTTGCTCTCCCATCACCAAAGTGACTTTACTGCTAATCCCATAAATCCATCAACCTATCTTTCCAGTTCTTTAATGGAGCATGCTGGAGGAGTTCCTTATATACTTCTAAGCTGAAGTCCAAAAGTTTAAGAGCATTATCCTCTATCTCTTGACGGAAAGGAAGAGTCAATGGGTCTATGGTTTCATACTCTTTATCTTTCAGGATAATTGCAAAGCCATCGGCATCCGCCTTTGGTAAATTAATACGTACTATGCCATCATCTCGCTTGTTGAGAGAAATACTCGTAAACTTAGGACATGGTCGCGTCATCATTTTAAAGAAGTGTACCTTGTCATTGATCTGTACCAAATGTTTTAAGTACTCCTGCCAATTGATAAACAGTACTACCGTATCTTCCTCGCCGAAAAGCATATAGAGATGGGCATATCCCCATGTCTTGCCATTTGGAGAGTCATAACGGAGTATAATTACACATATCTTTAGCTGTTTGTGGATATATACACCCTTTTACTTCATCCCAAATCTTAGGAAAAGCAACAGACAAAGATGATATTACTTGTCGAGCCTCAGATACTGAATTTATCTCTTTCAAAGAATTTAAAGCTCGTGCTCTTTTATTTTTTCTAAAAGTTGCTAAATAAAGCTGCTTTAATTGATATAATGGTGTCATTTTATTGGTTTTGATATAAGAAATAATTGCCAAATATGTTACATTACAAAAAACTTAATCAACCCTAAGATTTTCCCAAATATCTATAGGGGCATGGCTCAAAAAATAGCAAATTAATCCTATAGGAAAAAGAAACATCGACAATAGCCAAAAATTTCTTTTTGCCTCACATTTATCAATAAAATTTGCCACAAATGCACTGACCAATGCCAACACTCCCAATGCCAAAGACATATAAGACATAGTTTCAAATCCAAAATTGGACACCTTGGACAAACAGAGCAAAATAGTTCCAAATAGTCCACTGACAACCATTATGCTGGCAAAATGATTATCCCTATCAGATTTTACAAATCCCTTGGCAATTATTGCCAACCCAGAAAGTAGGAACATCATTTGCAGTATTACGCCTAAATAATATATCATACTCTTTTCTACTTATTATACTTACTTTGCTATTGAAGTAATACTTACTTGCCCCATGAAGTATATCTTCTTTCGTTCATGCGGTATTACTTCTATTTTTTCATCTTATCCTTCTCCTCTCAATGTCCTTACAATTGCGTCCATATCTTCGTTTAACGCCTCGTTCTTGACAAAATCAGGACAAGGCATTGCGTTCTTTTCGCTCTTCAGGAACATTTCATGCAAGTCTTCGCCATATTGATAAAACGCCATGATGGAGGAGCGGAAGATTGAAGTTAATCCTTTCTGCAAGTCGTTGTATTCGGTAGTAATCACTTTGTCAACTTCAGGCGAATATTGACGCAGCAACGCCTTGAAAGCCTTGTGACGCAACACCACTCGCTTGCCATTATACTGATAACCCTCATGTTTGGCAGGAATCAACTCTGACATCAAGTTTTTATTGTAGTCCATCGCATTGAATACCGCAAACATGTAAAGATGGAGATGAAGTATGTCTTGTGGGTTGGCCCCGTCTTCCTTGAACAATGGAAGAAGATTGAGCCATGCCTGACGGTCGCAGGAGATTTCTTCTAACAAAGGATCGTCATCAGCAAGTACCTCATCTATGTAATCTGTAGAGGAAATATCCTTGGACATGTTTTTGCGGATTTCTGCCTCCCAAGCATTTTGTTCTTCCAATGGTAACGCTTCTGGTACCAAGTCCATGATGCTTTGTTGTACCCTTGGATGTTTCATCATCTCTTCATCTGTTGCCATAGAATTAATGTCTTCCCATTCAGTCTTGACATCTTTCAGAAGTTCACGTGTCGCATCCAATGACATTTTTCGTGCTTCAGGATTGTGACGGAAGATGATATGAAACGCCTCATGGTAAAGTATAAAATACAATTGTATCAGTAACTGGCCATTGTCCTCTTCTCGCTCCTCTGCACCATGGGCAGTTGACATATTGGCTATCTCCGAGCGGAAAACATCGAGGTGGTGGCGTGCCTCCTCGTAGTTGTCTGTCTCCAGAAAAGCATAAAAGAGGGTGTAATGCACTATTGCATTGCCTGTGTCATATCCTCGTTCCAAAGCCAAGTTGTACAAAGTAAGAATGTCCTGTACCATTGGATTGAACTTCAATACATAGACTGATTTTCCATTTTCATTGACAGCTTCGTTGCTTGGGAAAAAGTCCATGCCAAAGGTTTCCTCAACCTTAACCGTAAGGTCATGGTAGTGTTTTAAGGAATTGGCTATCACTTGTAATGGTGTATGATAATCTATCTTCATGATTTTTTCTTTTTGGAAATTTGATGGCAGAGAGACACTACTTGTGACAAGGTAAGGTCTGCACGTTGGAAGTGATGATAATGGGAAATAAACACACAAGATGCCTTTTGTTCCAAATCTGTCTTTTGATTCACTTCTGTTAGCAAATCTGCCAATGCCTCCGCATCGCCTTCCAACTGGTAAGTAGGATGTTCTGTCCGTCCTTCGCCATCGAAGTTGGTTTTCAAAATTTCCTTTAGTCCTATCTGTAATCTTTCCGTGGCTGTTTTGATTATCTTGGAAATCTCTGCCTCGGATGAATCTCCTGTCACATTGACCGTGAGATTAATGACAATGGAGTTATGATAGTTGTTGAAGTTCTTTGGATCAATCACAACATTCTCTACTTTATCTATATTGTTCTCCATCTGACAACTTCCATCGCCATGTATGATTTGATTCTCGCTCATTTCTTTCCTACAATGTTCTCTACTCGTTTCTTGATGACATCATCACTTGGGTTTACAGCTAACTGTCCTCTTACGGAACTATCCTTATTCCCCTCCAAAGCTAAGGTGAGTTTCGTAACATTACTTTCCTCAATCACATCCAGTTTACACATTATATATATAATGTTGGCTACAAGTTTGCGATTAAAGGTGGTGTTTTGCTGTTTGCCCGGGTCGTATATAACACAAGCTACCTCCGTATCTTCCAAAATGGTTTTCCACAAGTCATCATAGCGACTTTGCCATTCCTTTGCTACAAATTCTTTCAGATTGGAGACATATTGCATGATTTCCATCTGACGCTGAAGGCGATTTCCTTTGTTTACATTGTCATCTGATGATGGTTTCGATTTCTTGACCTCACCCTCATTATGGGTGTTGTTAAGGGTCTCTACATCACCATTGATAAGATTTTCAACATGGTTGATATTGAAAATGGTGTTGCCACAACCTTGTTTGTCATTATTTTGACTGTCCATATTGCTTTCTTTTTTAAGTGTTAAATTATTGATTTTCAATATGAAAGAAAGAAGAAACTTGCATCATCGTTCGTTTCTTTTTTCAGCCTCATTTCCGCCGTACCTTTGCAATCGTCAATCAGACATTATATATCTGATGAGTTCTTTGAAATACTTATTGTTTAACTTTCTGTCGGGCACAGACACGCTTTGTGTAAATACGAAGTCCCATACCGACGATGGGCAAACGAATGATAGATTATTCTATTTTCCTATGGAAGAGTCCTTTGAAAGAGGACGCAGTGGAAATGGCTTACGCCAAAAACCAAGTGAGAAAGGTGTTGACCTTCGATGATTTTGTAAAGCACATCTCTGACCACAACGGCGTATTCACTCGTGGTACGGTGAAGGGAGTGGTGAGCGACACCTGCGCTTGTCTTGTTGAACAGTTGCTGATGGGCAACAAAGTTCAGTTTGGTGAGTTGGGTATCTTTAGTATCTCCATCACCTGTGAGCCAGCAGCTACTCTTAAAGAGTTCTCCGAGGACAATATTAAAGAGGTAAATATTCTCTTTAATCCCGGTGAGGACTTTGAGAACCTTCGTTCTAAGGCTGAGTTCAATCTCGTGGCAAGCCGTGCTGTACAGGCTGCAACCATCAAAGCAGTGAAGGCTAATGAGACAAACGTTGACTTGGAGGCTGTTAAGAAGAAGCCTACCTCTTCTGGCAATGGTGACAGCAAGCCTTCTGGTGGCTCTACTCCATCTGGCGGCACTCCTTCCGAAGGCAACACTCCATCCGGTGGTGAGGGCAGCGAAAACTCTGGCAACACCGATAGCGGAGCAGGTGAAGACAACGAGCTTTAGTAAATGCTCTGCCGTGCCCGACTTCGTGTCGGGTGCGGCTACCGCTAACAAATTCTTATTTTCAAAATGATGTTTCACTTTTAATTCTATATGTTTATGAGTAATCAAAATGAAAATCCTAATAATGGTTCCAAGAAGATTTCTTGGGTTTCGATCGTGAACGCTGTTGTTCAAGCGCTTATTGCTGCGCTGACAGCATTAGGAGTAAGTTCGTGCACGAACTTACTCTAATAAGAAATGAGAAATTAGAAATTAGAAATGGACTACCTTAATGAAAAATTACAAATTAGAAATGAGGATGATTAATGAGAAATTTCCTTTGAGTATTGGGGAGGAGATGGTGCGGAATGAACGCACGCTCCTCTCTAAAGTGGAGAACGGCAAGATGATGATGTCTGCCGACTCCGTGAGATTCTTGGTGTTGCATTGCTCGGCTACACGACGCAATCAAGACTATAGTGTGGAACAGCTTCGACGTGACCATAAGAGCCGTGGTTTCTATGACATCGGCTACCACTTTTATATCCGAAAGGATGGGACCATGACGCAGCATCGCTTCTTGCTCGAAGTGGGGGCACATGCGAGACCGTATAACCGTTGTTCTATCGGCATCTGCTATGAGGGTGGCTTGAATGAACATGGTAAACCATGCGATACTCGTACGCCTGAGCAGACGGAAAGAATCGTTGATGTCTTGACGAGGCTTCATAAACTGTTCCCGAAAGCGAAGATTGTGGGGCATCGTGACTTGCCTGGCACTACACCGAAGGAGTGTCCTTGCCTGGATGCTAATCATATCTTCGGTTACATTGAGGATATTTAGTCTCTCCTAAATATATCTCGTGTATATACCTTATCCTCTACATCGTCAAGGCACGGGTCATAGCGGTTGGCTATAATCGCATGGCTCTGTGCCTTGAATATGTTCATATCATTCACAACCTTACTTCCGAAGAAAGTACTACCATCTTCGAGCGTAGGCTCCTTTGCCTCTGGTATCGTATCATAGTAAATGTCTTGAAACTCTTCAGGGTGCATTGAGAGCATTCGCTCTAAAACTTGTTTATCTGCCATAATAGTATTTTTTCTAAAATCAACCCGTCCTTCTTTACCATTTAAAAAGGCTTTTTTCGAAAACCTACCCGTCCTTCCTTACCGTTAAAGAAGGATTTTTTCTACCTCTCCGTCTCTCCTGCAAGGAGAGCTCCACTTTTCCCACCAAGCCTCTCTTTCCTCAGGAACGAGAGGATGTAACCGCCCTCCGGTGCTCAGAACCGCTACGCTCTAAGGTTGGCGGACCAAAGCGGTCTGCGCCAGATTGTGCGGGATGGGACCGCCTTATTAGTTTCTCACATTGAACAATCAATAAATTCTATTTTATTCAATATCTGCAGCAGTGTTAACTTATGATTAGCCAGCATCTGCAACTACCATATCAAGTTATCATAAGATGATTAACCATACTAGTTACACATCTAATGAAAGCTTGAACTCTTCAAGAATTCTGCCATTGATTTAAAATGTATATTTGATTCTGGTATCCCAAAAGAGATAAGACAGTCTAAAGCTCTATCATGATCTGTATCAGAATAAGCGCTTACATACCATTGCAAGTTGGCTTTATCAGCATTCACCTCAATTATCTTCTTGATATAAGGCTTATCAACCTTAGAGAAAGAGATTCCCCATACATATATAATCTCAATATTTGATAATGATTCAAAATACACTTGGTTGTCTCTCAATATTTTATCTACAGGCTTTTCAGAGTCTGAGTAATATGATTCTACAGCACTTGTTAAAGCCTCATTTTCCGGCAAGTATTGCGTATTCCCTCTATACATCCTATATATAGCATCACGCTTATAGTACTTTTTCCCTTTTTTATTATACCTAGGTTTATCGTACCCCTTGCTTTTCCACCAAGAATCAAATATCTCAGAAGTATCTTCCCCATGCCCAACCACAAGGCTTCCCCATGATTGGGTTTTAACACCGTGAATATGATTGATCTGAGAAGAAGGAATTCCATAATGACTTTCTAAGAATGTCGTATAATTGAATGTGAGAAATCTAGCATAGTCATCCACATAAAGCATCTTATCCTTATAGTCACGTGGTACACTCAAGGAACATACCCATTTATGAAAATCTTTCTTTAATTTATCAAGTAATTCATAAACTGAAGACGATGCAGCATCTCCTCCTAAAAGTATATCTGCAGCAGACCATTCATCTGGATCAGACTTACTATCTGGAAAGAAAGCAAGACCTGACTCCAAAAAAAGTCTCTGCTTACATAGGCCATCCCTGTTTCGAAATCTGACCACAAAGCATCATAATCACAAACGGTCTCATAGGTTTGAAATGTATCGTAGTCATGTGTTTGCAACCACTTACGAAATGAGCCATAAGAACTTTTGACCCCATGATATAGATCAAAGCCATTACCTATAATGTATAGAACAGAGTCTGTCATATATAAATGTTTTTATCCATACATTCTTTACTTTCTTAACTCCTTGTTAGAAATCCCAAAGTTTTTTGCATTAGAATTATAACACGCCTTTTAACAAAGGCTTGAAAGATACGCCTCTTCGCCTTTCTGTATGAGAAGACTTCAAATCTAATTGACTCAAATGACTATCAAAATAAGCGGCTAAAGATTTAATGTCTTCATAATCTAGCTGACGATAGTCATCAGCTGTCATACAAATTCTTAGTTTCTTACAAAGTCGTTGATTCTTTGAAGCTAAGAGGAAAGACTTTATAATTTCATGAAGCTTATCTTGATAAGAAAAATCCGCAGGAAGACCAGAAATACTACTTGCTCCAAATACAGTAATATTAAGGGTTTCATCCTTGACATTTATTACTGCCAGTTTTTTCCATAATGCAGAAAGAAAATCTGTATAAGTAATTCTACTCATAGAGGAATTTCCATTTGGTCTCATTCGACTGAAAGCTGTCAGAATATAATTTTGTCCTTGATGCTCTAAATGCATAACAGTACCAATACTATAAACCAACTTTTTACCCTTTAATTTTGGATTCTCAGAGGATTTTACATTATTTGCATCCAATGTTTCATATATTTTTTGGTCTAATTCTTGCATGGAATCACCAAAAAAGCTAACAATAAATTGTCCATTCAATGATGACTTCTTCACTAATTTTTTGTCATAAACATCAGTATCAAAAGTATCAGAGAACTGAATTAATTTGCTACCTTCTTGTTTAAAAAAGTCGCAACATTTTATTTCAATAGTAACCTCCATGCTTCGACATTTCCAAAGGTAGCCTAACCTCTTCCAATTATATACAAATACTATGATAACCAATCCAAATATCTCATATTTTAAATTACCCTTACAGAAATCTACAATCGGTTGAGAATATTCCTTAGGAAGCAGATATTCCAAAGCTTGCAAAAATGTGACAGATAATCCGATGAAAGAAAATATAGCCTTTGTAACTATCCATAAATGCCCTCTGGAAAACTGAGCTTTAATAGAATTTAGAATGTATTTCATCATCACAAGTTATAATGCTTATAAATAGAATCTTCTAGATACATGCTATGCTTTTCTTCATCTTTATGCATATCATAATATAATGGCCATACCAAAATTGCAGCATTAATTATATCAGGTGAATTTGATATGTGCAAAGCAAATTTATTTCTTAGACATATAGGACAATTATCTAAGTCTATAGACCTATTCCCGTTTTTATTAACAACAATAATAGGCTTTTCTTGATGGAGCGCACTCTCAATTTCATAATCATACATACCACCTAAATACTTAGAGTTAGAATCAACCATTACAAGAACCGCAAACGCAGTTTTTATTGCATTATTAGCTCTAATTTTATTGTTACAATCATCACTATAGTCTATCGTATAAAAATAATTACCACTACCTTCCGCATTACATGAAGACTTTATCTCTGAAAAAGTCAACATATCTGCAGAATGATCGAAGATAATATATATTCTTTTCTTTTCATCCATCGCTTACTTCACCATTTTAAACCATTCTTCATTAATGATACAGTTGTCACTATTTGGAGCAGGATTGGCTTTTGTCACTTTCACCATCAAAGGCATAGGTACACAATTACCAAAGATTAAGGCCTCTCCAGGGATAGCCTGCTTAATCTTCGTAATGTAATCATCGGAAAAATAAGGTAAAACAGAATAGATGTATTTCATATCTACCTCATTTTGAATTCGATGCACGATGTAATTGCCACATTGGGAGAGTACTGTCTGAGAAAGTTCTGATGGTCTCTGAGAAGAAATTATAAGATATAGCGAATATTTACGTCCCTCTCGCGCTATTTTCTCAAAAATATTTTCACGCATAATGTAATTTGCATCCTTACGAATATATCGATGAGCCTCATCAAGTATCAGATGGACAGGTCGTTCACGGCGATCATGACCCATCTTTTGCTTTCGATAATCGAAAATCATGCGCGATAATACGTTTGTTAACAACTCTAGAACATCTGTACCAACTTCACTGAGATCAATTGTGATAAGTTGCTTTGTTCTTTCTTGTAAATCGGATATTCCAAATACTTTATCAAGATAATCGCTAGAACTTTGATATATCTCCTTCTTATCTCGCATAAACTGACAATCTTGATTCTCCAAGAAGTAGTCTAAACGACTTAACAACGTAGAAATGAAATCACGAATATGGAGATTACCTCTTGCTTCTTCCTCCATAAGCACTATCTCTGTAGCGATTTTGAGAAACTTATAATCAAAATATTGACCAGCTTTTAATTTCTCTTCATTGACGATAATAGCCTTTGCCTCATCAATCTGCTTAAAGCTATGTTTTCCTTTAATGCTAGATACCTCCAATTTCATACTTCGGCTGAGGCTAACATTCTTAATGTCTTCGTCATCACTAATAAAATCATGAAGAGCATTGGCTAATGCATCATTATTACTACCATAAGATACGTAACACAATTCACTGCAAATATCCAAATAGTTTTTCAAATCTTTGACAACATTTGAATCTACACCATCCTCCACTAACGCACAGGTTTCTTGCATTTTTGCAATTGCACCTTTGGCTGCAGTCATTTTAGAAGTATCACTTTCTATTCTTGTAACAATGATGTATAACATCTGATACAGTTTCCATTTCACGTAATTGGCAAAACGTTCGGTATCATTCTTACTATTAAAAATCCTATAGAATTTAAAACTTTCCTGTAAGACCTTATCCCAAAATGGTTTCTGCGTCCTTTCTGAAGCCATCAAGAACGACAGCCATTCATCAAGGTTCATCAAATAATAAGGAAGATACAAAGGCATTATGCCATTTTCATTATTATCTTCTATATTGGGCTTATAACAAATTTTGTCTATCTTTGCAGAATGACCACTGTTCTCACCAAAAGCAATAGGATATTCACCATTGGCATCAAATATAATAGTCTTGGCTCCATTGGCATGATTTTCTGTCTTTCGATAAACTTCATGCAAGATATGGGCTATTGTATTTGATTTTCCACTACCGCTATTGCCTAGCACAGCCGTATGGATGTTAAACAATTTGTTGATATCAAGATTGATATTATAGTTGATTAAGCTCTTGCTTTGCCCGATACTAATGCTAGTATGAATGCCATTTCGTGGCTTACTATCAGACAGAGAAAGAACCTTATCTAAATCATCATATGTTACAATCTCAACATCACTATATAGAGAGGGAAAAATACCGACTCCCATTTTGAAATCCTTACCAGCCAATGTTCCAATTGGTTTGATAATTACTTCACGAGAGCTGTCAAGGTCGTAATTGGAATAAGAACATTTCTCTGTATTTATCCAATCCGTAACTGCCGAAACCTCGCAAAGGATAGAATCTCCAGATGAATTGGACGTTTTCAGAAAGCTGCCTATATTGCCAAAGTAGTAAACTTTGCCATCTATATTTACTGTAGAATTCTTTGTAGAATGAAATAATCTTACTCTAAACTTATCATATTCTACAGATATGATTTTTCCTATCTTCATTTCCTGTCCTTGGTTAATTTGTTCAACTGATTGACAAATCCTTGTACTAAGTTATCTTCCTTCTTGAAAGCATCTAGGTTTGGAAGTAATTCATTCACAATGTAATCGAAATGATTTATCGTTCGTCGGGTATCCGCAACTTCTTTTTCATCATCGTCAACATCCCAAACCTTTCCCGAAAAAGTAAAAATCCTGTTGTCATCTATAAAGAAGATTGGTTTCTTTTCCCTTTCATTGTCTTCGGGTTTGCTACTAAAAATTACCACATTGATTGTTGAATTAGTTGCAAGTGCTCTATAAATTATGTCATTCACATGGCGATCGTTGAAGCCATATCCGATAATAAATAGCACTGAATGAGGTTCCAATAACTTATTTTGAAACTCGCGGAACAAATCCACGTATGGTGCTCCTAAACTCTTATCCTGCTTTGTGGGTGTCGGATATATCAAACAAGCTTTATCTGAAGTCAAATCACTTGATGGAAATTCTTCTATTTCAAAATAATTGCCTGGTAGTGGAGTTGATTCACGCCAATTGATTGAACCATGTATTTTGTATAGGTATACCAAGTTTTCTATTGGTTCATACTTATCTATACTTGTATCCATTCGCTTTGACCATGTATAATTGAATAGTGCAGGATTGAAAAATCTACGTAAGCCACCGCTGAATCCATTGATATAATAAATATTCAGAGAATCAAGAGCTGTCTCATTAAACAAATCATTGTTTGTTGTAAAAACTCGTATACGAGACAAATCCTTGTTTCGCATTGCCAGCTTCTGATAAAACGTAGTATAATATCCAAGAATCTTAGGACACTCCTTTGTGGCAAAATCAACATTGATACTATCAAAGATATGTCCCTCTATCTTTTTTATAAGCCTATCATAAAGTTCTTTATAATGGGTTATATCATCTTCTGCATTTTTGTCATCATCATGAATGCCATTATAATAATTTCGGGCTGAATACATCACTGTTAGTATTTTCTCTAAATTCTTGCCCTCTTTTGCTACTATACTTTTAAACTTCTTTTCTTCATTTTTTTCATCCTTAGAGAACTCCAAATGCTTATAAAGCTCGCTCATGGTATCTATAGCTCCATTACTTGTACCGGCACCAAAAAGAAAGTTGACATTCTTCAAATTGAAAAATTCGCGCAACTTAGTCTTTATAAATTCAATTTTCTTATCTGTAGAATCTATATCAGGCTGCCCTACAAACAGGTTTGTCAATCCTTGAGTTGCAATAATATTATCTTGTTTCATACACGCTCCTTCACTTTTTTATATAATAACATAGAAACATAGTCCTTATGCTCCATCTTTAGTATATCACCATTACAGCGTCCCCACTATTTTACAAGTAGTTACACGTATCAGTTTTCGAAAAAAGTTATTTTGTATCGTTTTACAGAAGATAAGCTGCACTCGACAATTTGATAGCCAACTTTCAATACGATCGTTTGCATTATCTTGTAGGGTGAAGGATTGCGAAGCACACTCCTTCACCTTATCTGTTTTTCAACAGGTCTAGCTCACGCTTTTTCTGCAACAATTCTTCACTCATCCGTTCTCTTTCCTCACGAAGTTTCTTTGTTTCTGACTTGATTTTTAAGGTTTCCTGCATTATTGCCTTACTCTCGTCCTTCAAAGAAACCACAGCAGATTCCAAGGCAGCAGCCTTTAGTTCCAACTCTTTTGTTAGAGCTTGGTGAAAATCAGCCAAGGACGCAGGTTTCGACCTCTACGGTTCTGGTTAAAGTCCTGCATCACCTTTTCGAAGTATTCCTTTGTTTCCATAATTCTGATTTTTAAGAATTCGGTTGCAAAGGTAACTACTTAATGTGTTTAAACCTTACGCTGTAATGGTGATATACTCATCGGGGGTCAAAACCGCTTAGGCTACTGCCACTTTTATCTCTTTAAAGTTATTCATATCGTAGCTATGACTATGTTTAAGACATGATGTTTGTTCGAAAACCTACCCGTCCTTCCTTAACGTTAAGGAAGGCTCCACCTCTCTTCTCGGTCTTCTTCAATAGTCTTTACGTCCCCTTCGGTTCCCCCGTTTCCGGGGGACAGAAACCTCAGGGAAGAAGAGGAAACCGCTGCGCTATAAGGTTGGCAGACCATCAAAGGTCTGCGCCAGATTGTGCGGGATGGGACCGCCTTAATCATTACCATTCATTTTGTTTTTATTAATCTTCCTGATTCTATCATCCCTTTCTTAAATATCTTGGCAATTTCATGTACAGCTTTATCTACACTCTCTTTTGCCACATATTTCTCTCGTTCTGTAAGAGATGAAGCCTCAATATTTTGCTTAGCGCATTCTAAAGCAGAGTCTCTGGTTTCATCAAAGGTATATTCCTTTATATGCCCAGATCCTAATATCTCTTCTATGAACTTTGCTACGGCAAAGTCTGCACGTTGCAGCGCTAAAACTTGTTCTTTTGTCATAATTCACCAAAGCCCTTGATTTTTGATATTTTAAACTGTATAATCATAAATTGCCCTGTTATCTAAATATATGATTATGCTCTAATAGCTCAAACACTACTATTTCTAGTAATTTGTCCAATTCCTCTATTTCCCAATCTTCATCAGTAGGTTTCAATTTAAACGTACTATCGGGAACTTCGCCATGAAACAGTTTACAACGAAGATAATATGTATAAGAAAGCGACAACAACAAAACTATATCTATGTCACATATAGTAGCAGTATTAGCAGCAAAATGATTTACTACATTTGTCCAAAGCCCCGCACTACTCAATGCAGTTTGTACTTTGGGTCCATATACTAAACTCTGAAACAACCTTATTGCACGACTATCAGAATATTCAGTTGCACGCCTACAAATATCTTCAGGTTTTGTATATCTTTTACTGCATTTATATAGTAATTTGTTCCAGCTAAACTTACGGATGTAACCATCTGAGGCAGTATTTGTCATTGCTGTAGATTTCACAAACAATCCTACATTTCCTCGTATCAAAGCTTTCATTGCTTGAATTCCATCACGTTCTCGTGTTGTATTTCCTTGATGCAACAAAAGACGGTCAAATGCTTTCCAATATCTATCAAACTTAAAATATCTATCTTGTGAATTAACACCTTTAAGCCAGTAACTTAAAGCGGTTCTTACAGCAATACCTTTATCAGTTTCTTCAAGGATTTCATTAACATCAGCTTGTGACAAATGTAAATTTCGTACAATTCCTGGAGTAAGCGGCTGTTGAAACTCTAAAGTCTCAGTATAAACAAAATCTCCAAATCTTCGCTGACGCTTTCTCAGAATAGAAATATTCTTCAACTTAGGAAAATCTGACGCAAGCGCATAATAAACAAGTAAGCCTTTCAATATTTGTCCATTCAATGAGTTTTGACTACTATTCAATATGCTACCATCAGAATAGCTGCAACTTCTCTCTGCCTCAATTGTAAAACCATTATTTCTAAAAGTAAAGGTATCTTGTCGTCCATTACTTCTAAAATAGGATGAGTTGCGTATGCCTATTGCGCAATTTGGTCTTCTATTCATAAATATGACTTCAACATAATACTTTGCCATGTCTAATCTCAATTTTAAAGATGAAAGATTGGTTGGTGAGCCCCAATATGCATTTTATTTCAGACTCAGATTAGCACTCAATTTAGGGCATAACCCTTTGTATAGGCACTTTTGCATGTACCAACATATTGAATTGTTTAAAAATCAATGTGATGTAAGCATCCAACCCCTATAGCAGCACTTCTTAGCCCAGTGTTTAGTGGGATTAAGAGATTTCCATCGAGTTGAATAAATTTATCGTGTAAAAAAGCGTGCATAGCGAGTGTCATTGGGTACTTGCATTAACATATCTTTGTATACTATACCATCCGCTGAAACAAAATAAATGTCCTTACAGAAGACATCTTGCCACCATCCGTTTTTCATGTCTTCATAATACTTATCCATAAGATCAGCATCAAAGGCAGATGTTCTATTTTTACCTACCTTTATTCCGTACATTTTTTCTAACTTACGGCTGATATTTTTTATCGTCTCGTGGCGGGCAGCATTATCTTTGACATTAATTTTGACAGCTTCAAGAGAAACGACAGGATTCTCCTCAAACTGTTTCAAAAAACGCTTCCATTGTTTTTGTAGCATGTCTGAAGGAAAGTAGTTTACACCATTCTTTGATTCATCAAATATCTTCTTAGAAATTGAAGGATTATGTCTGAAGAAGACTTTATGAACCTGAGAAAACTCATTGAAGTTTGCTCCTTTCTCCATATTAAGCAAGAAACCATGTTGATTTCCACTTCTCATAAACGGTTGTTTGCCTATAGTTGACAAATGCTGCTGTTTTTGAAATGAAAATGCGCCCGGTTCTGACAATTCATAATAATACATCACTCCAAGACTGCTTGTGTCTGTATGAGGTGTGTATTCATCGAAATGATAGTCAGTTACAGCAAAAAACATAGCGGTATCTATGTCTGATGTCAAGTCGAGAAACCTGGTCTTGTTGTAATAATGCTGAGCCAATCCGCCATAGTTTACCTCAAAACGAAATATGTCATGCCACAAATCAATACCTTGTTCAAACAATTGCACAAGTGGATGTGTTGCCAAGACTGCTCGAAGTTCATCATATTGAATGAGTTCCTTTAAAAAATAGCTCTGTTGAGGATTGCGGAAAAGCCCAGGAGTACAGACATCATAATACTTACTTTGTCCACGAAACAGGAATTTACGTCCATAAAGATTTGGCTTTATGGAAAATTTGCCACTCATTAACTGATTTACAATAAAGGCATCAGCAGGCAGTTCTGGGTGACAGTATGAAGCTTTACCATCAGCCCATTTTATATTGTAAATATTTACATCCGCACAATAATTAAATTGCCTTTTAGCCAATATATTGCTCATGTAATAATCCTTCTCAAATGCCTTACGCTCTTCTTCTTTGATAAATCGGCATGCTTCCAATACATTTTCGAACGGATGTGTTTCTGAACCTTTCTCGTTGTTGGATATGTCAGGAGATACAATAATCGGTTTTGTTGCTGTATGCAACTTTAATTCTGCTTGACGTGCTTCTTTGATTTTCTTAGCACGATAGCAAAATTCGCCCTTGAACTGTCGATCAGGAGAAGAATGTAAAACACAATTCTCATGAAACTCATTGTTGAGAATATAAAGAATTCTTGGACACCAATCATCTACAAACCGATGAGGTATAATCAAACTCAGCCCATTTAAGAAACTTAGGGCATAAGCAAAAGCATAAGAATCGATTTCATCAGCTTTCATATCTTCCTGAGTTCCTTCTGCTTGATGCTTTCTGCGCTGATATATCTCTCTTGCAGTACGATATATATCGTTGCGCAAGATTGTATATGTATTCTGCTCCACTACTTTTGCAAGCAAGTTTGTATCAATGACGATATCATCTGCTTCTTTAAGTAGCGCCACCATCATCATCTGAACTGGCATTGGCATATAAATAATGCCTATCTGAGAATCATCTATCCCTAAATATCCACATGCTTCATGCAGAAATCCTCGGACTAGTTGTTTTACATTTTCTTTTGTAAGCATAGCATTAATTCTTAATGATGAGATTGTGGTTTATCAAGAAATCTGACAAATATTTTGTTGTTTTTGACTGATTATAATAAATAAGGTGCGCACACGTATGTGTATATGTAACAGCTCTATAATATTTTCTTCCTATCGAAAGATAGGGGTATGCCTGTATCATCTTTAAAGCGTACTCGATAATTTATTTGCGAAGATTTAGTTCTAGGATAACCAGGACGGAAGCAAATGAAAGCCTCTACATTCGACCTATAAGACTTTATGTTTTTGCGCTGATGTATGTAGTGCTGATTAAACACTTCTATCGTTGCCTTCAATTGCTCCATTGCCTTACAGCAATTCTTCCTCACCGTCATATTGCAATCACTTGTTGCGTTTGCCTTGAACTCAATAAATCCAATATAGGCATCATTTACAATTATACAATCGCACTTTCTTACATCATGGCTTTTAATAAGACCATTGTCCACCTGCAACAAAGCAAAAGGCACAGTAGTAGGATTTTCTATCGAAAAATACTTCTGAGCTGCATCCTCACACTGCCCGAAAGTAGCAGACACAAAACCACTGATTCTTTGACTTTCAGAATCCACAATATGTTCATCCTTATTGGATTCCTGAATATAATTAACTACTTCCTGAGAAGACAAGGAGAACACCTGAGGCAGTTCCAGATCATTAAGATAGGTTGGTATCATCATGTTATTGTTTATTAGTACAAATTATATAACTTCTCAAAGACCTCAGCATTATAATCAGAGGCTGAATCCAACTCGTTCTCACTTATCAATCCAGTCTTCTCATCTATTATCGAATGACAAGTGCCATTCGAAACCGTATATGCGGTGAATTCAGCTGCGGGAATTGTACTTCCAGCGGAAATCACCTCGTCTATAGCATTCTTCTCAACACCTGCCTCCAATAACTTATTGGCAAACAACAATATATTTGCCGCCGCCAACACATATGGACTATGAGTGGTCATAAATACAGTAGATGAATGTTCACCATTGCACAGAGCGACAATGTCATTAAAAAGATCTACTTGCGTCTTAGGGAACAAATTCTGTTCAGGTTCCTCTAACACAAAGGAAATGCCATTAGGAATCACCAACCGAGTATAGAGAGACTTCATTTCTTCTATCTGTGCAATAGCAGCCTCATCATTTTCTTCTGACTTTTTCTTTATCAACTCGATATATACCGACTTATAATCGCTTTTTTTCACCTCTTCTCCGTAATATTTTTTTGTAATTAGCTCCGTAATAGCCCATGAAAGTTTGGTTTGCTTTTGCTGCTGCTCGTATGAAATTTCCGTTCCATAATTATTTAGATAGCCAGAAGTAAGATAATGCATGAGCACTATCATTGGAACGAGAGACTGCATTCCACTTGAAGCATCATACAATGGGATATTATAAGTCACCCCATTCTCATGGGACAGCATATCCTTACGGTCTTTCGCCGCATTATCATGATAGTATTGCATACCAAGATTAAGGATTGGCATTTTATGACCAGAATCAAAGTTTCGGTTTGTATCAAGCCAGTCAAAAAGGAAACTTCGAAAATTAGTCGGCTCCAAATCTCTTTTCTCAATATCCTTCATCGTAATGATATTTCTATCGGATGGCACATAAGAGATTTTAATACGATTATAGGCAAGTTCATCTTTGAATGTCATACTAAAATTTCCTTTGTCATATACAATATGTATATATGGAGACTCATAGTCTATGACAGAACGTTCTGGATGGATATAGTTGTGCATACGATGAAAATCTTCTACCAAAGCCTTGAATGCACTTCCATCCGCAACAACAAACTCCGACAGATTGGTACAAGCCTCTTTCTCTAACCACATACATGTGCTTAGAATCTTAGCAATTGTACTTTTGCCATTGCTCTGTGGTCCTATAAGAATACAAAAACGCTTGAACTCTATAGTTGCAGTCTTCGTAATCGGTCCAACATCCGTTATCTTTAATCGTCTCATTGCTCTTATTATTTTCTTAATTTTTGACTAAGTTACAATTTTTTTCGCAAATATCAAAGTCTTTAGGGTATTTCGACTCTATTGACAGTATTCTGTACTCAAAACATAAGATAGAAAGAAAAGTGACACAATATTTCGTTTAGCGATTATTTAACATTTGTATTTAGGGTTCACTAACATTACAACACACATTGAAACATAGTTCTTGCTTTCTTCGTTTATGTTCATTTTGCCCCAAATTTAAAATTCGGGACAAAGGTATATATTTTTATTAACGTACGCAAGACGGCCTAAAGAGACAGCTTACCCATATTTTTTCGACTCCCCTGTCCCCCTCTTGCGAAGAGGGGGTTCTTAACCCACTCCCAAGCCCTCGCCCTTTCCAAAAGGGCAAGGGATGTAACCGCTCCTTTCAATAGTCTTTACGACCCCTTCGGTTCCCCTTGTAGGGGACAGAAACGTCGCTCTGAACCGCTGCGCTTTAAGGTTGGCGGGGCATCAGAGCCCTCGCCAGGATTGTTTTAGCGGGGATGAACCCGCAGGGGTGAATGCTTATAAAATGGTGGTGCGGGATGGGACCGCAGGGAGACTTAGTTGCTATTCGACTTTTGACAGGATTACATCTGGAGTTGTTCCCATCAGGGTTATAGCGGATATCTTGTGACCACCATTGGCATTTAATGAATGACCACAATGATAGAGGGTATCATCTATGATGAGCCAACGATCATGAGATTCGTTACGCCATTTTCTAATATCTATATGATTATCGGGGAATAGATGATCATGTTCTTCCATCAAGCGTTGCATTCCTTGTCCTACACCTACTGTGTAAATTGTGGCTGCTACATTTGGCTTACGAACATCAAGTACACTTAGGGTTAACGATGAAACATAGCCATCTATGATGATTACTCGATTGTTTGCGGTACGAATTAAATTCTCTAAAGCTACTCTTGCTGTATAGAAATCACCTTCGAAGAAGACCATCTCTGCTGGAGGGGTTGAGGTTCGAATGAAGAAGTCGAGCTGCTGTTGCTGCTTAGCTTGGACATCTTCAATATGGGTCATACGTTTATCCATATTCTCCTGTAGGGCTATCAAGTGACGATTTACGGAATAACCTTGAAGAAGGTATTGCTTTATAACTGCATTCGCCCACTGACGGAAACGGGTTCCTATCGGACTCTTTACTCTATAGCCTACAGAGATTATAACATCCAAATTATAGATTTTAGTACGATATCTTTTGCCGTCTGCGGCAGTATGTAAGGATTCCTTACATACTGATTTTTCGTCTAACTCTTTCTCCTTAAAGATGTTACGAATATGCATAGTTATATTGTTACGAGTTGTACGAAACAACTCTGTCATCTGTGCTTGGGTAAGCCAAACCGTATCTTGATCCAGTTTCACCTCCAACCTAATGCTATCATCTGGTTGATAAAGTACTATCTGTGAATCATCTGCCACAGGCTGTATATTATTGTCGTTTGCCATGATCATACATTTTTATTGCTAATATAGCGACAAAAGTACGATTATATTTCGTAATCACCAAGGAATTATGAGAAATTCTTTCGACTCCCCTGTCCCTCTCTTGCGAAGAGGGGGTCCTTAACCCACTCCCAAGCCCTCGCCCTTTCCAAAAGGGCAAGGGATGTAACCGCTCCTCCTGTCGCTCTTAACCGCTGCGCTTTAAGGTTGGCGGGGCATCAGAGCCCTCGCCAGATTTCTTATGCGGGATGGGACCGCAGGGGTGAATACTTATAAAATGGTTTTAGCGGGGATGAACCCGCAGGGGTGAATACTTATAAAATGGTGGTGCGGGGATGGGACCGAAGGGGCGCTATAGCTGATTTTCAAGTTCATCCACTACTTCGTCTCTCAAGGTTTGAGGGACTGTGGCTGCACTCGCCATGATGCGTAACAGGGAGTCTTTTATGTGCCATCGTGATGGGGTAACTTCAAAAGAGTACGGGGATTCATCTGTAGAAATTTGGAAAACTGACGGATGGAAGTGAAACCCCATCTCTTCTCTATCTGGCAAATTTCTTCGGCAGCGGTGGCAATCCACCTATTCGCCCCTCTATTCACGTGATTTTCGAAGAAGTATATCTTTGCAGCATAATCAGTTGACTGATAAACATGCTTTACTATATAATAAGGTATATGAAGCTAAAAGCAACTTATACTCGCCGTATCTTGGCGATGATGTATTTCCCCGACTGCGAACCAGCGAATGCTGTGCGCCGTCGTTAATTTTTATCATTTAGAATCATACGGAACTTGGTCTATTACTGGCACCTTATGAAGCAGTACATAACGCTGCAACAATTGTCGCCAAACCAAAAGACGTGTTCCTTTCCATATCTCAACGGCTGCCGCCGTGAGCTGAGAGAAGAGTGAGGAACGAAGAGTGAAGAATTCATTTGCTCTTCTTCCCAACTCTTCCATGTCTTCTGTGTAAACGATGTCTGTTTCTATCGAAAAGCCACCTATGCCATTGACCTTTTCAAACTTATACTCGCTTTGTGTGAGCAGGTATAATAAACGAGGATATTTCTTCGCCTCCAAGTTGGTGTGGAATTTTTCTCGTTCATCCTCACTTTGAGAAGCGTAATAGTCATAGAATCCTCCCCATGAGCAGATAGCCTTTACCTTACCACCATCTGTATTCACCAGTGCAAAATGGGCATCATACTCATAGTCCTCATCGAATACCGTGGTGTTTTTGTCTGACTCATCATCTTTAGCCAGGAAAACATCTCGAAGATTACAGCGAAGAATAAGTTCTGTGATTCCATTATGACACAAAACCATAAAATTTTGTCCTTCTGGGATGATTTCTCCAGAAGTTGGTGTAAGAAAGGGACGTAATTTGGCATCAGGAATCAGTTCTTCCAAGCACTCACCAAGGGTGATTTCACCTGTCGGAAAGTTCTTGGAAAGGATACGAAAGTTATTTCGCATTCTTTTGTCTATCTGGTCCAAAACTTTTTGCTGCTGGGCAACAGTTTTCTCTTCTTTCTTGTTATTGTATGCCCTATCCGTCATTCTCCGATTGCGATAGACAGTCAATCTCTTTTGATAATCCAAGAAAAGATTGCGCAATGTTTCATAAGCATTCTCGGAAGGTTGTTTTGCCTGAAGATAGCCAATCATCTGATCGATGGCGCGCCACACGCCCACGGCCTCTGCTTTTGGACCCTTTGTTGCCTCATGCTCTATCTGCATATCGTATTGACGGATATTGGATACATTGAGGCAGTGGTTATTTCCAAAGCGCACAAAAAGATGGCGGTCTTTCTTGCCTTTTCTCTTGATTTGTTTGACCACGCCAACCCAACCTTTCAAAGGTCCACTAAATATGCGGATGGTATCATTTTCCAAAATGAGGTCATCATATCGCTTATCAACAATACTCAGTCCCTCTATGCCATCTGCCATTTTATCGCAGAAATAGATAAAATGTTCCATGTCTTCATCTGGAATCGTGGCATTTTTTATAATAGCGTCCAGGTTTAAGTCCTTGACATCCTTACAAAGAAGATGTGCAGTGGAGACAAGCTTCTTTTTCTGTAGTTCGCCTGTTTCCAAATTTCGGACTGTATCTTCATAGGCAAAATAGCCCCAATATGTCAATATTCTCTTCAAAGCTTTTACGCTGTCAGCCTTGATGAACAGCAATCCGCATATCATTGGACGAAAACGGAAACGCTCTTCTCCCTTGGCATCGACATACTTCATCCGGCATTTAGGCAGATAGACTAACTTCACTATGCCAGAATATGTATTTTCAAGAAACTCTTTCGTTTTTTGTTCTTGAAATTTGTTTGTATTGACTATAAACCACATTTTTGGTGAAGAATGAAGAATGAAGAATGAAAGGAGCGACCAAATATTAAACGCGTTTGGCCGCATGACATATCTCGGTTTCTCCTGAAAAGATTTCTCTTCCCGGATTATTGGTTTTGTGAAATGTATCACAGCATTGAAAAATCAATAGACTAACTTCCACTAATCTTCAATACTTTTATGTCTTTCAGCCTTCTGCATACATGATGCATGTAAGCCCGAGTTAAGCAAATTGTATGTCATACGCCCTGCTTATATGAAAGCCATATTTATAGTTCTATCCTATTTATTTTTCCGATCTCTATGTAAGAGATACAGAATCATACTGCAAAAATACGAAAAATATTGTAAATTAGCGAATTATGCGTGTTAAAAATTTAATATCATACCATAAAACTCAACAATCATTCGGTAATGATTTTGAACAAGCCTTACCCCCCTCAGATTATCAGGAAATTACGAAGTTTTCAGTATCTCTTACATAGAGATTCAGAAAGAAGGTATAAAAATAACATATTTTGAGGTAATAATTAGTTTTTCTACGTATAAAACAATAATTGCACATCATAAAAACAAAAATTACCCCCATAAAATGCAAGTTTCATGTATCTTTGCATCAGAATTAAAACAAAGGGCGTTGTGAAACGCTAAGAATCATCTTTTACTTATACAATATATATTAGAGAATATATAAAAAGCCAGTTCTTTAGGAACTGGCTTTTTTATTTTAATAGCATATCCATTTCACAAATGACATGCTGCTTTTATTATAATATAGATTAGTTGATAATTTCATCTTCCTCATCTTCATCCTCTACTACTTGATTCTCAATTTCCGCTAAAGGCAACTGACGATTTATCGCAGCATTAAAGGAAATGATAGTCTCGCTTCTGGACAAGCCTAAAGGCTGGAGCTTGTCATGAATAATTTCCAGAAGATGATGATTATTGGAAGCATATATCTTGATGAACATATCCATGCCACCAGTCGTATAATGACATTCCACCACTTCTGGAATTTTTCTCAACTCAGCAACAACCTTGTCGAAATTCTCCGGATTTTTCAAATACAATCCCACGTATGCGCAGGTCTCGTAACCTATCTTCTCTGGATCTATAATAAACTGAGAGCCTTTGATAATGCCAAGGTTTGTCAATTTAGCAACACGCTGATGAATGGCTGCACCACTTACATTACAAGCTCGTGCTACCTCCAAAAATGGAATACGTGCATCCTGAGAAATTAACTTCAGGATCTTTCTGTCTAATGAATCTAATACTTGTTTTGACATAATTATAATAGTTTGAGTGCAAAGTTACTACTAAAATTTAATATTCGCAACTTTTTATGCAACTTTAATTATAATTTTTAATTATTTTCCATTATCTACAGCAGAATAATTGATTCTAAGGGCTTTTGATTGGCGTAAAGCTTGCTTAACGTCAATAATAACTCCCATTTTAGAATACTTATCCGCTTTGATTGAAACGACCATTGCCTGCAAGTCTTCAGGACTCATTCGCTTTTTCTCTGCACTTATATAATCAGAGATTTCAGAAGGAGATATTAACTTATCATTCATCTGAACACAAGCAGAATCTTTCTGAAGCTGAGTAGCAGCAGAAACAGGCCTTCCTATATAAAGATAAGTAACAGCAGACTTCTTGGTTAATCTTGTCAGTTCCTTTCCCTGTGGTACCTGAAACTTAACCTTAACCGTTTCATGCCTCATGTGAGTAACTATCATGAAGAAAAAAAGTACGGTAAATATCAAATCCGGCAATGAAGACGTATTCAAGCCAGGAACTTCATGAGAACGTCTTTTAAAACCCATACTCATTGCTTGCCTCCTTTCTCTTCAGAATGCTCTTGCTCTTCTGCCATTGCATCGACTCGCTTATCAGAACCAACTGATGCATTCGCATAAGACTCCGTCACGCGCTGCTGGCAGTTCTTTCTAACGCTCTCCTTTTGAGAGGAGTTCAGGGCATCAAATGCCTTTCCAAAATGCTTCATAGAATATTGATTGCGTAGTTCATTATACGCCATCATGATTTGGTTTTGCATTTGAAAGTACAAGTCATAATCTGCCTCTCTGTCGCTCTCTATAGAAATGAGATGACGATTGCCTAAACGATTGACAAACTGAATGATTTCACCTTTCAGTCGAGAAACCTCAATAGGCTTATCATTCAAGAGCAAACGATGATCGGCAGTAACATGCAGAGCCATCAAAGTATTCTTATCTACTATCGTTTCAGTCTTCAACTGTTTCTGAGGTTCAGGAGAAGGTAATAGACGAAAAAGTCCCTTGTCAACATCCATTGAAGTCGTGACAAGAAAGAATATCAGCAACATAAAAGAAATATCTGCTGTTGAAGCGGTGTTCACTCCAGGAACTTGCCTTTTATTTCGTCTAACAAACATAATTACTTTTTAAATCTTTTACGGTCTTTTCTGATATAACGTGTAGCACCAAATAAAACTGCTCCTATAGCACACAATAACAATGTGGCAGAAGACCATATAAACATATCTGATAATTTAAGCCACAACCAATCAGTAAAAGCCTGTCCATTAATCAAAATCATTCCTGAGGATCCCAAGACGAACGTTAAAACCAACAATGCCAAAGTTCCTCCCCATGTAATCCAAACAATATTCCCTGCAGGAATACCATTCATCTTCATCTCACCCTTGGACTTTCTTTTACCTGCCCTGACAAATGAATGTATTGCCAGACATAAGGCCAAGAGGAAAAATATCCACATGGTAACCAATAAAAGATTAGTAAAAAATGGAGCATTAAAATCCGGGTTCTCCTCGAAAGGCATATCATATCCTACAAAGAAGAACAGGAAAAAAGTAATCACAGCAAAACCTACCAACACATAGAATATGGACTGTGACAACTTTTCTGTTGACCATTTCTTAATATTACTAATTTTCATCTTTATACTTTGCTATAATATCCATCAGAGAAATCGCAGATTCCTCCATCTGGCTGGTGATATGTTCAATCTTAGACAAGATATAATTATAGAAGACCTGTAAAATCAGAGCAACTATGATACCAAAAATAGTTGTCAACAAAGCAACTTTCATACCAGAAGCCACAATCGTAGGACTAATATCTCCAGCTTGCTGAATTTGATCAAAAGCCATAACCATACCAATGACGGTACCTAAAAAGCCTAAAGAAGGAGCCATTGCAATGAAAAGGGTAATCCACGAGCATCCTTTTTCCAAATTAGCCACCTGCACAGAGCCATAACTTGAAACCGAACGTTCTATATCACCCATCGTATCCTTGATGCGCAGCAGACCCTGATAACAGATAGAGGCAACAGGTCCACGGGTATTACGACACAATTCTTTTGCGCCTTCAATATCACCCGCAGCTACTTTCACATCAAGATCAGCCATCAACTGCTTAGCGTTAATTTCAGAAAGACTCAGATAGACTATTCGCTCTATACAGAAAGCCAAGCCAATAATTAAAGCTATGGCAACAAGCGACATAAAGCCTGCATTTCCCTCAATAAACTTAGTCTTAAGTGCTTGATGGAATCCCATCGACTCTTCTTGTGCCAATATCGGTAAAGAAGAAGTTATCATAAATATCAATATTGCGAAACGCGCAATAAATGTATATTTCTTCATATTATTTAAAATAAGATACAGCGGAAAGAGGGGGATTCGAACCCCCGAACCGGTTTTGCCGGTTACACGCTTTCCAGGCGTGCCTCTTCAGCCACTCGAGCACCTTTCCTTCATCTGCCGTCAAAGACGCTATTGAATACCGAATCTAACAACACCATGATAAACATCGCATCGCAATTCGGACTGCAAAATTATCGCTTTTCGGGCAAAATACCATAAATAACTATTCTTTTTATATTTCTTTAAGAAAATTGTCCCGTTTTTACACCAAAAACACGTTCTACGTTCTGATTAGTCACCTTTGCAACCTCTTCTTCACTGACACCATAAGCAGTTGCCAAGGTCTTCATGACTTGTACTACAAAGGCACTTTCATTACGCTTACCACGATATGGAACAGGAGCCATATAAGGACTATCTGTCTCTAAAACGATTCTTTCCAGAGGTACTGCTGCAGGAAGGTCTTCACGCAAATGACTGCTCTTGAATGTTGACACACCACCAATACCAAGCACAAAATTATCATACTCTAATAATTCTTTAGCTTCTTGCTGGTTGCCTGTAAAACAGTGAAAGACTCCACCTGGCAGTTTATCTTTCCATTTACGTAATATATGCAACATTTCATTCTGAGCTTTACGACAATGTATCATCAGAGGAAGACCCGTCTCGCAAGACCACTCAACTTGTTTCTCGAAAGCCTCAAGCTGTTCTTTTTCAAACTCACGGCTCCAATAGAAATCAAGTCCGATTTCCCCGATTGCAATGTAATCGCTTTTATACTTAATCCCATTCAAACCATCCACAGCTGTAAGATGCTCATCCAAAATTGCCTCTATTTTTTTCAATTGTTCTTTCCAATCGGCTTTCACTTCCTCTGGATGAAGTCCTACCATAGGATATGCATAGCCAGGATATTCATGACTTAACTTCAATACTGCTTCTGATGTCTTCACATCAATAGCAGGGAGAAACACCATGCCGACCCCAGCCTCCTTTGCACGCAGAATAACTTCTGAGCGATCTTCATCAAACTCCTCACCATCAAGATGAGTATGTGTATCTACTATTTTCATATACATCAATCATTATATAAGAAATCCATATTAATAAATATGCGGTTCATGGCGCCGATAATAATATACGATGCCATATTCACGACAATGATTAAAACGGGTTTCAGGTGGTTCATTCACAAAATGATGTTCTATCTGATTCCATAAATCCAAAATCACCTCATCGACCGCAGGTCTCAACAACCTGAGTTTTTCTATCGAATCATTCACCCTATCCTGCAAAATGCGTTGCCTTTCAATGGCCTCACAATAAATATCATAATGGGTAGAGACCATGCCTATAGTAGGATTATAAATCGGTCTTCCACCTTGTTTGAGTCTGGCTTTCTCACCAACAATAATTTTCTGTCCCCAGTCCAAAAGTCCATCTATCGTTTTGAGATGAGGAACAGCAGACGCTTCCTCGTCAAGTCCATACAGAGTAAGACAGCTTCGTTTGATTTCGCCACGTTCCACAGCTAAAAATAAGACTTGCAGGAAATGGCTTAAATACATCATCGCATTTTTCTGCAATTTATCTATCTTCCCCGTAAATCTGGTCTGAGCCTTCAAGTTGACCTTATACTGCTCTGAAGCAGTCAACAACTTATCATATGCAGGTTGCGCTTTATTGATAGTCTTCCAATCAATAAAGCGTTCCCTAACCGTATAAGTATCATTATTGTCCAAAAGCGTTTTCAATGCTTTCAGCCTTGCTGTATCAGTTTTTGGCAGTCTCCTATATGGCACTTGAATATCTCCTCTACTATTTTAAAAAATTACTTTCAATACAAACAATCCGACGAACACCTGTTAATATTGGCGTTTCATCATTTTTTGAGCATACTTGCGCAATTCCTCTTTTTTCTCTTCAGGTACATTGACAGCGTCAAGGTATTTCTTACTTTGTGCGAAATAATAAGCAATCTTATCTTGCGCCAGTTGATCGATACCTATCTCATTATAAAGACGAGTCACAGCATCTACCTTCTCATTTCTGTCAAAATCACGAGCACTAACCCAACGGGTTAATTCCTCACGCTGCGCAGCATTGGCCTTGTTGAAAGCATTAATGAGCATATAAGTTTTTTTATTAGAAGTGATGTCACCTCCTATTTCTTTACCAAAGACCTTAGAGTCACCATAAACATCGAGATAATCATCCTGCAACTGGAATGCCAAGCCAATTTGTTCTCCAAACTTATAGAGATTGTCTGCATCCTCAGCACTTGCGTCTGCCAATATTGCACCTATTTTCAAAGCACAAGCCAAGAGAACACTCGTCTTGAGACGAATCATCTCTATATATTCTTCTTCCTTTACGTCATTGCGAGTTTCAAACTCCATATCATATTGCTGACCTTCACCAATTTCCAATGCAGTAACCGTAAAGAGATCCAAGATGTCTTTTAAATGTTTTGCATCACACTGCATCATACGTTGAAAGGCGAGAACCAACATAGAGTCACCAGACAAGACGGCGGTATTATCATTCCATTTTTTATGGACAGTCAAATGACCACGACGCATATCGGCATTATCCATCAAATCATCATGCAACAAAGTATAATTATGATAGGTCTCCAAAGCGCAGGCATTCATGAGGATGTCTTCCGGATTTTCCTTATAGAGATTATAAGCCAAAAGCATTAACGTAGGGCGAATACGTTTTCCTCCCATTGAGAGGACATATTTAATCGGTTCGTAAAGAGACTCAGGTTTTCTGTCGTATGACAAATGGTCCAAGAACTCATTAACCATCTTCAAAATTTCATCAGCTGTCTTCATTATATATTAAATTTATTATTAATTAATCGAACATATCTTTTTAAGATTCACGTTACAATTGAAATACCACAGGAATGGCAATCATAGTACGACAAACCTTGTTTTTATCCATTCCAGGTTTCCATTTCGGCATCATTTTCAGCACACGCATAGCCTCATTATCCAAGACAGGATTTGCCGACTTACTCACTTTCAGATTAGCCACACTACCATCCTTGTTGACGATAAAAGACACAACTACCGTTCCCTGTATTTTATTCTGTTGTGCAGAATGAGGATATTTTAAGTTTTTTGTAAGCCATTGCATAAAAACAGACCATCCTCCAGGAAATTGCGGTATTTTCTGTACAACCGTAAAATTGATTGGCGCCTCAGCCAATGCAGCAGAATTGGATTTATCTACCACATTTTCAGGCACAGCCTCTTTAATATCAGAGCCATCCACTTCTCCTTCCCCATCACCAATCACCAGTTCACTTGTAGTACTGCTGATTTTTTGAGGAGCAGTTTCTGTTTTCTCTGCAGATTTCACCTCTTGCGTAATGGATTTAGAGACGGGCGCAGAAGGAGCTTCTGCCGATACCATATCCTTTTGTTCTGCAGGCATATTCATCTCCAAATCCTGTGCTAACTCCTCCAGATCATCAGAGTCAAGATCGGAATCAGATGCATGATTTTGATATTGCAAGCCTACAAATACGAAAGATAAAGTCATAACCATACCCAGCAAGAAAAAAGTTCCCCGCTTATTATCCAGTCGTGCACTATTAGTCTTCTTTATTTCCACTTTTAAATCTCCTCTTTTGCAGAATCTTCTACAATAAATGAAGTGTACAATCGTTATATTAAACGAAATCAATGCAAATTTACGTCTTATTATTGAAAAAAAGTGTATCTTTGCAAAATAATTAGAGAATTTAAATGAAAAAAATAGTTTTTTTCGCTCTCTTGACGCTTTTTGCATCAAAATTGCACGCACAAGAGAGCCAAACGGGATATAATTTCCTCCGCCTACCTGTTAGTGCTCATGCTGCTGCACTTGGTGGAGATAACGTCACCTTAATAGAAGATGACGAAGCTCTCATATTCCAAAATCCTGCCTTACTTTCATCGGTAAGCGACAAGACCATTAACCTCAATTATATGAATTATATGTCAGGAGTCAATACTGCTTCTGCCTCCTTTAATCGTGTCATCAAGGAAAAAGCATCCTGGGCGGTTTCTGCCCAATACATGGATTATGGTAACATGAAGGAAACCGATGCCAACAATAACATCTTAGGCGATTTTTCTGCCAAGGACATTACCATAGCCGGTTACTTTTCATATATGTTGAGCGATAAAATTGCTGGTGGTATTGCTGCCAAATTCATCACTTCATATATTGGCGACTACAATTCTATCGGAGTGGGTGTTGATCTCGGTATCAATTATTATGATCCCGAGCACGAATGGTCCATTTCTGCTACTGCCAAGAATTTGGGCGGACAGATAAAAGCATATCAGGATGAGTATGACAAGATGCCGATTGATTTACAAGTGGGAGTCAGCAAACGCTTTACGAACACCCCATTAAGGGTCTCTGCTACTTTGGTTAATCTCAACAATTGGGAGAAGAGTTTTATCTACCATGCCGTAATCGGAGCTGAACTTTTACTTTCTGATCAGATATGGATCGGCGGAGGCTATAATTTCAGAAGAGCAAAAGAGATGAAAATAGACAGCAACTCTGAGGAGAAAGGCAGTAGCCATGGAGCAGGACTTTCCTTTGGAGGAGGTATCAATCTCAACCGTTTTCATCTGAATATTGCTTACGGAAAATATCACGTCAGCAGTAGCAGTATCATTGCCAATTTAGCATATACATTATAAGATTATAATTCAAAACAATATCATAAATATCCAATAAAATGAAGAAAATTACTATAGCTATAGATGGTTACTCTTCTTGTGGAAAGAGTACGATGGCGAAAGACCTTGCTAAAGAAATAGGTTACATATATGTTGATACAGGAGCGATGTACCGCTCGGTGGCTCTCTATGCCATGCGTCATCATCTCTTCCTGGAAGATGGAAGTGTAGATACAGACAACTTAGAAAAAGAAATGCCAAACATCCATATTTCTTTTAAACTGAATCCAGACACACAAACTCCAGACTGCTATCTCAACGGCGAATTGGTAGAAAAAGAAATCAGAACTTTGGAAGTATCCAACCATGTCAGTCCTATTGCCGCAATACCTTTCGTCAGAAAAGCCTTGGTAGCACAACAGCAAAAAATGGGAGAAGCCAAAGGCATCGTAATGGATGGTAGAGACATCGGCACTACGGTGTTCCCTCATGCCGAACTGAAAGTTTTCGTTACTGCCAGTTCACAGGTTAGAGCACAGCGCCGCTATGATGAACTGAAAGCAAAAGGAATGGCTGCCGATTTTGACGCCATCCTTAAAAATGTAGAAGAACGAGATTATATTGATACCCATCGAGAGGTATCCCCTCTCAAGAAAGCTGATGATGCCTTGATTCTGGACAATAGCAACATGACTATTCCTCAACAAAAAGAATGGTTGATGCAGCATTACCAGACCGCTATAACACAAAAATAGCGTTAGATTTGCAAAAATCTGTTAAACAGAAAGATTTCAGCTAAACAATCATAACTTTCATTGAAAAATAGTTGGAATTTATTTTTCTTTTTAATATATTTGCAATCAAATGACAAGGTAGTAATGATATAGATTATAAATTTTGAGTTAATTACTGTTTTTTGAAGGTGGTGGGTCTTCGTGAGAAGCCTTACCACCTGTTTTTATATATGTATCTTTACTCAGATTGATCGATTGCATTTTTCAAATGATTCATGATTTCTTCCATCAACCATTTTGGTGTGCTTGTAGCACCACAAATACCAACCGTCTTCACATTCTTCACCCAATCCATATTGATCTCATCAGCACTCTCTATCTGATAACTATTCGGATTCACACTTTTACATTCATTGAATAATACCTTTCCATTAGAGCTTTTACGGCCACTGACAAAAAGTATCACATCATGTTTGCTGGCAAAGTTTGCAATATTAGGCATGCGATTTGCCACTTGTCTGCAGATGGTATCAAAACTTTTAAATGTAGCTCCATCTACAATATGCTCCTGACAATAATCTATAATGCGATGAAATTCATCCAAGCTCTTGGTCGTCTGCGAATAAAGATAGATATCTTTGGAGAAATCCAACTTACCCATTTCCTGCAGTTGTTTCACCTCATCAAACTTCTCTACAACAATCGCATGGCTTTCCGTCTGACCCACCAATCCTAACACTTCAGCATGACCTTTCTTTCCAAAAATAACAATCTGAGCATCAGGATTGCTCACAAACTGCTTTTTGATACGTCTTTGAAGTTGAAGCACAACCGGGCAAGTTGCATCAATAATCTCTATATCATTCTTTTCTGCAAGAGCATAAGTCTGAGGAGGTTCTCCATGCGCACGAAGAAGAACCTTTACATGATGAAGATTTTTCATTTCCTCATGATCGATGGTGAGAAGACCAGCTTCGTGAAGTCGCTCCACCTCCATACCATTATGTACGATGTCACCCAAACAATATAGTTTGACACCCTTTGCCAGTTCTTCCTCTGCTTTTTTAATGGCAGTAGTCACGCCAAAGCAAAAGCCACTGCCATTATCCATTTCTATCTGCATACCTGTTTCTTATTATTTTTTCACTTGTATTCTTACTACCACCTTCGCATGGTCAGGATCATTTGTAATCATCAGTACACGAGGAGTTCTTGCACGCTGCTTTTTGAGCATAGCTGCAATGGCAGTCACTTTCAGTTTCACAGATTCACCAGGCTTGATGGTTCGCTTTCCTAATGAAACCTGCAGTCCCTCTGTAAACATCTGCATACTTCTAATTTCCAGATTTGACTTTCCCTGATTTGTCAGGATGACTTCACCTTTCCGTTTTTTCTTGCCATTGAAACTGCCTAAATCCAAAGTTGACGTTGACAGCACAACCTTTGGAGCTTGCGCTTTCTGACTGGAAGTCATCTCTTCAAATCCAGGTAACAAAACTGCAGAAACAGAGATTTCCTTCTCAGAAGAGATTTTATCGCCAGGTCGCTCTCCCAAATAAATACTTGTCTGGTTCAAACCGAAATCATGCAATTTCTTAGAATCAAGCTTCAGTACAACTTCTCCAGAGCGATGAGGCCCCAAGCGTGAAGGTGATACCTGTGCGGTCAGATAACTTGGCAAATGCATCACAACAGGTTCCATGGCAGACTCTGTCGGATTAAAAATATGAATACGCTGAACAGGACGGTCTCCACGATTCACATCATCAAATTCCACATCTTGGGCATCAGACTTCACTGCACCTAACATATAATCATAGCTACCTGCAAAATCTGAAACTTTTTCAACAACTTTTCCCTGCATAGTCAAGAGACATGGTTCTTCTGCAGCGTTGGTATAAAGCAACAATTGCTTGTGGAAAGTACCCATCTGTTTGGCATCATAAGTCATTTTGACTACGAAGCTATCACCTGCAGGAATACTTGTTTTAGGATAAGAGACATCAGTACAGCCACAACTTTTCTTCACATCATTGATAATCAAGGAACGATTACCATCATTCTTCATCTGAAACTCAGCAGTTACAGGATGCAGATAAACAATTTGTCCACAATCCACCTTTTCATTTTGCGTTGTTATTTTCTGTGCATTGGCTGCCATCGCCACCAATGTAGTACACAGCAACACCCCTATTCTCTTATTTATATCAATCTTATTCATAATCAATTATTATATTTTCAATTTCTAATTTCTCATTTGTCATTTCTCATTCATTTACGCTTAACTTATAAGCGATATCACGTCCACAGAACTCAGGACTATAAGCGCATCGGGCAGAACAAGAACCTGCTTGATATTCACCATTTCTATCAACATAATATTCCATTTCTACAACGTGCTTACCTTTAGATAAACGATCGAAATAGAAATTTGTTGTGTTGTCTCTTGGAGAAACATAGCAACCCATGCCCCATTGATAACCGCTCTGCTGGTTTACCGGTTCCAGGCAGGCGGCACGCTTATCTTCGATTTCCACGAAATCATAATCACGGTCTGCGGTGATCATCAGCGTTACCTTTACCTTCTCGCCCACCTTAGCTAAAGACTTCTCCTTGCCCTGCGATTCGGCTGTAACAACGACACGGCGAACCTTGATGCCCGACTCAGAAGAAGCGATTTCGCTGAGCGGCTGTTTAAATTCTGCATAAACGGCACCCCAACTGGTATAGTCACTCTTCTTGTTGATGCTCAAGGTTGATGCCTTGCCCACCTTCTCTGTCTTGATATAACCCAACATCGTAGAATCCTGCGGCATCGGAAGCTGCTTGCCATCCAGTTTCAAAACGGCATTTTCAGCCTTCTTGTTCCAGTTGCTTTCATTACCTTTCATAAAGGCATAGACAGCATCCACGGTATTTACTGGTGTATCCCAAACCTGAGTACGTTTCGACATCAGAAGCCAACGCTGCAGTTCCTCAATGGTCTGCTTGTCATTCGGCTTCAGCAGCTGCATCGCCTCTATCACAGATACCTGAGTAGGAATCTTATAGTTTCTCCAGCTATAGAGTGCCTTACGGGTATCATAATAGCGGCCCATCTCCTCACGATAAACGGCATATTCGTTCACGCTCTGCAGATATTCACCCGCTTTTTCGCAATAAGCAGCATTCTGCTGGCTGTTCTTGGCGAGCACCACAGCAGCACGTGCCTTACCATAGATGGTGAAATCACTGGTCATCTTCGACATTTTATCCAGCAGATAAGCCTGGTTCTGTTCGAAATTCTCCTTCATCTTTCTGCCATCCATTGAGAGAATGTAGAGATAATGCAGCGCCTGTTCACTTGGACTTACCTTGTGCTTCTTCTCCTCCATCTTCTTCATCTCTCTAACTTCACGAGCTGTCTGCCAGGAGAGATAATTGATGGCAGAAGTCAGCATTTTAGAGATTGACTTTTGCGTGCCGGCGATGGCATTCAGACGAACCATCATCTCGGCTACAGCCGTAGTCATATATCTGCTGCCCTTCATTCCCTTCCACCAGGAGAAGGAACCATCAGCGTTCTGCAATTTCTTCAGTTTCTCCACCTGATTTTGCAGACGGCTGGTTTCCAAAGATAGACTTTTCTGGATATAAGTGGTGATGGTATTGGCATAGATGGCAGACATCAGCGAGATGGCGTCCTCATCATCCGGATTGCTGATGGCAGGCAACGCCTTGATCATCAGCCAACTTGGATTGTTGGTATATTCCACGGTGACCTTTGCCTCCTCTGTTCCCTTTGCCTGCTTGCCCTCCTTGTTCAGAAAGAGTTTGCTCAGGTCGAAGCTCTGTTCGCCCTGCTGATGCAAGGTGATAGGCAGCGTATTCACTACGAGTTCACGATCACTCAAGACCGGCAGATAGTGCTGTTCGCCATCGCTGTATCCGTTTCCGGCAGCCACCACCTTATTAATATATACACCCTCTTTCAGACCTTGAACATCGAAAGAAACGGTAGCAGACCCCTCAGCATTGATGCTGTAGTTCTGCGTTTTCTGCCAAACCACCTTCTGGGTTTCAGCATCCAAAATCTGCATACGGGCATTTCCGCTCACCTTCTTGTCAGAGGTATTGGAGAGCTTAGCCACGATGGTAGCCTTGTCGCCCTCACGCAGGAAGCGAGGCATGTTAGGCTGCACCATCACGGTTTTCTGAGCCACTGCCTCATCCACCAGCAAACCGTTGCGCATCTCCTTGTCGTGCGCCAATCCCATGAACTTCCAGGTAGTCACGCTCTCCGGCAGGGTAAATCTGATGGCTACGTTGCCATTGTTGTCGCTCTCCAAGGCAGGATAGAAGAAGGCAGTCTCGTTCAGGTTTTCACGCACCTGCACATTGTCAAGGTACTGTCCTACGTCTGAGCCAGAACCACCTACAAACTGCGGCATCTCCTCTACTACATCAAAAACCTTGTTGGCAGATGGAGCAGCCGCTCCTACACGAACCATCTTAGAACCACGAATTTTCATGACCCTCCCTTCTTCCTTAACCAGCTCGTCTTTCTTTATACGAACAGACTCTACGGTTCCGCCAGAAGAACGTTCCAACTTGCTCAGTTCCACCGCTTGCATATAAGCATAATAGCTAAAGAATTTGCCATCAAACTTATCCACATCCAATTGCTTCTCATCATAATACTTGGTAGGATAAACGCCATTCAAGTAAAATGGGCGGAAAGTGAGGTTGTGCTTCCAGTAGCAGTTTGGCAAACTCTGATAGAAGTCCAGGGAGAGATTCCAGAAATGCGGGGCTATCTGGTCGAGCGACTTGTCATAGAGTACGCTCATCAGCTGTGCCTTGGCTGGCTTGTCGTCAGGGGTGGTAATCTTCAGCGTCCACTCCTCCTTCTGTCCAGGGGTCAGACGGTTGCGGAAGGTCTTCCAGGCGATATTCAGTTTCTTCTCAGGCAAAGGACGGGCGATGCTCATCATTCGGGTATAGCACTTGCCTTGCTTCACGAAACTATAGTTCAGTACGATGCCCGACGCATATTCCTCCTTGTAGGTGAAAGGCAGGGTCACGATACTGTCGCCCAACTCCCAGGCGCCCTTCTCCAGCAGTTTGTTGCCGGCGATGATGGAATATACGATGTGCGCTCCGTTCTCCGAAGAGCCCACCTGGATATAGACCGGCTTGCCATCACGAGGGAAGGTCTTCGCCGTCTGATAATACCATTCGGTAGTTGGCTCCACCGGATGGGTATCCTTCATACTGAAGAGCGTGAATTTCTGCTGCAGGGTATCTGTTCCGCAGATTGCCTCCAACTGATGAACGCCAGATTTCCAAACGAGGGAAGAAGAGGCAGAAGAAGCATATTCCTTGATAGAAACCGGTGCATTCGCCTCGGCATCCTTCCATTCGCCCTTATCAATTCGATATTTTAATCTGCTCGAAATCGGCATTCCACTGGCATTGCGGTAAGCGAAGGTCACCGTCTTCAGACTGTCTGTTTCGATACGCTTAGGAAGATTCACCGTGAGGATGGTTGGCTTGGTGCCCAGAGGCAGACTCATCACGCCCTCGTGGCTCTCGCCGCTGATGTCGGTAACGATGGCTGAGACCTCGAAGTTGAAGAAACGGGCGATGCGCATGAAATCGCTCATATCAGCCTCGTCTTTTCCTGACAAGGAAGCCTCCAGCGGAATCTCTACGTCGAAGGTTCCGTCCTCACGAGTCACGCAACTGTCGGTCTTCACCAACTGTCCGGCAGATCCTGCGCCCCACCACCAAAGCTGATTTCTGCGGGTCACCTGATACTCCACCTTGGCACCCTGCACAGGCACACCAGCATAGGTCTTGGCTGAAGCTTTCACCACCACGGTGTCGCCCCAGTTATATTTCTCGTTCACCTTCGGGAAGGTAATCTCGAAGGTTGGACGCTTGTACTCCTCAACTCTGAAATATTCGCTTGCTGTACCATTCACGGAGATGGAATACGGTCCTGTCTTTCCCTCCTTCGGGAGTTCGAAATCTACCGAAGCCGTACCATATTCATCGGTCGTAACCTTCTGTTCTGCCACCTGATTCCAGTTGGCATCACTCAGGACAAACTTCAGTTCCATACTCTTTCCTGGCACGCTGGCATCCAACCCCTTCTTGACAGTATAGAAAATGGCTGAGGCATGCACCTTCTGTCCTGGGCGATAGAGAGCACGGTCGGTATAAACCTGATATTTAGTCTCATTATCCTTCTTCTCATAATAGCGGGTACGGCTGAGATAGATGTACTTGGCTGGCGTAAATTTGTCATTGTTGGTAGAAATCAATACCTCTCCATCCACATTTTTGAAGTAAGCCTCACCGTTCTCATCTGTTGTCAAGCGGGCATGAACTATTCGCTTGTCCTTCTTCGTCTTGAAATCATACCGCTGGTCATAGAGTTCTATCTTCGCCCCAGCGATAGGCTGGCCATCTGTAGCATTCACCACTACATAGCGATGCTTATCATCCGGCAACTGCTGGATCATCACCGCCAGATTGCTGACATAGAAGAGTTCTCGCTGCGGAGCGATGCCGGTATTATCCGAAGTCACCTCCATCAGATAGGCACCCAGTGGCAGATTGCCACCGATTTCGATGGAATCCTTTACCTCTTCGTAATCCGGGCGACCATAGTAGTTGCGGCTGAAATCCTTCTGATGCAGCTTCGTAGTCTTCTTCAGGAGCATCTTATAGATAGCCTCATCCTGCGCATTATAATCGTTATCTGCCGTAATATTGAGGCGGGAGATGCTGATTTTCAAGTTCTGAAGATTGCGCACATTCAGATGCACCCACTTCTTTTCTGTAGGGCGCAGCACCAAAGGCATATCCTCCACAGAGAACATCGGTTCGGTGAGTCTTTTCTGTGCATTTCTAAGCACATTCATTCTCGACCATCCACCCCAGTGGCTCAAAGCATAGTTGATATAGTTGAGCTTATCCTGCGGTTTGGCATCGGTAGCACCTTCCATGAAGCGGAAATGCTCCACAGCAAGTTCACCAGCCTCCGGAATATCCTGATATACATGGATGAGCGAGTCGATGGTTCTGAGATACTTCGATTTCTTCACCTCTCTTACATCATCCTGACGGTATTTCTCGATAAGTTTGTAGGCACAGAGACAAGCCGCACCCCGATTTCCCACCTTATTATAATAGGTGTACAGCTGCAGATACGCCTCCTTGCTGTCTGCCTCGAATCCGATGAGATGAAGCAAATCATTCTTGAAGGAACTTCCGTCCACCCCTTTTAGAGTCAGCGGCACATACTCAGTAGAAGCATGCTTGGCAAGAAGCTCTGGGTGCGCCATCGCTTTCTTGAAGAACTCCCGGCTCTTCTTCAGGTTTACCTTTCGCTGACTTTGATAATAAGAAGCATCCTCCCTTTGTTCCAAAGAAGCCTCATCCACTTCTATTCCATACGGATTATCATGATATACCTTGCCGAGCACAGCATATCTCACCGCTTTCAGCATCGGGTCATTTGTCTTCAAAGCTTCTGCCTCCATCCGCTTCACATTCGGCGTCAGTGAGTCTGCAGAAATCTCTTTCCAGAGTATCACCTGCCTCATCTCAGCCGCCAGCAGCTGACCGTAGTCTTTAGCCGCAGAAGCCTTGGAGATGATTTTCTGCATCACCCCAATTTCGCTCTTCGGCTGGTCCTTCTGAGCGATGATGTCAGCTTGCTTCCACAAGTTGTCATAAGTTTGAGCCGTAGTTTGCATCATGGCAAACACAACTATGATAAGTGTTATAATGTTTCTTTTCATAAGCCAAGTGCACATTATGTTAACAATTGTCAGATTTCTAACCTATTCTAATTGCAAAAATACAAAAAATATCCGTTATCTAACCTTATAACTGAAAGTTTTTGCTATCTTTGCACCAAAATAATGTTATTTACCAAATTAAGCATTCATTATAATACTAAATTAAGTAATTAGAATACGGAATCAACACTTCAATACAAGAATAAATAACAATATAAATACTAAAAAGACAATGGCAGAGAAAAAGTATGGTCATTTTGATGACGCCAATCGCGAGTACGTGATTACAGATCCAAAGACTCCATGGCCTTGGATCAACTATTTGGGTAACGAGGATTTCTTCTTACCCAGAGGGCAAAGAGAAGGGAGTGAAGCAAATCATCGTAGATGGCAAACCTATTGAGGGCAGCGTCATCCCTTGTCAAGCAGGCAAACACGAGGTAATCGTAGAGATGTAAATTGCCCAAAACTCATAAATACATATAAAATCGGCAAAATAAGCAAACGTTTATTTTGCCGATTTTCTTATTTTTTATACCTTTGCGGCAAATTAGAAATAAAAAATGAGATGAAGAAGATTTTATACTTTGTAGCAGTCCTAACTGCCACCGCCTTTATCACAACAACAAATACAAGTTGCAAGTATGCTCCCGACCAGCATGATGGCGACACGGTAGCTGCCAGCGAATTTTATCCAGAGGACACAACTGCCGCTCATGCCAAGAAGATGGCGAAGATAGCAGCCATAAAAGCAAGCAAGGATAGTGTAGGCATATATTATGTAGGAAGCGGTTCCACCAAAGACCAGATTCAGCTTGTCTCCTACCCTTCCCGTCGTGACACCTTATTATATAGTAAGACCCGGCACGTAAAAGTAAAGGGAAGTGCAGACATCGACCACGTGGTTCGTGTGGATTTCTATTTGCTTAACGGCAAGGATTCGCTTGTGAAATACGTGGAGGAAGTGGATTTGAAGGAGCATCTCTAAGAGATAGCTTCATCGTTCTCATATCATCATATCTTGCCTATTTCTATAAAAAACATATAAAATCGGCAGAATAAGTTATAGTATATTTTGCCGGAACAATTCTTTTTTGTATCTTTGCGGCAACTTTAAACAAAAGATATAGTATGATTGTAGGAAGAAAAGAAGAAATCGCAGAACTTGAAAAGTTGTACCATAGCGACCGTCCCGAGTTCGTTGCCATATATGGACGCCGACGTGTTGGCAAGACTTTTCTTATCAAACAAGCACTGAAAGGACGCATTACCTTTCAGCATACAGGCGTATCACCAGTTGACCAAGACAATGAAAAAAGTCGCATGAAGACTCAATTGGAAAGTTTCTATTACGCCTTGCTCAACCAAGGCCTGGAAGGATACAAAGCACCCAAAACATGGATGGAGGCATTTTTCCTACTCGAACAACTCTTGCAGAATCTTGACAATGGTGAGCGGCAAGTAGTATTCATAGACGAGTTACCTTGGATGGATACCCCACGCTCTGGTTTCCTTCCAGCCTTTGAGAACTTTTGGAATGGCTGGTGTAGTGGCAGGGACAATATCATGTTAATCGTTTGCGGTAGCGCAACCTCTTGGATTCTTAGCAATCTCTCTAAAAACAAGGGTGGGCTATATGGACGCTTAACTGCAGAAATCAAACTGTCCCCTTTCACATTGAAAGAATGTGCCATGTACTTTGAACATGCCAATATACAGATGAGCCAGTATGACATATTGCAAAGTTACATGGTTTTCGGTGGAATACCTTATTATATTAGCTACTTCCAAAAAGGATTGAGTTTTGAACAGAATACAGACAAGATTCTCTTTGGTAACAAACCGAGACTAAAGGATGAGTTCAACCGATTATTTGCTGCTATCTTCAATAATCCAGAAGATAGCAAAAAGGTTGTACGCTTATTGGCAACTCGGCACAGTGGGTTTACCCGAGAAGAAATCAGCAAAGCTACAGGATTGCCTTTAGGTGGTGGCTTGAGCAAGACTTTAGCAGCTTTGGTTGAAAGCGATTTCATTACATGTTATTCCCCATATGGTATGCCGAAAAGTACAATCTGTTACAAACTGATAGACAACTTCTGTCTATTCTGGCTAAAATATGTAGAAGAAAACAGCAAGGATGCAGGATTCATCAGTGATAATATGACTTCCGACATCTTGAAGGCATGGCATGGTGTTGCCTTCGAGGAAGTTTGCTGGCAACACATCCAGCAAATCAAACGAACCTTGGAAATCGGTGGCGTCAAATCATCACTCTCAGCTTGGAATGTAAGAGGAGACGAAAATCAAGATGGCACTCAAATAGACCTCTTGATTATCAGAAACGACAATGTGGTGAACTTATGTGAAATGAAGTTTGCCAGTTCCCCTTACACCATCAGCAAGGAAGAGGAAATACGCTTGCGCCATCGCATAGAAGCACTTAAAGCCACTCTTTCTCCCAAGCAAACCATTCACCTCACTATGATTACCACCTATGGTGTTGCTTATGGCAAGCATAGTGGCATTGTACAAAAAGAGGTTACTATGGATAGTCTATTTGAATAGAATCGAAACGATAATCCTTATTGATGGCAAACTCTCCTTCCGAGAATTTCATTCCACATAGATTGATGGTGTTGTCGCCACGCTCTATCACCATATCTATCTGAGCGGCCCGCTTATCAGCCTCCCCACTACTCCTACTCCGCCATGAATATAAATTGGTGGATACACCAGCTATACCCAACCGCTGCTTGACCTGAGAGTCATGTAAAGCTCTGCCATCTCGTATCTTGACCGCATCATCCCCTTGGTCTTCAGAAACGCTTCCGATTCTCCAAGAGAAAAAGGTTGCAGGAATAGACGATGGGTAAGACGACCATAAAGTCCACCATGATTATTGATGAGTTTGTCCATCATCCAGGAAGTGGCAGAGCCACAGACTATCAGAACGATGTCGCGACGTGCCGAAGCCCATCCATTCCAGAAGTGCTCCAAGGCAGAGATAAAACAAAGATAGCAAGAAAAAGCAATTATTGGCTATATCTTACACTGTTTTAAGCCAATAATACATATTTTCAAACATTATTGGCTAAATTCCGCATTCCTTTCAGCCAATAATGCATATTTTTTCTGAAAGAGCAAAAGCATTTAAAGGATCATGCTGCAAAGATACATCTTATTTTCAAAAGTCCAAACGAAAATAAGCAAAGTCAAGCATTTCCAAACCAAAAATTATCATTTTCATTGCATTTCCAAACCAAAAAGAACTCTGCTTCGATGCATATCCAAACCAAAAACTGAAAATATATAATACTACTAAAAAAGTTGCCTTGCGCTGGTTCACTGCTATTTTCCGCAGCCATCATTTCGGAAAATAAACAATATGAGAACACATAACAAATCATAAAAAATAGTACTAAGAAAGGGCAACTAAAAACGGTAAACCACAAACTAAAATCGTTAAACCACATGAATTTGTTTCCGCATCCTTATTATTTCTCCGTTCAAAGACGTTGAACCGACATTCAAAGTCGTTGAACCGCCGTTCGAAGACGTTGAACGGACATTCAAAGGCGTTGAACGAAGATTACATAAGGATATACTAACACTTTCATAAGGGTGTATCAACTCTCTTATAAGGATGCAGAAACCCTTCCATACAGTTTCTTCCCCTTTTGATTGCAGTTTTTCAACTCATAAAGCAGTATTATAACACAAAAATAAGGAAAAATTACCCATACAGGACAGAATGTGAAAATCATCGACTTCGGACTATCAGACAGCGATGCATTCTTCATTCTCAAGCACCCTGCTGGCACTACAGGATTTATCGCACCAGAACAGTTCATGCCTGACGCAAAGGCAGAACCGAGGACTGATATCTTTTCAAACAAAAAGAAGCCACTATGGAGCAGTACCTCGAAGGAGATAGCGCTAACCATAGTGGCAACAAAGTTAGGGATGTTCAACTCTGGAATCCATATTAACTAATCAAAAAATCCTGGCTGTTTGTACTCAATACCGAGTTCATCATCCACGGTGGCGATAACGCCCTGAATCTGACCCATGGCAAACATACGACCCAGAAGAGTATAACCCGCATTGTGTCCGTGGTTACTCTCATCGAATACGCCGCCAGGCTCATCGGTGAAGGTCATACCATGGTCCACTCTCATAGGGAGACGACGACCAGAATTGCACTTGCCTTCCTGCTCTGCCTTCTCGAAGATGCGGCAAAGTTCTATCAGATGACCACGACCACCTAAGTGAGAAGCCTCCGTGAAGTTGCCGTTAGGGAAGATATAGCAAGAACGCAGGTGAACGAAGTGAGTGCGATCGGCGAACTGCTTAGCCATTGCCACACAATCATTGTGTTCGCCGGCAGAGAATGAACCTGCACAGAAAGTCAAACCATTGTGCTTATTTGGCACAGCATCCAACATCCACTGGATATCCTCTGCACAACCAATGATTCTTGGCAATCCGAATACAGGATAAGGAGGATCATCTGGGTGAACACACATGTTGATATCGTACTCATCGCAGATAGGCATGATTGCCTCCAGCCAATATTTCATGTTCTCCTGCAGCTTCTTCTTGTCAATGCCATCATAAAGTTTCAAGAGGTCGCGGAACTTCTGTACAGGAGCAGCATCACCCTCGCTGAAATTACCGGATACAAAACCCTGGGTCTTGATGATGATGTTCTCTACCAAAGCATGATCCTGCTCTGGCGTAGAAGTCTTCTTGATTTCATCAGCCTCAGCCACGAGGTCTCTACCCCACTTGTGTTCCTTAGAGAACTCAGCCCAATCTTCACGGGCGCCTTCACGCTGCAGGATGTAGATATCGAAGTAGGCCAACTCGCCCCAGTTCATATAGAGGTTGTTGGCTCCGTTAGGATTCTCATGTGCCAAATCGGTACGTGCCCAGTCCAAAACCGGCATGAAGTTGTAGCAGATGCACTTGATGCCTTCCTCACCTAAGTTGCGGAGACTCTCCTTATAAACCTCAATCTGATGATCACGGTCAGGACCGCCATATTTCAAGGTTTCAACCACAGGCAAAGACTCTACCACGCTCCATTTCATACCGTAAGATTCAATGTACTCCTTGAGTTCATGAATCTTCTCACGTGTCCAAACCTCGCCCAGAGGAACATCGTGCAATGCGGTAACGATGCCCTCAACACCTATCTGTTTCAACTGTGCAAGCGTAATCTTATCTTTCTTGCCAAACCAGCGCCATGTTCTTTCCATATATTATATAATGTATAAGTTTGAAAATGAATTATCTCGCAGAAACATACTTATGCAATGTCTTTCTTACTGCACCCTTGCCGGCAAAGAGTTCCTTCACCATGCCTTCTATCTGCTCTCCGAAACCTGCTTCGTAGAGATCGAGACCAAATACATCCTTACGGGTATAGAGATTCTTGAGACAAGAATAGTTCTGATCTGCCTTGCCTACTTCCAGAGGAGCTACAATAGCCTGAAGTTCAGCCAATAATGGGTCGGAAGATGGCTCGAATGGTTTCAGATTGTCATCCAAAGCCTTGAGATAACGGGCATAACCTGCTAATACCAATGGAATCAATACGAGATTACTCTTGTCGAGACCGCGGGCGATATACTTTTTGATGGTTTCACCGAAGCGGATAGAGAGTTTCTGACTGGTATCAGTAGCGATACGCTGAGGAGCATCTGGCATGAATGGGTTTGGCAGACGCTTATTGATCACGGTACCGATAAACTCGTATGGATTCAAGACTCCTGGGTCTGTTACCACAGGCATCGCCTCGATATAACCCATCTTCTGGATGAAGGCACGCAGGTCCTCATCAGCCATCTCGGCAGAAATCAAAGTATAGTCGAGCATGCAACCATAGATAGACATGGCAGTATGCAGCGGGTTCAGACAGGTGGTTACCTTCATGGTCTCTACCTCATCCACCGTCTTGCGGGTGGTATAGAGTGCACCGCCCAACTCCAATGGTGGACGACCATTGGTATAAGTATCCTCACAAACGAGATACTGCACCTCCTCAGCATTCACAAAAGGAGCTGTAAAAGTATGTTTTTCGGTGATGATGGTTTCGTTGTCCTCAAAGCCATCCTCTGCCAGCATCGCCTGCACTTTCTCATGAGGACGTGGAGTAATCTTATCTATCATAGACCAAGGGTATGTAACCTTGCTGTTATCGTTGATATAATCCAGGAAACCAGCCTCTACGATGCCATCCTTTACCCAGCGTTCAGCATAAGCCTTCACACCAGCCTTTACATGATCGCCATTGTGAGAACAGTTGTCAGTAGATTGAAGGGTGATAGGCAACTTACCTGCCTTGTATCTTTCATAAAGGAGGGCCGTCAACTTACCCATTGCAAAAACTGCGTCGAGACCACGAGCCAAATCGGCATCATTGAAAGAATAACCTTTTTCTGTGATGGTGAAAGTTACCATCTGCAGACTTGGAGCCTGGAAGATCTGAACCAGACGAGTCCAATCCTCACCAAACTGCTTGTCGGCTTTGAGACTCTCTGTGATAGAAGCGATAACCTTCTTCTCAATGGTTCCATTAGACTGGAGGCTTACGAGAAGAGAGAGGTTATTGTAAGGACGATAAGCCTTATCGATAATTTCATAGTCAAAACTTTCAACCACGATGACACCACGGTCATACTTACCCGTGTTAAGTGCATCGTTGAGAATAGCTGCAGGGAACGCACGGAAAATGTTACCTGCGCCAAAATGAACCCAAGTAGGCTCATCATGAGTCTTCTTGGCTACAGCAGCGATGTCATACTGAGGAAGCTGATAACCTTTCGCCTCCCATTCTTCAGCATTAAAATTGTTAGAAAGAATGTCGTTTAGTTTCATATTGAAATCCTTTTGATATTGTTTTATGTATATTTACTCCTATATATTATGTACCATATATGTAGATGAAAAACAGGCCACCTAGAAAGGCATTTTATGTCTCCAAAGCCTTCAGTTGTTTCTTTGGAGTTACACCGAGTCCTTTCAGACTTTCCACCCTTCGCATGACATTTCCGGCGCCATCATAAAGTTGCTTTTTAGCCTTATCAAAGGTTCCTGAGAGTCTGGTAATCAAATCACCTATACCGGTGAAAGTATCTTCAAAGACAGCAACTTTATCATATAAATCGGCAGCAGTCTTAACAATTTTCTCCACGTTCTTATTCTGGCGATCATATTGCCAGAGATTATAAGCGAGTTGTAGCGCCATCAAGAGGTTGCTTGGAGAGATTATAATGATTTTCTTCTGATAAGCATAGCGACTCAACTCCGGTTGTTGTCTCATAGCAGCGATATAACTGGTTTCATTCGGAATGAACATCAGTACAAAACCGATGGCATCCTCTACCAGTTTGGAATAATCTTTCTCAGCCAATTCATCAATATGATTGCGAACACTCTGTGCATGTGCCTTCATCAATCTTTCTCGCTCAGCATCATCCTCAGCAGCAAGGGCATTTGTATAGGCAGTAAGCGAAACCTTAGAATCGATGACCACACTTCTTCCTTCCGGGAATCGGACGATGACATCCGGACGGAAATTCTTGCCATTCTCGTCCTTGGTGTTTTCCTGGATAAAGAACTCCTCGTCTTTTCTCAATCCGCTATTCTCCAAGATGGTTTCCAAGACCATTTCTCCCCAGTCACCCTGCATCTTACTATCACCCTTCAATGCCTTGGTGAGATTGGCTGCATCAGAACCAATCTTGGACGTTTGCTCTTTCAGGCTCAATACAGCCTGCTGCTGTTCCTGCTGAAAGAGTTTCATCGTAGCCTCGAAGGTATTCTGCAGTTCTTTCTTGTTTACTTCGTTCTGGGTCTTGCTCTCTTCTACCGATTTCTTGAAATCAGCAAACTGTTCCTTGATCGGTTTCAGAAGTTCATCCATCTGCAGACGGTTGTTTTCCTGCAAAGCCGATTGCTTGGCAGCCAATTGTTCCGCTGCCACCCGCTGCTGCTCGATATTCATCCGCTGCATCTCCTGCTTGAGGTTTTCGAGTTTCTGCGCCCACTGCTGGTCGCTTTCTGCCCGAAGTTTCGCAGCATACTGTCGCTCGTTCTCCATCTGAGTTTTTAAGGATTGAACCTCAGAAGCATGAGAATCCTTCAAACCTTTCATCTCAGAAGCATGATGTAGTTTATCCTGCTCAATGTTAGCCGCCAGTACCTGCACTTTTGCTATCAGTTGTGTTTTTTCCTCTCCACCAGTTTTAGCTTCCATCAGCTTGCCAACAACAAATCCGATGACAAGCCCTATGATGATTCCGATTACTATCTCCATTGTTTTTGAATTTTTCTAAAAATCTACAATTATTACGTTTTGCAAAAATAATGTTTTAAAAGCATAATGCCAAACTTCCAAGGAGATTCTTGTAGTTATTTAACTTATTCCTTACATCCACACTCACCTTGACTATATCCTCTGGAGCGAACTGATTTGGGTTTACTTTTTATGCCTTGAATATTCTCTGCTGCACACTGCGCACAGAACTTAAAGTTTAATTTTGCTGAAAATATCTTGCACTTTAAAAGAAAAACTGTATTTTTGCAGCCATACAATTCATAAAACATAACGATTATGAAAAAAGAAATAAACAATTCTTTCGAGAATGTAGAGAAGAGAGCCAGCAAGCTGCCTTCTGAGTGTACCACCATCATCGTAGGCGAAGAGCAGAGTGCAGATGGCGCCAAATACCTTTGCCGTTCCAGCGACTTCGATGCGCTGATGGCCATCAACATCGAAGTACATGAGGATACAAAGTTTGGCGCTGAGGAATTTGTGGCAAAGGACAGCAAATTCCGCTGTCCACTGCCTAAGGAGGCTTTGGGATATACAGGATTGCCAGATTACCAATTCCCTGGCGAATGGGGAAGCGCAGGATTCAATACGGCTGGCGTGGGCATGAGTTCAACAGAGACCATCTTTTCAAGCGATAAAGCACTTGCCTTTGACCCATACGTGAAGAATGGACTTGCCGAGAACTGCACCTACAATATCGTTTTGCCATACGTTCACACCGCTCGTGAGGGAGCTGCACGCTTGGGCAAGCTCATCGAGCAATATGGTTCGGCAGAAGGATTCGGCATCGGATTCATCGACGACAAGGAGATATGGTATCTGGAGAATGCTTGCGGACATAAGTGGTTGGCTTGCCGTATGCCAAAGGACCAGTACTTCGTTACCGGTAACCAAAGCCGTTTCCGTGATTACGCACCAGAGGACAAGGAGAACTTCATGGCAGCACCCGACTTGATAGAGTTTGCCGAGAAGAATGGTCTTTACGATCCAAATGATGCCGAGGCAGAGAAAGACAAGCATGGTAAGGCGAAGTTCGATTTCCATAAGGCATACTCTCGTGATGAGGAACTCGACACCACCTATAACTATCCACGTGTATGGGGTTTACAGCAGATGTTCTCACCAGCCATCCAGAATGATGTCACCAAGAATACCTTCCCTGTCTTTGCCAAGGCTGCGCATAAGATCTCGCTCACCGACCTCCGCACCGCCTTCCGTTTCCATTATGACCATACCGATCATGATCCATATCTGCATGAGAATGGAAAAGAGCCTTATCGCCCAGTATCTATCTTCCGCACCACGCAGACCCACATCATCCAGGTAAGAGAGGATTTGCCTCATGCCATAGGGCACATCACCTACGTTGCATTCGGCATGGGCGACCTCAGCGTCTTCCTCCCACTCTACCAGGGAGTAAAAACCTTCCCTGAGCTTTACACCCATGTGGCTAATGGCAGATGCAAGGACAACAGTGCCTACTGGCGTTTCCGCAAGGTGATGACACTCGGCATGACCGACTATAATGCCTTCGCTCCTATCATCAAGGATGCTTACGCCAAGTTGGAGGCTGAGAACGACCAACGTCAGAAGGAGATGGAAACAGAGTACTTGAAGCTTTACAAGGAGAGCCCGATAAAAGCCCAAGACCTCTTGCAGCACTTCTCAGATGAGGTTCTGAACCACGCCATCGAAGTGGCAGATGAATTGGTGGAAGAACTCTTTACTCGACTCACGGAGAAGATTCAAAAGGAATACCTCTTCCACGGAGCATAAAGGAATACAAATGAGCATAAAAACGTAGTAAGCTTCATTCACCATCGAAACTTACTTCAATCAACAAAGAAGCCTGCTTCAACACGCATTGAAGCAGGCTTCATTATTTTCATATAAATATATTTTTCAAAGATGCCTCTTTATTTTTCGAAGCGATTCTTGCAGGAAGCCTTGTAAAGTTTGGCTTTGAGGCTGGAAGAAGAAGAACTGAGCCTCATGTTCTCCTTGCTTCCACGGCTGTTCCATTCCATGTCTATGTTCATTCTGATAAAAAAATGAAAAACAAGTAGAATTATGAGATAAAATAAAATAAATGTTGTATTTTTGCATAAGATAAGCTGCACTCGGCAATTTGAAAACAAGTTTTCATTGCGCTCATTTGCATTATCTTTGCATAAGATAAGCTGCACTCGGCAATTTGAAAACAGAATAAAGACATAAAATATGATTAAAAGATTATTATCCTTCCTTGACGCTTCTCCAGTAAACTTTCTGGCAGTGAAGAATATCTCTGAAGAATTGGAGAAGAATGGTTTCCATCGCATCAACCCACAGGAGCCTTTGGGTAAGGTTGAGGCTGGCGACAAGTTCTTTGTTACCAAGAACGATTCCTCTATCTATGCTTTCCAAATCGGTAAGAAGTCATTGGCAGATGGCGGTTTCCACATGATTTGCGCTCACTGCGATTCTCCTACCTTCCGCATCAAGCCAAATGCAGAGATGCTTTGTGAGGGTGGCATCGTGAAACTAAATACCGAGGTGTATGGTGGTCCTATCATGTCAACCTGGTTCGACCGCCCTTTGACTTTAGCAGGTAGAGTGATTGTAAAAGGTGAGAACGCCATGAATCCTCAGACACTCCTTCTTCATATCCAGCGTCCATTGCTGCAAATCAGCAATCTTGCCATCCACTTCAACCGCCAGGTGAATGATGGAGTAAAATTGAGCAAGCAAAAGGATGTTCTCCCTATCCTGGGTATCATCAATGATGAACTGGAGAAGGGAAATCTCCTGATGAATGTAATTACAGGCGAACTGAATATCAAGAAAGAAGATATTCTCGACTTCGACCTCTATCTGGCTGATGCCACTCCAGCCTGCACCTTCGGTGTGCATCAGGAATTCATCTCTTCAGGAAGACTTGACGATCTGTCTATGTGCTGGGCAGGTGTAGAGGCGATGATTGCAGCAGATGCCACTTCATCATCTGATACTTCGGCATTTGAAACAACTCGCGTTCTCGCCATCTTCGACAATGAGGAAACGGGATCTCAGACCAAGCAGGGTGCCGGAAGTCCATTCCTCTCTCATATGCTCCAGCGCATTGCCCTTGCTCAGAGCGGCACAGAGGAGGCTTACTACCAGGCAGTAGAGCGTGCTTTCATGATTTCTGCTGATAATGCCCACGCTTGGCATCCTAATTATAGTGAGAAGTTCGACCCGACCAATCACCCAATGCTTGGCGGCGGTCCGGTCATCAAGTTCAATGCAGCACAAAAGTATGCAAGCGATGCTGTATCAGCAGCCATCTTTGCCAGCATCTGCGATGCAGCCGGAGTACCATGCCAACGATTTGTAAACCACAGTGATGTAGCTGGTGGAAGTACGCTTGGTAACATCCTCGCTTCTTCTATTCCTTTGAAGGGTGTAGATATGGGTAATGCCATCCTCGCCATGCACAGTTGTCGAGAAACAGGTAGCGTAATCGACCACGAGTATTGCGTCAAGGCTTTCACGAAGTTTTATCAGTTATAACAAAAAATCATCGGATTCCGCGGAATCCGATGATTTTTTGTATAAACCTCTTTATAATGATTTCTCATACCCCTTGTTCTGCACCAACTTTTTATTCAATTCCATACATTTCTTAGGAATTGGGAAAACGGTGGTATAACCCGATGACTCACCAACTAAAGGAATACGAAGATCATAGGCTGCAGTAAACTTTCCGAAACGGATAAGATCTTGACGACGCCAACCTTCCCACACCAATTCTAATAATCGTTCTTCCAGGATATTGTCGAGCGTAGCCTGTCGGTTTGGCATACCTACACGGGAACGAACCCTATTCAGTTCCACATTACCCTCTCCTCCATTACGAACCTTGGCCTCCGCTTTCATCAACAATACGTCTGCATAGCGGAAAAGAACGATGTCATTGCTCTGCAACTTACCATCCATATACGAAGTTCTATCCACTTCATATTTAGCCATTCTCGCTCCAGCCGTCTTGATATACTTGCTGTTGGTCAGGTTCTGAGCCACTTCGAAAGGCTGATATTCCAATGGCTTACCATTATCCATCAGAAGTTTTTCACCATCTACTTCCACCACACCTGCCACAAAGTTCATCCTGCAACGGGTATCTTCATCAGCTTCGCCATAGCGGTTTGCTTTCATGGTAGAGATTGTGGCGCAAGTACCATTCTCACTACCCCATCCCAAGGCTCCGCCATGTGTATAGTGATAAGAGCGGAAGAGATAATGGAACTGATTGGTATAGATATTCTTATCCATCGGAATCGTGAAGATATTCTCCTTCGATGTCTCATTATGCGTAGAGAAATTGAAAGCATCATCTTCTTCCAAATCATAACCTTCGCTCGCCAGTTTATCACAATAATAAATGCAGGTTTCCCAGGCATTCAACTTCATGCTGCGATGCTCGCTTGCCTTACCGCCTTTCAGAGAATAAGCCCCATCGGCTGTTTGCACCATAAAATAAATATCCTTACCCTTCGGACGCTTAGCATACCCCTCGGTCCAATCATCAAACATATATATTTCTGCATTCAAAGCCAACTTTGCCAAAAGAAAATTGACTACCGGCTGCGTCATCCTGCCATAATAATTTCCTTCCTTATTACTATGTTCTTCCGACAGATAAGGAAGTACCTGCTGCAGTTCACTGAAGATAAACCGGAAAGTTTCACTTCGCTCGCTCTGTGCCGACAGGTTCGTATCTGTCAAAGAGATATCTGACATTTTCGAGGCTGTTTGATAGATTTCCGATTCTCCCGAAGACAAGACAACAGGAATCCTGCCAAACATATCCATCGCCTCATAATACATCAAAGCCCTGATAGCCCTAACCTCAGCCTTGAATTTGTCTTTCTGGCTGGCAGTAAGCATAGAAGACTTGGCATCAATGATGTCAAGCGACTTATTAGCCAGAACTATCACTTTATAGAGATACTTCCAGGTATCATAGAGTGAAGCATCATCTTCTGTCCACCGATGCTGATACATGGCATTCCACAAACCACCATCATACCAGTCGCCGCCACGGATTGGAATGATAGCCTCATCAGTGGTCAGCGTATTATAATCGTAGATTCCGCGACAAGTTCCCTGAATACCTTCACTCTCGTTGGCTCCACCTATATAATTATAGAGTGAAGCTACGGCATTGGTATAAATCTCCGATGCAGAACCATAGATGGCATCCTCGTCGAGCTGATCTTTCGGATGCTCATTCAAACACGATGTCAATGCCAAGACTGCCATCAGAACAGATAATATTCTATATCGTTTCATACTCATCTATTATTAGAATTGAACACTTAGACCCAGCGAGAAGGTTCTGTAAAGAGGATAAGTCCGCTTATCATCTATACCCATCGTGCTGTTTACCACATAACTGTTAATCATCGGAGTTAATCCGCTGTAACTGGTGATTGTGGCAAGATTATTCACGCTCGCTGATACCCTGAGCGACTGTATCACCCCTTTCTTGATAGGAATGTCGTAGCCGAGGGTAAGATACTCGAAGTTGAGATAATCACCATTCTCCAGCCAATAATCAGAAACATTCTGATCTACGATATTCTTCTCTGGTGCCCCCTTCAGTACATTGTAATCCGGGAAACTCGACATATTGGTGTATGCCAATCCTGTGCCGTTGAAAATCTTATGTCCGAAAGCACCATTCATCTGCAGAGAGAGATACCAGTCGCGATAACGGAAACTGATATTGGAGCCCAACGTTACTTTAGGAGTAGCCTGTCCGGCAATATATCTATCGCCGCCATCACTCAAATCAACGGTTCCATTCTGATCCAGGTCTTCGATGTCATAACGATAATGTCCGTTGCCATCTGCCACGAGTCCCTTGCAATGAGGCAGATAGAACACACCAAGCGGCTGCCCCACAATCTGATAGACCACATTATTATAACCGCCATGCTGCCCGGCACCCGACAAGGCACCCATCGCCGTCACATCAGCTGCCGACATCTGCATACCAGCATATTCACCGCTCAACGACAGGAGTTTATTCTTCTGCCAAGAGAGATTCATATTGATGTTCAGTTCCATGTCCTTCTTCTGGATAGGAGTGAAAGAAAAGCCTATCTCTAAACCCTGATTGCTCATCGAACCGATATTCGCCAACAGTTTATCGTAGGCGAATGGAGGTACAGGCACGTCATAGGCATAAAGCATATCCGTAGTCTTGGAATAGTAATATTCAGCCGTCAGAACCAGCCGGTTATTCCACAAGCCGAGGTCAGCACCCAGGTTCCAGGTAGCACGTGTTTCCCATTTCAAATCAGGATTGTTGTTGCTGATCATCCCCATCGTCACCGTAGGCGAACTGTTCACCGAAACAATGCCGTTCTGTCTCACCGTATTCATCGTGGTATAAGCAGATATGCCACCAAGATTACCCGACCTACCATAGCCCGTGCGGAGTTTCAGCATCGTAATATCCTTGATATGACGGAGCCATTCTTCCTGTTTCATATCCCAGGAAAGAGAGATGGATGGGAAGAAACCCCAAGTATGATCATCGCCCACCATCGAAGAACCATCACCACGCATGGAAACCGAAAGGCTATATTTATTTAATAAGGTGTAGTCGATATTCCCCATCACAGAAGCTAAGGCCAGATCTTCATAGTTGCTGTCTGTCCCACCGAAAGGCCGTGATGCAGCAGCACCTATATTGTGATAATACATCTCGTTGTTGGTAATTCCCTTGGCAGAAGTCCAGAAACCAGTTCGGATATTTTTCTGATATTCTGCGCCAAGCATCGCCTTGAGATGATGAATACCCCAGGAATGCTGATAGTTTAAGGAAACATTACCAAGCCATTCCTCACTCTTGAATTCACCACGATAGAGATTGCCCTGCGCCCAAACCCATGTAGGACAGAACTGATTATTTTCATTGGAAGCATAGCCGTATGCTCCGAATGCAGTGACATTCAGATAATCACAGATATCATATTTCAGCTTCAGATGACCATTGAAGTTCATATTCTTACTATCATTTCGCTCCTGCAGCAAGATTCCTGGTGGATTCACCTGCGAAGCCGCTCCATTCTTTACCCAACTGCCATTCTCTCTATCGAATGGATAGGTAGGATTCATTGCATCGGCAGAATAGAAGAGCATCTGACTGTCAAAGATATCATTGTTCTTATATGAAGAACCGAATACACCGAAGTCGCCAGTCAGCCTATTATTAAATGCCTTCTGAGTGACATCAATCTTAGCCACTAAATTGCGATACCCCTTACTACGGATGATGGTATTATGATCAATATAACCAAAAGAAGCGCGATAGTTGCTCTGTGGATTTCCACCACTGAAAGCCAGATAATGGTTTTGGATATTTCCTGTTCGAGTGATAGCCTTTCGGAAGTTGGTATCATATCCCTTGTCATTATATTCCAATCCCAACTTCTTAGCAGCCGCAATATATTCAGCAGCATTGAGCATCTCCATACTTTTATACATAGCTTCGATGCCATAGCTACCCTCATAAGAGATCTGAAATCCCTTACCTGTACCCTTTTTGGTTTTCACCTGAATAACACCCGAAGCACCGCGCGAACCATAAAGTGCAGTTTCGCTGGCATTTTTCAGAACCGTAAAACTTTCTATATCCGCAGGATAAATTGTTGCAAGTGTAGCCACATCAGAGGTTACGCCATCAATAATAACAAGTGGTTCGTTACCTCCCATAATGGAAGTAGTACCTCTAACACGTACAGCGTTCAACATGGCGATACGGTCAAGTCCATTGGTTGTGACATTGACACCGGCTGTCTGTCCACTCAATGCATCGAGGGCATTGTGAAGTACGCCTTTCTTCAGGAGTTCAGGTTCCACCACGCTCACCGATCCCGACAGGCGTAAAGAGTCCAACCCCTCCATATTTACAAATTGGGCATGAATGGATTGGGGCAATAAAATCAGCGCTCCTACACCATAAAATATGAGTTTAAATTTCTGTTTCATAACCATATCTGCACTTTTGTTTAGGTTAATTCCATATTGGTTGCAAATATAATCAAAAATAGTGATAAACGCACAAAATCTTATAAAAACTTACGAAAAATTTTCAGAAAATAGAATCTGACTGGGAACTTACATAGAAAAGCCACAACCATATTATCCACCCAACAGGTATCAAGACCCTTGTCCTGTCACATAAAAAACGCAATCTCTAACTTTTTCAGAAACTTTTCCCAAAAAGCTCTTGCGGGTTTGGAAATAAAGTCGTAACTTTGCGGTAGCATTTTAATATAGTTGATTATGAAGCAGGTAGAAGAAAGATATATCAGCTTGCTAACCGACTTCGGTTTCAAGCGAATTTTTGGAACAGCAATGAACAAGGATTTGCTCATTTGCTTCCTCAACAGCTTGTTTAATGGCAGACAGGTTGTGAAGGACGTATCGTATCTGAATCCAGAGCATGTGGGAGATGTATATACCGACCGCAGAGCCATCTTTGATGTATATTGCGAGGGCGAAAACGGCGAGAAGTTCATCGTTGAAATGCAAAATGCGTATCAGGCGTATTTCAAGGATCGCTCCCTCTTCTACTCAACCTTTCCTATCCGTGAACAGGCACCTAAGGGGAGTGACTGGGATTTCAAACTCAATCATGTCTATACTGTTGCGCTGCTTAACTTCAATATGAACGAGGATGCATTTGACAAGGAGAAAATCCGCCATCATGTACAGTTGTGCGATACTGCTACCCACAAGATTTTCTACGATAAACTGGAGTTTATCTATGTAGAGATAGCCAAGTTCAACAAACCCCTGGAAGAACTGGATACGCTCTACGAGAAGTGGCTCTATGCACTGAAGAACCTCTACAAGCTTACCCAGCGCCCTAAAGAACTGTGCGACAAGGTCTTCGATCGCCTCTTCGAGGAAGCCGAGATAGCCAAGTTTACTCCGCAGGAAATGAGGGAGTACGAGACCAGCAAGATGGCATATCGCGACATCAAGAATTCCGTAGATACAGCCAAGCGTGAAGGTATAGCTGAGGGTATGGAAAAGGGCATGAAGGAAGGCATGGAAAAGGGCATGAACCTGCGAAGCCTTGAGATTGCCAGGAAGATGCTGGCAAAGGGTATGGATGAAGCATCGGTCATGGATATGACGGGGTTGACGGCAGAAGAGATAAAGCTGCTGAAAGCAGAGATGTAGATTACGAATATCACCATATAATCAAGGGTCTATACGCCACCTGTTCATCGTGGCATATAGACCACTCAACATTCAACAATCTTCAACATTATCGGAAATTCTATATTCTGTTTCCTGATTTTAGAAAAGTGTACGAGTTCGTACACAATCTTAACTGGACTCATATTAGGCGACTGCTATCTGTTACAAATCCCAAGGCAAGAATGTGGTACTTGAGAAACGCATCTGAAGAGATGTGGAGTACATTTTGCATTCGTTGACCGCCAAAAGCACATCAAGACTGATACGGGCGATTTTTATATCGACCTTGTAAAAGGCGAGGATGACAATCCAACTATTGGTGTTTTGCTTTGTACAGAAATTGACAACACTATTGCCAAATATTCTGTGCTTCATGAAAGTGAACAGCTTTTTGCAGCTAAATATATGTCTTTCATGCCTACAGAAGAGGAGCTTCGTCGTGAGATAGAAAAACAAAAACATTTCTTTTTAGCTCAGCATGGCGAGGAAGAAGGAAACCAGTAAAATATTATACCGCAAAAGGGTCTATACGCCACCTTTTCATCGTGGCATATAGACCCTTGTGTTTCCTGTGAGGTGCGGTAAAAGTCACTGTATTAAGTACTTATGCCACACCCTTTTCTTGTTCAGCAGCAAACGCCTGCATATAACTTATCTATTGGAAATATCAAATCCCAATTCTTTCCCCAAACGATATTACCAAACTCTATCTTGAACTTTTTGAATTTGTTTTCATTCAAGTAAGAGTTATATTGCGGATGTGGGTGATTTCTGATAAAAGCACCTACATCTATCGTCTTAATGGTGTCATCATTAAAGTGTAATTCAACTTTTAATGGCGCCACATATTTTGCAGAAATGATACTTAAGTTCATAATTTCTTCGTTATTTTAGTTGAACGTGTATTGGTTCATGCTCATTTGAATAGAACAGAAAGATAAATCCGAAGTATTCAAATATCTTTGGCATCGCAACCTCCTTTTTTAATCTATCTTGATTACAAAGTTACGACTTTATTTTGAAAACGCAAAGAAAACGGGAGAAAAGTTTCAAAAAAAGTTAGGATTTCAAAAGCACTGCATACACCCATGTCATCCACAGAACAGACATCAGGGTACGATGAAGGGTCTATACGCCCACCTCTCATCGTGGCATATAGACCCTTGTCGTTTTCCCGATTCCTAAGACATAGCCAAATTTTTGAGCAACTTTTTGTGTTAATAAATACAAA